>Ga0315273_10000871_pt1 | contig 32936 bp, 27 predicted proteins | sample YL17G02_0_MG_FD_205753 | JGI IMG/M metagenome (GOLD analysis project Ga0315273, IMG submission 205753) | Sediment microbial communities from Yellowstone Lake, YNP, Wyoming, USA - YL17G02_0 | ecosystem: Environmental > Aquatic > Freshwater > Lake > Sediment | place: USA: Wyoming | collected...
ATGTGACCAGTACAATGTAACTAGAGTGTGATATTATTTGTATATGTCTGGTTATCTCATCTTTGGTGGTACTGGTTCGCTTGGAAAAAAATTAATTGAACGCCTATTACCGCGTTCGCCAATACATGTTTATTCTCGAGACGAAGCAAAACATTGGACAATCAAAAATGAAATTGGTTCAAATTCCAATTTACATTTTCATGTTGGTGACATTCGTGATAAACAAAGAATTGTAAATACACTTCGACAAGTTGTACCTGAAAATATCATTATTGCTGCTGCACTCAAACAAGTTGATACATGTGAACTAAGTCCAAGTGAAAGCATATTAACAAATCTGTCAGGAACACAAAATATTATTGATGCCATTAATGAAGATCCACGTTGTGTTAAAAAAGTTTTATTTGTTAGCACCGACAAAGCATGCGCCCCGGTAAATGTGTATGGAATGTGTAAAGCCATTTCAGAAAGAATGGTCACTAGTCAAGCTAGAACAGGTCATCGTCATATTTCTTATCTTGCGACTCGTTATGGAAATGTCCTTGAATCTCGAGGAAGCATAATTCCATTGTTTAAATATCAGGCTGAAAATACCAATCAACTCACTGTAACAGATCTAAATATGACACGATTTGTAATGACACTCGATGATAGTGTTGATTTGATTATGAATGCTTTCAATAAAGGAAATTCTGGAGAAACATGGATTCCGAAAATTCCAGCAATGAGAATTGGTGATTTAGCTGAATTGTTTTCTGAAAGATATAACAAGTCAATAAAATTAATTGGACTTCGACCAGGCGAAAAAATGCACGAAGACTTGATCAATGAATCTGAATCATTTCGAACACGTCAAATTGATAATCATTACGTCATAGGTCCAGCTTATGAACCAGGTTATTCTGCAAAATTTATTTATACCAGTGCAGATGATGTTATGTCAAAACAACAACTAAAAGATCACTTGACAAAACTTGGAATTTTTGACATGTCTTTAGAGAAATTTCAAGGTCTTAAGATTGATGAAATTATGACAAATAGGAAAGACTAAAATGTATCCTCTTTTTAAAGTACATACTCCCGAAGGTGCCTTAGGCAACATCAAAGAAGTGCTTGAATCAGGTTTTATTAATGAAGGTGTTCAAGTTACTCAACTTACACAACAACTTCAAAAAATCTTAAATAGCGATAAGCTAATTTTAACAAATAGCTGTACGTCAGCATTGACGTTGGCACTAAAACTTGCTGATGTTACATGTCATTCACGTGTTCTTACAACGCCAATGACATGTGTTGCAACAAATACTCCCATAATCAATCTTTGCTCTCACATTACATGGGCTGATATTGATCCAATTTCTGGAATGATTTCTGTTGACGACGTTGATAAAAAACTTAGCGAATTTATGCATAGCATAAAAGCAATCATGGCAGTTGCATGGGCAGGAACTCCTCCTGATCTTGAAGGTCTTCGTGATGTTGCAAATAAACATGGAGTTCCACTAATACTTGATGCTGCTCATGCTTTTGGTGCAACGTATAAAGGACGCCCAATACATGAGTTTGCAGATTATACGTGTTATAGTTTTCAAGCAATCAAACATTTCACAACTGGCGATGGTGGTGCATTGATTTGTAGTAATGCTGATAAACATGCACGTTCAAAATCACTTAAGTGGTTTGGTCTAGATAGAGATAAAGCCAAAGATGACAATGGAAATTGGAAAGGTCAACAATGGGATGTTGACATAAGTGAGGCAGGATTCAAGTTCAATATGAACAACATTTCTGCTGCTGTTGGCTTAGCACAAATTGATCATATTGACATGATTTTGAAAGCCCATAGAAAAAATGCTGAACTATATGATGAATACTTCAAAACACACACCATGGTAAAACATTCGAGTCGCCCAGATGATTGTGAATCAAGTTTTTGGGTTTATACGATGCTCGTACAAGACAATTCAAAGCTTTCACGTGATCAACTTTTGAAGGCACTTAACGCCGAAGGAATAATGGCGGGTGTTGTTCATATTCCAAATGACGATTACACTGCGTTTGATGAATATAAAACTGACTTACCAGGTGTTCGTGATTTTTCATCTCGTCAATTTTCATTACCTTGTGGCTGGTGGCTGAAACAGAGTGATATTAAACATATTGCTGATCGTGTTAAGGAGCTAACAAATGAGTGATAAACACATAGTTGTTACGGGAGCAAACGGTGGAATAGGTCATCAATTGGTTGATCACTTGATTAGTGATGGTTATCGTAACATCACATGTCAATATAGAAAAAATAATGATAATATCAAAAAAGTGTTTGAAAAACACGATCTTTCATTTGAAAAACATTGTTATGAAGCCGATTTAACAGATGAACAACAAGTTGAAGACTTTCATCTTAAGAGTTTAAGTGCACGTGGAAATACGTGGGGATTAATCAATCTTGTTGGCGTTTCTTCAAATGCAATGAGTTGGAAAATATCAACTCATGATTTCATACGAGTGATGGATGCGAATGTCTTAACTACATTTTTAACCTGTCGTGCGTTTTCACAAACTATGCGTGAACAAAAAGGTGGAAGGATCATCAATACATCTAGTATTGTTGCATATGCAGGAACAATAGGCGCCGCACATTATTGTGCAGCAAAAGCTGCAGTAGTTGGTTACACCAAAGCACTATCATTAGAACTAGCAAACAAAAACATAACAGCAAATATTTTGGCACTTGGTTATTTCAACGCAGGAATGATAAGTGATCTATCACCGGAAATACAACAAAGTGTTATTGATAAAACGCCACTTAAGCGTTTTGGAAATGTTAGTGAAATCTCTGGTCATGTGAAATTATTGTTAAGCAACGAAAGTTCATTTACGACAGGTCAAGTTTTTCATATTAATGGTGGTTGTTATCTGTAATGAACAATTTTCAGTTTAGACAACTTAATTTATTGAATGAAATAGAGCCGCTTAAGCAATTTCATAATCGATTGTTTAAAAGCACAGATGCATCATCTGAGTGGCTTTTGTGGTATTGTACCATTCACGGAAAAGACAAACATGCTAGAGTTTATGGTGTATGGGATGATTCTCGATTGGTTGGTATTTGGTGTGTAGAACCTAAAATATTTCAACATGGAGGAATAAAGATTAAAGTTGGAAGGTGTTTTTCTGTTGGAATTGATGATGATTATCGTCGACGTAATTTATTTGTTGAATTAAGTAAATTTGCAATCCAAAAAGAAATAGATCTAGGTGAATTTGACTACATCTTTGGATTTCCACAAATAGGACGATCTATTGTTAATGCACATATAAAAGCTGGATGGTATCACGTACAAAACATCCAGATGTATAGCAACAAAACAAAACCCGTTGAACCAACTTCACTTAAAGACGTCAACACGAGTAGTTTAATTGAGTACTTGCCTTTGTCGATGAACAATTCATTTATTGAAACTATTGATTATAAAAATACAAGATGGTTTAAACATCCAGATTTACTTTATGTGTGTTTAAAACGATATGAAAGTTGTGTGATCGTCAAACCATATAATAACGTGTGTCATATCTTAGATCTTTATGGAATATCATGTAATGTAAAAATTATTCTTAATGCACTAAGAATGTTGGCTCATAGACATAAATGGCAAGAATTAACAATCTGGAATGCTGACAATGAGCGTTATCATAATGATATAATTGCATGTGATTTTGTTCCTGGCGCAACCAATGGATCGTCGGTTTCAATGTTAGCAGTTAACATTAATCGCTCAGAAAATATCAAATTTGATTCCTGTCATATTCAGATGGGAATTGAAGAAATTTATTAACAGTTTCAATGACACCATTATTTGTTCCAACTAACATGTGTTTACGACCGATCGAACCCACAGATCATAGTTTTCTTGTTGAACTTCATAATGATCCAGAGGTATTAAAAAATCTGACAAATCACATACCAATCACAATGGAACAACATTTGTCGTGGTTCAACAACACGTCACAAGATTCAAAACAACTACGCATGATGTTTTGTGTTGATGATCGTCCAACAGGATTTACAAAATTCTATAACATCGATACCGCAAACAAAAATTGTGTATTAGGTGCTGATTTACATAAAAATTGGCGTGGTGTTGGTTTAGCAAAGTATATGTGGACGTTAATGTTGAAAGAATGTTTTGATGTTCGCAAATTGCATCGTGTAAGTTTAACAACTGCTTCATATAATGCGATTGCAATTAATGTTTATAATAATCTTGGATTTTGTAAAGAAGGATTTTTGATTGATTCGTTATTTCGTGATGAAAAATATCATCATCAAATATGCATGTACATGTTACGTGAAATGTGGGAAAGTCCAACGTTATGGAAATAACACCTAAGATCTTTGTTGGTACAATGTATTGTCGAGAAGGCGATTTTATTGATTGTTGTCATGCAATTAACAAACAAACTAGTGTAATCATTACACATCATATTATCAAAGATATGCCTGAAAAAGAAGCACACAATGAATTGTGGTCTGCCTGGCGTGCAGCAAAACAAGATCATGACATGTTTGTCAAGATAGATGCTGATACTGTCTTGACAAACAACGAGATCTTGTCTGAATTTTGGAACGTCATGCAAAATAACGTTCGAGTGACAGGAATCCAAGCACCGTTATTAGATTACTTCACAGATGGTTACATCAATGGTCTAAATTGCTTCAGTCCCAAAGTTGTCTTTCAAGATACGACTGATGGATTATTTTGTGATCGTCGCGTTGACATAAATCATGACATGATTATAAAAGCAACTGATGTACCACAATCACTCAAACCAGCAGGTTATCACTGTTATAAAGCAACGTCCGAACAAGCATTTCATTTTGGTCTTCATAGGGCTTTAAAAAATCAGCACGACATAATGTCACTAGTACGTGAAGCATGGACGAGAAACAAAGATCGAATACGTGGAATGGCATTGATTGGCTCTTCAATAATCACACAATTTCGTGAAGGAGGGTTCAATTACGTTGATGAACAATTTCAAACTGCATTTAACACTAGCACAAACAATTATGATGAATTGATCACAAAGTTTGAACAATGAAAAAAGTCATTCAAATTATCGACTCGTACGAGTATGTTAACACAAATTGTTTTCAACATCAATTATTGAAGAAAGTAAAGAATAATTTTGAGCATACATTACTTCAATTGCATGATTTACCAATTTCATTACCAGATGATGTTACAATTTTTTGTACAGTAAAAATACGTAACGTTTATAAACATATCGATAAAATTGCTAATGTTTTAAAGCATAAAAATGTCTTAATATACGATCAAGATCCATGGGAATCATTCATAGATACAGCAACGTATCCTAATGGATATAAAAATCTTATCAATAAGTTACCTCATGCTGAGTTCATCAATGCTTCAAAATGGTGGTCTAAGTTTGTAAATGATCAGGGAATGAAATCACATTTTTGTAGAATGTGGGTTTTACCAGAATATTGCACATCTGGAAATGCTTTCGAAAACAGAGAACAAGGATTATGTTTTAGGGGATCTGTTCATCAAGATCGAAAATATGGCATCATAACGATGTCAAATTTAGGTTGTCCAATAAGAGTAATTCCAGGCACATCAGATTATAGCGCGTGGTTATCATGGCTACAAACGCAACGAGCATTTTTTTACGATGAGTTACCGTCCTGGTCAATCAATGGAATTGTTGGTTCAAAACACGTTCAAAAACCAAAAAACGTTGAAATCATTTCACAAGGTTGTTTCATATTTCACGACGCCACATGTAAAAGCGAAGATGAAAGTTATGAACTCACAAATGTACCATGTGACATTGTATTTGAGTCTTACGAACATTGCGTTGAATTATACAATGAATTCATCAAGAAACCGAATGGATTAATGAATGAAATGATTAATGAGTCTGTCGATAAAATCAAAAAAATCGATGGTTGGAATGATGTCATAAAAGTTATAACGTCCCATACTCCACATGTGTACATGTGAGATTTTATAAATAAGATTAATAGATGAAATCAATTGCGGTCATCGGACAAGGTTTTGTTGGAGGATCTATCACCACGGTTTTTGCAGAACATGGGATCGACGTTTACACATACGATAGACTAGGAATAGTAGCCTCCGGCGGGAAAAAATCTGTCATCTTGGCTGAAGATCATCTACCTGTCAGACCCGTCAAATCGATCACCGATCTTGTGAATTGTTGTCAACACCCCAATATTGCAAAACAGTTTTCTGGGATCTATTTTGTCTGCGTTCCTACTCCAATGTATGAAGACGGGTCTGCTGACACGTCAATCGTAGAAAGCGTTCTCAAAGAGCTATCGAACGTGCCCGGTGAAAGGATTGCAGTCATCAAGTCGACCATTCCTCCCGGGTCGACAGAAAAATGGAACAAGCAATTTGCAAATACCGGTCTTAGGATCGTGTTTAACCCAGAATTTCTTCGTGAAGCAACTGCACTTGACGATATGAGGAACCAAACTCGAATTATCTTGGGCGGTCCTCGCCCATATATCAATAAAGTCAAACAACTCTTTGAATCTGTATTTCAGAACGTACCGATCATTAAGACGTCAAGTACGACAGCCGAAATGGTCAAGTACTTTATTAATGTTCAATTAGCAACTCGCGTTGTGTTAAGCTGTGAGTTTTGGCAACTTTGTAACGCACTTGACAACAAAGGATTCAATATTGATTTTGATAAAGTTATAGAATATGCAAAATATGACTCACGACTTGGTGGTTCACACATGAACGTTCCAGGTCAAGATGGCATACTAGGTGCTCGTGGACACTGTTTTCCAAAAGATCTAGCAGCAATTATTGCGATATCAAAAAATTTGGAATTAAATGCAAGCTTAATGCAAGCGGTTCAAACAAAAAACTTGGAACTAGTGCCGCCAGAGCACAGAGACTGGGAAAAGATGATCGGTCGTGCAGTCACAAAAAAGTCATAATAAGAGTGTACATGTTGTCTTAAACGTAATATTCTATAAGCAGATGGCAATGCCGCTGTCCCAACGCTAATCCCAGATAGGGATTGTTGGAATTCTTACGGAGAGTATATCATGAATGAATTTGGCGTTTACATAGGCAGGTTTCAACCTTTTACTAATGCACATGAAGAAGCTGTGCGTTTTGCACTTTCTAAGGTCAATAATCTCATTATTGTTCTTGGTTCTGCTTCTCAAGCTCGTACAATTAAAAATCCTTGGTCAAGCCAAGAACGAATCGCAATGATTCGAGCGTGTTTGTCACCAGCAGAAAATATTCGTGTTGAATTCATTGAAGCAAAAGACTATTTGTATAATGATAATTTGTGGATCACAGCCGTTCAAACGAAGATTGAAGCGTTAACAAACGGGTCAAAAAATGTTATTTTGATTGGTCATCGTAAAGACAAGTCTAGTTTTTACTTGAATCTATTTCCACAATGGGAATTCATTGAAACTGGTGACTATGCTAAACATCTTGATGCATCATATGTTCGACGCCTTTATTTCGAAAAGGATTTGCTAGACGTCAAACGCTTTGTTCCAAGTCCAGTTTTTAATGTGCTTAAATCGAGCATGATGAAAGATGATGTAACTCCTCAAAAAGAGTTCAATGAACTTCAAGAAGAATATCATCACATCCTGAATTACAGAAAATTGTGGGAGACTTCACCATTTCCCCCGACGTTTGTGACCGTTGATGCAGTCGTAATCAAAAGTGGACATATTCTTGTTGTTCGTCGTCGAGCAACTCCGGGTAAAGGACTATTTGCACTTCCAGGTGGGTTTCTTAACCAAGACGAACAAGTTAAAGACGGTGCAATACGAGAACTCAAAGAAGAAACTGCTATCAAACTAACGAAGGACGAACTTCTAACTGCACTACGAGACAAAGAAGTATTTGATCACCCGGGACGTTCACTTCGAGGTCGAACAATTACACATGCATTTTGTTTCGATCTTGGACATGGACCTCTTCCAAAAGTAAAAGGCGAAGACGATGCTGATAAGGCATGGTGGATGCCACTACGAGATGTTTTTGCCAACGAAGAAAAGTTCTTCGAAGATCATTTTCACATTATCAATTTTTTTGCTTCAAAATTCTGAAACGTAAAATCCTCTAGAGAAGAGGATCGATAACAAACATACGGAGAGTATCATGAAAAATATAGAAATAAAACCAGATCTAGTCCTCAATAACATTAACGACACTGATTCGTACAAGTTTAGTCACTGGATGCAATATCCAAAAGGAATGAACCTGATGTTCAGTTACCTTGAATCTCGAGGTGGTGAATTCGATACTTGTACGCTATTCGGTCTACAGGTCATCATTCACAAGCATATTGCAAAGAAATTCTCGCTTATTGATATTAATGAAGCACAGCGTGATGCTGATTTGCATGGTGAACCCTTCAATCGTGAAGGGTTCTTGCATATTCTCAACAAATACGATGGTCACATGCCTGTTAGAATTCGTGCAATTCCTGAAGGTCTCATCGTGCCAGTAAAAAACGCAATCATGACAATTGAGATTATTAACGATCCAGAATGCTTTTGGATTACTAACTGGTTAGAAACTAAATTGTCCCGCGTTTGGTACCCTTCGACAATTGCAATCATGAGTCGTGAAGTAAAAAAGACGTGGAAACAATACCTTGAACTATCGTCTGATAATCCAGACGCTGAAATTGGGTTTAAACACCATGATTTTGGTGCTCGAGGAGTTACGTCTCAAGAACAAGCGATGTTTGGTGGTGCTGCTCACTTGCTAAGCTTTCTTGGTTCTGACTCACTCGCTGGAATTAAGTGTGCAAATTACTACTACGATGAACAGATGTCAGGTTTTTCTATTCCTGCAACTGAACATTCGACAATGACAGTTTGGGGTCGTGATGGCGAATATGCCGCACTCAAAAATTGGGTTCAAAAGACGCTTGTTGAACGTATTGTTCCTGTAGGTGTACCAAAACTTTCTGCTTGTGTTGGAGACAGTTACGATATCTACAAGTTCGTTGAGATGATTTGTAGTCAAGAAATTCAGGAAATGATCGTAAGTTCTGGTGGCACGCTGATTGTACGACCAGATTCTGGTGATCCTAGTGAGGTGCTCCCGAAGATGTTTGCAATTTTCGAAAAGCATGGCCTCGTTACCAAGAACTCGAAAAATTTCAAGATTCTTCAACCTCATCTACGTATCATTTGGGGTGATGGTATTAATCGGCGGTCGATGAAGGATATTTTGAAACTCGTGACGGATCTTGGTTGGAGTGCATCGAATATTGCATTTGGCTCGGGTGGTGGTCTATTACAGGATGTTAATCGTGACACGCAGAAATTTGCGTTTAAGTGTTCGTATGCTCAAATTAATGGAGAAGGTATCGATGTTAGAAAAGATCCAATTACTGATCCTAGAAAGAAAAGCAAAGCTGGAAGGCTTGATTTGATCAAGACTTCAAACGGTTACCAGACAATTTGTCTAAATGATGACGTAATTGCTCATCCAGATAGTGTTATGGTAACAGTGTTTAATTGTGGTAAAATTACCAACAATACGACGTTTGCTGAATGCAGGGAGAGAATGACAATTTAATAATTGACGATTTTTACCTGTACATGTTCTCAAACTATGATTAATTAGTAATATGCTTAAAGGTATTGTAACAGACACGTAGGTACGAGCCCGAGGGCCTCCTAAAATGTCGACTCTAAACAAGTTCGACTATTAATAAACATTTTAGGAGGTTATCATGAATATAGAGTTACAAGTTTTACGTGCAAAAATTATAGGATTTCAGTCTGTTGGTATTTCAATAAAGAATCAAATCAGCAAATCTGCTGGTTTGAAACGCGATAAATTGTGGCAACGAAAAAGAGCACTTGGGTGTTATAATAGAGAACACCTAATTGCTTATGGTTTACTACGTGGTGTTCCATACGAAAAGATCGAAAATAAGTGCGCAAAATACAACAAGCCAAACGTCGACAAAATTTACGTGTTGATAAAACAACACGGCGGGTGGAAAGCTCAAGAACTCACACCCGAAAAAATGCTAGCATTGTTAAGCCCACCAAAAGCCCTCGAAAAAAACGAGGAAAAATGACGATGGCTACTATAAAAACGGGTGATAAGCTTTTTCTGGTGACACGTCGAGACATCTCGGCTGGTTATCAAGCAGTACAATCATGCCATGCAATCAGACAATTTACCGCCGAGCATCCAGAAGTTGATGTTGAGTGGTTTCAAAAATCAAATTATCTTGCGTTACTCTCTGTAGAAAACGAAGTTGAATTGATGAAATTAATCACTAAAGCACATGACTTTGGTCTTCGTTGGTCAGCATTTAGAGAACCAGATGTTGGTGGTGCAATTACTGCAATTGCAATTGAACCAAATTCTAAAACAATTGAAATGTGTAAACACCTACCGTTGGCTTTAAAAGAAATGTAACGATAAGTGTTCATGTCCTCGTAGCTCAGTGATAGAGCAACGGATTCTAAAGCCGATTTGGTCGAGGGTTCAATTCCCTCCGAGGACACAAATATCGCTCAAAAGCTCAAAGGCAGAGCAGCGGTTTCTAGAACCGTCCGAAAGGTAAAGGGTTGTGGGTTCGACTCCCACTTGGGCGGCAATAATGGTGTCTAATACAAGTTGAACTACTCATAGATTAGTAGTATCTTGATTAGATGTCAGAACAAAAATTTACAAACCTTCCAACGGGAAAACCTCATATAAGTTTCAGTGAACTTAGAGATTGGAAGGAATGTTCCTGGCGTCACAAGCTAAAGTACATCAATAAATTGGTCGAAGACAAACCTGGTCCATTAATGGATTTTGGAACAGCATGCCATGCGGCTTGCGAAAAGTTCTTAAAATCTAGGATCATGGATTCAAGCATTGCAAAGAACATGCTAGCCCAATTGTGGGAAAAAAACGCAGCATTTGAAGGTTACACACCTGAAGCACTTCCTCAATTTTTTGCTGAGCTCGATTTGATTTTGTCAGAAGTTCCAAAATTTATGGATGAAACATTCCCAAATTGGGAGTACGTTGATGCTGAGCATATGTTATACGAACAGATTGAAGGCCATGACCATGCATTTAAAGGATTTATTGATGGTGTCATTGCTGTTACTGATGCAAAAAATAAAAAATTGATCTGGTTATTGGATTGGAAAACTACGTCTCGTGGTTGGTGGCGTGAAAAGAGAACTGATGAACTTGTAAAGACACAACTCATCCTTTATAAAAACTTTTGGTCAAAGAAAATCGGTGTTGATCCAAAAGATGTACGATGTGGGTTTATCTTACTAAAAAGATCCGCAAAAAAAGAACAACATTGTGAACTATTTGCATTGTCAGTTGGAGATGTAACAACCGGTCGATCGTTAAAGGTTGTCAATAATATGTTGACGAGTATTAAACGAGGAATTGCAATCAAGAATCGATCGTCATGTACATATTGCAATTATTTTAACACACCACACTGTGTGTGAGTTAACATGAGCTACACCATATAGTACCATTAATAAACAAACCTACTACAATGACAAAAAAATCAAAAATTTTGATGCTTTGTGATCATCCATTATCAACATCAGGTGTTGGTCAACAAGCAAGATGGTTAATAACAGAACTGACAAACACAGGAAAATATTCATTTCTTGTGTTTGGTGGTGCAGTCAAACATGACAATTATGATAACATCACAGTTAATCCTGATTTTATCATAAAACCAACAAATGGTTTTGGTGATAAAACAATATTGCGTCAGGTTCTAGCACAAGAAAAACCTGATGCAATATTGTTATTTACAGACCCACGATTTTTCTTATGGGTCTGGGAAATGGAAGATGAAATACATCAAGTTTGTCCAATTACATACAATCATTTGTGGGATAACCCACCATGGCCAGAATTCAATCGAGTTTTGTATGACTCAACAGATCTTGTAAATTGTATTAATTGGCCAACATATGAAATGGTACATCAACGATTTCCTGAAAGAACAAATTACATTCCACATGCAGTACCAAAAAATGTATTCTTTCCATTACCAGAAAAAGATACACAGCAATTACGTAAGAACATCTTAGGAACAAATAGAGCAGATCATTTCATTGCATTATTTGTTGGACGTAATGCTCGTAGAAAACTACCAAGCGATATCATTCTTTCGTTTAAGAAATTTTTAGATGATCTTGAAATAAAGCATGGACATAGAAAAGCCACATTAGTAATGCATTGTGATCCAATGGATCCTGAAGGTCCGAACTTGCATCATGTTTTAGATTTGGTTAACATGAAAGAAAATGTCGTCTTCTCAAAAGAAAGAATTGGATTTCCAGAAATTAATTCTCTTTATAATATTTGTGATGTTTTGGTGAATTTTTCATTGAATGAAGGATTTGGTGTACCAGCACTAGAAGCAAAAATGTGTGAAAAACCAATTATTGCAATCAAAACAGGGGGTTTAACACGTCAAGTTGAAGATCATGAAACTGGATTTCAATATGGTGTTGCAATAGAACCTGAGGTTAGAATGCTTGTTGGTAACCAACAAGTTCCATACATTTACGAAGATTGCGCATCACATAAAACGTTGTCAGAAGCATTTATGAAGATGTATGATGTTGGTCCTGAAAAACGAAAAGAGATAGGAAAGCTTGCTCGTGAACATGCAATGAAAAATTATGATTTAGAATCTGTAAAAAATGAGTGGGATCGTACGCTGACACAGACAATTAACTCATGGAAACAAAAAGAATTACCGAATAATAAACGTTGGAGTTGCACAGAGATTTAAAATGACAATCAAAAAAGTAGTTTTAAGAGGTCCAATTCTAACACAATCAGGTTATGGTGTGCATTGTCGTCAGGTTGCAAAATGGTTGATGCAACGACCAGACGTTGATTTAAAAATTATAGCTACACCATGGGGATCTACACCATGGCATGTAAATAGTGAATCATGTAATGGTTTCATTAACGAAATTATGAAACGTACTATATCACCAAATAATGTTAATGCTGACATATCATTTCAATTACAACTTCCAAATGAATGGACACCAAATCTCGTGCTTGGAAAAAACATTGGTTTAACAGCTGCCGTTGAAACAGACATATGTTCACCCTTATGGGCCCAAGCATGCAATACAATGGATGCAGTAGTTGTACCATCACAACATGCAAAACAATGTCTCACTAACTCTGGTACAATTGTAAAGCCATTGTACGTTATACCAGAGGCGTATAATGAAGCTATTACAACCGTGGATTCACAAACAGATTTATTTAATTTCAAAACGTCATTCAATTTTTTGTTATTTGGTCAACTTACTGGAAACAATCCAAACAATGATAGAAAGAACATGTTTAATACCGTCAAATGGATTTGTGAATCATTTAAAGATGATCCAGATGTTGGTATTGTGATTAAAACAAATCTTGGAACAAATTCAAAGATCGATCGTAATATTGTCACAAGTATGTTGAAAACACTTTTAACCGAAGTAAGAAAAAGTCAATATCCAAAAGTTTATTTGTTACATGGTGATATGGACGATGAAACAGTTGCGTCATTATATAAAAATAAACAAATAAAGGCTCTTATTGCTTTAACACGTGGTGAAGGATTTGGATTACCAATACTTGAAGCAGCCGCTAGTGGCTTACCAATCGTTGCAACTGGATGGTCTGGACATTTAGATTATCTTAAACTTGGAAAGTTTATCAACATTTATTACCAACTTGACGAGGTACATAAGTCGAGAATTGATGGAAATATCTTTATAAAAGGTGCAAGGTGGGCGAATGCATCTGAAGAAGATTTCAAAAAGCGAATTACAAAATTTAGAACAAATAATACAATCCCATTTGAATGGGCAGCTGATTTACAAAAGAAAATCGTTGAATCATATAGCATCGAAGCTGTGTGTAAGTTATATGATTCATCATTAGGTGAATTATTCACATGATTTTCTTTTTGATTTTTTTGTTTTTAACTTTTACAATTGTCGTATCTGCGTTATTGTTCATTAGTGTTCGTCGAAATTTACAATATTCTGAAAAACTCGAAGAACTAGGTGATCAGATAGATGAATCACTTGATATCTTAGATGGTTGTTATCAACGCATAGCCAAAGCAGCATTAACACCAGTATTGTCAGATGAACCAATTGTTAAACAATTAATATCAGACATAAAACGAACACGTGATGCCGTCCTGTTAATTGCAAACAAGATCGTTATCTTTGATACTACTGATGAAAATAAAAACGATGACAACACCCAAAGTTATTAAATTAAAGCGTACTAGGCAGCAAAAACCATTGACCCCTGAAGCAGAAAAAGCTCGTCAGGATCGAATGTATTTTAATGCCAAAACACAAGCTGCAATTGTTGCTTACCAGCAAGCAAAGGATGATAGAAAAGAGCGTGAAAGATTATATGTGTCTGAGATAATGCCAGCTTATGAAAAACTAGTTGAAAATCTAATCAACATTCATAAGTTTACAAGTTTACATGACACATATATTGAACTTAAAAATGATTGTGTAAACTTTTTGTTTGAAACGATTGGAAAATTTGATGGAAATCGTGGAACAAATGCATTTTCATATTTTAACGTTGTTGCTAAAAATTGGTTAATCATAAAAACTAAGCAGAAATCATTACGAATCAAACGAAGTGTAAGTCTAGATGATCCTGATTCATTAACAGCAAATGAAAATAGGATAATAGAAGAACATTGCACAGTGCAGTCACAAGAAACTGTTTTAGAACAAGAAAATTCTGCACAAGGTGTTGTTAGTTTATTGTACGAAATAAGAACAAAAGTAAAATCTGAAAATGAACTAGCATGTATCAATTCAATCATCACCATTTTTGAAAACATTGATGATATAGACTTGTTGAATAAATCGGCTTTGTTACTTTATATGCGTGAACTTAGCGGACTTACTCCAAAACAATTGACGACCAGTATGCAAAATATCAAAAAACAATACAAAAAATTCAAGATTGATCCCAAATTTAAACTAATGATTTAAGAGTTAATAAATGAGCGAAGATTTAGGAATAGCAATAATATCAGAATCTCAGGTCGAAAAACGCCTACAAGATTTTAGCGATCTGTTAAAAAACATTGAAAGTCTTGACGATAAAAAACGGCAACTTTGGAAAGAAATCTATGAAAATGCAATAACAGATAGACAAAATTGTTACGTAATGTTTATGCAATTGTTTAAAATAATTGATTCAAAAAGTACGGAATATGCCGTTCACGGAAAAACATTAACTGCTTGTATTGAACGAATGAGTAAGGCAAATGACCAACTAATCAAACTTGCAGAGTTAATAGCTAAGGCTGACTCAAACAGTGTACCAATAGATCCAGATGATATGTTTGATCGTATTAAAGGTCGTTAATTACGCCCCATGGTGTAATTTCAAAGAGGTAATTCACCGTGACTAATGGAAATCAATATTCAAAATTAGACAAGCATTTCGCTGAAGGCAATGCGGGCCGCATTTTACGTGATCGTTCACAATATGAACATGGAACAAAATCTGACCTGCCAATCTTTTACAGGTTTGTTGTGTTGGAAACGATCTTTGATCCAACGATCATTGATTCAAATAAAATCTCATACTTTCAACATACATTAGGTGTTATAAACATACATTTTGCGGCGGCACTTCCTCGAAATACAATCATTGCTCGACGTGTGATAGATGGTCATGGTTCATCTGTTTCTCAACCGATGTTTCTTTTTCCATTTTTTCCACACAATATGTCGTTTCCATGCAAACCTGGTGAACATGTATGGGTGATGTTCGAAAATCCATCAGGTACTAAAAATGATCTTGGTTACTGGATGTGTAGAATCGTTGAACCCGGTTTCGTTGAAGACGTTAATCACACACACTCCCCACGAGGAAATGATGGTAGTTTTGTTCCAGGAATCAAAGATTTGTTTGATGGTACTGATGATGCAAAATATGAATTCCGTAATGGTCAAGGTTCTACTTTAGAAGATAAATCAAGGATAACAATCGCTGAAACGGCAACAATTCCTGGTGATGAAGATTCATATGAAAAATTAAGAACAGAAACTGATGGCGGAAAATTATCAGTATACGAAGCAGTTCCAAGATATAGAAAACGTCCAGAAGATACTGTTTTTGAGGGAAATAACAATACGTTAATTGTATTGGGAACAGATAGAACCGGAGCCGTAGCAGTATATAAAAAAGATGATAATGGTGTGCAAGTTGTTGACACATTTCCATCAAAAGACGATCAAAAACCAGGCGCTGGAGCAATGGATTTTGTCGTGGGTCGAGGACAAACAGATAAAACGCTTGGAAAAGAAATTGATAGCACGACAATTGCAGGTGCATCATCTGGAACAAAAGAACTAGCGAAAGCTGCAAAAGATCTGGTTGAAAATGAAGGTGATCCAGACTTTATTAATGATCGTAGTAGAATATACATTGCACAACGCACAAAACCTGATACTAATTTTGGAATCGACACATTCAATTCCGGACCAAAAGTTAGTACTGGAAAGGTTCAAGGAAAGAGTTCTAGAGAAAATGTCGAAGATAGTAAGTTAAACGATGGAAATGGTGATGGTGCGATTGTTATCAAATCTGATAAGTTACGTTTAATAGCAAGATCTGATGTTGAGATTTTAGTCACCGGAATCTTAAAAAGAGACGAAAAAGGAAGGATCATTGGAAATGATGACACAAGTGGATATGCTGCTTTGATTATAAAAGCCAATGGTGATATTATCTTTAAGCCGTCAAAACATGGTTATATTAAATTAGGTGGAGATGATGCTACGTTGCCTATTGTATGTGGAGATATGCCTGCTGTTACAGCCGATGGGATTGTATCAGGTGCTCCATTAATTACAACAATGGGTGGTCAATTTGCTGGTGCAACAACATCAGGAAATGATAATAAGGGAGCATTGGCGCCTGGACAGGCAAAATTTGCGTCAAAGATATTGTGCAAATGATGTGTCAATGAATATAATAACTTATGATGAAAGCATAACATGACTGATGGTTGCATAACACACGCAGGTATCCTAACACCAGGCGATGATAAACAGCTTACGATCAAAGCAAAGCAGAAGTTCATCAAAGATATAAAAGATGAACTTATGTTTGGAACGGAAGGCATATCATCATTATTTCCATGTGGTGATCCAGTTCAAGCAAATCCATTTGCAGGTCAACTAGATCTTGAAAATGAAAAGAAGTTTCCTGAATTTCACAAAAATGTCCTGGGAACGTATCTAGAAATAGCAATCAAATTAGATCTTGAATCTGATTTTAAAATTTTACCAATATGTGATCCAATAGCGATTGGATTTAAGTTAGGTGTAAAAATCAAGAAACCAAAATTCCCAGATGGATTTATTGCATTTTTAATTCCAAATCCTCCGTTATTGGCATTAAAAATGAAGAAGATGCCACCTCCAAAATTAATTGCACAATTTCCAAGTCTTATAACGATACCTCCCAAATTACCAATTCCACCAATTCCAAACATAAAATTTCCAGATTTTGATGCATTATTAGATTTTAAATTTGCATTTTGGAATCCTTTAGTATTTCCTTCATTTTTTGGTGAACTAGTACTTAATCTTCCTGGCTTATTGTTGAAGCTTCCAAACATACCAGATTTATTTGCAGAACTATGTAAACTAGCACAAAAAGCAAAACTTGTGGGAGGTCCAAAGGCAGGAACTGAAGAACAAAGTATCGTAATGATCGTTGCTCAAAAAGTGTTGCTTAAAAAAGTCGTAGAAATGGTTTTCATTTTGGCAGTGGGAACAACAATTGGATCTGCTTCTGCGGGAATAACAGGTGGAATTGGATCAGTATTAGGTTATGATCCACCTCCAGATGATTCAACAGAAGAACCAGTATCAGTTCGTGATACAATTGTTTCATATGCAAATGATTGTATTGATTTTGCATGGGGTCCAACAGATAAACGAGACGAGTATGCACAAAAATTATTATATGTTGAATATGGAGATGGAAATCCGGCAGATCCATCAAGTGCTCATTCAGATAAACGTGCAATAGGAAAACAATTAACCATTGCAAAATTAGAGGAAGCATCATCTTGTGGTCTTTTGGCCCGAGCTTGTTTATTCTCTGGTGGTGCTAGTTATGTGTTAAATAACAAAGTTGACACTAGCAAACAAAATCCAAATGTCACATTGTATTATGATTTTTTCCAAGACAGATATGAAGAAGGTAAAGCTATATCAAGTATCATTAAAGCAGCATATGCAAAAAGTGCCACATATAATGATCAAGGTGAACACATAAAAAACGACCTACCTCCTCTTAAAAAAGGTGATGTTATTATCATCTATAATCCAAGTAAAGCTGGCAATGAACATGTAATGGTCGTTGTTGAGGATTATAAAGTTGGCAGTTTTGAACTTGTTACAGTTGAAGGTGGACAGATTGATAAGTCAAACAAAAATCGACCAACTGCAATCAAAAAGAAAACGTATAGTAATTCTGGAACAAATCCAAAATTAGTCATACGTGTTCAAAGTGGATCAAATAATGTTTTAATTGGAGGACGAAAGATCTTGACATTAATTGACAGTGAGAAGCTATGTACTGATGATACAGGAACAAATATGTCAATTAGTAATGTATCTACAGAATATCGTGATGTTGCTGATGGAAATGACGATACAAATCCAAGTCAAGAGATTGGAGTTTGATGAATGGGTTCATATAGTTTCAAAAGTTCAGGTAAAACAACAGAACAACAATTAGTTGAACTTGTTACAAACTCTCCCGTTCCAATAGGAATCAAAACGCCTTTAAGACTCGGAACAGAAGAGGGAATATTTGGTATGCATTATAGTCTACCAGATCAAATACATGATAATCTTAGAAATTTGCTATTAACAAATTGGGGTGAACACTTAGGAATTTATGATTTTGGAGCTAACTTGCGTCCATTAATGTCGGACTTTACGACTCAAGATGATTTTGATGCACAAACAGTAGAACGAATCAATAAAGCAGTTGGGCGATGGTTACCATTTGTTAGCCTTGAAGACTTCATTTCAAATGTTGATAGAACAGAAAATAAAAATACTGTTGTTATTAATATAACAGTAACGTATACTATTCCTGCATTAAACACAGGGAAACGCGCATTACAGGTTATGTTGTACGCAATGTGATATTTAGTATTGGAAATTTTAAATGGCACTTAAACGTGATGATCTAAAGGCTGTTCGTCAAAGACAATATCTTGCAAAAGATTTTGATAGCCTCCGCGCTCAATTATTAGAATACGCTCGTCTATATTATCCAGATAAAATAGCTGATTTTTCTGAATCATCTGTTGGAGGATTATTATTAGACTTTGCTGCATATACCGGTGACGTTCTATCGTTTTATTTGGATCATCAATATTCAGAATTAAATCCAGAGACAGCAGTTGAAACGCCAAATATAGAACGAGCATTACGAAATGCACTGGTTCCAATCGTTGGAACTGCACCATCACTTGTTCCAATAACTGTATTCGTACAAGTTCCAGCTGAAAATGTTAATAACACAATAGGTCCTGCCATTTCAGCACTTCCAACAATTCAAGCCAGTAGCATTTTTAATGCTGATAATGGCACAGATTTCATTCTGCTTGAAGATATTGATTTCAATAAAAAATTGTCATCTGGTCAATATATGTTTGAAGTAAAAGTTGGACAAAAATCACCTAAAGGTTCACCACTCACGTATATCATAACGTTATCTGGTTTATGCATTTCTGGAAAAGAAAAATCAGAAAGCATTTCTATTGGAAAAGACTTTGTGCCTTTTAGAAAAGTTATGTTAAGCAACGCGAACGTTTCTGACATAGTCTCTGTTTATGATGGATTTGGAAATATTTATTATCAAGTCGCATCACTTGACAATGACGTTGTTTATCGAAATGTTTTGAATACAGCAAAAGACAATGCAATAGTAAAAGATTCAATTAAGATTGTTCCTGCACCATTCAGATATACATCAAACGTTGATCTAGCAACTAGACGAACTACGTTAACATTTGGCAGTGGAAATGCAAACACACTAGAAGATGACATAATACCCGATCCTTCAGATTTTGCAATATCATTTCCTTATTCAAAAACGTTTTCTAGGATCGCAATAAATCCACAACAACTTCTACAAACAAAAACACTTGGTACAGCTGCAACTGACACCACATTAACGATAACGTATCGTCATGGAGGTGGTCTCAACAATAACGTATCAAAAGATTCAATAAGAACTATTAAAACATTAAAAATATTCTTTCCAGGAAATCCATCAGCTGCACTCGCAGCAAATGTTAAAGGTAATATTGAAGTTACCAATCGAATTGATGCATCAGGTGGTGAAGATGCACCAACAGCAGATGATTTAAAGGCATTAATTCCATCTATTAAAAATTCACAAGAACGAATTGTTACACGAGAAGATTTGCTTTCTAGGGTTTATACATTACCTTCAAATTTTGGTCGAGTGTTTAGAGCATCTGTGGGTTCAAACCCAAATAATCCATTGGCAACACAGTTATTCATTGTGTCAAGAAATCAAGATTTAAAACTAATAATATCACCAGATACATTAAAACAAAATCTCAAAACATATCTTAATCCTTATAGAATGATATCTGATGCAATTGATGTTCTTGATGCAAGAATCTTAAATCTGACTGTTAATTTTAGTATTTTAATTGATCCTGCATTAAATCGTAGTACAGTATTATTGTCGATATTGACAAAGTTACAAACGTTTTTTGACGTTAAAAACTTTCACATAGATCAACCAATCATTATGTCTGATGTTGTTAACACAATTTTTACTGTCCCTGGCATTATTTCTGTAAATGATTTAAAGTTTAACAACATTGTAGGAACGGTTAACAATAGAATATACAGCGACGAAACATTTGACGTTTCTGCTAACACACGTCAAGGCATAATTTTTCCGCCATTGGGATCAATATTTGAGATTAGATATCCGGAGTATGACGTAATAGGAAAGGCTGTGGCATAATGTACCGCACACTGAAACCAAAAAAAGATGCGTACATCACAGATCGCGTTGTCAAAGACGTAAGATCACATACAGCAAACGTTGGTGCTGCAGGTAGTCTTGATTTATTTAAGTTGTATGGTACAACCCTTTCTGGAACTTATCCAAATATAGAATTATCACGTTTACTAATACAATTTGAACTACAACCACTTCGTGATCTTGTCTTAGCGGGAAAAATTGATATTACAAATCCTAGTTTTGCATGTACTTTAAAGCTATTTGACGTATATGGTGGTCAACCAAATCCATCAAATTTTACCGCAACAGTTTTTCCATTATCTAGATCATTTGATGAAGGTCTAGGTCGTGACGTAGTGTTTTACGCTGATAAAGATTCATGTAATTTCTTAACTAGCTCACTTGTCGGAGGAGCTTGGTTAGCTTCGGGTTGTAACCTAGGAGGAGGCCTTCCAGCCGCCCTTGATTTTATCACGGCATCTGCTGTTGGAGTTTCTGTAGGTGGCAGTCAATTATTTATTACAGGTGAAGAGAACCTTGAAGTTGATGTGACAACCGCTATTTCGGCAACGTTAACAGGACAAATACCTGATCAAGGATTTAGAATTGCTCTTGAACAATCAATAGAAAATAACAATCGATCGTATTTTGTCAAGCGTTTTGCATCTAGAACAGCATTTAATGAAGACAAACATCCACGTTTAATTGTCAGATACGATGATTCAATTCAAGATGATAGTCAATCATTATTTCTTGATTCACAAAGTTTTCTATTTTTATACAACTACGTTAGAGCTGCTTCTTCAAACATTACGAGTGGATCTTCGTTAACACAAATTACGGGCTCAAATAGTTTAATTCTAAAGCTATCAACTGAAATTTCAGGAGGTACATACGAATTTATCTTTACTGGATCACAACATTCTAGTGGTAGAAATCCTACAACGGGAATTTACTCAGCATCTGTTTATATTCCATCAACAAATTCAATAATTGTTTCAAAATTGCAACAATCAAGTTCAATAAAATTTAAACCAATCTGGGGATCATTAGATGGAACTACAACGTATCTCTCTGGGGCAGCAATAAGTTGTTTCCCACCGCAACGTGGAGCACAATCTATTGATCCTAGAAAATTTGTAATAAGTGTATTTGGAATTCAAGATTCACATCCAACAGATGATTCACCCGTTGTAAGGGCCCATATTTTTGATTTTACTACACCGTTTTTCCAAGCGGCGCGATTACCAGTTGAACTACCAGGTGTGACTATAAGAGATGTTCATTATCAAGTTCGTGATGTTATCACCAATGTTATCGCAGTTCCGTTTGACACAATAAAAAATTCAACTCGATTATCGAGTGATGCTTCTGGCATGTATTTCAAATTAGACATGATTAGTCTGACAAAAGATAGAACGTACGTGATCGATATTTTAATTGTCACTGGCAATGATAGACAAGTTCACAAAAACGTTTCAAAATCTTTCAGGGTAACAGATTTGTAATTACAATACGTAGATTCTGAGAGGAAAAATGGCAACAAAGCCATCACCATACACACCTTCATTTTTAAGATCAGCCGTAGAGGGAAACAGACCAATACAGTTGACATTTAGTGATGTTAAAGATACGAATATTGCTAGTACCGGATCTTTCATTTATGAAAGATCTGATGCTCCATTAAAATCTACACAACAATTAAATGTCGACTGGTCAAAGTTTGAAAACCACACGTTTTTTATGTCAGCTGAAGCAAAAGTTAATTTAGCATTCGAACAAATAATTAACGGATTTCCATTTGATGGCTCACGTCGAGAAGTTGAAACATTTTTTGAAAAATTGACAGGATATGATCGATATATTTTTGATCAATTTCCAAAATTTCATGGCCAATTATCTTTTACAGGTACGAAGCCTGGCGAAACGTCATTATCATCTGGCACATACATTGTCGTTAATGATGCTGCAGGCGCACTATATCCAGAATTAGCAAAATCACCCACTGGCGTGTCTGTGTTAAATCCTTCGAATGGATCGTCTTTAAGCATTGAAATGCAATTGTTCATACCATCTATTTCAACGCTTGGCGTACAAACAGTATGTCAAAAATTGAATGTTACAAATCAAAGAACAGAAGCCATTTTTGATAGTCCAAGTGTGACCGCTGGTGATGTTGGATATTCTCTTTATTTAATGCCAACATCTTCGATTGATATTGTAGAAGCAAGATTTAGCGTTGTTTCAGGTTCATTTTCATTAACAGTTCCAGCGACGCTAAAAAAGGGACAATTTAATCATATATGTGTTACACTAAGTCGTGAAACGACTACACCTTATTTGCAATTTTTTATCGATGGTGAGTCGGTAGCAATTAGTAAATCACGTTATGCTTTTGATGATATGAAAATTGATTCTTCAGCATTCATAATAGCCAGTGGAACAAGATGTATACTAGGAACAACTGTAATAACACCAACACAAACGATGTCTGGGACTATTGATGAATTTCGAGTATTTCATTCAATTCGAACGTCAGAACAACAAAAATCATTTGCCGCGAAACCAATATTTGCCACGCCTGAATTAAAACTATATTATAAGTTCAATGAACCTCCTCCTCCATTAACAACATTGACTAGTGATTCTGCAAATTCTATCGTGATAGATAGTTCAGGAAATGCACTACATTCAAACATCGTTAACTTTTTTTCATATAGTGGAACGTTATTACGTCAAGATGCAAGTGCGGATCCATTAAGCAAGGTAATCTTTGAAAAAGAAGAAACAGTTCCTGTGCTTTTTCCAGCTCATCCTGACATTATTTCATTAAACACGGAATTATTAACTAGCGCATCATTATACGATCAATCAAATCCAAATTTGATAACCCGATTAATTCCTCAACATTATTTGTTAGAAGGAACATTATTTGATGGATTTAGCGAACCTGAAGGTCAAGGTGGCGATCCATATAGTGGAACAGGAATTCCTGGTCAAGGTAAACTTGGAAACGTGCAATTGATGTTATCAATGTTATACATTTGGGCACGATTCTTTGATGAAATGAAATTATATGTTGATGCATTTAGTTCATTAACAACTGTTGATTATGACACTAATACAAGTATGCCAAACAACTTCTTAAGAAGTTTGATCGAACAATACGGATTTCATTTACCAGGCTTATTTGATAGCGCAACAATTGAACAATATACTTTGGCAGAAAATATAGATCCTGAAATTAGTACAAGTGAAACACCTTTAAAACACGTTCAAAATGAACTAATGCGTAGAATTCTAATTAATCTTCCTAATGTATTACGTTCAAAAGGTACTCAACATAGCATTAAGGCATTTCTTAGAGCCGTCGGAATCGACCCAGAAAATAGTTTAAGATTACGTGAATATGGTGGTCCAACAACCCAACAATTGTCATTCTCTCGTGAAACAAAACGAGATGTTGCAACGATGGTTAGATTTGTTACATCATCATTAGCGATATCACCATATCTTTCTGCTTCACGTTACGAACCAGGGTTTCCTACAACCCAAGGATCTTTCGTTCAACAAAAATTATATCCGCCAAATGGCATTTCTAATTTCGTTGACGATGGTCTTTTAACGTCAGGATCTTGGACGGTAGAAACAATAGTGAGATACACACCCGTTGATACCAAGGCAATGACAAGCACTACCCAAAGCCTTTTAAGACTTTGTGTTGCCTCAGTTTCTTCGCCAGAAGATAAAAATCCTCTTTTGGCAACTAATCATTATCCTGTATTTAACGTATTAGCAATTTCATCATCAATTAGTCCAAAATTGATCATGTATGCAAGACCAGGTTACTCATCTTCTAGTACATCAAGTTTACTAACAATGTCTGTTGATATGCCAAATCCTGGTATTTTTGATGGAAATCATTGGAATGTTTCTTTTGGAGTTGAACGTAATGATACAATAGATTCTAGAGTATCATCTTCATATTTCTTAAGAATTGCTAGACAAGACAATGGTGATATTGATTACTACAAAACAAAAACAGCATTTTTCGAAGAAGCCCGCGCAGGTGTTTCAGGTGAAATTAATATATTAAGAAATTCAATATTTAATACTGTTAAGAGTTTTATAGCAATTGGAGAAAATCAACCTAAGATTACATCATCAATCTCACCATCTGGATCATTCTTAAATCAAACAAGTGTTGTACCAAGTGAAGCTCGTGTTACAGCATTTACTGGATTGCAATCGAATTTAAGGTTTTGGTCAAAAGCGTTAACAGAAACAGAGTGGCGTGAACACATACGTAATTACAAATCAACGGGAGTTGAGGATCCTTCAGTTCATTACAATTACGTTACAAATGCATCAGGATCATTTGAAAAATTACGTTTAAACTCATTGGTTAAACAAGAAACAAGAACAGCTACTGGTACAAGTGGTAGCATTACATTCATTGATGCCAGTGAAAATGGATTTCACTTAACAGGTAGTGGGTATCCAATAGATACAACTAACGTTATTGGCGATATTTTTATCTATTCTTATCTGTCACCACATTTTGATGAAGCAGTTTCTGATGAAAAAATACGAATTAGAAGTTTTAGTAATCAAGATTTAGTAGATGTTACACCTTGGGCGGGCGTTGCTCCAGTGTATGAGATAGTTAAAAGTGAGCGACCAACTGATGATGTTAGATTTTCTATCGATTTTTCATTAATCGATACATTAAATCGTGATATAGTGACATTGTTTTCAACGTTCGATGCTATTGATAATGTATTGGGTTCACCAGAGTTAATATTTTCACCAGATTATCCTGATTTAGAAAAACTACGAAACGTTTACTTCAATAGAATCAAAGAAAAACTTAATTTTAAAGCATTCATTGATTTTTATCGATGGTTTGATACATCAATAGGAACCTTTATTAAACAACTTATTCCTAGAAAAACTAATTTTAAAGGAACAAACTTCATTATTGAATCACATATGTTAGAACGACACAAGCTAGAATATTTCTCTAATGAAATTTACTTAGGTGAAGCAGATAGAAATAGAATCAAAGACGTATTGTTGTTACAACTCATCTCAGGCATTATTAGGAAATATTGATGGCAACACTAGATTTTTTTCGAAATACACATATCGATAACACAACATTTTTTGATGAAGGTCCTCGAGTCCCGAATGCAAAACCTCTTACATCAGGTATTAATACGGGCAGCATTGATACGTTTGCAATTGATGGATTTCGACAAGGTGTTGAAATCACACACCAAAAATATTTTGATGTGGGGTACGTAAAAATACATGCCGGTGAGCCAGGTCACAGATTAAGAGCAAATACGTTTGGTATGGTAAACAACATTCGAAATGTGCAACCATTTTTTAAAGACGCTGATTATTTTGATCCTGTTTCATATATTAAGGCCCAAGCAATAAACTCATTATCAATTAGTTTTCCAATCATTACTAGTAATGATGATGAAATTGAAAATCGTTCGTTTAATGGTATTATAGAACCATTTACAATTAGGGCCCGCGTATCATTTTTTAGTAGAGAAGCACCATTTGAATCACATGAAGTAAAAGGTGCATTAATGAATGGTAATACAAATCAAGCATGGGAATCAGATCAAATATTGACCGTTGATCGTTATGATTTAACACAAAAAGTTTTTTATCTTGATATGGTTGATGTACATCAAGGACGAACTCCCATGAATGGATTTTTCAGTTCTAAAAAAGCAACTCTTTTACCATTTGTTGATGAAAGATTAATACGTGATACAAAAAGCACATCTGTTTATGCAACAGACATGTCTGCGGCAATGAGTTTAATGTCAGGCTCAACTGGAAACTATATTAGTATAGGATACCGATCAGGAGCTGCAGGAAAAGATTATGATAACAACATGTCAATAGGTACAGATTCAATAGCTTTCGGAGGAATGGTTTACTAATATGCCTGCAACACCAAAAGCACTACGGGCGGCTCCTGCAAGAACGTTTGAAAATTATATCTTGACGTATGTGTCATCAAATAATATTAATTTATCAAACGTGCCAGAAAGTAAATTTGTACCCGCACCAGAAGGAGCTGGTGTTCCTTATGCTGACGATCAAATTAGTACTAATCCAATACCAATTGGATTTGACTTTTTGTTTGATGGAATCACATATAAATCATTTGCAGTCTGCACAAATGGATGGATGGCTCTTGTTGATCCAGTATTGGGTACATTTAATTCTATTGAAGTTATGGATGCCGGCGGCGGTGCTGCATTACAAAATGAACGTATTCTACCAACGTTCACAAGTAATGCAGTAGTATTAGCACCTTGGTTTGATGATTTAAGAAACTTAGCCGATGATCCAAATCAAGTTAGTAGCACAGTTACTGGTATAGAACGATATTCAAAAGGATTTCAATCAAAACCAATATCAATAAATAAAACAAGAAATGTTCTTAGATATGCAAATGACAACTCATCCCAAGGTCGAAAGTTAATTGTTAGGTGGTCATCACTTAGCAATTATTTGACTGCAAATGCTGTCATTCATTTTGAAGTTATAATTTCTGAAAATGGAACAATAGAATTTAGATATAAACCAAAACAAAAAAGGATTGATTCAACAACAACTGAAGGTGCCACGATAGGCATCTTTATGCCAAATGGAACAAATCGATTTCGTGATTTTTCATATGGTTTAGGTTATCGTGACTATAATAGAACTCAATACAAGTACGGAGGTGTAATCTATTCTGCAAATTATCTTGACACAGATCCGGTAACGCTAATATCAGCATCGTATTCAGTAAATTTAAATCCAGTTAATCATTGGCCGGGACATGATAGCGGCGGAGCAGCTTTTATTTTTACACCACCAAAAAATAGAAGAAAAATTCTTATCAAAAATGAACAAAGAATAATTGATTCACAGATAACATATCCAGAAATATTAAGAACAGGAAATCGTTCTTCGACAAATAAATCAGTTTTATTTGATGATCGTCGTACATTGATATTTTCTACTGTCGGAGTTAGTGGTTCCTCTGGATCTGTTGTAAATTATCCTTCGAAACTAAATAGATTTTATGGTGGAACAGAACCTGGTATAACATCAAGACAAGATCTTTTTGCTGGCGATTTTGAAATAACTGCAAGCGTTTCAAAAGGTGTTTCTGATCAGTTTGTTACAAATCGATTTCCACAATTTATCACACCATTTTCTGAAGATAAATTGTACGAAAATGATCCCACTGCAACGAGTGATTTCTTTACAAGTGGATCTAAAATAGAGCTGTTTGGATTAGCTCTTAAACAACCATTAAAATCAAAAACACACATTAAATTCTCACTTCCGGTTGAATTTAATGTGTCAATGCCAGGCAATACGTCAAGCATCTATTATTACAATATAAATGCCGCTAGCTGGAACATACCTGAAAATTCTTCATATTCTACAGAGAATAACTTCGTTGTTGCTGGTACAACAAAAGGCGATCTTGCAGTACCAGATGCCGATATTCAAGATTACGACTCACGTATTACAGAAGACTTTAGAGGATTTGGTGCTATTGGAAACTTTATATGTTCTGGTTCAGTAAACAGGTATGGCGTTTCAGCAAAACAAACTGATATTTTAATTAACTCACCTTACACCGTAAATAACATTTACGATGCAATGGGAAAAGTTTATGACAAAACAATTACCAATAATGAAGATTATAGAGCATCATCAAATGAAACATTTAATATTCCAATTAAGCAACCATTTTTGATTGAACGTGCTGTAATTGAAATTCCCGTAGCATTTGGTGATGGGTGGTTTAAAGATAAAACAAAATGTTTTGAACCATATCGTACATCATTTGTTGAAAATACAACATTTGATTTTGGCGGACCATCACTTACTATTGCTTTATTTAATCAATTTAATTTTGGATCAAAATCATCAAGACGTGATCTGATATTAACGGGCACAATCACCCATACATTTGATAATAGTTCTAATTTAACACTGTCAAACAATCCACCAGACGATACTACGTTTCTTTTATTGCCCGTTGGTTCAAAGGCATATGGTGCAAATCCAAGTGCTATTATAACGCCAGCATCATCGTCAACAAGAGGTTATAATTTTACAGGATCTGTTGTTGTCAAAACAGAGGCACAATCATCAAATGGTGTGATGGCACGGTATGTATTTAATGGTAGTACAGATCAAGCATTACTTGATCTTCTTAATGCAAAAGAACTAGAATTAACAGACAAAGATAATGGTATAGGTTTTATACAATCTATTAGAATTTTGTCTATTAATAATTTTGGTCGGGCTTCTACGGGCTTTGATCCTTCAGGACGTTCAATATTTGGAAAAGAACTTATATCATCTGACAAAGTTTCAATTAAACAACGAACTGCAAATCCTTTTTATCTCACTGGGGCACTTGGTGCATTAACAGTTGATAACAGAACTGCAGTATTTAATAGTCTTGGGTTACAACAATTCAATCAAGTATTAGATTCAACTGATAATTTTAAAGCATATGCTGTTCTTCCACTTGAGGGAACTTTAGCATCACCTTATCTAGTGTATCCTGGTGATCAATTAACATTAGCAATTGCAAAAACACGTCCAACACTTTATGCTAATACTACATGGGCAGCTGGAAATGGTTCTCTTTGGACGTTTAGTTCAGGAAACATAAAACATGACGTTCAACTAATCACAGGATCAATTAATATAACGTTTTATGGTAGTCTAATAAAAGAAGGTTCCGAATATCACGATCCACTAAATCAAGAGATTGGTTCTGTTGCCGTCCACGAAATAGCAGTTGGTGGCGAACCTGTATTAGATCAATTTGACTGTGAATATAAAGAACAATATGTGTCAGGAACATATGATAGTTTTATCGCTGGTGATATGATCAGTAGTGTCAATTATTTTGGAACAAAAGTATTTGTCACTGGTACATTTTTGGGGTTCAATAAGGGATATCAAATTGCTAGTACCGGTACACGAGGACGATTGTTCAGTAAGAATAATGCAAGAACAGAAACAACTGTCCCAGGCACCACATCATTTGATTACAACACATCACTTTCATATGCTCTTCAACCTTTCTTTGAAAAAGCTGGAACAGTAAGAGTATCACAACATACAGATAGCATTGAACGTTATTGGGATTCTGTGATGCCTTCAATTTCTGAATGTTTTGCCTCAGATGGTAAAGGTATTACAGTGTTTGATGAAGTACTTTTACCATTGTATGTGCCTACTAGTACTGTTAACACTTTGAATACAGGATTTATGTTTTTTGTAAAAAATCAACTTGATCTTCCTTTTTATAATCATATATGGTCATGGGCATATCCCTTTGAACCAAGATATTCAAAAGTTGCTCGTGAAAAAAATATGAATAAATCGTTCATTGCAAAGTTCGCGTGTCAATCAGATTTATCTATTTTATCAATTGAACCACAACCACTTCAAGGATTTTTCTTTGGACCTATACAACAACGTAGTACATCTTCTGATGCCGTTTTACGTCTGTCACTTATTTCAGATGTAAATATAAAAGGTGTAGCACTTCCTTATATTACGTCATCAGCCGGTTCTTCCGATACAATGAAAGCATTGTATGGATTTGGAGATGATAACAATGTATTTACTGATCTCACCGGTTCACAAGGTACATTTGGTATCAATAATTTTCCAACATTCCGCGCAAAAGATGATTATGCCATTGCTGCTTTTGGATCAACGTTTCATACTCGATACAATGTAGGTCCTATTATTCGTGGTTGGAAATATGGTGTATATAGTGGTTTACCTGCATTCAACAAATCATATTTTAGACTTAGTCATTATGGTCAATTCCGCGACATGTTAGAACAAAGACATTACACAAAATTTTACAATGAAGAAAAATCACAATCATCACAAGGTTGTGTTACAATTAGATTTGTTGATGCATTAGGAAAAACAACAAATCCAGAAAGAACGTGGTCACAAAATTTAAGTCTTGAGGCGACGTCTTCTGTTCCATACTTTGATGGCGAAGTTCGAAATAGAAGTACAGTTGATTTAAATGTATTGAATTCACATATCATAACACTCGGTCCGTAAAATGGTAACGACAAGCGATACAAAACTATCGTTCTTTGTGTTTTCTCAAAATACAAACACTGGAAAGATTACAAAGGTTGCAATCCCAGCAGATACTCAAATAGGTCTTGCTGGAAATCCTGCATCATTGGATCTTTTTGGAAGACTTTCATTATCGGTTTTTAATGCCGAAGCTGGTCCACGAACACGAACCTTTCAAATAAAAAACGAACATACAGTTGTTTCTGTAAATGTTGCTAATTCTGCGGGATTGTCGTCTATTGATGTTTATTTGCCTCAGTACTCACAAAATGGACAACTTCATATCATAAAGGACAACACAGGAACTGCTGGTACTGTTACAATTAATGTATATCCTATAGGTAAAACTCTTATAGATGGTGTATCTAGCAAAACGATCACAACTGCTTATGGCTCAATGCTTGTTTATTGGAATAATGATCACTGGTCAGTATTCCAATCATCAGGTGGAGGTGGAGGTGGTGGCCCTGCAACACAATTAATTGAAACAAGCGGGCCCACAACATTAACAATAGCAGGTATTGCTGATGGTGAATTTTTCAAAAGATCTGGAACAACAGTCATAGGAGCTGCTTCACCTGGAACGTCTGGTCCTGCCGGAGGCGATCTTACTGGTACGTATCCAAATCCAACGGTTGCAAAAATCAAAGCCACGACGATAACCACGGCTGGAGGTGCATTAACAACTGGAAAAGTGCTGCGTGTTACAGGTGTAGCAACTGCTGATTGGGGTGCTATTGATCTAGCGAACACAAGTGCTGTAACTGGAGAATTACCAATAACAAATATCGCTCCAGGAACAAACGATCAGGTAATGGTTACCAATGGAGGTGTTACTAGTTGGGGACAAGTAAATCTAGCGAGCACGAGTGCTGTAACAGGATCATTATCTTTAGTGAATATCAAATCTGGCTCAAATAATCAAGTCTTGGTTATGTCAGGAAGCACTGTTATTTGGGGAACTGACTATGTTCCCGGTTTCATTTATACTATGGCAGGTGACTTCAACACAGGATTTACTGAGTATCAAAGAATGGCATCATGGTTAATTGATGCAACAAATCTAACAGGATCGAATTTGACTCTAACTGCATTATTAGAAACAACAAATATTACCGCACAGGCCCAATTTCAGTTGTTCAATGTGTCACTCAACACATCTGTAGCGACATTGTCAAGTTCAGCATTGACAGCAGAAAAACAATTTACTACACTTACCGTTCCTGCAAGTCTACCCGCGGCAGAATATATATATGAAATAAGGCTTAAAGCCGGATTACCTGGATATCGTGTTACCTGTACATACGCCAGTCTAAAAAAGAATTAAACAATGGCATTACCAACATTAGTAAGAACGTGGCAATTTGCGCCAAATAACCTTTTGGCAAGTACTGGGACTGCCGTCGGCGATTCACGTCAGACACTTAGAGCCATAAAAGATATGATGAGTGGAAGTGGCATTGGTACCTGGACAGACAGTTCAGGAGGAGCAATTACACCAACAGGTAGTTGGACGGTAATAGCCTCAAGTAATAGCGTTACGACTAGTATTGGTACTGACCTATGGGCCGCAGATTCGAATTTAGTATTTAATAGTGGCGCCAGCGCTCATAG
>Ga0315273_10000874_pt1 | contig 32863 bp, 24 predicted proteins | sample YL17G02_0_MG_FD_205753 | JGI IMG/M metagenome (GOLD analysis project Ga0315273, IMG submission 205753) | Sediment microbial communities from Yellowstone Lake, YNP, Wyoming, USA - YL17G02_0 | ecosystem: Environmental > Aquatic > Freshwater > Lake > Sediment | place: USA: Wyoming | collected...
TCCTCGACGGGAGGCTCTACCGCGGCGGGGGGGGGGGGGGGGGGGGGGGGGGGGGGGGGGGGGGGGCGGGGGGGGGGGGGGGCGGCGCGGCCCCCCGGCGGGGGCCGGACGCCCCCCCCCCCCCCCGCCGGGGCGGGGCGGGGGGCCCGGCGGCGGGGGCGGGGGGGGGGGGCTCGGTTGCCCGCTCGCGCCCCCCAATCTGGGGGCGCGCATCGGGCTGCGCCCGCCGGCACCGGGCGCGGGCGCGCCGAGGGGGCGGGCGGCGGCGGGCGCGCGAGCGGCATCCGCGCCGCGCGCGCCGCCGCCGCCCGCGCTCGGCGCCGCTCGCTCGCCCACCAGGCGTCGCGCGCGCCTGTCGCGCGTCCGCAAGGCGCGCGGCGCGCGCTCGCGCCCAGAAACGGTCCGCGCCCGCACGCGCGCGCGGGGGGCGCGCGCGCCCTGGCGCGCTCCAAAGCGCCCCGAGGCGACTCCCGCATTCCCAGCACCCCGCGATGCGGTCGCGGGGCGGCAAGCACCCCCCCCCCCCCCTTCTCATACCTGGCCCCCAATGACCACAATGGACGGCAGCATGTCCCACAGGGACGGCAGCGATTTGTCGCCCCCCGCCACGTCGCCCAGGGTGGTGGCGGCGCCCTAAGAGGGAGGGGAGGAGGGCGGAGGAGGGGTGAGGAGAGGGGCATCCGCGCGCGCGCCCTCCTCCCCTCCTCGCCCTCGCGCTCTCGCTCTTGCCTGCAGGCGGTTGATGAGGGAGAGGACGGCCTGCATGCTCTCCGCCATGGCGGAAGGGCGCGGGCGTTGCGCGCCGCCGGGGAGAGTGGCGCGCCGGCGAGGGTCGCCCACTCTTCTCCCGGCGCGACCACCTCCCCCCGCCCGCCGCGCTCGAGGCGCGTGACCGAGGTGCGTGGGCCAGGGGGGATGCCCGGGCGGCCGCGCGGCCCCCGTCCGCGCCGCATCCGCGCCGAAGCCGTGGCGCGCCCGCGCCCGCCGGCCCTCCTCCGCGCCCTGAAGGACGCCGACGCGACGCGAAGTGCCGTCGAGGGGGCGGCAGCGGCGGTCGAGCGCCGGCGGCGGCGGGAGAGGCGCGCCGTGCGTCCCGACGCGCGGCGACGCGCCAGCCGGCGGCACGGAAGGGGCCCGACCGCGGCCCTTCCTTTCCCCAGGCCGCTTCCTCCCCACTCCTACCACCTCCCTCTCCCGCGGCTTGATGCGGGGCTCCCGCGTGGCCGCGCTGCTCTGCGTCGCCGCGCTGGCGCTTGCGGCCGCCGCGAGCCCCGACTCCTCCTCCCTCCCCGCGGGCGGCACCGGCTCCAACAAGGGCCGCCGCCGCCTCACCCGGTCGGACGCCCTGCCCGCGGGCGGCGACGGCGCGGGCAAGGGCCGGCGGTTGTTTGCTGCCGGCGACGCCTCCTCGCTCCCCGCGGGCGGCGACGGGTCGACCAAGGGTCGCAAGCTGCTCCGCGACGGCCCTCTGCCGGCCGGCGGCGACGGCGCCAAGGGCGGGCGCCGGCTGGCGGCCGCGGGCGAGCCGGGCAGAGGCGTGGGCGGTGTCGGCAGCGGCGTGGCCGTGCCGCCCGGCTTTGGCGCCGGCGGCGGCGGCGGCCCCGCCAGAGTGGGCGGCGTCGGCGCCGGCACCGCGCCCGGCGGCGGCCGCCCCGGCGGCGGCGCGTCGTTCGGGCCCCTTCTGGGGTGACGGGAAGCGGACGAGTGTTGCGCGCGTCGCCTGGTTTCTTCCTTCGTTTTCGCTCGCCCGTCCCGCCCGCCCCGCGTGCAACCCAATGCTTTTGGGACGTTGGTTGCAGGGCCGCGGCCGGGCGGATGGGGCCCCTCTACAGCCCCTTCCTCCCCCTTCAAACGATCGGCGCGCTCCCCGCCCACGCCGCGAAGACCGCCGCGCCCGCGACATAGAGCCCCGCCGTCACCCCAAACAGGGCCCCATACCCCCCCGTCGCCTGCACCAGGGCGCCGGCGGCCGTGACGCCGACGATGCCGGCGGCGACGCCAAACGTGTTGCAGAGGCCAAACATGGACCCCGCGCGCGCGCGCGCGACGTCGGCCATCGACCCGACAAAACCCGCCTGCCCGAGGGACGACGCGCCCAACGCCGCAGTCATCAGGGCGGAGGCGGCGGCGGGGTGGATGGACGGGCCGGACGACGCGAGGAGCGCGAGGACGGCGGCCGGGACGAGAAAGGCGACAGACTGCAGGCGCACGCGCACGCTGCGCACAGGGACGCCGGACGCAATGAGCTTGTCCGCGAGCACGCCGGCGCAGGCCGAGCCGGCGGCCATGGCGAGCCAGGGCGCAAACGAGAGCGCCGACGCGCGCGCGACGGTCGCGCCGGCACCCCCTCCGCTTTTCAGGGCCGCCGAGAAGTAGCTCGGCAGCCACGTCAGAAACACAAAGTAGCCCCAATGGTTGGCCACGTTGGCCGCGATGATGGCCCACGTGGCGCGGTGGCGGAGGAGCGTCGCGGGGGAAGGACGCGGCGCGGGGGCGGCCGCCGCGCCCCCTCCCTCCCTCCTCCTTGGCGGCACCAGGGCCAGCCACGCCGCCAGCATGGGCGCGCCCGCCACGCCAAACACGGCAAACAGGCCGCGCCAGCCGACACGGGACAGGAGGGCGGGGGACAGGGCGAGGCCGAGGAGGTTGCCCGAATGAAACCCCGCAAACGCGGCCCCCGTCGCGCGCCCCGCGTCCCGCCGCGGCACGTGCGCCGCAATGAGGGCGGCCATTGAGGGCAGGGCGACGCCCTCGCCGGCGCCGACGAGGGCGCGGGCGGCCAGGAGGGCGGGGAGGCCCGCGCGCAGCGCGGCGGGCGTCGCGAGCTGCGCGGCGGAAAACACCGCCACCCCCGCCGCCAGCACCACCCGCCCGCCATACCGATCCGCCAACGCGCCGCCAGCGAGCTGGGTGGCGGCATAGCCCCACAGGAACGAGGCTTGAACCACCCCCGCCGTCGCGGGGCCCCACCCACACTCGGCCGCCATCGGCAGCACGGCGACCGCCATGCAGATGCGGTCGGCGTTGCACAGGGCCAGGGTGGCGGCCAGGGGGGCGACGACGCGGGCGAAGGCGGTGGGGGTGGGGAGGAGGTCTGTAGAGGAGGCGGGGTGGGCCGCACGCGTCCCCTCAATCCACCCCCTGTATCCAGCCGCATTGGCGCCCCACCATCGCTGGGCGCGGGCGCGGGCGCGGGCGTGGCGGACGCCGCGGCGCCGGCGGCATTGGCGCGGCGGGCGGCCCGCGGCCCGGCGCGCGCGCAGGGGCGCCGCAGGGATGGGCGTGGCCGGCATGGTGGCGTGGAGCGGACGAGGGGGCGGGGGACGGACGCCATGCCGACTCGACGCCGACTGTGGGCGGCGACGCGGCGCCGCTTCACACCCCTCCCGCCCCCAAACCCGCGCAAACCCGCCCTATGCCGTCTCCCTGGTCCACCGCCATCACGGCGGAAGGCGTGGCCTCGGCCGCCTTTGTCCTTTTAAGCCTCGCGCTCGCCCCGACGGCCGCCCCCGCGACCGCCGCGTCGGCCGCCCTCGTCGGCGCCGCCCTCGCCACCGCCTCCTCCCTCGCCCGCCCCGCGTCCGGTGGCCATGTCTCCTCGGCCACGACGCTGGCCGCCGCGCTGTGCGGGCGGCAGGCGGGCGCCGCGGCGGGCGCGTGGGCGCTCGCGCAGCTCGCCGGCGCCCTCGCCGGCGGCCTCCTCGCCGCCCTGCTCATCCCCGGCGCCTCCCTGTGGCAGGGCGCGGGCGCGCCGGGGTGCGCGCCCCTACCGCACGGCGCCGCGGCGTCGTGGGCCGAGCTGGGGTGGGAAGCGGCCGCCACCTCGTCCGCCGCGCTCGCCCTGCTCGCCGGCGAGCGCGCGGGGTCCTTGGCCGTCGGTGTCGCCGCTGCCGTGTGGGTCGCGGCCGCCGGCGCCGCGGGCGCGGCGGTGTCGCTCGTGCCCGGGCGCGCGCTCGCGCCCGTGCTCCTCTTTGGCTGCGACCAGGCCGCGTGGAAGGGCGCCGCCGCCCGCGTCGCGGCGCAGTGCGCGGGGGCCGTCCTCGCCGCCGCCGTCGCCCCCCTGGTCGCCGCGCGGCCGCCCGAGCCGGGCGCCGGCGTCGTGCCGACCGCGGCCGACCCGCTGCTGGCGACGCCGGCGCCCGCGACGCCGGGCTTGGACCTGTGAGAGGGGGAGGGGGGGGGGGTGCGAGGGCGTTTTGGCGTTTTGGTGGTGGCGGCGCGGCGGGCGCGCGGGCGCGCGGGCGCGCGCCGGGGCCCGCGTTTCCGCGCGCCCGCCGCGCACTGCGCACACGAGAGACGCACGGCAGGCATGCTTGCAGGCGGCGCCGCGGCCCGCGCCGCGTCAGGCGGGCCACCACGCGGCGAGCGCCGCCCCCTCCCCGCCGCCCCCGCCCTCGACGCCCAGCCACCCGTCGGCCGCCGCGAGCGTGGCTTTGAGGCTCGCCATGGTGGCGAGGAGGGCGTCCCGGCCGCCGGGGGACGCGTAGCGCGCGGCGAGCGCCGCCGGCGGCGCGCCCACCGCGGCCTCGAGCGCGGCGCCGGACACAGAGGCAGGGACGGAACCGTTTTCATCCGCCAGGGTCACGTCCAGGGCGTAGGCGGGCAGGGCGTCGCCGGCGGCGTCGAGGAAGCGCAGCGCGGTCGTCGCGCCCGCGACGCGGCCGCGGGCCAGGGACCGGGCCCCGGCCGGGGCGGCGGCCGCGGCGGCGATGTCGGCGGCGCGGGGCCAGGGGGGTGGCGTCGGGCCAAAGAGGCAGGAGGGCGGGGCGGGGGCCGACGGCCCGGCGCCGACCACTCCCGCGCTTGGCGCCTCGTTCTCGGCGTCGCTTCCGTCGTCGCTGTCCACCAGGATGACGTCAGGGTCGGGCTTAGGGGCGGGCGGCGCCCGCGGCGGAGGGGCGGCGGGTGGCGGAGGTGGAGGCGCGGGCGCGGGGGCAGGTGGCGCGGCAGCCGCGGCCGCCACCGGCGCCGCTCCCGCCCTCTCGTCGCCCGCCCATGCCGCGGCGCGCGCCCGACCGTACAAATCCGGCCCGTCGCCCGGCCCCGCGCCGGACGGCGGCTCGGCCCAGACCGCGAGCGCGCGCGCGCGGGCGGCCGCCAGCCGCGGCGCGCGCCCGCCCAGCACTGCCACGTTGGCGGGGCGCAGGGCGAGCATGCCGCGCATGACCAGCGGGTCGGTCACCGCGATCTGGGGAGGAGGGGGAGAAGGGAGGGGTCAGCGGCGGGTCGCGGCGCACCGACCGCCTCTCCCTTCTCTCCTCCCGCCGCCTCGCCTCCTCCCCACCTTGACCCCGGGCTCCATGTCGGGGCGCAGGGCGGGCACCGGGTCCAGTTCAAACGCGACGACGTGGGCGCGGCCTGAAAAAGGGGGGGAGGGAGGAAGGGAGTCGGGTCGACGCGGCCCGACCAAAAACCTTCCGCCCTCCCTCTCACACCCCTCCTCCCTCACCGTCGGTCAGCAGCAATTTGAGCAGGCGCGGGTTGGAGCCGGTGTACCTGGCGGGGTGGAGGAGGAGGGGCGGGTTGGCGCGGCGCGCGCGCAGCGCTCGACCGCACGCCCCTCCCTCCCCACCGCCCCCACCTTTGCTTGGCCGGCGCGGCCGCGTTGAGCACCTCGTCTACCTGCAGCACGCGGCGCCCGGGCAGGACCCGGTTGTGCCAGGACTGGAGAGGGCAAGAAGGAACAGGGCGTCGGCCCCGCTCGAGCGCGTGTGGCCCTCGGCCGGGCTCGCCCGCCCCGCGCCAATCCCAGCCCCCCACCAGGTCCCACCTGCACATCGTCTGGCAGGCACCCCGCGCCCGCGGAGTTGAAATCGGCGCCCAGCGCGGCGGCGAGCAGCGCGTCGGGCGAGGCCGCGCCCGCGGCGGCCGCGACGTCCAGCCAGGCGGGGTCCATGGACAAGCCCAGGGCCGCGGCGGCCGCGTGGGCCGCCATCGTGGGGGCGCGGCGCGAGCCGCGAGAGTGCCCGCAGCGACCATCACTCCTCCCTTCCCTCTCCTCTTCTCGCGCGCCTCGCCCCCCGTGGCGACGCGCGCCACCACGCTCCCCATCCAGCGCCCCCCCGGGCGATCGCCCCCCCGCGCGTGAGGCGCGATGCCGCCCAAAAAAGGCAAGAAGAAGGCGGCCAAAGGCGCCGACTGGGGCTCGGACGACGACGTCGCCGTCATTGACCCGCTGGCCGCGCGGGCGGCGGCCGGCAGCGAGGAGGAGGACGCGCCGCGCGTGAAGCCGCCCCCGCGCAAACCCGCCAAAAAGGCTGCCCCTTCCGCGGTCGCCGCGTTCGCGCTGCTGGACGACGACGACGGCGGCGGCGGCGGCGACTCGGCGGCGTCCGACCCCGAATCGGAGGCGCCCGCGCCGCCGGCGGCCGCCGGCTTCGCCGCCCTGCTCCAGGACGATGGCGGGGCGACGGAGGAGGACGAGGATGAAACGGCCGCCGCGGGCGAGGTGCGTGGAGAAGGGGTGGGAGGCGCGGCCGCCGCGCGCGCGCGCGACCCGCCGCCGACCCCACCTCCTTCCCAGACCGGCCTCGTCGCCGCCCGCCTCCTCTCCCTGGCCCCCCACCCCTCCGCCGACCGCCTGGCGGTCGCCACCCTGGACGCGGGGGCCGGCATCGGGGAGGTCACGTGCGTCACCAACGCGACGACCCTCACCCCCGACCTCACCCTCGTCCTCGCGCCCGCCGGCGTGACCACGCCCGGCACCGGCATCGTCATCAAGGCGGCGCCCGTGCGGGGCGTGGCGTCCGCCGGCATGATTTGTTCCGGCGCCGACGCGGGGTGGGGCGGCCCCGAGTCCGCGGGCGCCGCCGCCCTGCTCCCGCACGACGTCGCGCCTGGCACCGCCATCGGGACGGAGCCGCCGGCGGGCGCGCTGCACGGGGAGGCGGCGGCGGAGCTGGCGGCCAAGGTCGCGCGGAAGGCCGCGAAGAAAGCGCTCAAGGCCGCGTCGGGCGACGGCGCCGCCGTGGCCGCCGAGCCGCTGGCCAAGAAGAAGAAGAAGAAAGTGACGGCCGACTTTTCGCTCGACGGCGGCGGGGAGGAGGGAGGTGGCGGCGCGGCGGCGGCCGCGCCGGCCGCCGCCGAGCCCCCCGCCCCTCCGCCTTCCAAGCCCAAGAAGAAGAAAAAGTCGACCACCGACTTTGCCATGCTCGAAGAGGCGGCGGTGGCTGAGGAAGCGGCTGCGCCCCCTCCCCCGCCGCCGCCCCCACCCCCTGCCGCCGAGCCGACGGGCGACGCCGAGATCGACGCCCTGCTCGCCGGCACCGACGGCGGCCCCGGCGGCGACGCCGCGCCGGCCGCGGGCGGCAAGAAGAAGAAGAAGAAGAAAGGGGGCGGGGGCGGGGGTGGCGGCGACCTCGACCTCGACGCCGCGCTCGCGGAACTCGGCCTCGCGCCGACGCCCGCCGAGGGCGCCGCCCCCGCCGCCGCCGACGAGGACGGCGGTGGCACGGCGGGCATGAGCGCGGCCGCACTGAAGCGCGCCAAGAAAAAGGCCAAGGAGAAGGCGGCGAAAGAGGCGGGCGGCGGCGACGCGGCGGCGGCCGAGCCGGCGCCGCCCGCCGGCGAGCCCGCCCCCGCGGCTGACGCCCCGCCCAAGCCCAAGAAAGGCGCCAAGGGCCCGTCGGCCGCGGTGCGGCGCATGCAGGAGGCGCTCGAGGCGCGGCAGGCGGCCGAGGCGGCGGCCGCGGCCGAAGCGTCGGCGGCGGAAGCGGCGGAGGAGGCTGCTGCCGCCGCCGCGGAAGCCGAAGACGCGCGCGTGCGCAAGGAGAACGAGGCCCGCAAGGCGCGCCAGCGCGAGCGGCGCGCCGAGCTCAAGCGGCAGGGACTGCTGCTGACCGGCAAGGCGAAGAAAGACGCGGACCGCCTGGCTGCCGTGCGCGAAGCCCTCCTTGCCAAGGCCGGCGGCGCGCCCGTCGGCGGCGACGAGGACGCGCGCCCCAAAAAGGCGGTGTACGAGAAGAAGAAAAAGGGGCCGCGCCCGGGCGCGGCGCCGGGCGACGGCGGCGAGGGCGTGGCGGCGGCCGCGGCCGCGCCCACGCCCGCCGCCGAGCCCGCCCCCGAGCCCGCCGCCCCCGCCCCCGAGCCTTCTTCCGAGTCGGACGACGCGGCGGACGCGTGGGACGAGCTCGACCTCGACGCCGTCGCGGCGCCTGCGGTCGCCGGCGCGGGGGAAGAGGACGAGGACGCGCCCACCTCGTCCGACGACGACGGCGGGCCCGCGCCGGCGCGGCCGGCGCCCAAGGCGGCGGCCGCCAACGGTGCGGCCAAGAAGGCGGCGGCCGCGGGGTCCGACTCGGCGACCGGCGACGACGACGACGCGTCCTCCTCCGAAGGAGGCTCCTCCTCCTCCTCTGACGCTTCCGGCTCGGACGACGACGAGTCGACCGACTCCGAGGCCGCGCGTGATGAGCTCCTGGCCGCCTCCAAAGCGCGCCGCGCCGACCGGTTCGCCGCCGCCCGAGCGCGCTCCACCCCCGGTGACCTGCGCTCCCCCATCGTCTGCATCCTGGGCCACGTCGACACGGGCAAAACCAAGCTGCTGGACAACGTGCGGCGGACGAGCGTGCAGGAGGGGGAGGCGGGCGGCATCACGCAACAGATCGGCGCGACGTACGTCCCCGCGGACGCCCTCGTCCGCCGCACGGCCCCTCTCCGCACCGCCGACGCGCCCGCCGACGTCCGCCTGCCGGGCCTGCTCGTCATCGACACGCCTGGGCACGAATCGTTCTCCAACCTGCGCTCGCGCGGGTCGGGGCTGTGCGACGTGGCGGTTTTGGTGGTGGACCTGATGCACGGCCTGGAGCCGCAGACGATCGAGTCCATCAACCTGCTCAAAATGCGCAAGACGCCGTTCATCGTGGCGCTCAACAAAATTGACCGCCTGTTCGATTGGCGCGCGACGCCTGACGCGGGCTTCCGCGCCGCGCTCGCTGCGCAGCCGCCCCACGTCGTCACCGAGTTCGACCGCCGCCTCGCCCAGGCCAAGCTGGCGCTCAACGAGCAGGGGTTGAATGTGGCCCTGTACGACGAGAACCCCGACCCCAAGGCGTACGTGTCCGTCGTGCCGACGTCGGCCGTGACCGGCGAGGGCGTCCCCGATTTGTTGGCCACCATCGTCAACCTCACCCAGACCATGATGGCGGCCCGGCTGACGTACGTGGACGACACGCAGTGCACGGTGCTCGAGGTCAAGGTAGGAGAGAGGGGAGGAGAGAGGAGGAGAGAGAGCGCCGCGCGCCGCCCACACACTCGCCCACCACCCTTCTCCCTGCCTCTCTCCTCTCCTATAGGTCATCGAGGGCCTGGGCACCACCGTGGACGTCGTCCTCATCAACGGCACCCTCGCCGAGGGCGACACCGTCGTCGCGTGCGGCCTGCACGGCCCCCTCGTCGCCACCGTGCGCTCGTTGCTCACGCCGCACCCTCTCAAAGAGTTGCGCGTCAAGGGGTCGTACCAGCACCACAAGGCGGTGAGGGCGGCGCAGGGGATCAAGATTTGCGCGCACGGCCTGGAGACCGCCGTCGCGGGCACTCAGCTCCTCGTCCAGCGCGCCGGCGACGACCTGGACGGCCTCAAACTGGAGGCCATGGAAGACATGCACGACATCTTTGCCTCGGTCGACCGCACGGGCGAGGGCGTGTGCGCGCAGGCGTCGACGCTCGGGTCGCTGGAAGCCCTTCTCCAGTTTCTGCAGTCCGAAGGCGTCAACATCCCTGTGGCCGGCATCAACATCGGGCCCGTGCACAAGCGGGACGTGATGCGGGCGAGCGTCATGCTGGAGAAGAAAGCGGCCAAGTACGCGTGCGTCTTGGCGTTCGACGTCCCTGTCACGCGCGAAGCCCGGGAACTCGCCGACGACGTCGGCGTGCGCGTCTTCTCGGCCGACATCATCTACCACCTCTTCGACCAGTTCACGGCGTACCTGAAGCAGGCGCGCGCGGACGAAGCGGCGGCCGCGCGCGCGCAGGCCGCGTTCCCCGTCGTCCTCAAAATCATTCCGACGTGCGTCTTCAACAAGAAAGACCCCATCGTGCTGGGCGTGGAGATCGAGGAGGGGGTGGCCGCGGTCGGGACGCCGCTCTGCGTGCCGAGCGCGGGCGGCGTCGAGCTCGGCCGGATCGCGTCCCTGGAGCTCAACCACAAATCGGTCGACAAAGCGCACCGCGGCGACTCGGTCGCGCTCAAAATCGAAGCGACCAACGCGGCGGAAGCCGCCCGCATGTTCGGGCGCCACTTCACCGCCGACGACCGCCTCGTGTCGCGCGTCACGCGCAAATCGATCGACGTGCTCAAGACCCACTTCCGGGACGAGCTCGGGCGGGACGACTGGGTGCTCATCGTCAAGCTCAAGAAGCTGTTTGGCATCGATTGATCGAGGGGGGGCGGCGGGGCGTGGGGCGCGTTGGGCGGGGTGGCGGGGCGGCAGCGGGGCGGCGGCGGGGCGTCGCCGCCGCCCCGCGCCACCCCGGTGGTGGAGGAGAGAGAGGAGAGCCAGCGTGTGGGGCGGGGTGGGGGCCTGCAAAGTGGGGGAGGCGCCTGTCGGCGGAGCGAAGAGCGAGGGAGCGTGGCCGCGCTCTGCTCTCCCGTCTCAGACCCGCCGCCATGGCCCCGTCTCCGAGCCCGCCCCCGGGCGACGACGACGACGCCGGTCTGGTCGCTCTGGCCGCGCTGGCGGGCGGGGCGACGCCTGCGGCGGTCGCGCCGCGCTCGTCGCCGCGCGCGGCGTCGCCGCCCGCCCACCCGCTCGTGCGCGCGTACCGCGTGGCGGCCGTGGGGGAGGGACTGGAGCCACGGGCCGACGTGGAGGCCGCGCTGGCGGGCGTGCCGGCGTCGCTCGCGGGCGGTGCGTCGAGATGCGCGCGCGGCGCGGCGCGGGGGCGGCGGCCGGGGCGGGCGCGCCGCCCCACGGGTCGCGCCAGACACGCGCTGAGCCATCGCCGACGGCACGCGCCCCTCCCTCTTCCTCCAGCCGCCGTGCGCCCCTCGCCCGACGTGGGCGCCGCGGTCGCGCTCCCCCCCCTGGACGACGCGCACGCCGTCGCCGCGCTCGTCGCCCTGTTTCAGCGGTGCGTGTGGGTGCCGTGGTGGACGGGATGGGGGGCCGAGCGGCGCGCGCCCCCCCAATCGCCCCCCCCAAAACCAAACGCAGGCCGCCGACAGACGCCCCGCCCTTCTTCCCGCTGCGCTCGCTCGACGCCTCCGGCTCGTCCCTCACGCCCGACGCCGTGCTCACGCTCACCCGGGGGTCGACTGACGCGGGTCTGGTGCGCGGCGGCGTCGCGGGCCTGAAAGCGGCGCGCGCGGGGCTCGGCGCCGGCTTCCCGCGCGCCCTCGCCCTCGCGCCCGCCCTGCTCGCGTCCGTGGCATGGCTCGACGTCTCCCACAACGAGGGCCTGGCCTGGGGCCAGGGGGCGGGGTGGTCCCGCTTTGCGCTGGGGCACGCGGCGGCGCTCGCGCGGCTCGACGCGCGCGCGACGGGCGCGTCGGCCGCCGACGTCGCCGCCCTGCTCGACGCGGTCACCGCGCCGCCGCACGCGGGCGCGCGCCTGCAGGAGCTGGCGGTCGGCCCCGTGCCGCGCGCCGACGGCGGCCGCGGGTGGGGCGCGGGGCTCGCCACCGCGCTCGCCGCCGCCGCCGCCGCCTTGCCCGCCCTGCGCCGGCTCACCGTGGTGGGCATGACGCCCGACGAGGAGGCGGCGCTGGCGGCGTCCCTGGATGCCGGGGTCGAGGCGGCGGGCGAGGAAGGGGGGGGCACTCTATTTTCGCTGCGCCGCGCCGCCCCCGCGCCCGACCCCCCAACCTGGCCGGGCGACACCGTGCTGCCGCCCACGCCGGTGGCGCCGCCGCTTGCGCCGGTCTTTGCCGCCGCCCGACCCGTCGCCGAGCCGGCGGCCGCCTGGGCGGCAGCGCTCACTGGCGCGCCTTCCGCCGCGCCCGCCGCCGACCGGCCGCGCGTCCCGCTGCCAACGGGGGTGCGCCTGCGCGCGGTGGCGACATCGGCCGCGCTCCCGGCAGCGCGGGCGCCGCGGCAGGCGCCGGCCGCGGCGCGCCCCTCCTCCAAGCGCCCGCGGTCGGCGCCCGCCCGCGACGAGGGCGGCGAAGCCCTGCACGAAGCGCACGCCATCGACCTCGGCTCCCAAGATTCCGACGGCGGCGGCCGCGAGTCGGACGGAGGGTCGGCGGGCGCGCGTGTGCGCGCAGGCGTCGACGCTGCGCGCGCGCTGGCGGCGCGCCTGGCGGCGGAGGACGACGCAGCGTGGCCTCCGGCGTCCAGGCGGCGGGTGGTGGCCGAGGCCGAGGAGGCCGCCGCGCCCTGGGCCCGCCCGCGGTCGGCGGCGGCCGCAGGGCGGCCCCGACCGCGCCCTCGCGCCGCCGCGGCGGCCGCTAGCGACGGCGACGACTCGCCGACGGCACCTCTTCGCCGCCCGCACCCGCGCATCGCTTCCGAGCCGCCGGCAAGCACTCAGGGCGACTCGCCCGGGTCTGACGACGCCGCGCCGACGCCCGACCCCGCCGCCGATGCCGCCTTCCTGCTGGACGACGGCGCGGACGAGGACGAGCTGAGACGGGGCGCGGACGAAAACGACCCCGGGCTGGGCGGGCGGCGCACGCGCAAGCGCGGCGCGGCCGACGACGACGACGGCCCCGCTGCGCTCGCCGCGTGGGCGGGCGACGCGGTCGCCCACCTGCACCCGGCCGGCTCGTTCTTTGCGGCACCCACCGGGCCGCGCCGGCCGCCGCGCGCTGGGGCGGAGCCGGCCGCGGGCGGCGGCGGCGCGGTCGGCGCGGCGCTCGCCGCCCTGCGCGCGCGTAGGGCGGGAGGCGTCCCGCAGCAGCCGCCAGCGGCGGTGCGGGTCACGCCCCTGCCCCCTACCCGGAGCGTGGCGCCCACCGCTGCCGCCTATGCTGACGACGTCGACTCGCCCGCGCTCGCGCCGCGCTGCGCCCCCGCCCTCGGCCGCCCCGGCTCCGCCCTGCTCTCCTCGCCGTCGGCGTCCGCGTCCCAACCTGACAGCGGCGGCACGCAGCCGAGCCAAGGGGGGGGCGTGGCGGTCGCTTTTGTGGCGGCGCCGTCGCCGCTCGCGCCGCGGCTGCCGCGCGCGCGCTCCCCCCCCCCACCTTTGGCCGCCATCCCGCGCGAGCTCCAAGCCTGGTCCTGGGACAAGCGCCTGGCGCAGCACCCACCCAACTCGGCCGCGTTCCCGGCGCGCGTCGAGGGGCCGCGCGCGCGGCGGCCGCCGCCGCGGCTGCTGCCGTCACCGTCGCCGCCGCCGAAGGCACGGGCCGCGTCGGCGCGGATAGCGGACGACCGAGGACAGCCACCGGCCAAGCAGCGGCGGGCGACCGACGGCGGCGGGCCTATCGAGGCCAAGGGTGGGGGCGCCGGCAGCAACAGCGACGACGAGCCCCTGGTCGCCCTCGTCGCTCGCGCGCGCGCACTGACGGTGGGAACGCTCCCCGCCCTGCTGCCGGACGCGCAGTCCGCGCCCGAGGCGCAGGCGCCGCCGGCGCGCGGCACGGGCACGCCGCGCCGCCTCCCCGCGCCCGCCGGCTCGCCACCGCCGCCGCGCCCGCGGTCGGCGGTCATCCCCGAGAGCGACGACGAGTGAGAGAGACAGGGGGGGAGGGGCTCAGATCCAGGCTTGTTTGTTTTTCTGCTGTTGCACTTTCCTCCCCTCGTCACTTGTTCTTGCGCCGCTTCGCCGTGCGCTTGGTCCGGTCCTTGCCCTTTTTGTCGGACAGGGCCCGCTTGCGGTCGGCGGGCGCGTCGGCGTCGGCGTCGGCGGCGCCGTCGCCCGCCGCGGGGCCCGACCCCGACCCCGGCGGCGCGGGCGCCCAGTGAGCGGCCACGGCCGGCTGCTTCATGTACAGGGCGACGGCTTGCTTGCGGTCGGCCGCGGCGTGCACGCGCAGGAAGCCGTCGACGCCGGTCGAGGCAATGAAACGGCCGCCGAGCCCCGGGTGGGGCGCCACGCACGCCACCCCCCCCGTCGCGCCCTTGAGCACGCCCTCCGGCCGCTTGGTGCCCAAGTCGACGAGGCGCAGCAGGCCGGACGCGTCGCCGGCCCACACGCAGGCGCCGCCGGCCGTGGGCGTGGGCGCGAGCGCGGTGACGGGCTTCGGCCCGATGTCGACAAAGGCCGCCGGCCGCTGCCCGTGCCGGCTGTCGTACAGCCGCACCCGGCCGCGGGCGGTGCCGGTGGCCAGCACGCGGCCGCCGGGGTCGAGCGCGTCGAGGAAGACGACGGACGACGAGGAGGGAGGATGCACGAGGCCGAGGCGGTCGGGCTTGTCCCCTTTGCCCCGAAAAATGTGGCCCCCGCGCGCGCCCAGGTCGTAGACCGCGACCTCGCCCTTGGCCGCGACGGCGGCGGCGCGGCCGGTGGGGGCGTGGGTGGCGAGGGCGGTGAGGGACGGGAGGGCGGCGAGCTTGCCGGCGAGCGTGAGCGCCGCGGTCCCAGCGTCGACGCCGCCTCCGCCGCCGCCGTCGCCGCTGAACAGCCGGATGCCACCGCTCTCCGACGCGGCCACCAGCAGCGGCAGCCGGGTCGCGCCCGTGCCCGCGGCGTGCGGGAGAAAGGCCAGGCCGCGCGGCGTCGGCGCGCCGTCGCCCGCCGCGGGCGCCACCGTCGCCGTCGTCGCGCCGGTGTCGGGGTCGGTCAGCGTGATGCGGCCGTCGGCGCGGCCGAGGGCCAGGAGGGAGGTGCCTGGTGGGGGTGGGGGTGGGGTGGACCGGCGCCGCGCCGCGGCCGTCGCGCGCCCAACCCCTTCCCTTCCCCCTCCCACCTTCGTCCGCCCACCCGCCCCCGACCACGTGCAGCGCAGACGCGGTGACGCCCGACCGCTCCTTGTCGGGCTCGCCCCTGCGAGAAAGGAGAGGGAGGAGAACAGGGCATCGGCGCGCGTCACTCAAACTGCCGCCAGCCTCCCCCCACGCCCACTCTGTGCGCACCAACGGTGCACCACGTCCAGGATGGCCAGTTCGGCGACGGACGGCGCGTCGGCGACTGATGGATGGGGGGCGGCGCGTCGGCGGCCGTTGCGGCGCCCACTGCCCCGCCGCCTAGCGCCGGCTGCGGTCTCACCTCGAACCAGCCCAAGCTCGTCAGCGACGACGATGCGGACGCGGGGCGCCATAGCGTCCCGATGGGGGCGCGCGGCAGAGTGTGAGCCGTCGGCCTGCGCCGCCACACCCGCCGCCCGGCGGTTGCGCCGCCCCTTCGCCGCCGAAGGGGCGGCGGCCGCCTTCAATGCGCCCATCCACGAGCGGCGCCTCGACCTCCCGCCGTGCCGCGCTCGCGGGCGCCGCCGCGCTCCTGGCCCCCCGCCCCGCGGCCGCCCACATAGAGACGGCCCGCCTGCTCCCCAGCGGCGGCGGCCTGTCGGGCTTTGCGGCGGCGCCGCCGCGTGGCGCGCTCGGCGGGCCGCCGCCGCGGCCGCCGCTGGCTGAGGACGACGTGGGCGCCCAAGCGAGAGCGGCGCTGGCTTTATTGGCTGGTGGCGATGCAGCAGCCGCCCGCGGCGAGTGGGAGGCCGCGCTGGCGTCTTACCAGGCCGCGTCGCGCTTCGACGGCCTCGCGCTCGCCCTGCGTGCGCGCGCCGCCGCCGGCCGCATGCTCTTCCAGCTTGGCAGAATTGACGACGCCTTACTAGCGTACGAGGACCTGGAAGCCGGCGGCGGCGGCGGCGGGGAGGTGCACGCGGCGCTGGCTGTCGCGCGCTATGCTCTCCGCCGCGCGGGCGCCGAGGGCGAGTGGGCGGCCGCGACCGCGCTGGAGCCACGGTGGGAGGATGTGGCCTACGTGCGGCGGACGTGGCCGCCCGCGATGGCGGCGGCGGCTGAGCGGTTTTTGGAGCTCCTGTGAGAGGGTTGGCCTTTTTTCGTCCGCCGCGTTTCCCGGGCGACCACACTTGCAACCGCGAGAGAGGGAGTGAGAGAGACAGAGAAGCAGGGCCGCCGCCGGCCGTGCCGCGCGCGGCGCGGGCCCTTGCACGAAAGAGTCGCCCACCCACCACCCCGCCTCTCCCCACCCCATCACGGCGCCCAGTGGTGCGTCGCGTGCTTGCGGTCCTCCGCCATCCACTCGGCCGCCTGCGTCGCGTAGTAGGTGAGAATGATGTCGGCCCCCGCGCGGCGCAGGCAGAGCAGCGCTTCTAGCACCGCCGCCCGCTCGTCCAGCCACCCGCGCTCCGCCGCCGCCTTGAGCATGGCGTACTCGCCCGACACGTGGTAGGCGGCGACGGGGAGGGAGGTGGCGTCCCGGAGGAGGCGCACGACGTCGAGGTAGGGGAGCCCCGGTTTCACCATCAGCACGTCCGCCCCCTCGGCCTCGTCCGCCTCCGCCTCGCGCAACGCTTCCCGGTAGTTGGCGGGGTCTTGTTGGTAGGTGGCTTTGGTCGCGGGGATGACGCGGCCGCCGATCGACGCGGCGGGGGCCGAGGCGAGGGCGTCGCGGAAGGGGCCGTAGAAGGCGGACGCGTACTTGGCGGTGTAGGCCTGTCGAGGGGCGGTGTGTGTGTGTGTGTGTGTGTGTGTGTGTGTGTGTGGGCGCGCGCGCCGGGCGCGCGGCAAACCCCACGCGCTCCCCCCGCCCCGCCCCCTCTGCCCCCACCATGATCGAGACGTCGGTGAACCCTTCCCCGTCGAGCGCGGCCCGAATGGCCCCCACCCGGCCGTCCATCATGTCGGATGGGGAGACACAGTCCGCGCCCGCGCGCGCTTGCGACACCGCCTGCCGGCACAGGAACTCGACCGTCTCGTCATTGAGAACCGTGCCGTCGTCCGCCACGATGCCGTCGTGGCCGTCGACGTTGTACGGGTCGAGGGCGACGTCCGTGTAAATCTCCAGGTCGGGGAATGTGGCGCGCAGCAGGCGGATGGCGCGCTGCACGAGGCCGTCGTCGTTGAAGGCCTCCTCGCCGGTGCGCGTCTTGAGGTTGTCGGGGGTCTGCGGGGGGGGCGGGAGGAAAGGGTGTTGGCGGCGGGGTCGCGCCGCGCGCGCGGCCCCCCAAACCACCCCTCGCCCTCCCCCCTCTCCGTCTCTCGCCTTGGGGAAGAGGACGACCGAGTTGACGCCCGCCGCCCGCGCGCGCTCCACCTCGCGCAGGAGGCCGGATTTCCAGCCGAGGCGCGACACGCCGGGCATCGACGGGATGGGGACGTCGCTCTCGCCGTCGTGGATGAACACGGGGAGCAGCAGGTTGGCGGGCGTCAGGTACGTTTCCGTGACCGCTTTGCGGATGGTGGGCGAGCGGCGGTTGCGGCGCGGGCGCGAGGGCAGGTCCTGGAGGAAGGGGTCGGGTCTGGTCGCGGGCGGCGGCAGCGGCGCCGTCGCTCCCGCGCTCCGCGCCCCGACTTCCGCCCCCGTTCCCGCGCCCGCCGCACCTGAGGCGGCACCACGGGCGTGCCGGGCGGCACACCGGCCTGAGGGAGGACAGGGAGGGAGGGGGCGTCGGCGGGCGGCGGCGCGACGCGGGCGGGCCCCGCCCGCGCGCCCGGCGGCGCCCCACGGCGGGTGGCGGCCGCGCGCGTGGCGTCCGGGCGCCAATGGCGCCCAATGCGCCCCCCTCTTACCCGCTGCGGCGCGACGACCGCGCGCGCCGCGTCGGCGACCGCGCGCGCCGCGCGCGCGCGCGGCCGCACGCGCGAGGCGGGGGTGACGCGCAGGGCGGGCATGGTGAGGCGGGAGGAGGGACGCGGGGTGTGACACACGCCTTCCTCTCTCGCTTCAATTTTTCTGCGGCGCCTCTGGCAGCCCAAACCCGTCCCTCCCCCCCGCCCCCGCCGCCACCGCCGCCGGCCGCGCAGGCGCGGCCGGCAGCTCGGACGGGTCGTCGGCCAGGTAGGACGGGCCGGACTCGGACGCGGTGGCGGCTTCCGCGGCGAGCTCGGCGTCGAGCGCGTCGAGCTCCCCGAGCAACTCGTCCTCGTCCAAGCCGTCGGGCGTCGCAAACGTCTGCCCCATGACCTCCTGAATCTCGGCCTGGGCGTCCATGAGGTCGGCCATGTCGTCCTGAGGAGGAGAGGAGGGTGGTGGGTCGAGCGGGGCGCGCGCGCGCGTCACTCTCCACCCCCCTCCTCCCTCTCACCTGAAGCTTCTCGATGGACGACACGTCCAGGTTCTTGTCCTTCATCGCGGTCTTCAGTTCCGTGCCCGCCGCGCGCATCGCCGACACCGTGTCGGCCGTGTCCTTGACCGACTGCAGCGCAAAGGTCGTCTGCTCCATGTTGAACTGCTGGTTGTACAGGGCGTCGCGCTGTGATTCGTACAGCTTCTTCTGCTTGAGGACCTGAAGAGGGATACGGAGGGTGGAGGGAGGGCGTGGTGTCCGCGCGTTTTTTTTTGGCTCCTCCGCCCCCGCCCGCGACTCCACCTCTCTCCCTCTCCTCTCCTACCTGCAGCGCGCGCCGTTTGGCTGCGTCCTGGGCGGGCCCCGGGCGCGCCTTCCTAATCGCTTCCCGCAGTGGCACGAGCTGGGCGTCGAGCTTTTTGATCTTGTCGTCCAGGCTATGATGTGAGGTGGGCGCATGTGTGGGTGGGCGGCGGTGGCGCGCGCGGGCGCGTGCATGGGCGCGGCGCTGGGCCCGCGGCGCGCCGTGCGCGCCCTCCCGCCACCTCTCCTCCCTCCTTCTGTTCCTCACCCATCGCCCCGGGTCGTCAAGCGCTCGCTGGCCTCGTCCAGGGACACGGCCTTGGGCGGCGGCTTGCGCGTGCCGAAGATGCGGCGCATGGCAGCGCGAGCGTGACGCGGGCGGCGGCGCGGGTCCCGGTGGGAGGAGCGGCGAGGCTTGAGACGAGCGCGGCGACACGCGGTGCGCGCCCGCGCGCCGACGGCGTGTGTGTGGGCGGCGTGTGTGTGTGGTGTGGTCGCGGCCGCGCGCACACTCGTGGCCCGCCTCCCGGGCCTCCTCCGGCCGTCCACGCCTGGCGTGCGATCGGCCTGCAGGTGAGCTGTCGTGCGTGGGAGGTCGGCGGAGGGAGTGGCCGTGACGCGGCCGCCCGCGCGCGCCGCGTGTGTTGGCCCGGCGGGCGTCGCCGAGGCTCGCCCCGCGCGCCCGCAAACACCCCGCTCCCGCCCGCCTTAACTGGCGATGCATGCGTTCACCTCGACTAGGGCGGCGGCGCGAGCCTTTGGTCGCGGCCGCGGCCGCGATGCGCCGCGCATTGCGTCGCCTAGCCTCACGGCCCGCGCCGCACCCTTTTCCCCAGCCATGCTCCCTCCGCGCGCCGCGTTCCATGCGCTGCTCGTGCTCCTCGCTATCGCGGCCGCGCCGTCCGCCACCGCGCAGTACAGAAACGCGCTGCCGCCAGGCACGCACGCGGACGTCGGCGTCCGGCTCGTCCTCCTCGGCGGCGGCCTCACCCCCATCAACGCGCGCGACCTCGAAGTCACCCGCAAATCCATGCGCGACGTGCTCAACTGGCTGGGCGACGACATCGCCGTCCGCCCCGCGCGGCTCGAGTCCGGGTCGGCCGACGGCGCGGTCGTCGCCCTCACCGTGCAAGCCGCGCCCTACCGGCTGGATGAAATTGAGCGGCTCGTTCGGGAGAAGATCGATCTCCAGATCCTGGCGGGCGCGATGCGCGCGAACGGAATGTATGGTCTGTGGAAAGCAAACCTCGTGGGCATGAGCGTGCGCCCCGCCGGCGACCGGGCGACGTACGCGGTCGACCCGCCCGCGCCGGCGCCGACGCCGGAAGCGGGGGCGACGGCGGTGCCGGCGGCGGTTCCGGCGGCCGTTTCGGCGCCGCCGGCGACCGAGACTCCGCCGGCCGCCAAGCCGGCGCCCTTGGTGGCGCCGCCGGCGACCACAACTGCTGTGCCGCCGCCAGCGGCGACCGTGGCGCCCGAGACGCCGCCGGCGACGACCTCGCCGCTGCCGCCTCCGACCACAGAGCCGGTGCCCGTTGCGCCGCCGCCGACGAAGCCGGCCCCGGTGCCGCCTCCCGCGGCGACCGAGCCACCGCCGGCGACGACCGCACCGCCGCCCCCGACCGCCACCAAGCCGCCGCCGAAACCGGCGCCCAAGCCGCCGCCGACCGAGCCGCCGGCGACGGCGCCGCCGGCCACCACGTTGCCTCCCACCACGCCGGCGGTGACCGCGCTGCCGCCGCCTGTCCCGACGAAACCTCCCCCCGCGGCGCCGCCGACCATCGCGCTCGACCTCGCGCTCCCCCCCGACGCCGCCGCCGCCGCGTCCCAGCCCGGCGGCGAAGCCGCGCTGCGCAAGGCCATCGCGGACGCGACGGGTCTGAGCCCCGAAGAAGTCATTCTGGTGCCGACGCCCGACCCGGCGCCGGCGGCGGCGGGTGCGGGCCGGCGGTTGGCCCAGGCCGCGCCCGGGGCGCCTTCCACGGCTGCAGACCCGCCCAAGTTCCGCATTGAGCTGCGCCCCGCGTCCCAGGCGGCGGCGCGCGAGGCCGCGGCCCGCGTGCGCGACCTGCAGCGCACGGGCGGCGAGGCGCTCTCGACCGCGCTCGAGTCCGCCGGCCTGCCCACCGGCGGCGCCCCTTTGACCCTGTCCGACCTGGCATTCTCCGGCTTCTCGCCCGACGCGCCCGCGGGCGGCGGCAAGGCCAAGCCTTCCCCGCGCGCGGTCGCGGTCGCCGCGTCGCTCGGCGCGGTCGCCGCGCTCGCGCTCGTCGGCCTGACCACCGCCCTGTGCGTCTGCTGCCGGCGCCGCCGCGCGCGGCGCAGCGCGGCGGCGGGCGCGCCCGCGGCGGCGGCGCCGTCTGGCAAGGGCCGCGCGGCCCCTCCGTCCGCCAAGCTCGCCGACAATCCCCTCGCCGACGCCGAGGCCGGGTCCGCCGCCGCCTCCTTTTTCACGAAACCGTCGCCGCCCCCGCTCCGGGGCGCGGTGCCGGCCGGCGCGCCCGCGCGCGCGCCGCTGCCGCCGGCGCCGCCCGCTGGCGCGCTGCCCGCGGGCGCCGAGCCGCGCTCGTTCCGCATGACGCTGGACGACGAAGGGCAACCGTCGTCCCCGCCCCGGCCGGCGGCGGCGGCGCTGGCGCCTCCTCCTGCGACCAAGGCCGCCAAAAAGCGCGCCGCCAAGAAAGCGGCGGCCGCCGCTGCCGCCGCCGGCGCCGCGGCTGCCGCCGCCACCGCGGCGTCCGCCGCCGTCGTGGCGGCTGGCGCGGCGGGGGAGCGGGGCGGCGGGAGCGCGGAGGAGGGCGCGCTCGCGGCGGAGCACGCGCGGCTCGTGTCTGAAGCCGCGCACCAAGCCGCCGTCGCCGCCCGCGAGGCCGAGCGCCGGGCCGCGGCCGCCGAGCGCGCGCGCGCGGCGGAGACGGCGGCTGCGGCTGCGGCTGCGGCCGAGGCGGAGGCGCGCGCGCGCGCGGCCGAGCTCGAGGCCGCGCGGATGCGCGTGCGCGACTCACGCACCGCCTCGCTCGCCTCGTCCGCCGCGCCCTCGCGCGCGTCGTCCGCCGCGCCCCTGTCGCGCACCGGGTCCCGCCTGCGCGCGGCGTCGGCCGCGTCCGAGCCGGGGGCGGCGCGCGGCGGGTCGGGCGTGGGCGTCTTCCTGAAGCGCGCCGGGTCGTCCGCGGGGTCGGACGCGGGCGCCGTGCTGGCACGCGCGCCGTCGGCGTCGGCGCTGGTCGAAGCGGCGGCGGTGGTGGCGGTTCAGGCGGCGGCGCGGGCGCCGTCGCCGGCGCCCGTGGCGCCCCCTCCGCCCGCGTCGACCGCCTCCTTTGACGACGCCCGCTCCCACGCCACCACGTCCTCCTTTGCCGACGCGCGGTCGACGGCGACGGCGTCGACGTACGCGGACGCGCGGTCTGTCGCGGGCAGCGACGTGGCGCCGCGCGCGCCCGCGTCGGCGTCGGGCACGGAACCCTTTGCCGACGCAGCGTCCACCGTGCCCTCGTCCACGGTTGCGTCCGCTGTGGAGACGGCGTCCGACTTTCCGTCGAGCGTGCCCATGGCGGTCGCGGGCGGCGACGACGACGCGCCGGCGACCGACCCCGCGCTCGCTGCCACCTTGGCCGCCCTGGACGCCGAGGAGGCCAACATTGCGGCCGCCCTGGCCGCCACGCACGCAGAAGTGGAAACCGCGGCCGCGCGCGCGCGCGCGGCCGGCGCCGAGGCGGCCCAGGCCGCGGCGGTGTCGGACCTGCACGCCTCGGCCGCCGCGTCCGCCGCGGCCGACGCCGCCCTGTACGCCGCCGAGCGGGACGAAGCCCGCGCCCAACTCGCTCGCGTGCGGGGCGAGGCTCGCGAGCGGTCGCCCGCGCGCGCGCGCGCGGCGGCGGCTGCGGCCGACTCGGCGCGCGCCGGCGAGCGCGCGCGCGCACTGTCGTCCGAGCGTGAGGCGTTGCGCGGCATGCTGGCCCGGCTCAAGCAGGCGGAAGGCGAGGCCGAGAAGGGTGGGGGGGCGCCGCTAGAGTGAGGAAAAAAAATTTGGGCGTGGCCGCTGGGGGGGTGGGGGAGTCGCGGCCGGCCGCCGCGCCTCGCACGAGGGGCGGCGAGCGATTGTCCGTCCACATGCTAGTCTTGCACACCGGTCGAGAAAACAGGAAACGCACAAACGCAAAAACAGACAGGCCCCCTCTCCCTCTCCCCTCGTCTTCAGTCCTCGCCCACCGCGCGGAGCCCGCCGGCCCCCACCTCGAGCACGACGCCGCCGCCTTCACCCTCGCGCGGCGACGCCCGCACCCAGCGCTCGCCCGCGGGGCCGGACCCGGCCTCGAGGTCATAGCCGCCGCGCCGCGCCGTCGGCGGCCACCCCCTCGGGAGGCCGGTGCCGCCCACCCCGCCCTCGCCCGGGCGCGGGGGGAGAACGGCGTGGGTGGCCACGATGGCGGCCGCGCGGTGGCCGCGCAGGGCGGCGCGGAGGCGGGTCGCGGCCGCCGCCGACGCCGGGGCGAGGCCGAGCGCGCCGCGGCCGCCGCCCTCGCCCCGGCACCGGGACGCCAGGCTGGCGGCCGCGGTCGTCGCGCGGTCGGCCCAGTAGAAAGCGGCCGCGTTGTCCAGGAGGAGCAGGCGGCAGGGAGGTGGCGGCGGGGGAGGCGCGGCGTCGCCGTCGGCGCCTCCCCCACCCCCTTCCAGCAGCGGCTTGAGCACGGTCAGCGTGGCCAGCAGGTCGAGCGTGGAATGGCACTGCACGACGGCGAGGCCGGCGAGGCCGGCCGCGGCGGCCGCGGCGGCGCCGCGCGCGGACGCGCCGGCCGCCGTCGCGCGCGCCAAGAGCGCGTCCCGCACCCGCTCCCCGTCCAGGGTGCCGTCGCAGTCGATGTAGACGACGCGCTCGCCGCGGCCGAGGGGGGCGGGGAGCAGGGCGTCGGCGGCGGCCTGGGGAGAAGAGGAGGGAGGTCGGGGCGCGGCCTCGCCGCCATCGCCCGCGCACGATTGCCCCCCCCCTCTTCTCACCTGCACCAGGAGCTCCGTTTTGCCGCTCCCACTCGCCCCCACCAGCTCCATGGCGTCCCCCGGGCGCAGCGACGGCGCAAACGGGAGGCCCGTGGGGACGGGGCCGCCCCCGCATCGGCGCATGAAAGCGGCCGCCGTCTCGTCGGGGGCCAGCGCGGCGGCCAGCTCGGGTGGGAGGGGAGAGATGGGCAGCACCATGGGAGTGCGGGGCCGCGGGGCGGGCCCGCCGCAGTGTGCGCAGTGACCTGCGCCGACACGCGCTGGCGCCCCGCTCCCGCCCACCTCTCCCTCTCCCACACCCCGCCCGCAAATCAGGATCAGGCGCCGGGGCGGCCGCACGGCGCGCGGAGGACCGGCGCCGCCCCCACTCCCCTCTGCCTCCCGCCTCACGTCGCCGCCGCGCGGCCCGCCCCCTTGGGCAGCTTGCGCGCCGCCGCGTCGTCCAGCTCGCGCCGCGAATAGTAGTGGGGCGCAATTTCCAGCAGCCACTCTGTGGGAGGGGAGGGGAGGGGAGGGCGGTGGGCGTGGGTTGAGCGCGCGCGCGCGCAGACCCCTCCCTCCCTCTGCCCCTCCTCACCCGGCTTGATCTCGGACACCGTGCGCATGTATTCCTTGCTCGTCAGCACCAGCTCCACGTACACGACCCAGCGCGGGGCGGCCTCGGCGAGGCCGGAGGACGGGTGAATGTGGACCGTCGCCTTTCCTTTGAGCGCGCGGTAGGACCCGTCGCGCTGCAGCTGGGCCCCGTTGCAAAAGTATCCGGCCGCGACGGCGTGGCGCACCGCGTCCCAGTCGCCGCCGGTCGATTCAAGGGGGATCTCGACGCGGTCCATCAGCGCCAGGAGTTGGTCGCGCACGTCGCGCGCGCGCTTGAGCGACCGCGCCTGCACGTACGCCTCGTGGCACCACTGGGTCGAGAACCCGGATTCCGCCCACCCGTTGTACACCTGGAGGAGGGCCACGTGGTCGCCGACGCCGCCGCGGTGAAACCCGGCGTGCGCCGCGTCGGCGTGCACCCCGCGGTCCTTGGGGCGGTGAAAGATGGAGCCGCCGACAGAGGTCATGGCGCAGATGGTGGCAATCTCCTCGGAGCACTAAATAAGGGAGGTGGGGGTGGTGTGCGTGTGGGCGTGGCGCGGCGTGAACCCGGCGCGCATCCCTTCCTCTCCCTCCCACCCTCCACTCTCTCTCTCACATGGTACTGCTCCGACGCCAGGATCATTTTGGCCGCCATGGGGTCCAGCGGAAACTCGGCCATGCGGCGGCCGAGCTTGGTGAGCTCGCCGCGGTCGTTCAACGCGCCGAGCGCGTAGAGCGATTCGAGCGCGCGCAACAACGCTTCCGCGGGCGGCGGGTCCATGAAGTCGAAATGGATGAGGTCGTTGATGCCCAGCGATTTGAGCATGAGCACGACGTTGCCTGGCGGGACGGGGGGAGGGGAGGGTGTGTGGGTCGGCGGGTCAGGGCGGCCGCGCCCGCGCCCTCTTCCCCCCTCCCCTCCCCCCCGCCCCCCCCCTACCCAAATTGGTCCTCTGAATCTCCGGCACCGTGTTGGGCTCCAGCTCGTGCTGGAACGACCACGCGGTGAACAGGCGGAAGCACTTGCCCGGCGCAGTGCGCCCCGCGCGCCCCGCGCGCTGCTGCGCCGATGCTTGCGACACCGGCGTCACGACCAGGGACGACATGCCCGACCGCGGGTTGTACGCCGACTGCTTGCAAAACCCGGGGTCGACGACGTAGGTGATGCCGTCGATGGTGAGAGACGTTTCCGCGATGTTGGTCGCGAGCACCACCTTGCGCGCCCCCTTCGGCGTCGGCTCGAAGATCTTGGCCTGCATTTCCGAGGGCAGGTTCGCGTAGATGGGCGCGATGATGAGCTCGCCGAGGGCCGACCCCGCGGCCCGCGCGCGCGACCGCAGCAACTCCTCCGCGGCCTCGATCTCATCCTGCCCCGTCAGAAACACGAGCACGTCCCCCGGCGGCTGGGACGCGTGCACTTGCAGCACGGTGACGACGGCGGCTTGCAGGTAGTCTGCTTCGGGCGCTTTTGTGTACAGGATGTCGACCGGGTAGCGCCGCCCCGGGATGCGGAAGATGGGCGCGCCGTCAAAGTAGGCGCTGAACTTCTCGGCGTCGAGCGTGGCCGACGAGATGAGCAGCTTCAAATCCGGGCGGAAGCGGGCGACGTCTTTGACGAGGCCAAAGAGGACGTCCGTGTGGAGCGTGCGCTCGTGCGCTTCGTCGACCATCATGACCGAGTAGGGGGACAGGTCGGGCGCCCCCAGGAACTCGCGGAGCAGCATGCCGTCGGTCATGTACTTGATGCGCGTCGCGTCCGAGGTGCAGTCTTCGAACCGGATCGAGTACCCGACGCGGTCGCCGAGTTTGCACCCCACCTCCTCCGCCACGCGCGCCGCCACCGACATCGCCGCCACGCGCCGCGGTTGCGTGCACCCGATCGCGCCCGCGGCGTCGTAGCCGGCGTCGGCCAGGAATTGGGGGATTTGGGTGGTCTTCCCCGACCCGGTCTCCCCGACGATGACCAGCACCTGGTGCCCCGCCACCGCGGCGAGCAGCTCGTCCCTGTACGGCGCGATGGGCAGGGCGGCCCGGCAGGCGGCCATGGCCTCGCGCTCGGACCGGGCGGCGGCTTTGGCCGCGTCGCGCGCGCGCTCGGCGTCGGACCGGGGGTCGACTTCCACGTCAACGTCCCCCGCCAATGCGGCATCGACCATGAACTCGATGCCGTCGTCCAAGAGCAGGTCGTGGGCCGCGCCGGCGGTCGCGCGGTCGCGCGCGCCGGTCGCGAGCGACGCGCGCGCGGCCTGCGCCGCCTCCCACGCCGCCTGCTCCTGCCAGGGGGCGGCGCCAGAGGCGGGCTCGCCGGCAGTGGGGTCGGCGTAGCGCGATGTCAGCACGTCGAACCGTTTCCCCCTGTCGGCCCCCTCGTTGACCGCCGCCGGCACCCTGTACCCGCCGTCGTCCGCGGCCGCCGCCTCGCCCGCGCGCCGCTCCCGGGCCAGCGCGAGCACGGTGCGCTTGTAGTCCAGGTCGCGGCGCTCGTCGGCGGTGAGCGGGGCGTCGCCAAATAGGGCTTCCTCGTCGGCGAGCTCTCCCTCCAGGTCCGCCAACCGGTCCGCCTCCCGCTTGGCCAGGTACGCCCGCCGCGACGCGTCCCTTAACTTGGGCACGAGCGCAGCCCGCCCTTCCTCCGTGTCGGCCGCGCGGCGCGCGTCGAGCGCGGCGCGCTCGGCGGGCGGGAGCCGGTCGGCGGCCAGCTTCTTGGTGCGCGCGTCGTCGCGCGCGCGCAGGCGGTCCTCGAAAGCTGCCTTTTCGGCGGCGTCGGCGAGGCGCGCGCGGTCGGCAAGGGCGGCGGGGTCGTCAGCGTCGGCGTCGGCAGCGTCGTCAGCTTTCGCCGCCTTCTCCTCCTCGGGCGACCGCTTGCGCCGCCGCCCGCGCTCCACCTCGCCCCCTTCCTCCTCCTGACCATCGTCGCCCTTGGCCTTGCGCAGCTTTTTGGCCTTTTTGGGCGCCTTGGCCGTGCGGGCGGGCGCGGCGTCGCCGTCTGAGTCCTCCAGCAGCGCCGTCGACAGCACGGCGTTGCGCCGGGCCAGGGCGGCTTTGGCGGCGTCGTCAGCGGACGGGCCGCCGGCGCGGGCGCCGCGCGCGCGCGGGACGCGCGCGAGGAGGTCGCGCGCAAACGCGGCTGTCGCCGCCCCCTTGGGCAGCCCCTGCTCCGCCAGCGAGGCCGCCAGCGAGGCCGGGCTGCCCGCCTTGCGCGCCAGGGCGATGACAAAGGAGACAACGGCAGCCTCGGCGTAGCCTGGATAGTGGGGAGAGGGGTGAGGAAGAGGGGGGTGGGCCGCCCGCGTCGCCGCCCGCGGCCGCTCCCACCCACCACCACGCCCACTCCTTTCCGCCTACCGACGAGCGCGTATAGCTGGTCCGACACCCAGAGCTCGAGCGCACGGTCGCCCATCGCGGCGCGGCGCCGCGCGGGGGCGGCGGCCGGCGTGCGCGAGGCCGGGGCGGGGCGTGGGACCGCTGCCAGCGAGCGCCCGCCGAGCGGGCGGCGGCGCGGCGCGGCGCCGGAAGAAGGGTGTGATGCGTCGGCGTCGTCGCCGGCGCACACACCCGCTCCAGCTCCTTTCGCCGCGCCGCCAGCGGGCGACGCGACGCGCGCCGCCTTCTGCTCCAGGCACGGCATCGCGCCCGACTAGTGGCGGGGGTCGGCGAGCGCCAAGCGTCGCATGGCGTCGCCCAGCGCGCCGGCGCCGCCCGCAGCAGGCCCACCCGACCACGGTGGGCGTGAGGGTGGGTGTGGGAGTGGCGGTCACAGGCGCGAGGCCCACGCAACCTTCCAACGCCTCCCTCCGTCTATCTCAGTCGTCGTCTGGCTGCGCGCGACGGGGGACGCCCCCATCCTCAAGCAGCAAAAAGTCAAGGCAAGATGGTTGGTTGAGGGGGCGGCGGGCGGCTGGCGGGCATCTCGGCGAGCGCGCGGCGCCCACCCTCGCCTCGCCCCCCTCCCCAGGTCGCCTCGACCGACCCTTTCGCCAAGCTCGTCGCCGCCCTGCGGTCCCGCACCGGGTGCGCGTCCCTGTGCGTGTACGTGAAAGAAGCGTTCGTCCCGTCCCTCGACGAGTCGGTCGGCGCGGTCGCCGCCGCGCACGGGGGCGCGGGCGGGGCGACGCTCACGCTCAACTACTCGACGACGCCGGCGTGGGGGTGATGGAGGCGGGGAGGGGGGGAGGAGGGGGGCGTGGTCGAGGTCGAGTTTAGGGTCTACATGGGGGGGACCAGGCTACAGGGCAAAATGAGGGTGTGTGGAGCGACGGCAACGGGAATGTGGTGCACCGGGGCGTGGTTGAGGGCAACGGCGGGGGGATGGGCGGGCAAAATAGGGTGGTTGGGCGTGCGCGCGCGTCGGCGCCCCGGCCGCCAGACCCCGAAGAATGTCGGGGGGCGGCGCCCGGGGCGCGCCAAAACGGGGCGGTCAAAATGGGGGGGGGTGGAGGGGTTGAGGCCGGGACGGCGTCGGGGAAAAAATGGCCTCCCTCTCTACTCAAAACGCGCCCGCGCCGCCGCCGCGGGCGCCGGTCAGGGAGTCGACCCAGGACGTGTCGAAGCCGGGAAAGGGGGCGGTGGGAGGAGGAGGGGCGCAAAAAGCGGCGCCGCGCAGCGGCCACGGAGCGCGGGCCGCGGGCGGGCCCAGGTCGAGGCGGGCGAGCATGGCGGCGACGCGCGGGTCGACGGTGCGGGCCGTGGCGGCAGCAGCCGCGGCCGTCGCAGCCGCCGCCTCTGCAGCCCGCGCGCGCTCGAGCGCGGCGAGCGCGCCGGCGAGCGCGGCCGAGCCGTCGCGGCGCGCGTCGCGCTCCCCACCACCCCCGCGCGACCCGCGGCGGCCGCGGGCCGCGCCGCGGCGGGCGGGCGGCGAGGGCGCGGCGCCGCCGGACGACGAGGGCGGCGACGGGCCCGCGCCGGAGCCGCCGCCGTCGTCGTCGGACGAGGAGGCGGGCAGCGGGGGGGCGGTCGGGGAAGGCGCTCGGCCGCTGGTGGTGGCCAAACCGACCGCGCCCGCGGGGGCGCCGCCCTTGCGGGGCGGCAGGACGGGGCGGTCGCCCGCGGGAGGCGCGCGCGGCGGGCCGTGGGCGAAGAAACAAATCGCGCGGTCGCACGCGGCGCCCGCCCTGCACGGCTGAGTCCTGTACCGGGACGGGTGGAGCCAGGTCTCAAAGACGCCGTGCGCGTGCGGGCAGGCGTCGCCGCGGCGGCTGAGAGAAAAAGATGAGAGGGGTGGGCGTCGCCAGCCAAGCGCGGCCCTCCTCCCCCCCTCCCCTCTTCCCAACTCTCACCAAGTCCCACGGCGAAAGTCGGGGCAGGGTGCGCCCGAGTAGGGGATGGCGCGCGGGTCGCGGCGCGCGGCTTTTTCGCCGGGGTGGGCGTACGGGCAGTGCGACGCGACCGCGCACGCGGGGTCGGGGCACGGCGCGACCTGGGACGGAGGACGGGGTGGCGGCGCGTTGGCCGACGCTCTCGGCGGTCGTGGTGGGCGCGGGAGAGATATCGGGGCGGGACGCGTGGCGCCGCAAGCGCCCGCCGCGAGCGCCGCGGCCGTGCGCGCTTCCAACCCTCCTCTTGTAGCCACACCTTGAAGCTGTACATCCGAAAGTCGTCCGTGGCATATTTGGGGTCGCGAATGAGGGCGTGCGCAGGAACGGGCGCCTGCGAAGGGGGGCGCGTGCGTGGTAAGTGCCGCGCCGCGCGCTCCGCGGCCGCCTCCCGCCGCCCCCAGGCAAGCGCACGCATGCCCGCATGCCGACCGCGGGCGCGCGTCCCCGCATGCGCGCACCTCGCCCGCCGCGTCGACGCTCGCGGCAAAGAGGTCGCCGAGCGGCATGGTGCGGGCGCGCCCAGGGGCCGGCCCCGGTCGCGGGGAGTGGGCGGGGGGGGGGGGGGGGGCGGCCGCGCGGGGCGGAGCCTGGGGTGTGGGAGGTCGGCGCGCGCGCAATAAAATCTCGGCTCGCGTGCGTCCCGCGCGGCTCTCTGGGCTCTCCCGTCTCTGGGCTACGCGAAGCAAAATACAGTCAAGACCCCGCAACGCCAGCGCCACAACTGCCGACCCCGCGCCCCGCGGCCGCGCCGCCCGAGCCAGCAAGCAGGGCGGCGAGCCCCGCGGCGCCCACGCACGCGGCGACGCGGCGCGCGCGGGAAGCGCGCACGCCGTCCAGCACAAACAAGGAAGCCAAGGCCCCGCCCGCGACTCCTCCCGCGTGCGACCAGTGGGAGACGCCCGCCGGCGCCAGAGCGGCGGCGGCCGCGAGCGCGGCGGCGAGCGCGGCGAGCGCGGCCCAAGTCAGCACGGGGCGCGCCAGCCGCGTCCTGTGCACCGCCGCCGCGACGCACGCCATGCCCAGCAACCCAAACAGGCCGCCCGACGAGCCGACGACGGCGGCGCAGCCCCGCTCGCCGGCCGCCGACGCGAGGCCGCCCGCGCCCGCGGCGGCGGTCCACGCGGCGGCAACGCGGAGCGGGTTGTGGGCGCGCTCCAACGGGATGCCCACGATGAGGGTCAGGGCGGCGTTGGGGAGGAGGTGGGCGGCCGACACGTGGAGGAGCCACGACGCCGGCAGCCGCCACCCGCCGACCCCTCCCGGCAGGCGCGCCCCCCACGATACAAGGTAGGCCGTGTCAAATGTCCACGCGGGCGCGCCGTAGCACCAGCGCGCGCCGCGGGCCGAGAGCCAGGCCCAGAGGAGGCGCGGCGTCGCCGCGGCCTCGCCCGCCGCGCACGCCGCGTCCGCGTCGTCCCGCGTCGCGCCGTGCACCGGGTAGGCGCCCGCCATGAAGAGAAAGAGGGCGACGGTCGCGGCGGCGAGGAGGGGGGTGGCGAGGGGTGTGTGGCGCGCGCGCGCGACGCCTCCCTCGGCGGCCCTGCCACCCTCCAGCTCCAGCCTCAACCGCGTCAGGAACGAGGGCGGCGTCGACGCCGGCGGCAACGCGGCGGCGGCGGCGACGACATCGATCGTGGCCCGCCCCCGCCCGCCCTTGCCGCCGCCGCCCGCCTCCAGGTCGTGGGGGGGGCCGGCGCCCGCGCCAGACGCGCGCCGGTCGGTCAATTGGTCGACCGAGTGGGATGAAAGGGGTCTGAGAAAGGGGGAAGAGGGGGTGTCGGGCGCCGGCCTCGGGCGCTGGCGGCATGCCGGCTCGCTTGGGAAGCAGCGGCCGCCGTCGCGTTCCCAAGCACCCGCAGTCGACATCCTCAATCTCACACACCCCATCGAGGTGGCGATGGGAATTGGAGCCTCCCCCAATTGGCGACCGCCATGCCGCACACCGGGCATGGGCGCCGGCGCAGCCCCGGGTCCCTCTCCCTCTCTCTCCACCTCCCACGCACCCATCGCCGACACCATGATCGCCCACCACCTGGGGCCAGGGCAGGACGGGTCGGGGAAGGGGGGACGAGGGCGGCGCCATGTGAGCGAGCTAGCCGCGGCTGCCGCCCAGGCGCGCCCCGCGTGCGGCGGCAGCGGCGGCGAGGGCGCAGCTCGCGTGACGGGAGGTGTGTGTGTGCGGGCCACGAGGCGAGCCTGCACTCTCTCAACACGCGCCGCCGCCCGAAAAAAAGAGTCGCTCCGAGTTGGCCCACGCCGCGGCCGCCACCTCCCCCACGCCCACCCCGCGCACGCTCGCTATCACGGCCGCCACGTCGGCCACGGCGGCCGGTTCGTTGCGCCCCTTGACGCGGGCGCCGGGCGCCCACTTTTTGGCGTCGACCGCTTTTGCCTGCGCCGGCGCGTGCGCCGCCGACGCGTGCGCCGGTCGCAGCCCGCACCAGGGCGCGTCAGATTCGAGGAGGAGGCGGTCCAGGGGGATGGTGGCGGCGACGGAGAGGTTGGTCGCCGTGCGCAGGGAGCACCCGTTGACGCCGACGTCCAAGCGTTGCGGCAGCGCCAGCACGCGCGCGAGCGACGCCGCGGACCCGTCGAACGAGTGTACGACGCCGCCACGCGGAAGGGGTGGCGCGGATGCGAGGGCGGCGCACAGGGCGTCGAGCGCGGGGGCGCCGCCGTCCGCCGCTGGCTCGTCTGCCTCCCTCAAATGCAGGAAGAGGGGCAGCCCCAGGTCGGCCGCCAGCGCCAGCTGCATGGCGAGCGCCGCGGCCTGCGTGGGCGCGTCGCAAAAGGCGAGGCGCGCGAAGTCGACGCCGGCCTCGCCGACCGCGACACACTTCCCCGCTCGCACTCCCTCCTCGGCCACCTCCCGCAGCTCGGCCAGGGCGGCATCAGGGTCGCAGGCGGCCGCCAGGGTGGCTGCGCGGGTGGGGTGCACGCCCGCGGTGCAGAAGAGGCGGTCTGAGAAAGAGGGACAGGGAGAGGGGGGTCGGGGAGCCGGTGCGGCGCCCGCGCCTCCACCTCCTCCCCGCTCCAATGCTCACCATCCGTCCGCGCCAGCGCTAGGGCGGCGCGGGACTCGGCGGCGGAGCCAGCGGTCACTATGACGCGCGACACGCCGGCGGCCGCCGCGCGGTCGAGCACAGCGTTCAGGTCGGCTGCATGCATGCGCTTGCCCCGGTACTCGCCCGCAAACATGGGGTCGGTCAGGTTGGCGCCGACGTCTGCAGGGACAGAGGAACATGGGTTTGGCGAGGGAACCGGCGCGGCGGCGGCGGTCGGCGCCCGACCGGCGCCGACCCCATCGCCTTCCCTTTCGCACCTGTGTACCGCGCCGCGGCCGCCATGGCGCGAGAGCGGGCGCGGGGCGAGCCGCCGGCGCTGAGGGCGCGGGCGGCGGCGGCCCGCATGCGCCGCGGGTGCGAGACTGAGCGCGGTTTGCCGCCTGCCTTTGAGCTACAGGACCACGCACACCCAACTGGAGCTCCACCGCCCACGCCATCGCTCCCATCGCCGCACACCGGGGGCCCCCCCCCCCCCCGCCCCCCCGGGCCCCGGGGCGGCGCGCGGCGGGGCGGGGCGAGGAGGCAAAGCC
>Ga0315273_10000875_pt1 | contig 32852 bp, 60 predicted proteins | sample YL17G02_0_MG_FD_205753 | JGI IMG/M metagenome (GOLD analysis project Ga0315273, IMG submission 205753) | Sediment microbial communities from Yellowstone Lake, YNP, Wyoming, USA - YL17G02_0 | ecosystem: Environmental > Aquatic > Freshwater > Lake > Sediment | place: USA: Wyoming | collected...
GAAATATGTTCGTCATTGGCGGAGCGGTTGGGCAATGGGTGCGTTGCTCGAACAGGCCGACCATGATCGCTACGGAGAGTGAGCCTGGTATGGATGGTCAGATCGGCAAGATGGCCGTCTGCGACGAGTGCTTCACTGTCATGCAGAAGCAAGTCCAAGGTATGACCTACGAGAGAATCGAGGCAGTCATGCCAAGCGTTCGCGCGCGTAAGCCTCGCAAGACGTTCGCGGAGATCGCGGCCGGCTACAAGCGCTATGACCCAGAGACGGAAGGCTACGGCAGCGTTGGCGAGTGGCGCGACGCGTTCCACACCCGTATGGGATGGGAGGAGGCCGAGCGAGTCATCGCTGGCCAGGGAAATTCACCGCGCGAGATCCTGGGCGTCTCGGGCTCGGCTACTTTTGCAGAGATCAAAGCAGTGTATCGCAAGCTCGTGCTTCGGTACCACCCGGATCGGATCGCATCGACGGGCGTGGACGCCGCTCTCGCGGAGAGCACCATGAAGCGCGTCAACGCGGCGTTCGTCGTGCTGGAGCGCGAGCACTCGCGAAAGTAAGCGATGGCAACCGTCAAGCACAACACCTGTTCGGTTTGTCGAACTGACTATCCTGCTTCGTGGGGCGAGCGCTGTCCCGTGTGCTGTCCAGACTGCGAGGGGAGCGGCTGGATTTCGATTCCCGCTCACACTTCGACCGCGTTGCAGTGCTCGCGCTGCGAGGGGACTGGGAAGAAGACCAGGAAGGCTACGAGAGCCCAGTAGTGTAGACTAGATCAGTCTAGCAATAGACGGGAGACGATGATGGCTGAGTCCGAGAACATCGAAGGCAACGACGCTTGCGTGATGATGCACACAGCGCTGCGTAAGTGCTGCGACTCCAAGATCACGAGCGCTGCCTACAACGTCATTCACCTGCTCTGCGAGATGGACTTCAAGCCGTACAAGTTCCATCCGTGGCGCGTGTATGGCGCGCTCGTCGCGGAGCGCATGGCCTCGCCGCCGCTGAAGCCTGGGCTCGCGAAGGGCCTGAAGCTCGATTGTGGCGCGTCCATCCTGAAGCGGGCTGCGACGGATCTGGATGATCGCTTCCATGCTGTTCTACGTGAAGCCAAGGAGAAGCGGGAGACGGTTCCCGATAACTGCCGCTCTGCGCTTCACGCGCTCACGTGTGTGCTGGCGTGCTTCGACGACAAGGACTGGTGCGGGATGGCCGCGTACCTCGAACCACAAGAGATGGCAGGGATGAAGTGATGATGACGCTCGTTCGTATGCCAGAGTTCATGCTCACCGATAGGGAGCGCGAGATTCGTCACCGCGCATACCAGTCGCGCATCGATCGTCGGCTCGCTCAGGTCGAACCCTGGTCGCCCGACATCAAGTGGGCGCCTGAGTTGAGCCTGTCGGCCGAGAGCTACCAGTCGCAGCTTCGTCGTCTGTTCAAGGTCGAAGCTACTCCGCTCTGTCCGGTGGATCGGATCCGAAAGGAGGCTAGCGCTCGTTCGTCCTGTGGTCAGTGGATCTACTGCGAGTCGTTTGTGCCGCGTGGACATGCCCTCGGTACGCTCTACGGTGCGCGACGCGGCTCGGTCATGTGGGATGGCAATGTGGTGATCCCGACGTTACACGAGATCCGCGAGCGTCGGTCGTGGGAGAGTCATAATCCCTGGATGTCCCTCACTCCGATGGAGTTTATGACGCTCCGCGGTGGGACCCGGCTCGCAAAAGGCCACGTGATCGTGGCAGGGCTCGGACTCGGGCATCAGTTGATCGAGGTCTCGCAGCGCAAGCAGGTCAAGCGGCTGACGCTCGTCGAGCGTAGCGATAGCCTGGTGAAGTTCATCCTACCTCGCGTGGAGCCGTTCCTGGGCTGCCCCGTGGAGGTCGTGATCGGCGACGCGCGCAAGCTGATCCCCGAGATGAGCGCGGACGTGGCGCTCGTTGACATTTTCCCCGGCTACGGCGGCAACAGCTTCCCGCGCTGTCCCAACATCGGACGCGTCTGGTGTTGGGGCTCGGCTGGATAGGAGGGGCGATGGCCAAGCGTCAGTGCCGGTGCATAGAGAAGGTCAACAAGTTGCTCGCGAAGCAGAATCGAGAGCTAATCCTGTCCTACTCGCTCTCCGTGAACATCGTGCGCTGCGTCGTCGAGACGGATCGGATCATGGGCAAGCGCTCGCGGCCCACGCGACTGGTCGCTTCGTTCTGTCCGTTCTGCGGCAGGGAGTATCCCGCCTATCCCGTCGAGAAGGCACGCAAGATGAAGACGAAGAAATGACCTCCGAGGAGCGTAAGTGTGGTTACGCCGACGGCTACGCCGAGCGGCAAGATCGGATCCGAGTCATGATCCAAGACGACATCGTTCTCCACGTCATCGAAGTGGCTGACAAATTGGAGTTCCTTGGGGTGAAGTCCAAGGCCAAGGACCGTGTTCAGCAGGAGCGACGCCTACTGAAGCAGTTGCGTAAGTTTCTGAACGACGCCCGCCTAGACGAGTTGGCGAGTTGGGTCGAGCGCTAATGCCAAAGCCTATCAACGCGTGTGCTCGCTGCGGCAAGTTCGTTCACTCCACCGTCGAGGATCCGGTCATCTGTGGCTACTCGCTCGGACCCGGCGTCTTCCACATGGACTGTGCCAGGCTCCAGTGGCGTGAGCGTCAGCAGGTACGTGAAGACCATCGCGCCGAGCAGCGCATTGAGCGCTCGAAGCGGGTGGCGCTCATTCCGCGAGTTCCGCGGTGCGTCTCTTGTGGTGGACCTAGCGCTATCGGCGTTCGCGAGTGCCGATCGTGCATCGAGGCTCGACAGACTCGGGAGGAGATGGAAACATGAGCGCGTACGACGGCCTGGTCATCGAAGCAACAGGATGTGCGGCCGACGAAGTGAAGCCGACCATCGAGATCATGCGTGGGACGTACAGGACGCTCGATCACTTGTCGCGCGCAGCCTTCATGAAGGAGGCGCGGCTCTCGTACAAAACCTACAAAAGTCTCAAGGCGGAAGGGTTCTATGATCCGAAGCACGAACCCATCAGGGTCACGGTCACAAAAAGGAGTCCCGCGTGATGAACGATCGGATCGAAAAGCTCAGGGGCATTGCGGGGCGGTACCAGGCCGCCGTCGTCGACGGCGTGCTCGTCGACGCATTCTCCGCGTCCGCTGTGGTGGGCGTCTACGACCGGCTCTCGCCCGAGAACAGGGCTAAGTTTGACTCGTTGCCCGTGGGCTGCATCGTGGATGCGGTACTCCGGGTGATGAGTCGTCAGGGGATGGCGAAAGCGTGAAGACCAAGGCTGCTGTAAAGAAGAGAGCTAAGTCATTCTGTGCCGTACCGGCGAGCGGTAGCGGTGGCAGGAGGCTCATGGGTCTCACGAGCAAGCAGGTCGACGAGATTACCAAGCTCGCCGACAAGCTCGATCGGTTGGCGTTCGGGGACGCGGGCGCAAAAGCACGAGCAGAGAAGCGAATGAAGGCTCTACTCAAGTGCGTATCGTGATGATCGTTCGTCACCCGGTCGGGTGACCAGGCACCGTGAGGGCTCACACGATGAAAAAAAAATCAGCGCAACGACACCACCGTTTGCTCGACGCCGTTGCGGCGGTGGACGTGCTTCAAGAAAAACTGACCATGTTTTCCGCGGAGCTTCTCCGAATCAGAGCCAGCATTTTCGACATCGAGTCCGAGGTATTCAATGAGGTAATCCTGGATGCCATCAAGGCTCTCGGAGACGGCGGTGCTGACTCCATGCAGATCAGGGACAAGATCGAGGACTCGAAAGGTGTTCGCGTCTCTGCTGCGATGGTTCGCGTGGCTATCGCTACGCTTCGTCAGCGGGGCGATTTGGTTAGCGTCTCTCATGGACGCTACGAGCGGGCTTGGGCCGAGCAACGTCGCTCGCACTGCCGGGCAGCGAAGGGGAAAAAATGAGCGTAAACATTCGCGGCAGCGGCATGACCAAAGCGCAATGGAGATCCTACGCGAAGACGCTCGAAGCGGAAGGCGCAGCCATGAATGAGACGCACCGTGAGTACGCGAAGAAAGTGGAAAAGCAGTTCGCGGATGACACTGCGAAGCTGCGCGAAGAGAACGCAAATCTGAAGCTCGCGCTGAGCGAGATCCTTCCAGTGCTCCGCCGTCTCCTCGACTGGAGGATCGAGTCCCCTTTAGCATGAGCAGCCTTCCGTCGTGGGTCTACGCCGCGATGGGAGCGCTGCCATTCTGGATGATGGGGCTAGGGCTGTTTGCTGGGAAGAAAAAATGAAGACGACCTCGACGACGTACGAGTTGGCTGACGGCTTGAGCGTCACCATGTACGAGGACCACGATGGAGTGGCACTCGTCAACGCTACCTACGAGAGCAGCGAGTCGCCTGGAGATTCAGGCTCGCTCCTCAAGGGTGTGCCGATTCAGGTCATCGAACGTATCGCCAGGCTGTCCGGTACGCTGCGCGGCAGCGGTCGTAGCGTGTGCGTAGATCACGGCTACTTCGATGACAAATCGAAGTACAGCTATCGCTGTCCCGAGTGCGATGCTGAAGAAAAGGCGCAAAAGCGTCTGGAAGAAGAGGCGAAAGCTAACTCGAAAGAGGAGGTGAGCACTGCGTTCTAGCGTTCTAGGTCTACCGATCCGTTATCGGATCGGAGTTCCTAGCGAGTCGCCGAGCGAGCGATTGGGCTCCGGGAGTTCTGGCTGGTTTTCCCCTTTCCAGCGAGGGCTCGCGAACAGAAAACCTGTGGCGGGTCCTCTGTTCGCCGACTCACTAGGGGCTACTTGATCCACTTGACACGGTACTATACGGTCCTATAGTCAGACTATGACCAAGAAGGTGATCACTCTCGAATCCAGGTTCGGAACCACCGAGCTTGTGAAGGATCGGATCCAAGCGTTCTACGCGAAGTTGAATTACGAACTTCGAGAGCTGGAAGTCTACAAGAAGAAGCGCGGCATCTGTACTGCCGGGATCTCGTGCATGAAGAGATCGGTAAAGGGCAACGCGTGTGCCCATCATGCAGCCGCCAAAAAAGCAGGGATTCGGCTTCGTCGCTGGCAGGCGTACGAGACCGAGTACGGCAAGCTCCGAAAACGCGAGCGTGAACAGCGGCACTCCAAACCGAGCGCCAAGACGAAGAGGAAGACGGAGAGGAAAGCAGCATGACCATGATCAGCGAAGCGCACATGACTGGAGGACCGATGCGTCTCATGGTCGACGTGGAAAGCGTCGCGAAGAAGGGCGTTGTTCATCTGTGCATCGGCGGACTCACGTTCCCGATTACGAGAGAAGACCTCGTGACGCTGCTGTTCGGCGAGTCTGTCGCTCACTTCGAGCCGTCGAAGCGGTCCGCGAGGCAGCCCGCAAAGCGGCCCCCGAAGCGGGAACAGCGCCATCACTCGGGTGGCAAGCAGATCGCTGCCGCTGCCGCCAAGAGGCGCAAGGAGCGTGCGGCCAAGGGTCTCTGCTATGCCGACTGCAACCGGAAGGCTGCGCCCGGCAAGAGCTACTGTCTGACTCACCTTCGTCGTCTTCGGGCCGGCATCCTGAAGGGTCACGCAAACAGGAAGGCGAACGAGAAGGCGAGCCAGAAAACTGGACTCCGGGTCGTCAGGAGCGACTAGCGAGTCCGTCTACTGATTCTAGGAAAGAGAAGGGGATCTCATGTTGCAGGCAACCGATGAACGTCTGAAGGAAGAAATCAAACGAGTGCTCGAAACGCCACAGGCGAGCAAGCTCACCCGTCGCAGCGGACTCTCGCATCAGGACTTGCGTCGTTTCGCGGCGGGTGAACTGCCGTCGCGCAACGAGTTCCGCAAGCTCAAGCGGTTCTTTCCGCACCTCAAGGCGTTTACACTGCGCGTCGACGCCGACGCCGATAAGCTCAAGTCCAATGGGTCGGCGGCTCTCAACGAGAAGAGACCTCAAATCGTGGTGAGCCCGAGCCCGCCGAGGCGTATTGTGAAGCCCGCCGAGATCGCGGTGGCTCCGATGGCGCCGCAGACGACGCCCGTCGTCCCGGCGAGCCCTCTGACCATCAAGCAGTACACGGCCGAGCAGTACACGGTCATCGAGGCAGTGGATCCGAGTCTCGCGAAGGTGCTCCTCGAAGGCAACGTGATCAATCGGCCGCTCTCTGGGTCCCTCGTGGACTCGATCACGCGCGACATCCTCAACGATCGCTGGCAGGTTTCTCACCAGGGCCTCGCGCTCGCTTCGGACGGTCGTTTGCTCGACGGGCAACACCGGCTGCACGCGATTATCAAAGCAAACCGCGAGGTTCGGATCCCGGTTACCTACAACGTGCCTCCCGAGGCATTCTCCGTCATCGATCTGAACGGGCGCCCCCGAACGATCGCAGACATCGCTGCGCTGACACGCGGGCTCAAGAGCGGTCGGCTCTGCGTCGCGGCCGTCAAGGTGATCCACGGACTCACGGATCCGCCCCAACAGTCTCGGTGGACCAAAGCTGAGATCGACGAGCTTCTGGACAAGTACCAGAGTGAGGTCTCTTGGGCTGTGAGCGTAGTGCGCTCGAACGCCATGCGCTCGTCGTCCATCGTGGGCGCGATCGCCTACGCGTACCCGACCGACAAAGAGAAGATCGAGCTGTTCGCTCGCACGCTAGAAAGCCGCGTGAGCATGACATCGCCGATGGCGGCGCTGCTCAAGGCCGCCGAGCGCATGCTTCCCGTCAGCACGGACAATGAGCGCAGGGATCTCGCGCACATCACTCTGCGTTGCATCTGGGCCTATCTCCGTGGCGAAGACCTGAAGAAAGTCTACAAGACCGAGAACAAGGGCGAGCACCACGCGGTCGCTTACCGGCACTTCCGTCACCTGCGGCTCAAGCTCAAGCTCTCTGAGTAGGATGGGTGGTGGGCGATGGGCAGCAAATCGTGGGAGACCAAGCTGGCGCGCGCGCTTCAACGTCTCGTCGAGGACGAGATAGGCAAGCGGCCAGCGCTAATGACGTGCCACGCCATTGTTCGCGAGGATCTGGTGTCGGTTCGCCAAGACAACGATCGGCAGGAGGAGATTGCCGCGCGACTCTTCGAGCTTCGACGCGACCGTCTGATCGGATCCGCTGAGAGAAAGGCCAGGACATAATGAGAGACAAGCACTCGGGCCGCAGCTATCGATCGACACGGACGACATCGTGGCAATCGAGCAGGCGAACTTCGATGAGTCTCGTAACGGCTGGCGTACTCGCCTGCATCTGCGCGGCGGGACCTCGGTAGTCGTCGATAGCGACTTCGAGATCGTCGAGGCAAGACTTCGTACGGAAGCGAGGATGACCAAGTGAGGTGCGGTTCACGTAGCTGCGATTGCAACAAGCCCTGGAAGCGTGGCCGCTCAGGCGCCATTGGAGTGGCTTACCGAGAGCGGAAGACCGATGGTCAAAGGGAGACGCTTGCTCGGCTCATTCGTAGTGCACCGATCGAAGCTGTCATCCGATCCGAAGCAAGCGGCACCACTTGGATTACGATCGATGGTTTCACCGCGCCCATCATCGTCGAGCACGGGTTCGTGACTCTGCGGACCAATTTCGAGCCACACGCTTGTCGCACGATCATCGAGCTGCCTAAGCGACGCCGGAGCGATCTGATCAGCGGCTCTCCGTGGGCCAGCAAGTACATTGCGCGAGTCGTCAAAGAGAGCCACGTGAATTTCGCTGCCTATGCGGCTATGGAAGCGCTACGTCGCAAGTACGAGGCGATTCTTGGAAATGATGCTCCTGGTCAGTACCTTCACATCAAGGGTCTGACCGCAGACGGTCAAGTCGTGGTCGAAGCGACGCTCCGGCTCACGCTCGAACAGGCGACAAAGTTCACTGTTCTTCTCAAGGAAATTCGCGACACGGGAGAAGTGGAGAAGGCGTGATGAAGTGGCGCAGAAAAAACGGAAGACTTCAGTGCGTGGTCTCTTCGTACCACGCGGCCGTATGGAACTACGAAGCGGGCACTGCTGCTGGGACTCAACTGCGATGTTCTATTCGAGAGGAGTGCCTGCGTCGAGGTGAGATCGTGGACATCATGGCAGACAACGGCAACGGTGGTGTTCTCATCGAGCGCTACGACGGCAAGCTGGGCAAGGTGCTCAAGTGGACGTAAAAGTCATAGTTGCCGCCGCGCTCGAAGCTGTGCGTGACGCCACACGCAAGATTCCGATGGACGGCGAGACGTTTATCGCTATCGGTGACGCGATCGACAGGGTGGCAGGAGTGTCAGCAGCAACGACCCTCAACGGAATGCTCTTGGCTGCTCGCGCCGAGGCAATCGAAGCGTGCGCAAAGCGGTGCGAATGGTTCGCGCGAGCGGTCAGTGTCCAAGAGGGTCACGACCTCGAAGTCTGGTCCGCAAAGCGCTGCGCGGAAGAGATCCGAACGCCAGATGGAGGAACAAAACTGGTTCCTCCGGGCAATCTAGTGGCCAACGAGCGGGAGTTGTGCGCAAGGGAGTGTGAAGCGAGGGCGGTGTCTGAAGACAAGCTCGTGCAGGTGTCTGGTTGGAGTAAGTCGGGACGGATTGCGGCGGAAGCGGCGGCAGCAAGTGCTCGCGGCTGCGCCCATGACATTCGTGCACGTGGTGGCAAGCCATGAAGCGAGTCAACGTTCGAGCTATCCTCGCCGACGAGCACTCGCGGCGCGAGCTTCTGATCCGATCCATCGTCTTCCTGCAAGCCGTGGAGGGGATTGAGACCACCAGAGAGCAGGCCGCGTTGGCGTACGACAAGATCAAGAGGAGTTGAGCATGGGCGCGCATACCAAGACTAAGCACTTTGTCACGTTCTACAGCCCCGGCACACTCTTCGCGGAGTCGTCGTCTAAGCCGATCGCGTCGTGGGATCCTGCTCTGGCGGTAGGTCTCGCAGAGGTGATTCGAGAGCGCTACAACGCGAAGCCATACGGGTTCAAGTTCGAGACGAGAATCGTCGCAGATCCGATCGACGACGGGTACGGCGGAAAGCTCCATGTGGAGAGCAAGATGACTCGCCAGTCTGGTATGCACTTTCTCGGAGGCACACTCGTCACCTACGACGAGGTGGTAGCACGCAACCTCGATGACGAGTTCATCCTGCGCACCAACATGAAGTGCAACGGGTACTGGGTCGTGTGCGTCAACGTGAACAGCTACAAGTCGACCCATCCGTTCGACGAGAGTGACCTCCTGGTCGACGGTGCTGGGAAGATCGTTGCACGCGGAGAGGATCCTCGCTGGGTCGAGTACCGTACTCGCTGCACTGCGGTGCGAGATACTGAGTGGGCCAAGAGATGAAGCTCCTCTTCTGTCGAGGCTGCGGCGACATGATCAAGCTCTGTTCCCAGAAGCGTCGCTGTGGATGCGGGGGCTCATATGGCTTCTATGGCGCCGATGGGCTCAACGCGATCATCGGTGGCCAGATGGCCATTTGCATCGGTATCGACAACAACGAGATGGCGCTCGTCGCGCGCGGTAAGAAGTCTCGCGCCGAGTTCTTCGAGATCGAGGCGGACGGTAAGCATCACGTGACGAGGAGTACCAGTGAACACTGATTATGCTGTTTTGCGTGCGTGCCGGGAACCCACCCTTGTAGACGCTCTCTCTTGGATCGCTATCTGGGAAAGCGACCGTGCTGTGAGGCAAGCGCTTGAACAACAGCGCACGGGAATCGGCACGGCTACTCCAGGTCAAGCGTGGGACACATGCTTCAAGTTTTGCTTCAAGCGGGTCCTCGAAGATTGGCAGTCTGGTGCTATGAGTAAACATTTTCCGAACTGCCCTCAACGATCGGGCGCTCGTCGTCAGTCTGTGTTTCTCGATACAGGCGGTTGTACCGATTGTGGTGCGCAGATTGTCTCAGTTGGAGTTGGGTCATGACTCAATCGGATCGACGGTTCTGCAACAAGCCCGATCACGACGAGCCGCGTATCACGTGTGGCTACCCGCTGCCGTGTCCCTGGCACACCGTGATCGTCGACCTCAATGCGCAGACGGTCTCTGCGCCCATCGGCGGTGGCGTAGTGCCAGCCGAGAAAGCGGGTCGCATTGGCGAGATCGCGAAAGCGCTCTCTGACCTGCGTGACCGCGACGCGCTCCGCTGGGCAATCGACATCCTTTGCGCTCTACCGCCACAATGTGCTCAGTCAGTAGAGCGCATCGAGGAGATCCGTAGGCGATGGACCGGCATTCCGGGTTGGGAGGCTGGGCATATCGGCTCGCCACTAGCGACAGCCGGTTGTGACGTGCGCGATTTGCTTGGCGCTTATGACACGCTCAGGGCGGATCTCCAATCGGATCGGACGGGGCTCGCTGCTGGTCTCGTAGCGGTCGTGGATAGGTGTCGCGGCGCGTCTTGGATCGCTGAAGGTCGCGGATCGTACGAGTGGGACGATGATCGTTATCGCGAGGAGACGCGTGTAGCACTAGACGCGATTGTCTCGATCGCGACCACGGCGCTGCGTGAATCTGGCGCGCTCGTTACGGAAGCGTTCAATGGACCTCTGGACGCGGCCGACGAGCGTGACGCTGCTGTCGCTCGTACGGAGAAGGCAGAGTTGGCGCTTTCGGCTTGCGAGGCACAGCGACGACCAATCGGTCGCGCGATTTCCGCGTGGGGCGTCTGGTGCTACGGCGAAGGATGGTGCCCCGCATTTGCCACGCCCGAGCGATATGGCACGCAACAGGAAGCTGTCACCGCAATGGCTCGGTGGGTGAATGAGAATCCTGGCTCCAAGTATTCGACACGCATGATGGTGATCGGCGATACGGGACCAACCTGCGACCGCGGACCCAAGGCATGCGACGCCGAAATCGATCGCCTGCGAACCATGCTACGGAAAGTTGCGGCACCGCGCTGCTCCGATCGTGACGGCTTCGCATGGCACTGCGCGGAGTGCCTCAAGCCGGTCGCTGGACCCAAGGTTGACTGCAAGGACTCAGACTGTTCACTCGCTACTGCCTTGAGGGGTTACTAACAGGAGCCAATCGCGATGAGTGACATTGACGACATCCAAAAGCGATTCAAGGGAGCGCATCCGAATTGCACGCGAGAGATGCGCGAGATCGTCATGACATTGCTCGCCGAGTTGGGCGAGTTGAGTGACAAAGAGTTACTGAAGTCGTGCGTCATTGTGCGTCCGGCGACGGACCTGCCTGGCATTTGGGTTGCCCACTTCACGGATTTCAACTGCATCACACAGGGGACGAGTCGCGCTGAAGCTGTCGTGAGCCTACTCGACGCTGCTCGAATCATGCTGAAGCACTCGATTCCGTCGAGCGTCTGCGACATGACGGAGGTTGTTGGACTGTCAGCACCATCGGATGGAATCTGTGGCATTCCTGCGCGGAGCTTGCCACCGTGCGACATGGAGTGGGGTCACGACGGCGACCTGCACGGCAGCGCTGGCGATGGGTTCTACGCGCGAGACTACGACGACGAGCACCATCGAAGGCAGGACGGAACTCAGGTTCGCAAGGCGACTCCGCTGCCCATGTACGTCGCAGCGCCGGGCAAGCCGGCCAAGGCGAAGCCGTGCGCCGTCTGCGGCGCTGCCGAACGAGCGACGAAGGCGACCGGCTGCGACTACCTGGAGGGAGGCGAGTGATGTCCACGACCACGACCAAGACCGCGCAGGAACGATACGCCGAGCTACGCGCCCACGAGTGCCGTCACGCGAACCGCCGGTTCGAGGAGCGCGTGTGCGAGGCGGAGATGGAGGAGGCGGCGTCCGACGCGGCCTTCGAGCGGGCACGCGACCTCACGCGCGAGGAGTGCACGCGCCTGCTGGAGAGCGTCGGGATCCAGGTCTACGACCACGAGACGATCGAGACGCTCCGCGAGGCAGTCATCGCGAACCTCGACGACGGCACGATCGAGATCTGCGAGGTACTGCCGTGACCACCATGAACGATACCCACGCCCACGAGTGTCAGGACGCCGCTACCTACTGGGATCGTCTCGCTGCGGGAGCACGCGAGCAGGCTGCGTGGGATCGCGAGCACGGGCTCGACCTGTCATCGCCGGGCATGTCCGCGGGCGACTACCGCGCCGAGACGTACGAGCGCTGCGCGCGAACGCTCCGCGCTGAGGCCACCACGGGCGAGCCTCACTGTATGTGCCACGAACGACCGAAGAGCCGCTGCACGTTCGGCGGGATGGGAGTACGCACGTGACCACCTATCCCGCCCAGATCGTCTTCGTCGAGTCCGACCGCGGCCACCGCTGGGTCGGCCGGCTGCTCCGACCCGACCTCGCGCTCGACACCCAGACCGGCCGTCCGGTCGCCCAGGGCGCCTCCCTGCCGTTCTTCCGCGTCGTCGAGAACCCCCAGACCCGGTCGCTGTACCTACGTGGTGTGCCGCTCAAGAACACGCGGTGCGCCGTTTACGAGGATAGGCCGAGCGTTTGCCGTGGGTTCAAGCCGGGCGGCGCCGGGTGTCTCGCGACTCGTAGGCTCTACGACGCTCAGTAGATCGGATCTGATTGCTCGCGCCTACCCACGGATCTGGTTACTCTCGCCTACCGCCTACCCGAAGTGGACGGCGGACGCGCGAACACGAGTAGCAATCGCGTCTGCGCCGACGAGAGAGCTAAAGTCCCATTGTTTTCCGCCGTCCGCTTACCCGATCTTCGATCGCTTCATCGGTAGGAGCTTTCCGCGAATACGCCTGACGTTGGGCGCCTCGTCCATCGTGCCGTACGCGACGGGCGGCTCCTCGTACGTCGCCACTTCGCTTGACGCGAGTCGGCTCATATTCGTTCGACTCTCCTGAGAGAACATGCGATCGGCGACGCCTGGCTCGATGAGCCCTTCCTGCTCGGCACGCATGAGCACTTCCCGCTGCACGGCCGCCGCGATGTGGCATCCCAGGAAAGCGCTCGGGTCGAAGTCCTTGGGGATTTCGCCGATCAGCTCAACGAGCCTAGCTTTCGTTCTGGCCGCGTCCAGGTCGGCGTGAATGACCGCGATGGCCGTTCGCTCGACCTCTTCCTGCCACTCGTCCATCTTCTTCGGGATGTGAACGCCCCACGCACGCAGAACACGTGGACCGATCTTGGTTGCCAGAAGACAGACGCCAGCACCAGAGATGAGTCCGAGAATGAGATCTTCCATGACTATCCCTCGTCCCAGGTGATAACCACTGAGTCGAGCGCTACTTCTCGGTCGTCGATGTCCACGAAGACCACGTGGGCTCGGTTGAGCAGGTCCAAGTCCGTCGGAACCGGGATGCTGCGCGCGCGACACGTGTCAGCGTAGAGCTTGAGCGCCGCTTGTACGACCAAGTCGCGCGGCAGCTCCGCAGTGCGACCGAGCCTTAGAGCCCTGGGGGTAGCGCTTCGAGTCGGAGTCGTAGGACTCGGCGCCTGTCGAGATACCGCTTGACCACCGAAGGGATCGGAAGGGGATCCCACTTCCCCGTTCCCCCCGCCGTTACCTTCCGTCCGCACACGCTGCCCTTCGGATTCTCGCCCGAGTACATTCGTAGCCATTGGTCCTCCGAGATCGCTGTCGTTCCGAGTTTCGACTTGCACACGGTCTTCCATGTCTCGACGATCGAGAGAGCCGTCTTCAGGTTGTAGGTTCCGTCGAGGAGTAGTCTCTTCTTCTCCGCTACGCATGCCGCGCTTCCTTTGTTGCCGCCCGCGCAGGCTGGTCGAAACTGTGGGAGAATTTGTCCCAGGCCAAGCGCTCCGCTCTTCGGATTGAGAGCACTAAATTGCCAGCGGCTCTCACGATCGATCACAGCCACGATGAGCAACGGATCGGTGTCGGTTTTGACCGAGCCGTCGAAGACGATCTTCGCGTATTCGTTGACCACGCCACTCGAAAGCGAAGGGTTGCAAAACGAGATCGCTGCGGCGACGAGGTGGATCTTCATTTCGGGACGCGATCATAACACGCTATACGCCACGCTGCCACGCCGGTGGCTCACTTCGCGATTTCTGTGCCTGCGTCAACCATGTCTCCGCCGCTGCACGCGCACTCGTTCGGGGTGACGCGCAACATCGAACGTCCTGTTGCGGCACACGCCTTGGCGCATGCCTCGATGGTGCTTGGCTGAACATCCAGACACGCAGTTACGCCAGTAAGAAAAATGAGAGCGAGAACTGTTCGGATGGTCATGGTTTCACTCCAGCACTTTTGAGAGCGCGCAGTCGGGCTCGCACGGATCACCGTTCGCTGCACAGCACTCTACGCACATGCCACGAGGTGGTCCGAAATCGTCACCCTGATACTGGTGCTCTCGAAGTATCCCGCGAGCCTTATCCAGCTCGTCGAGCAGCAGACGAACGTCGTCTCTCGCGCTATCCAGATCTGGCCACCACGGTAAGGAGCCTTCGTGAACGACGTTCCCTTCGGGCTCGTACGGCGTGTTGTTGGTGTACGACTCCCAACGCGCTCGAAGCTCTTTGAGCGGACTACTCATGTCGTGCCACGCTCTTCGCGATGAGCACCGCAGACCTCACCATTCGAGTGCACGCATCGAGGTGTGGTAAAGTCATCTGAGTTCCAGGCTTACGCCTACTTTCTTCATCCTCAATCTGAACGATCGCTTCCTTGAAGATCAGGACGTGCTCTGCGTCAGGCACACCGTAGATAGACGGCTCCTGCGCTTGCTTGAGCGCTACGCGCAAGCGAGCACACTCGGTGCATTGGCCGTCTTGCACTCGCAAAATCGATCGAAGTCGAGCGTTCTCTTCCTGAAGGCGCATCAGTTGCGTCTCCAGGTTCATGAGATCGTCCATGTCGGCGGCGCGCTTGGTGGGACCCATCATGAGATTACCCCTAGGATCGGATCGCTTGAACGACGAGTCACGCTGCGACGGGCTGGTGCAAGCAGACGCCGCGCTGAAGGCGCCGGACTGGCGACTCCAGATTCGTAGCTCGTCGATCGAGCGATGCGTCCCTGGGGGAACCCCTCCAGGGACACAGCTCTAGATCGTGCCGACTAGAAGCTCGGCTCTTCGTCGGCGCCAGCAGCGCCAGTCGCGGCGTCGCCTTCGGCGGCGGGCGGCTTGTTCTTCAGCGCCGTCATGGTGCCGGAGAACTGGTCCTTCCAGCGCGCGCGGTCGGCGTCGGAGGCGATCGACTCCTCCTTGACGAGCGTGTCGGGGTTCACGAACTTGATGATCAGGCGCTCGACGCCGTTCTGGTCTTCCTCTTGCGCGATGAGTCCGCGCGCGACCGTCTTGCCGAGCCCGGAGAGGGCGCTCGGACCGAAGGGGTCCGCTCGGAAGTGCGAGCAGCCGAGCGCTTCCATCGCCTTGATGGTGCGATCGGTCTGGTCGGTCTTCTCCGGGTTGAGCAGCCCGCGGTACTGGAGCGTCTTGCCCTTGTGCTCGCCGTCGAGCACGTCGCACTCCACCACCATCTGGGGCTTGTTGGTTGCCGTCTTCTGCATCACGGCCTGCTTCGCCTTGATGCGTCCCTGCCACTGCGGTCCGAAATCCGTCATGATGATCCGATCTCCTCTTGAGTCGATTTGGTTTCCTCGGCGATTGCTCCGCCGGAGAGTACGGTGACCACTTCTGTCTCAGGTGTCTCAGGTGTCTTAGGTGTCTTTGTGGGCTCCTCTGGAGGGTCTTGTGGATCCACCAGGGACTTGACTCGGTCTCTGATCTTTTGGAGCAGCGTCACGTTGTTCGTGAGCGTCGCGTCTCTCGTCTGACGAAGACAGGCTTCGCGCTTTTCCTCGGGGAGCGCAACAGCCAGTGCTTCGATTTCTTGCTTGTAGCGCTCGATCTCTACGTCCTGTTCGGACATGGCGTCGCCGCTGCGATCCAATTCGTCCGGGTCGTACACGCTCCCGCCGAGGAGCGCGTCCGCGAAGATGGCGCGGCACCCGATGGCGCTCGCGCGCGCGATGAGCATAGAAATTGGATGTCTGCGCCAGTTGGCTTTCTTGGTCAGCTCCGCACGCTGCGCGTCCTCGATGGCGTAGGTGACCATGATGGCGGCCGAGGGTCGGCTCATCTCCACGACGCAGCGCTGCGCTGTGCACTCGTGGAAGACGATCTTGGAGCCCTTGATCTTCCTGAGAGCCAGCGCCCGCATGAGCGTCGCTTCGAGCGCTATCTTTCCTTCGACCAGGCTGATGCTGCGCAAGCTCGCCATGAACGGCAGGCCAAGCTCTTCGCCCGCGCGCACGATCATGAGCACTTGCTCTTCGGTGTAGACGCTGGTCGGCAGGTACCCGCTCTTGAGCGCTACGCGGGCGCGCTTCCTGAGCGACACTTCGGTTGCGGCGAGGATCTGCTCTACTGCTGGACTTGGCACCGGCACGGACTCGTAGGTCACGACACCGTCTGCGTCTATGTGCTCGACGTGACTCGCGGCTTCACTGCTCATTGGTATCCCCGAGCAGTCGGAACCGTCGCGTCCCTTGGCTTCGGAACTTTTCGACGAGCGATGCATAGAGATCGCTGTCACTGGAGACGGCAGCGATGTCCTTTTTGAGCATATGGGCGACCAGGCTCTCCCAGTCGACCTTACCCTTGGCCTCTTTCTTCCAGGTGCAAAGCTCTTCGATGCCCTCGGCGTCGCCGACGAGGGCGCAGAGTTTGTTGGTCAGCTCGTCGGCGATCATCCCGTGCTGACGCAGGAAGTCCTTGGTTGCCTGAAGCTGCATGGCAAGCTCGATGGCCTCTGGCGTGGGCGCGAGCATCTGTCCTGCCACTGGCTGCGCGTGCTTCTTGAGCAAATACTCCTGGCTGCTCGCGCGGTAGTCCGGCTGTGGAGCCACCTTCTTCTCGATGTACTGCTGCTGGAAGGCGCTCGCTGCTGACTCGATCGCGTCGGCGAACATGAGATCGTACCCGATCCCATAGACACGAATTTCGTCGTCGAGCAGAACCACGAGGTCGCACTTCTTGATACCCGTGACGTGCATGTTCCAGACCGACTCGATGACGTATCGGATCGGAACGAGGTTGACTCTCCTGGGCTCGATGGGCGCGTCCGTCTCGGGACCCCACTGATGCAGGTTCTGACTCGTCGGGCACGCGATGGTGAGGAGAATGTCGGCCCAGATCTTCGGCGAGTTGTGCGTCAGGGTCGCACGGCCCTCTGGATCGAGGGCTGGCGTGATCTGATCTCCCGACAGGACGATCCTGTCGATAGTAGCCAAGCGCCACTCGTTTTGGTAGTGCCTGACGGAGACTGTCTTTCGACGCGTCCGCTCCTCGTAGCGAGCGGCCACGTACGAGAGGAGCGCTGCCCTTCGACGGTCTTCGAGAAGAGTTGTCTTGTCGGGATCCGTCTTGGCCACATAGACCGCGAGAGGGCCTCTCTTTTCGTTGAGGCCCATCAGCGCAACGAGATCACTTCCGTCGATTCCGTGCGTCATCACGCTTCTTCCTTATCCAGCGCTCGCTTGGCAAGCTCTTTGACGGACGAGAGATCGGTTGACCCTGTGAACGTTAGGTCGGAGATGTTTCGCAGTGCGCCTTCCAAGCGCGAGACACGGAGGAGTAATAGACGCACATCCTCGGGGGCCATAACGAGCGCTTCGAGCACTTCTTCTGTCACGTCGGCTTCGACGAACGCGAGGTGCGCGCTGTCGGTCATGATCTCGAAGGCCCCGCGAGTTGTTCTGTGGGCAGGCATCTGGACAACTTTCCAGCGCCACGACGGCGGGAGCGCGAGCCATCGAACGCGCACCTTCGTGAGCGCGTTCGTCTTCTCGTCGGCGGCGACGACTGTGGTTGCGGCTTCTTCAGTCACTCTCTACTCCAGCCACGGCTACGGCACTACCACGATCCCCTCGAACTGACCAGTACGCACCTATATAGTAACGTAGCCACCGCTGTCAAGGCGAAGTTGAACCTAGTTGACCGTAGACTGTTTCGAGCCTAGATTCAGCGGCATGGCAAAGACCACCGTCAAAAAGAGCGTTCAGAAAAACCATCCCAACGGCGTCCAGATCAACATGCTGCTGACAGCCGACGAGGCCGAAGAGCTAGAGAAGGAAGTACGTCGGCGCCAAGAAGAAAATCCAGGAGTCAGGATGTCCCGAGCCGTGCTCGCTCGCGATCTCGTTCTTCGAGCCCTTCGAGGGGAGAGAGGAGAGAGCAGGGAGAGCGGGACCCGAAAGAGGGCGGCAGCCTAGCCCGAGTCTTCGTCATGCTCAAGTGGGGCGACCATGTCCCCTCGCGGTACGAAATCTTGTCTGCGCAGGGCTTTCTTTGCAAAGGATCCGACGGCAGCGGCTGCCCAAAGGAGCGCGACTGGGTCATCGGTCACTGGATGACGGTCGTTGTCGTTGGTGACTCATTTCGTGGCGTCTGTCGTAGCTGCTACGCGAAGATCACCGCGGGGGCTCGTGGGAAAAAAATCGCGCATGCGATTGCGGTGAAGAGGGCGCAGCTCAGGCTGCCGCTAGGGAGCCGTGACAGAAAATGATAAAAAATTGCGACGTGGAGTGCCAGCACGAGCCAGAGATGCCAGTGGTCGAAGAAGATGGGACCGAGATCCTGTACTGGCTGTGCCGGTGTGGTCAGCGCGTGCAGCCGCGCAAGGAGCAGGCATGAACACGAGCAACGCGGTGATCCTCGGCAACAACCCCTACACGTGCGGACACGCTTACCCGACCACGAGAGACGGTCGCTGTCATGGGTGTGGAGATCCGGCCCCCGTATTCCCTCCAACACCCGATGGGAAAATCGAGGATCCAAGCGTCCCGCTTGGTATCACGGCGCCGCTCAATCCGCGCCACCTGAGCGCAGACCCAGAGCACTTCACGCCGCTTCACGTGGTCAAGGCTGCGCGCGAAACGCTCGTCGAGATCGATCTCGATCCGTCGACCACCGTAGAGGGCAACATGAGTCGGGTGGGCGCCAAGTCCATCTACACCGCGTCGGACAACGGGTTTAGCAAACCCTGGCAAGGCCGCGTCTTCCTCAATCCTCCGGGTGGCAAGTGCGATCGCGAGGGCGCTTGCCTCTGGTCCATCGAGGTGGGGAAGGACGACAAGGGGAAGAAGAAGAACGAGTGGACGTGCGATCCGATGAAGGAGCCGTGTGGCCACGAGCACGCGGGTTCACAGAGTGCGCAGAAAGCCTGGTGGCAAAAGCTCGCTCTCGCCTGGGAGGCGGGTCAAGTCGAAGCCGCCGTCTTCGTCGGGTTCTCGGTCGAGATTCTACAGACCACGCAGGTCAAGCCCGTGGGGCCGCTCCCGCTGGAGTTCCCTATCTGCGTGCCGAAGAATCGACTCGCCTACGATCGTGAGATCCGTCTCGCGAACGGAAACGTTGAGTACCGGACAGGCACCTCGCCGCCGCACGCAAGCGTGCTCATCTTCTTGCCTCCTCTGGGGGAATCGGTTGTCCGTTTCGGGATGACCCAGCCGTCCGACACCCACGAGGCGATCGAGCGCTTCGTAGAGGCGTTCTCGCCCATCGGTCACGTGAGCGTGCCATGGAGATGGCGGTGACAGACGTGAACGCGAAAGAGACAGCGCGGCTCCACGAAATCGGCGACTACGTGTGGGCACTCGCGAAGCAGTTTCATCGCGAGGGCCGAGCGACACCGCTCACTCCCGATGAGATCAGCAAGCTCAAGACGATCAGTAGTGACCTTCATGGCATCGCCGAAGCGAGACCTCGCTACGACGATGCCGATTGGACGTTTCAATCGTTGTTGGACAAGTGGCGGCCATGAAAGTCGTACTAGGTGGCTTATGGCTAAGCGGGCCGCGCTGAGATTTTATGCCATGCCAGCGGTCGGCCTTGGTCTGACGGTAGTGCTCGTCGTCTACGCCTACCTCGTGAAGCCGCCGCGCCCGCGCCCTGTAGACAAGACGCGTTCGTGCCCGTGTATCTGTTCGTGTCCAGCCGACAACCAATCCTATGGCCGATGACCCTGCGATCGTAGAAGCAACGGACGAGGACCGCGCGCGGTGGCGCGAGGAGTTCCGACCCAAGCCAGTCTGGATTCCGCAGCTCCACTACCACGAGCAGAGCGAGTCCTACGTTGAAGGGCTCAGACCCTTCGACGGATGCTGGATCTGCGACAACCAGTGGCCGCTGGTAGAAGAAGCTATGCGACGCGGCGAGCCCGTGCCGGCTGTTCTTTGCGTAGTAGTGCCAGATCGAGCGCTCGCCTGGGTGAAGAAGCGCATCGGCATTTACGGCGAGTTCTTCTTCAACGAGCCGGATCTAGATGAGAAGGTCCCGGGTCTATCGCTTGACGCTCGCCTCGATGGTCTCTCTCTTCCCAATCGCGATGATGTCGCGCGATGGCGTAAGCAGTTTGGGCCAGTCCTCTCGTGGCTCAAGCCTGTCAAAGACACGAAGCTCGTGTCCAAGCACGACATCGAGGACATGGTTCCAGACGGCCCCGCGCAGGTAGGCGTCTTCGGCGGCGCCGAAATCATCCCCTTCAAAAAGGTGAGAAGGAAGAGAAAGTGATGACGACCAACGATCGGATTCGCTCCCATCTCCGTAAGCTCGTTTCGAGCGTGTTGAACATGCGTCAATGCGCTACAGATCGTGAGTCCGGGTGCGCTCTTCTTTGCTCTGATGGCCACCTAAACACGGTCTACAAGCGTGCGATGGAAGCGGACGCGCTCTTGCGCGAGCTAGAGAGAGCGCCGTCGTGAGCGAGCGATGCGAGCGCTGCGAGAAGAACCCTGTCGTGCCGGGGAGCATACTGTGTCGCGCGTGCGTTGAGGCGGCGGTAGCGACACCGCCGCCACAGCGATCTCTGTTCAAGGCCATGCTCGACCACAACCGAAAAATGTATCAGTTCACGACAGACGCGATGCGCGAAGCGAGCGCTCGTATCGAAGAGCAGATCGACAACGACTCGTCGCCGCCAGACAGTGAGCGTCGCATCAAAACAAGAGAGAGGAAGTCGATATGAGCCGCCTGGTCCGCAGTCATCGGATGTTCTCGGAGAAGGATCGAGTCCGATTCAAGCACGTGCCGATCGGCACGACGTTTCTCTGGCATGGACAAAAGTGGCTCAAGAGGGAGGACCACAGGGCGACCGTTCTCCTCGCCGACCTCCATCACCTCGCGACCGGGATCAAGCCTGGGAGGTCTCAGGTCATTTTGCCTCACAAGCGCGTGTGGGTGACGCGCGCGTCTGGCATCGCGAAGACAATGGCAGCAGCAGAAAAGAAGGAGCAGGGCCAGTGAGCAACACCGAGAGCACCGAGAGCACCAAGAGCAGCACGTCGGATCGAGAAGAAGAGAGCTTCGAGGACTGGATCCTCTGCGGCGCGGATGGTGAAACGTTCGTCGGCAAGAAGACGGGCGCTGGCGAAGCGGAGGGTCGCTACCGACTCTTCCCCTGCTACAAGTACAACGTTCACGTACTCCAGGTCCCCCAGATGGGCAGGGATCGCGCTGGGCACGTCGTACAGACCGGGATCAACATCGTCCAGCAAGAGGCCATCTCAGCTCCTACAGGCACGACGTTCGATCTCGAAGTGGTCATCAAGCCGACGTGGATTGTGCTTGGTGAGGGAGAGCACCGCAAGCAGTTCCTCGCGCATGTCAAGCGTCTCGTGACGATGGCGAGACAGATGCAGCTCCAGGCTCGCGCGGCAGCCGCAGGAGTCCAGACCGCGTCCCGGCTGTCCACTTAGCTCAAGGACTCACAGGCAAGTCCGCGATCACATGGCGTGATCCCATGGTGAAGAAAGCCAAGCTCTCAAGCATCGCGGACCCGCTCTTTCGCGTGCGGTTTTTCACTCGGATCGCCAGACGGAAACGCGCAACGAGCGTTGACGCTGATCGGGCCGGAGAGTACCTTCGATCTCCCGATCATGCCCACACGAGCGACGGAAGCAGCGAGAGCGAGGTAGACAAAAAGCTCAACGCCCCGGTGCTTGGTCAAGAGCGCCGAGGCGTTGAAGTCGACCGTTTCGAGGGGATCGAGAGAGCCGAGCCGAGAACCAGTCCAGTAGAGCGACGTGAAGGCTATCCACAGGGTCTAGGTAGACAAGGTCGCAGCCATGCAAACCTACGGAACAGGAAGTCGACTGTCAAGTCGAAGAGTCTACTGTTCCTTCGCAAGCGCAAGCGGCGCAAGGCGAAGAAGGTAGTGGCTCGCGCTAAGACCGCGAAAGGTCCCGCGATTCTCGATCCGAGATTCACGGACGCCTCCAACGCGGCACGCTTTCGCTCGGTCTGTGGAAGTAGCTTTCGCTACTGCCCGAACTGGGGGAAGTGGCTCTTCTGGGATGGGATCCGATGGGGTGTCCAGAGTGACGATTCGGTTCCGGTAAGCAAAGCCGTCCGCGTTATGGTGAAGCTCCGAAAAGAAGCGCTCGAAAAGGGAGACGTGCTGCTTGCAAACTGGGCGCTGACCAGCTCCAACGCTGGTCGGTTGCACGCCGCCGTGAGCTTGGCGAGCAAGCATCCCGGTTTGAGCATTGACTATACGCAGCTAGACAATGACCCGTGGATCTTCAACGTCAAGAACGGAATGCTTGACCTGCGCACCGGCACATTCAGCTCCGATCACGATCCGACCAAGCTCTGCACCAAGGTTGCGGAGACCTACTACGATTCGAGTGCCATTTGTCCGACGTGGATGAAGTTTCTCATGACCGCGATGGACGGGAACACCGACCTCGTCAACATGCTCCAGCGTATCGTTGGCTACTGCCTGACAGGAAGCGTGCAGGAGCAAGCGCTCTTCTTCTTCTTTGGTGAAGGCAGCAACGGGAAGAGCACGTTCCTCTCGACCATTCAGAAGCTCCTCGGCGACTACTCACAGACAGCACCGCGAGGCTTGCTGGAGTCCGATCGAAGCAACGATCACGACACGCGCTTGGCGCTGCTCTATCGCGCGCGCCTGGTCGTAGGCTCGGAGGTCGAGTCGGGCAAGCACCTCGCCGAGAGCTTGGTCAAGGATCTCACAGGCGGCGATCGCATCACGGCCAGACGTATGCGCGAAGATCCGTGGCACTTCGATCCGACGCACAAGATCATCATGCAGGGCAACCATAAGCCAAGGGTTCAAGGAATGGACCTTGGCTTCTGGCGGCGCCTCAAGCTCATTCCGTGGAACGTGATCATTCCACCCGAGCGCCGTGATCCGAATCTGCCCAAGAAGCTCGAAGTGGAGTTCCCCGGCATCTTGAACTGGGCTGTGATGGGTTGCTACGCCTGGCTCAACGACGGCGCTGGTCTTCGCACGAGTCTTACGGACCAAGCGACCATCGTCTACCGCAACGAGCAGTTTGATCTCCAGCGGCTCCCGGAGCTGTTCAAGGAGTTCTGCGGGTCCTGCCTGGAGACGGGGGTGGGGCTCCGGGTCTCGAAGCGAAGCCTGTGGGACGCCTATGTGGTCTGGTCCAAGGAGAACAGTCATCCGATCGGACAGGACGTAGAGCGTTTCGTCTCGGAACGGCTCTTCCTCTACTTGCGCGAGGACATGGAGCTAGGAGAGGCCCGGACGGGAGAGATGCGCTACTGGACGGGGGCTCGGCTCAAGCCTCGTCCCGAGAACTAAGGTTCACTATTTTGGTAGAAATCGGATCCGTTGGTGCCTATGTAGGACATTTCCTTAGTGACACCACCCTTCCACCTACACTATACATAGATATATTATTGAAAAGTAATTCTCTCTCTCTCATATACTAGAAAGTGGGTGTCACAGATTTTTGCCGGGAAATATAGTGTCGCCGGTCTACTGATGGGCCACTTTTTTGGTTACTGATGAGCTACAATGCTTCTCAACCAATACCCATTGAGCAGTAGATGGCATGTAATTCTTGACTTGTTTTGTAGCCAGTGTACTGTAACTAACTATGAGAAAGAAGACAGCTCGCACCGAGCTGCTCCAGGTCAAAGTTCACCCAGGACTGAAGAAGCTCATCGCTAGCGCTGCGGCTGGGGCCGATCTGGACATCGCCTCTTGGATCCGAAGCTCCCTGGCCGAGAAGCTCGGTTGGAACGAGAAGCTAGAGCAAGAGATCAAGCGACAGGAAGCGCTCGCTGCGATGTCAACCGACGATGACTCGGCCTTCTAGGAATCCCATGAGCGCTAGTCCTACTCCCATCACTCTCGAAGGTTCCATCGACAAGGTCTTCTTCCGGGCCGAGTCGGGCTTCTCCGCGCTCTCGATTCGCCTCGACGACGGCACCCGCGCACGCGCCTGCGGCCAGGCTCCTCTGCTCAAAGCCGGGGAACGAGTCAGCCTGATGGGCAGCTACGAGAACGACAAGCGCTTCGGCAAGCAGCTTCGGATCCAGTGCATCTCCGTCTCGGCGCCCACGACCGACGCGGGTCTCGCGGCCTCCTTGGTGGGGCTCGTTCCTGGTCTCGGGCACGCCACTGCAAAGAAGCTCGTCGCTCGGCTTGGGGGCGCCGAGGCTGCTATCCAAGCGCTCGACCAAGACCACGAGACGGTGCGCACTGTCATCGGGGCTATCGCGAGCGGCGGATACGCGTCGATGGGGGACCAGCTCCTCTACGAGTGGGAGACTCGACGTGCAGAGCGAGAGCTGGATGCGCAGCTCGCTTCGTTGGAGATTCAGCCAGGGGTCCGTAGCAAGATCATTCAGCGCTACCAGGGGCGAGCGCTCGAAGTGATCCGGCAAAACCCCTACCTGCTGGCCGAGGAAGTCCCTGGCATCGGCTTCTCGACCGCCGACGAGATCGCGCGCTCGACGGGCTACGTGGGTCAGGACGACCTTGTCCGGGCTCGGGCCGTCGTTCGGCGCGTGCTCCATGACGCGGCGCAAGACGACGGGCACACCTACCTGAGCAAGATGCTCCTGAACTCCAAGTTCTGTTCGCTCGCTCCCGAGGGCTGGACAGACGTAGCTGCTATCATCCAGGCCGCGCTCACCTCTACCTCGTCGGAGTTCCATGTGGATCCCGTCAGCGAGAACACCGCGCTCGTGTCCATCTTTGCCGACGAGACCTCCATCGCGGAGAGCACGAGAACGCTCTTGAACACCGCGGCGGACAACGACGCCCTGGTTGCGTCTTCAGCCGCCGTGGAGATGGAACGTCTCGGAGTGAGCACTGGAATCTCGCTCAGTCCTTCGCAAGAGAGCGCGATCTTCCAGGTCATCGCGGGACGCGTGGCGGTGCTCACTGGCGGCCCCGGAACTGGGAAAACAACGATCGTCAAGACGCTCTGCGCGCTCTACGAGCAGGTGAAGATGAGCGTTGCGCTCTGCGCGCCCACGGGTCGCGCAGCACGGAGACTCAGCGAAGCGACCGAGCGATCGGGCAAGACCATCCACAAGCTCCTCGAATGGGGACCCGTGATAGGTGGTCCTTTCGCCGCCGAGGAATCCGTGGGTTTTCGTCGAGACGAGAACAACCCGCTCGATGCCGACGTGGTGATCTGCGACGAGAGTTCCATGCTCGACGTGCCGCTCATGGCTGCGCTCCTGCGCGCGCTCAAGCGGACAGCTAGGATTCTGTTCGTCGGTGACATTGATCAGCTTCCACCTGTGGGACCGGGTGCTCCCTTCCGAGATCTGATCGAATCCAAGCTCGTCGCGATCGCGCGTCTCACGGAGATTCATCGCCAAGCAGCGGGCAGCGGCATCGTTCGGGCTTCCCACTCCATCAACGAGGGTTACACTTTTGCTCCGAACCCGAAGGGCGACCGTTCGAGCGGAGCCATCTTTATCGTCGAGTGCGAATCGCCGGAGGAGATCCAGCAGAAGATCGTCTCCATCGTGGCCTCGCAGCTTCCGAAAGCGCTCGGACTCTCCCCGTTCGACGACATCCAGGTGATCGTGCCGATGCGCAAACACGAGACGGGCACGGAGCAGTTGAATGCGCTGATCCAGGAGAGGATCAACCCGCGAGAAGACGGCGAAGAAGAGATCGTGCGCAGTGAGCGCTCGTTTCGTCAGAACGATCGCGTCATGCAGACGAGCAACAACTACGCGCTCGGTGTGATGAACGGTCAGATTGGTCGAATCGAAGCAGTGCGCCCGCAGGCACTCGACGGCGAGAGGGCTATCGCGCTTCGTGTGGTGTTCGAGGGTGGTCCCGTGGACTACGCGGAGTCCGAGGTGGCGCAGCTTCGCCACGCCTACGCGTGTACCTGTCACAAGATGCAGGGCTCACAGGCTAAAGCTGTTGTTGTCGGCCTCTCCAAGCCGCACTGGTACATGCTCAACCGCACCTTGCTCTACACCGCCGTCACGCGCGCCGAACAAGTATGCATCATCGTCTGCGACAAGAGGTCGCTAATTAGGGCTATAAGAAACAAAGGAAACTTTCAACGGGCTACTATGCTGCCAAACCTGCTCGTCGGGGGTTGACAGGCCGGCAAAACGTGCAGAAAGAGAACACACCATCATGAGCAACACGACCGAGCAGACGAAGAAGAGGGCGGACAAGAAGGCGAGCGCTCAGAATGGGCAGAACGGGTCGCCAAAGCGGGATCCGATCGAAGTCGCCGCGGTCCCGGCGCCCGAAGTCGTCGCAACTCCCGTCTCGCCAGCGGTCTCGATCGAGAGCCTGCCGGAAGACATCCAAGGCGTGCTCAGAGGTTTCAAGTCGCAGCTCTCCGCGGCGCCACCCGAGCTTCAGCAGCTCGTCGCTTCTTTCCTCTTCGATCGCGGTGCACAGCCCACGCAGACAGCGCCTGCACCCGATGCGTCCGTGTCCGCGTCAGCACCAATCACAGAAGCGGTCCCCGCGGTTCCAGATGCGACCTCGCAGGCTGCAACGACGACCTCGCAAGAGCAGGACGTGCCCTTGCTCTCTCCGATTGTCCGCAGGTTCCCCAAGCGCAATGTTCCTACTGGGTTCCAGCGGCTCCCGCCGCTTCTGATGTACTCGGCGGCAGCCAACCAGTACGCGCCCGTTCAAGCGCTCGCGATCGATGTGCTCCAGTGGGGAAGCCGACCCGTCATCGTGGTCTTGTGCCAAGACCCGATGTACGTGCTCAACGCGGCGGGCGAGATCGTTCAGGTTCCACCGAAGACGCCGTTCGCGATCCCGGCTGAGAGCGATCTCGGCAACTTCGTGCGCCCGCTCGCCGAGGATCCGGGTGGCGCCTACGAGATCTTCTTCTCGCCAAGCTCCATCGCGCGCGACGACACGGGCTTGCAGATTGTTCGCTACGAGATCGGCATCGGTGCGCGCGTGCCCAAGGCGGCGGTCACGGGATAATGGCAAACGATCTGAAAGAGTCTGCTGCGGATGTGAAGCAAGACACGGCGGCGAGCACGCAGCGCCACCTCGCGGCAGAGATGGTACGAGCGCCCATCTCGGACATCGAGTTGATGCAGGCGTTCATGGCGGCGATGTCCGTTCGCTCACCTGGAACGAGAATCCGCATTCGGTTCGACGCGATGCCGATGCCAGCGAAGCCAGCAAAGAAGCCAGCAAAGGCAGCAAGCAAGAGAGCGTGATTCAAGTGGGCGCGACTCGCGCTTCCTGTTGCGAGGTTTCAGATGGCCGATGACGACGGGACGAGGCTTGTAAGTGAGGCACTACGAGCGATGGTCGTCGTCAGGTTATGGATCTCTCGTGGTGGCAGGACGCCCATCGCTTCCATCGACGCCATCGAATCCGCGCTCGCTGCGTCTACCGAGCGCGAGGCTGCGATTGCAGCGGAGTGGCGCGCACGGGTCTCGGCCGCTCAGTCGAACGCGGTCATCAACGAGATGGCGATCTGCGCGGCGGCGTACGAGACGGCGGCAAAAGAGTGCGTTCCAGGCAATCCCACGTTCGTCTATGAGATCGCTGAGCGTATCCGCGCCCTTACTCTCAGTTCGGCCCGCACCGCACTCGCGGAGATGATCGAAGAGGCAAGGGAAGAGGCGATGAAGGTTGGTCATGCCGCCGGCTTCCGTGATGCGGTGGAGATGGCGGCAAAGGAGTGCGTCGCGGAGCATGATGCCCAGATAGCTGAAAAAACAAACGGTCCCGCCGCTCATGCTCTGGCAGGAGCGCATGTCTCAGCATCGCTCGCCACCCGCATTCGCACCCTCGCTGTCTCTGCGCCAGCAGAGATCGAGCCCGAGAATCATCCGGGTCATGAACCAACCAACGAAAAGGACTGCCGATGATCCGCAACATGAGCTACCCCCAGATCCGCGTCGAACCCGGATCGCTCATCGTCGTCATCGGTCATCCAGGATCGGGGAAGTCTACTTTCCTTGGGAAGCTCCTTGCTGGCATGAAGGGTTCTCGCCTGTACGTCCCGATGGACGAGACGGGTACCGCAGTCCTTGCGCGGATGAAGCGGTTTGGCCTGTACCCTCAGTACCAGGGTATTCACGTCGGCAACAACTGGTGCGACGAAGAAGCTCTCTTCTCCATGTGTGAGCACGACAAGTTCAAGCACGTCGTGATCGACGGCATGCGCGACCGTGTCTTCGATCTACGGTTTTTCCAGAAGCTGTTTTCCAGGTTCAAGCTGCGAACGATCGCGGTGACCCTTCCAGCCACGAAGACGAAGCTCGTGTCGGCGAAAATGCGGACGCTCTATCACGACGCTGACGTGGCTGTGCGCTGCGGTCCCACCAAGAACAAGTGGAATGGCGATCTCGGGCACTGGACCCTGGAGAAAAACCGCTACGGGAAGCTGATCCGAGAGAAGATCTAGGCGATGAGCGATCGCCTGCGACGGACTTGCATCGTCCGGACTTGCATCGTCGCCGAAGGCGCACGAGTCGCTTTCGTAGCGTGTGCGACCGCGGGTGCAGGGAACCTGACTCTGTGGGTCAAGACGGATTTGTGCGTAGCGTTCGTTTCGTGCCCCATGTGCGGCGCCAAACGCGGCCAACTATGCAAAAGAGCTGGCAAATCAGGCCAGGTAACTTCCGGCACGCACTACAAGCGTAGGGCTGATTTTACGAAGAATCGTCTGGTTTAGCGCTAGCTCTGCGACTAGGATCCAAGCACCGGATCCGATGAAGCTAGGCCAGGTAGAAAAGAAGCTCGCTCCTCGGCACTGCCGCTTCTGTGGCCGTAGTTTTCGGCCCAAGCGAAAGAACCAGAGACACTGCCGAGCCAGTCACAGGGTTCGTGATGCCGTACGAAGGCACTGGGCCAAGAGCAAGCGCGACTACCATGTTCGGCTCCTGGTAGGCCGATCAGGTCGCTGCGTAAACTGCGGGAAGCCCCGGATTTTTCGCGGTAAACTCGCCAAGTTCTGCGACGAGGAGTGCGCCAGGCTTCAGGCGAAAGCCACGAGAAGCGATTAGGGCAGCGCGTCCCACAGACATCCTTGGAACAGCCTTCGCGCTGTGGTCATCTAGGTGAGCTAGCAGGGTGTTCATCACCCCCGACCCTCATCTCCGAAGGAGACGTTCCCATGGGATTCGATTGGGCAGCAGACAACTACCTGGCCGACGCTCTCGACAAGGCCGAGCGTGCTCGTGACAAGGCCGAAGGCGAGCTGACGGCGCAGAAGTCAGGCATGCAGAACATCATCCAGACGGGCGCGAAGGCGGCCGTCGGCATGGGCGTCGCGGGTGGGCTCGCCTACTACGCGGCATCCTCGGGCAAGATGATGGAGCCGCTGAAGGGTCTCGGGATCCCCGTCACGCTCGATGCGCTCATCGGCGGGCTCGGCAAGATCGCGGTCCTCTTCTCCAACAAGTTCAAGATCCCCGAGTCGGCCGTCCCCTACATCGACGCCGCCGCGCAAGGCGCGCTCGATCACTGGGCAGTCGTGGCAGGCCAGCGCGCTGGGGTCGCTGCGAAGAAGGCGAGCGGAACACCTCCGGCCACCAAGGGCTTCGCGCCTGCGGTCCGTGGTGTTCCCCAGGTGGGCGCGAGCCACGCAGGCCCCGCGAACCCGACCGACTACATGACGCCCCAGCAGCAGCAGGTCTGGGCCAACTACGCTCCCTCGCGCTGATCGCCTGATCACGTTCGGGTCCTTCGGGTCACGAATCCTCACAAAGACAACTTCGGAAGTTCAACAAGGAGAACGGAACATGGGCTACGGCGATGCAACGATGGCGCGTGGCGCTCACGTCGGACAGGGCGGCGCGTACGCGCAGGCGGCAGCGGCACAGTCCGGCAGCCAGTGCCAGTCCCCGATGGGCCAAGTCGGTCCGAAGCGTGTCCTCGGTGGCTTCAACGCCATCGCGGTCATTCCCGGCGCGAACGGCGTGGTGAACATCACCACGCAAGTTCCTGTCGTGATGCGCTGCCTGACGACGACCGAGCTGGCGAGCCCCTTCCACCGCGTGACGGCGATCTTCGTCGGCACGATCAACCACCTCGTCGGTGGTACGGTACCGGGCGACAGCTTCCTCCCGATCCAGCGCTGCACGTCGCTCGTCGACGGCATTCCGCTGGTCCCGGGCATGACGCTCGCGATCAACTTCCTCAACATCGGCGGCGCTCCGCTGATCGTCGAGTACGGCGTCGACGCCGAGCTGATGTGCCCGTAGTCGCTTACGCGACTACGTAGCACCACAGCAACAACAAGAAGAAGAAGGAAGGATCAACCATGGTCGCCCGTTCGCTTCTCATCGGCTTCATCGCATTCGACGGCGCAACCGTCGCAGGCGCATTCTCGGCACAGAACACGGCCGGTCCCGGCCTCGGTCCTGTGTTCGGCAACCGCAACTTCAGCGGGTTCAAGGGTGCGGCGCTCGGTACCTACCAGCTCCGTATCGGTGGCCCCACGCTGACTGGCGCCGGTGCTCCGCCTCCAGTGGCCAACGAGTGGTCGCGCTCGTTTGGCAACCAGAAGGTGAGCGTCACTCTCAGCAGTCCCGCCGCTCCGGCGACAAGTGCCACCTACTCGCTCATCAGGCTCGACGACAACACGTGGGATCTGTTCACGTACGCGACCGGCGTGTTGGCTGACTTCCTCGTGGCATTCTCGGTCGAGACGCTCGTCACCTGATCGAAAGGAGCGCGCGATGGGTTACCATCCGCGCTTCGCGATCTGGGCCATCGGTGGAGAGTCTGACGCGCGAACAATCGAACTCGCGCGTCGGGCTCTTTTCCATCTCTGCATAGCGCTCGCGCAGATCGACTACGATTACCTGCGTGCGTTCCCAGGGACACCGGGGATCTACCAATCGCGAGTGCGCTATCACGACGACTCGCACCTCGACTGCTGGAGGGGCACCTGCCGCGTCCAAGAGGACGAGTGGCAGGATGTTCGCACGACCCTCGATAAGAAGTACGGGGACTGCTTTCCGCAGGGAACCCTATTACTTCGAGACGACTTCTCGCTCGTTCCGATCGAAGAGATCCGCGTTGGCGATCGAATCTGGGGCCGTGATGCTTGGACTACCGTGGAAGCGGTGGTCTACAAAGGCACACTGGTCACGGACGGAATTGTGCTCAACAATGGATCCGTCGTCCAGCTCACGGGCGACCATCATGCGTTCGTTGGCCGGTGCGACCAGCATCCGTCATCGTCATCGAATCACGGATATGGATGCTCATGTCCGTTGGAGTCGCGACGCGTTGAACGAGTCCGGGTGAGCGAGCTGGTCGAGAAAGACGTGATGGTGACGCCCGTCAGGCTTCCGTTTGGGAGTCTTGAACCGGATCCAGATCGGACGTACGTGGAGGGCCTGTACGTGGCCGATGGCTGGAGTGAAAATTCCAGGTTCTCCATTTCTGGTCAAGACGGCTGCCCGAAAGAAGCCCAGAAGCGGACTGTGGAGGAAATCTGCCAGCGTCTCGGGATCCACACGCGGTGGAACCGTAAGTATATCGCCGTCAACGATGGTGATTGGGCGCTTCGGATGCAGCGAATGGGCAGTCACGCTCCCGAGAAGCATGTTCTATCTCTGAACCTCGGCGAAGCCGCTGCCGCGGCCACATTGCGCGGCGTCATGGCTGACAGCAAGGTCAACCCAAATGGCGGTTGGACGTTCACTACGACCTCGAAGTTGCTCGCGACCCAGGTCCGTGTCCTGCACAAGATGTTTGGTCGGACTGCCAGCAGCATGTTCATCGAGAATCATGGCGGCCTCGGAAAGTATCCGATCTGGCGATTGGGTGTGCGCGATCCCAAGGAGAAGAGCGACAAACTGCTGCGCGTCAAGCGCGTTGAGAGGGCGATAGCAGAGGTTCCGTGTTGGGACATTCAGACGAGCGATCACTACGTCTATTTGCCAGAGCACGACATCACGGTCTCCAACTGCGAAGATCTCGCCTGCATTCTCGTCGCCGAGTATTGGATGAAGGGCATCAACGCGCTGCCCTTTCCCGTGCTTCAGAGCGGCGACAAGGGAGACGAGAGCCAGCTTTGGCACATCCAGGTGCTCCTTCCTGATGGTAGAATCGAAGATCCGAGCGTCGAGCTTGGAATGACCACCGGAATCGAGGAGGTAGCCTAAGCATGGAAACGCTCTTTGCCATTCTTCTCGCAACGGGAGTCGGATTCTTGCTGCTGCGCAAGAAGAAAGAGGAGCACCCGGCACTCGCGTTGCCGTCTGGTCACCCACATGATGGTGTGATCTTTGGAGTACCGGACTACGTTTCGAGATCGTCCTTCGGGGAGCCAGGAGACCCATCCCTCCAGGGCAACTACACGCTCTCGAAGGGCGCGTGCGAGAAGCCCGTTGGACCTTGCGCGCCCCACAACCCGCATCCGAACCCAGAAGTGGATCCGATGCTCGGTCCCGAGTCGGGCCACCCGATTCGCAACGGCATCGCGAGCAGCGGGCTGCACCAGTGGTGCGTCGACGTGCTCGACAAAGACACCGCGGGTCGAATTGCCGAAGAGGCCGTGGGTGACCGGCGTCGGTACGTTGAGCTTCTTTCAGCGAACCCGCTCAAGCCGCAGATCATGTCGCCGGAGCCGAACTTCGCCGATCTCTGCGTGGGCGAGCGGCTGTACCTGCCGCGGAGCTGGAACCCATGGCTCGATCAGGCGGGCAAGGCGGCCGGCAAGAAAGGCCCATACCCGCCCTACGACAAGCTGCCGATGTACCCCGTGTCGCCCCTCAACGCGGTAAGCAT
>Ga0315273_10000876_pt1 | contig 32846 bp, 27 predicted proteins | sample YL17G02_0_MG_FD_205753 | JGI IMG/M metagenome (GOLD analysis project Ga0315273, IMG submission 205753) | Sediment microbial communities from Yellowstone Lake, YNP, Wyoming, USA - YL17G02_0 | ecosystem: Environmental > Aquatic > Freshwater > Lake > Sediment | place: USA: Wyoming | collected...
CTTGGCGGGCTGGCCCTGTTTCCACGTTTTTTGTAGCCAGACTCGAAGGCTCGCCTAGCCATGCAATCTTGTTTTCAACAGAGCAATAGGGACTCTAAGTGTCGCTAGGTAAACAAGATAGGCAGGGGGGCATTAAAAACCTAACTCCATATGGGGGTTTGGGCGGGTCCAGGTCTTTAATCGCACTGGGCTGTGGTATATAATCGGGGGTTTGCACGCCCATGGCCAAGACTACAGGCACATCCGCAAGGGTTGATCCAGGCATTGGGACGGTCGGCGTCGCTGCCGCCGACTCCCAAGTCCCGTCGGTGTCAGCGGATGAGAAGGCACGGCAGCGCATCCAGGCCGAGCAGGCGGCCGGTCCGCGCGAGATCGTCGTGCTGGGGGCCAAGGAGCACAACCTCCAGAACATCGATGTCCGCATCCCCCGCGACAAGCTGGTGGTCGTCACGGGCCTGAGCGGTTCGGGCAAAAGCTCCCTGGCGTTCGACACCCTCTACGCCGAAGGGCAGCGTAAGTACGTCGAGAGCCTGTCGGCCTACGCCAGGCAGTTCATGGAGCAGCTCTCCAAGCCCGACGTGGAACACATCGAGGGCCTGCCGCCCACGGTGGCCATCCAGCAGCGGGCCGCGGGGCACAACCCCCGTTCGACGGTGGCGACCACGACGGAGATCTACGACTATCTGCGCCTGTTGTTCGCCCGCGTGGGCGAGCCGCACTGCTGGATTTGCAGCCAGCCCATCACCTCCCAGACGGTCGGCCAGATGTCCGAGGCGATCTTCACGCTCCCGGAGGGCACGCGGTTCATGGTGTTGGCGCCGCTGGTCCGCGGGCAGAAGGGCCAGCATACCGAGGTGCTGCGGAACGTCCTGCGCGAGGGATACGTCCGCGCGCGGATCGACGGAAAGACCTACGACCTCAAGGATCCGCCCCCGCTGGACAAGAATCGCAAACACACCATCGAAGTAGTGGTGGACCGGCTGGTACTGAAGGACACCGTACGCATCCGCCTGGCCGACAGCATCGAGACGGCGTTGGGGCTTTCCGGCGGTGTCGTGATCATCTCGCATGAGGTCAAGGGCAAGCACGCCCCCGCGGCGGCGGGGTCCAACAACGATTACTCCGACTGGCAGGACATGCTCTTCAGCGCCACCTACGCCTGCCCCCGCCACCCCCAGGCCAACCTGGCCGAACTGAGTCCTCGGATGTTCAGTTTCAACTCGCCCTACGGCGCCTGCAAGGCCTGCGACGGTTTGGGGACGATCCTGGAGTTCGACCCGGAGCTGATCGTGCCCGACCCCAGCTTGTCGCTGTCCGGCGGGGCTGTGGACGCCTGGCGCCACGGCGGAAAGCGAATGAACATCCTCTACAACCGCATGAACCGCCACTTCTGCCGCCTATACGGTGTGTCGCCCAATTCCACGTACAACGAGCTTTCGGAAGACATCCGCGGGAAGCTGATGAACGGCGACGAAGCGACCGGATGGGAGGGCGTGATCCCCAACCTCATGCGGCGGTGGCGCAAGACCGACAGCGAGTACGTCAAGGCGCGGCTGCACTCCTACCTTTCGGAGCAGCCCTGCCGCTCCTGCGGCGGGGCGCGGCTCCAACCGGCATCGCTGGCGGTCACCGTCAACGGCAAGAACATCCGCCAGGTAACGCAGATGAGCATCTCCGAGGCCCTGGCGATGCTGGACTCGCTGTCGCTGGACGCCGAGCGCACGCACATAGCCGAGACGATCCTCCGCGAGATCCGCCACCGGCTCAGATTCCTGGCCGACGTGGGGCTGGAGTACATCACGCTGGACCGCACCTCGGCGACGCTGTCGGGCGGGGAGGCGCAGCGCATCCGCCTGGCCACGCAGGTGGGCAGCGGCCTGGTGGGCGTCTGCTACGTGTTGGACGAGCCGACCATCGGGCTTCACCAACGAGACAACCAGCGGCTGATCCGCACGCTCATGCGCCTCCGCGACATGGGCAACACGGTACTGGTGGTGGAGCACGATGAGGAGACCATTCGCTCGGCCGATCTCATCATCGACATGGGCCCCGGCGCCGGTCGCCACGGCGGGAGGGTCGTGGCCCAAGGGAGCATCGAGGATGTCTGCGCGGCAGAGGAGTCGCTGACGGGCAAGTACCTTCGGGGTCAACTTCGCATTGAGATACCCTCGCGGCGCCGTCCCCTCACGCCGAGCCGGGCGGTGGAGCTTCGCGGCTGCCGGGAGAACAACCTCAAGAACCTCGACGTTTCCTTCCCCCTGGGGGGCATCGTCTGCGTGACGGGGGTTAGTGGTTCGGGCAAGAGCACGCTGGTGAACCTCACGTTGCTTCGGGCGCTGCGGCGGCGGATTCACCTCACCCGCGACAAGCCCGGAGATTACGACAAGATTCTCGGCGTGGGAAAGATCGACAAGGTCATCGAGATCGACCAGTCCCCCATCGGCCGGACACCGCGGTCCAACCCGGCGACCTACACCGGCGTCTTTGATCTCATCCGCCAGCTTTTCGCCAAGACGCGCGAGGCGAAGATCCGCGGCTACCAACCGGGCCGATTCAGCTTCAACGTCAAGGGCGGGCGCTGCGAGGCCTGTCAGGGCCAAGGGACCAAGCGAATCGAGATGCACTTCCTGCCGGATGTCTACGTCACCTGCCAGGAGTGCAGGGGCACTCGCTACAACCAGGAAACGCTGGAGGTCCGTTACCGCGGCAAGAACATCGCCGATGTGCTGGCCATGCGTGTGGAAGAGGCGCTGGGATTCTTCGAGAACTTCCCCAAGATCCGCCAGTTGATCAAGGCCCTCTCCGACGTGGGGCTTGGCTACGTCGAGCTGGGCCAAAGCTCCACGACGCTTTCAGCCGGAGAGGCCCAGCGCGTGAAGCTGGCTTCGGAGCTGGGCAAGACCCCCACCGGACACACCCTCTACGTGCTCGACGAGCCGACCACCGGGCTGCACTTCGCCGACATCCACAACCTGCTGAACGTACTGAACCGCCTGGCCGACATGGGCAATACGATCATCGTCATCGAGCACAACCTCGACGTGGTCAAGTGCGCCGACTGGATCATCGACCTGGGGCCTGAAGGCGGACAGGCCGGCGGATATCTGGTCGCCGAAGGCACGCCCGAAGAACTGGCCGCCCAGGCAGGATCCTACACCGGGCAGTTCCTGGCCCGACACCTGGGCAGTCCGGCGATGGCCCCGGCGGGGTAGCAACTGTGGTGAAACCATCCGCCGAGAGGGCCGTGTGTCGTATCCGAGAGATTTCGCTGGCCGTAACGGCTGGAACACCGGTTAAATATACGTAACAACGACAAGAGAACGTGGCCCTGGCAGTGGCCTCGGGAGATGAAGCTATGCGCTACGCGGTAATCATGGCCGGTGGGGCGGGAACGAGGTTGTGGCCCTTGAGCCGCATGGGCCGGCCCAAACAGCTCCTGCCTCTGGTGAACGGCCAGAGCCTCCTGGAGCTGGCCGTCCAGCGGTTGGAGGGGATGTTTCAGCATCAGGACATCTTCATTGTCACCGGCGCTGAATACGCCGCCCAGGTCTCCGCGGCGCTGCCCAAGCTGCCCGTCGAGAACATCGTCGGCGAACCGGAGGGCAAGGACACAGCCAACGCCATTGCCCTGGCGGCGGAACTGCTGGCCTCGCGGAACGCCGATGCGACCATGGCCGTTTTCACCGCCGACCACGTGATCCGCCCCGCCAACCTCTTTCTCCAGGCCGTAAAAACCGCCTGCGAAACCGCCGAAAGCCACCCCGACGCGCTGCTGACCTTCGGCATCCGCCCCACCTGGCCGCACACGGGCCTGGGCTACGTCCACTGCGGTCAGACCGTCAGCGACGGCGTGCGAGAGGTGGTCGGTTTCAAGGAAAAGCCCGACCGCCACAACGCCCGCCGCTATGTCGAGGGCGGCCATCACTACTGGAACAGCGGCATGTTCGTCTGGAAGCTGTCGGCCATCCGCCAGGCCCTTGCCAAGCACCTGCCTGACTCCGCGACCAAGCTCGCCCCCGTCGGCCAGGCCGCCAGGGAAGGACGGGACTACTCGGCCATCCTGCGGGACATTTATCCGAGCCTGGAGAGGATCAGCATCGACTACGCCGTCATGGAAAAGGCCCAGAAGGTCATGATGGTGGAGCTGAAGTGCGAGTGGCTGGACGTAGGCTCCTGGCCGTCGCTGGAAAGCATCACGGAGTTGGACGAGGCCGGAAACGCGGTGGTGGCCCGCAACTCCGCCATCCTCGACAGTTTCCGCAACGTCATCGTCACCGATGACGACCACCTCCTGGCCGTGCTAGGCATCGACGACTGCATCATCGTGCACTCCGCCGACGCCACGCTGGTGTGCAACAAGAGCGACTCCCAGCGGCTCAAGGAAATGGTGGACCTCCTGCGGCGGAAATACGGCAGGAAATACCTCTAAGGGAATCGCGATTGGCGAATCGCCACGGGTGTCAGGTGTCTCGCTGGTTGGGAATCGATCACGGGACGCGCCGCATCGGCCTGGCGGTGGCCAACGCTTCCGATGGAATAGCCTGCCCTGTCACCGTCATCCCCGCACAGCCTGCCGCAACGGTCCTTCAGCGAATCGCCGAAGTCGTCCGCCAGTACCGCGCCGAGGGGATCGTCGTCGGCTGGCCGATCAACATGGATGGTTCCGAAGGTCCGCAAGGCCGTTTGGCCCGCGCGATGGCGGCGGACCTGGCTGCGGCCACCGGTCTGGACGTTCGCCTCTGGGACGAACGGCTTAGCAGTTTCGCCGCCGATGAGGCCCTCGCAGGAACCATGACGTCTTCCAAGAGAAAGGCCCGCCACGACGCCGTCGCCGCCGCCGCCATCCTGCGGGACTTCCTTGCTTCCGACGGCCCGGCCCGCGCCCTGCGGCCCCAAGACGTGCCGGACAAGCCCCCTGCGACGTGAGAAGCAAGGCTTCCGCTCCGTCTGCCGGGAACCGCGAATCCGTCGTAGCGGGGACACGTTTTCCGGGGAGGAAGGTGAGAGCTTGCGGTTGTCTCGTATTTCAGCCGCCCAAAAACGCAACCCCCGGCCGACGCGCGCTCGACCGGGGGCACAAACCACCCTCAAGACTCTCGCATTTGTCTGCGTCGGCTGGCTTTCATCTCGGCCGGACGCCTTAGTGGCTCACTTCTAATTGGAACATACGATTCCATTTCGCACAGGCAAGTAACCCGGAAAGTTTTTTTCTGCTTAGAGCCTGCCCGCTACTGTAACCTGTAACAATTGTTGCAATAAGTAGTTACATACACATATACCCCGGCACCATGCCCGCGATTGCCTGTGGGTATCCCCTTTCCCCCCCGTGGGCAGGCAACCCGGCACGACGGCATAACTACCGCAGTCCGGTTCGGCAACGAGCCGGTGTTGTTATGGTGTTTCCCCAAAGAGGGCCAATGCCCCGCAGTCTGGGGTCCGACGTGCCTACCGTTTTCCGGCAGACTTGAGTTCTTTGATTCGGTCGCGGAGTTTTGCTGCCCGTTCGAATTCCAGCGATTCAGCGGCCTGGAGCATCTCGGCCTCCAGTTCCATCAGCCGTTCGGAGCGGCCGTATTCCACCTCGTCTGCTCCCATGGCCGCGGCGGCGATTCGCCGCGCCTGGACCTGCTGGTAGAGCGTGGAGCGGATGGCCTTGCGGATGGATTGGGGGGTGATGCCGTGCTCGGCGTTGTAGGCCAACTGGAGTTGCCGGCGGCGGCTGGTCTCGTCGATGGCCTGTCGCATCGCGTTGGTGGTCTTGTCGGCGTAGAGGTACACCCGCGCGTTGACGTGGCGGGCGCATCGGCCTATGGTCTGAATGAGGCTGGTGGCCGACCGCAGGAAGCCTTCCTTGTCGGCGTCCAGGATGGCGACGCAGGAGACTTCCGGCAGGTCCAGCCCCTCGCGCAGCAGGTTGATGCCCACCAGCACGTCGAAGGTCCCCTCGCGCAATTGGCGCAAAATGTCCACCCGTTCCAGCGTGTCGATCTCGCTGTGTAGGTACTTGCAGCGGAAGCCCTCGCCGCGGACATACTCGGCCAGGTCTTCGGCCAGTCGCTTGGTCAGCGTGGTGATCAGCACCCGTTCGCCGGCCTCGACGCGCTTTCGGATCTCCCCCAGCAGGTCCAGCACCTGCCCCCGGGCGGGCCGGACTTCCACCGCCGGATCGACCAGCCCCGTCGGGCGGATGACCTGCTCGACGACCTCCCCGCCGGAAAGCTCGATCTCGTAAGGCCCGGGCGTCGCTGAGACGAACAGCACCTGTTTCCAAAGCTGCTGAAACTCCTCGAACCGCAGCGGGCGGTTGTCCAAGGCGCTGGGGAGGCGAAAACCATGCTCGACGAGCACTTCCTTGCGGCTGCGGTCGCCGAAATACATCCCGCGGAGCTGCGGCAGCGTCACGTGCGATTCATCGATGATGAGCAGGTAATCGTCGCTGAAGTAGTCGATCAGCGTATAAGGACGCTGGCCCGGCGATCGCCCGTCCAGGTGGCGAGAGTAGTTCTCGATGCCGGGACAATAGCCCACCTCCAGCAGCATCTCGATGTCGTATCGCGTGCGGGCGGAGAGGCGCTGCGCCTCCAGGAGCTTCTTGGCGTTCCGTAGCCCGATGAGGCGCATTTCCAGCTCCTCACGGATGCTGACGGCCGCCCGCTCGATGGCATCCTCGGGGGCCACGTAGTGGACGGCAGGGAAGATGAAAACCTGGTCCACGGAACGGAGCGCCTCGCCTGTGGTAGGGTTGATCAGGTGCACGGCGTCGATGTGATCGCCAAACATCTCGATCTGGTAGCCGAACTGCTCGTAGGCGGGATACACCTCCACGGTATCGCCACGGACACGGAAGGCCCCCCGCTTAAAGTTCACGTCGTTCCGCTCGTACTGGATGTTCACCAGGTCGCGGAGCATCTGGTCGCGGTCCACCTCCGCGCCAACGCGAACGGGCACCACCATCCGCTTGTATTCCTCCGGACTTCCCAACCCGAAGATGCAGGAGACGCTGGCGACGATGATCACGTCGCGCCGGGAGGAAAGACTGGTGGTGGCCGAAAGTCGCAGTCGCTCGAGGTCCTCGTTGCGGGAGGCGTCCTTCTCAATGTAGATGTCCCGCTGCGGGATGTAGGCCTCCGGCTGGTAGTAGTCGTAATAGCTGACGAAGTACTCCACCGCGTTGTGGGGGAAAAGCTCCTTGAACTCCTCGTAGAGCTGTGCGGCAAGGGTCTTGTTATGGCTGATGACCAGCGTGGGTTTGCCCAACCGCTCGATGAGGTGGGCCATGGTGAAGGTCTTGCCGCTGCCGGTGACGCCCAGCAGGACGTTGTGCCCCTGACCGGCGGCTACGTTGGCGGCCAGGCGTTGAATCGCCGCCGGTTGGTCTCCGGCAGGCACCATGTCCGAAACGATCTTGAACTCACCCATACGCGCCTGGCTTTCCATACCCCGCGGTCCGAAACGGTCATTATACGGTAAAGGTCCCCCAGGCTCATGATGTGGCTTTGAGGTTGACGGAAGCTGACCGATGAGGCACAATCAGGCCGCCAAAATGCTTCCCAAGACGGGAAGCTGTTGGACCAACGGAAAGGAACCCATTCATGCTTTCGTCCAGGACACTGCTTGTGACAATCTGCCTGGGCCTGGCGCTGTCGGCCGGTGCGACCCTGGCGCAGACCGCCCCCGCCGCCCCGGCGGTAGGCGAGGAACTCAAATCGGCGATCAACAAGGCCCCCGCGCCGGCTGCGGGCCAGTCCGCCACCGCCCCTGCCGATCAGCAGCCCGCCCCCGGCAATCAGCCGCAGCGCAAGCCCAGCCTGTTGGAAGGCCAGGGCCTCATCTTCGTCATGCTGGCGTTCCTGGTGGTCATGATGCTCTGGTCCAGCCGCCGCAGGAAGAAGCAGGAAACCAAGCAGAAAGAGATGCTGGCCTCCCTCAAGAAGGGCGACAAGGTGACATCCATCGGTGGAATCGTCGGAACGATCATCGAGGCGCGCGACGACGAGGTGGTCGTGAAGGTCGATGAGACCAACAACGTCCGAATGCGGTTTGCTCGCTGGGCCATCAAGGGCACGGGCGAATCGGCCAAGACCCAGCCGCCGGAAGAGAAAAAGTAGCGCCGGAACTTGTCGCCCCGGCGCGGAACTGGGGGTGGGCGTCGAACCGGGCAAGGTCGCACGTTACGGCCGGGTGGCGCAAACGATGCTCGCCCGCTGGCTACGGGGCTGCCGTGCCGGTGTCCAGTTCCGCAAGAAGTTCAACGGCCCGGCGGTTGTCAGGCTCCAGCGCCAAGACCGTCAGGAGCGTCTCCCGGGCTTCTCGATGTCGGTTTTCCCTCGCGTCGATGGCGGCCAGGCACACAAGCGCCCGTGGTTCGCCGGGATGCCTGTCGAGGTAACTATCCAGGGCGGATCTGACCTGGGAGTATTCGCCAAGTGCGGCGCATACCTCAAACAGGGTTTCGAGGGTCTGGAGGTTCTCCTTGTCTGACTCCAGGGCCTTGAGACACAGTTCGCAGGCAGCCGGATACGCGCCGGATTGCAAATACGCCCAAGCCAAGCCCTCATACGCCAGGCAGCAACGATTGTCCTTTTCCAGCGCCGCCTGGTAGGCCCGTTGGGCCTCTGCAAGTTTTCCCTGCCGGCGGGCGATTGCTCCTAGTCCCACGTCAGGCAGCGGGCTTTCCGGCGCGACCTCGGCGGCCTCCAGGTAACACGCCTGGGCTGCGGCGAAGTCTCCGCGGAGTGCGTGGCAGTCCCCCAGCTCCTTGAGCACCTCAAGGTGTTGGGTCAGGGTATCGGGGTTCCGCTGGATGAAACTGCTGGTGGCCATGCCTCAGCCTTTCCACCTCAGTATGTCCCGCGCCTCTTCCAGAAGCTCCACGGCCTGATCGATCCGCCCGCAGCGCTGCTGAAGGCGGGCCTCCAGCAGCAGCGAGCTTGCGCTGGGCAGACGGGTGTTGACCTTACGGCAGTGCTCGATTGCCTCCCCGTCGGCCGTCCCCCTCAGGTACAGCGCCCTGGCGGCCTGCTCGGACATCCACAGTTCGTTATCGCACACCGCGGGCATCTTCTCGAAGATCACCCTCGCCCCCGTCCAGTTACCCTCCTGCTCCATCGACCTGGCCAGGCTCAGGAATTCATCGAAGGCCAATGGGAAGTCCGCCTTGCGGGGTTGTGTCACCGTAATTCCTGTTTTTTCAAGGGATTGCGGAACCGACAAGGCCGGATGCTCCCGGCGGGCACGAAGCAGGTCCTCCCGCCAACCGACGACGCCCCAGGCAAAGTCCCCGCTCCGCGGGATTGCCACGGCCTGGTTCGCTCCGGCAACGTGGGTCAGAACGTACAAGGGCCATTCCACCCACATCTCTTCGATGGCAAGCCCCATCGGGACGATGGCGGCGATCTCCCCCTGACATCGCGCCAACGCCGCGTCCACCCGGGCCTCGTAGGAAGCGGCCTGGCCTACCAGAACCGTCTCGATGACCTTGGGTATTCCTGAAGTATCGAGCTTGGCCGCCTCGGCCGGCGTCAAGACCAGATACACCAAGTATGGCCAAAACGTCTTGTTGATGATATGGCCGACGGTCTTGACGGTCTCGGCGTCGATCCTCGGCGGGGCCAGGATGATGGAAAGGTCCTGCACCTTCGGCCAGGGCTTGGCCGGACGGGTGGTGCGAATCGTCGTGAGCTGCCGGAAAAACTCGTCGCGGTCCTGGCGCATGCGATAGGAAATACGATCGGACGTCTTTTCCGCTGGGATGCAATACTCGCCGGTGATCCTTTCCACGTGGAGGAAGTCGCTGAAAAACGCCAGCCGCCGCGTCATGTCCCAGTCGATTAGCACGCGGATATTTTCGTTGTAAGGCCCGGTACGGCCCAGCAGATCCTTGCGGTGCATGACGCTACAGTGCAGTACGTGGTTGAAATGAAACATGAAGCACCGGTCAAAGTCGCGGCGTATCTCCAGCAGCTTGCTGGTCGCCAGGCGCTTGCCGTCGGCGCGGTGGCGGAAGGTGGTCCGGTAGAGGTTGGTGTAGGCAACCTGGCAATCGGTGGGGCCTTCCAACGCCTCAGCCAACAGGCGGATATGGTCGGGATAGTGAAGATCGTCGTCGTCGAGGTAGGCGATATGCTTCCCTTCGGCGCGCTGGAGGGCCTCGTTGAGCGTGACGGCCTTGCCGCGGTTTTCAGCCCGCTGAAGCAGCAGGATTCGCGGATCGTTGAACGACTCGACGATGTCCCGGACATCCGCGCCGCCGTCGTTGGCCACGATGATCTGGAGGTTCCGCCAGCTCTGTCGCACGGCGCTTCCGACGGCCTCGCCGAGGCAGTCCCTCCGGTTGAAGGTGGGGATCAGCAGCGTGACCGGCGGACCGCCGTCTTTGCCAAAGTCAATACCCATGCGCAATGCATTGTGCAAATGGGATGCCGCAGCCCCCTCCGCCGCGCAATTGGCCCTTGATGGGGAGACAACGGGCCTTTTACAACGCCGGAGATGGGACCTGCCCGTCGCGAGACCTACCCCGCACCCCTCCTCCCGAGCGCAAAAATACATTGCGCCACGCGTTCAATTGCTTTGCACACAACGATGAGACGTTGCGCCGTCCGTAACCACGTCAGATCGAAATGGCCGACCAGCCCTTGTTGAGATCCTCCAGGATTCCGATGACCTCCCGAATCCGCTGGGGATCGCGCTGCATATTGGCTTCCCAGAGATGCCGCCGCATGAAATGGTACAGCGCGCGGAGGTTCTGGGCAACTTCCCCGCCGGCATCCATGTCCAGGCAGGTATTCAACTCCTCGATGATGGCCACCGCCTTGTTGATGTATTCGCCTTTTTTGACGTTGTCCTGGGCCTCCAACTCCTTGATGGCCTGCTTGAGGAACTTGATCGCCCCCTCGTACAGCAGGACGACCAGCCGTCCCTTGGACTGCGTGGCGATCGCGTTTTCCTTGTACGCCGCTATTCCCTTCATGGCATCACCCGGTCTCTAGAAAGTTATTTCTAGCTGCTGCTGCTACTGTTATTTGAGATCGATTGCAGGGCCGCCTCGAACGCGCCCCGCTGGGAGTCCAACTGTGCCAGCGTCGCCTCCAGGCGAGCGTATTTTGCTTTCAGGCGCTCCTCCTCGTCGGCCAGGCGGGTCTCCTGAGTATCGATGTTGGACTGAACGGCCTTCATCTGGTTGTCGATGTACTCATTCTTTACGGCGAAGACCCCCGTCTCTTCGTCGGTCATCTTGTCCAACTGCTCATAAAGCGTCCCGGCGATGCCCTGGCGAAGGCGCACCGTGGCCTCCTGGTGGCGGATACCGCCCTCCTCCACCTGCCCGTCCCATATCGCCGTCAGGCTCAGATACACCTCGTCCTGTCCCGCCTGCCCGGTGACCAGGTTGTTGGCCGGGTCGATGTCCATCGACCGCCAAGTCGATTCCCCTTGTTTGCGGATGTAGGCCGATATGATCTGACCGGTATCGGTGTCGAAGTTGACCTGCGTCTCATAGACCCCCGGGGCGGTTTTGACATAGGCGCCATGGAACTGGATGTAGTCGCTGTCGGAAGCGCCGCTGCGGTCGGCCCCGATAAACGACAGAACGCCCATATAGTCGTTCTCCAGCGCATCGCTGAACGTGTCGTTATCCAGGCTCATCACCCCGTCCTTGTCCACCGAGATGCCGATCTGGCTGGCCAATGTGTAGGAGTCGCTGCCGTCGGCGAATCCCGCCGCCTGGCCCAGAAGGGCAGAGCGGATCGTAGACAGCACGCCGTTGAGTGTCGCGTCGCCTTGAAGAAGCCCGCGCTTCTTGTTCGTTGCGTCGTACCCGGTGTATTCGTCCACCTTCTTCTGAATGGAGTTGTAGATATTGACCAGGTTCTGAAGGTCGATCTTCAGTTTGTTCGTGTCCCGCGTCAGCGAGATGTTGGCGCTGCCGACCTTCTGGAGGTTCAGCGTCACGCCTGGAATCACATCAGCCACGGAGTTGGTGCTGCGGGAGATCCAGCTTCCCTCCCCGGAGGGATATCCGTCAACCTTCAGCCAGGAATCCTGGGCGGACTGCGTCTCCCCGAACGTGGCGGCGCCGAAGCCCGCCAGCGTCGTGCCCGCCTCGATAGTGATCCCGTAGTCCACGCCGCTGTCGGTGCCCGACAGCACCAGGTGATAGACATGGTCCCCGTCCACCTCGTATTCCAAAATGGAGGCCGTCACGCCGGGATTGCCCGCGTCGTTGTTGATCTGGTCTCGCAACTCTTCCAGGGTGGTGTCGGCGGTGGTCTGAATCGTCCGCGTGACCGCCTCGGACCCGCTACCGTAGGTGTACACGAACTTTCCGGCGGCGGGGTCCACCGGATCATCCAGCGAGGCGACGCCATCGTGCACCTCGCGCTCGGCGCGGGCCAGTTGGCCGACGGTGATCGAATGTGCCCCCTCGGTGGCCGTCGCCGAGGCGCTGACGGTCAGGACCGAGGAGTCCGACGTCGACGCCGAGGTCGCACGGAGGTCCGCTTCAGTCCGCAGCCCATCGACCAACTGCTTGAGCGTCCCGACCAGGCCCTCCACCGTCCCCACCGCCTGCTCTTTGGACGTCCAGGTACTCAGGGTGTTCTGGAGGCGCGTGAGGGGCAACTGATCAACCGCCAGCAACTGCTGGATGATCTTCTCGGTGTCTATTCCGGAAAAAACGCCTGGAAGGGATATACCCATCGCTCTTGTTCCATTCTCAGCCGAGGCTTACAGCAAACTCGCGTCTCACCTCTATTATCGATGCAAGGGCCGATAACTTGAGCGTTTTAGGTAAGGTAACAACGTATTGCTATTTCAGTAGTTACAGCACTAATGCCCCGAAAAAACAGGCGACTCATGGGCCTTCCTCCGTGAAAGACCCATGAGCCGTCGGTTTGTCTGATCCACCGGTCTCGAAGGCAGGCCCCGCCTGGGTCGGGGCATGGGTGCGGTTGTTGTCACTCAGTAGGCGGGGCCGCCTTCGTAAAGCTTATGTACTTGTACTTTCAGCTAGTTACGGCGATCAGCCGCGGAGCAGTTGCAGCGCCATCTGCGGCATGGTGTTGGCCTGGGCCAACATGGAGATGCCTGCCTGTGCGAGCACCTGGTTGCGGGTCATCTCAGCCATCTCGGTGGCCACGTCAACGTCGCTGACGCGGCTTTCGGCTGCCAGCAGGTTCTCAGACTGGATGTTGAGAATGTCGATGGCCGCCTCCAGGCGGTTCATCAGGTAACCCATCTTCGAACGGTAACCGTCCTTGGTCAAGATCGCGTCGGTCAGCACGCTCAACGCTGATATCGCCGCCGACATCGTGTCGAGAACGGTGCTCTCGACGCCCAGGGCACTGGCGTCCATCGTCTGGGCGACGATGTCGATGGTGGCATCGGAGCCGATGTGGATTTTGTATGTCGCGCTGGAGTCCAGAAGCTTGATGCTGTTGAACGTGGTGGTCTCGGCGATGCGGGTCAGCTCCAGGGACAACTGGGCGAATTCGTCGTTGATGATCCCCCGCTGATCCGTGGAGTACGACCCGGTGGAGGCCTGTTCGGCCAGTTCCTTCATGCGGATGAGGATCTGGTCGACGACGGCCATCGCGCCTTCCGCCGTCTGCAACATGCTGATGCCATCCTGTGCGTTTCGTGCTCCTTGTCTGAGCTGGGCGACGTCAGCCCGGATCAGTTCGCGGACGGCCAGTCCGGCCGCGTCGTCCTTGGAGCTGTTGATCCTCAGGCCCGACGAGAGCCTTTCCACCGACTTGGACAGGGCGTCATAGCTCTTGCTCAAGTGGCGTGCAGCGTTCTCCGCCATCAAATTGTTCTTAATCGCTAGCATGTTTTCCCATCTCCTCTAGAAGGGTTTACCGGTTCCTTGACCGGTCCTCGGACATCTTTGTTCCGCCCCGGGTCATCCGCAGACCCGCATGAGCATGAAGTTTCCGTGTATCACCCAGCGTCTTCCGCCCACAGCGGACGGCGCAATTTGCCTTGCCCAAGGCCGACCCTTCTAGGGGTCATTATCGATGGCAAGCTGGAGAACTTGAGCGGACTGACGCAGAATAGGCTCTTCCGCCCTATACCAAGGCGTGAAGGACCGGTCAGCGGGGAGCAGGGGCAAAGGGGCTGTTTTTATGCATATCTTTCTTCATTTACATGGGTTATGCACACGCGACGGGACCTACTCGCGACCACTCAGGCCTGCGCGTGTGTATATGCTGGGCCACTCAGCATGTTATTTGGCGCATTTGTGCAAATTCTTCTTGTTTCTCGGCCAACCCCCGGCGGGGCGTTGACACAGGCCCGCTTTCGCCCGGTATGGCAAGGCCGGCGACTTTGGCATCCCAAGCAGCTCGTTGACTCTAGGGTAATGGAAGGTTAGATAGGCAATGGCTGCCTCGCTAAAGTGGGAGCACGGGGCGGCCTGGGTGTCGAGATAGACCTCAACCCGCCAATCCTGTCTATGGACTGGCCTTGCCGGCAAGGCCGACGTGGCCCCTGCAAGACCCGCCGGCACGCGGGCGCCAACCTGCCGCCTCTTAAGCTCTTGCCAAGGACCTAACCGCCATGCGAATCAACATCATCGGCAACTTTGCCACCCCTGCGGCCTCGGAATGGGGCATCGCCCATGCGTTTCGCCGGGCCGGCGGGATCGAACTGGGCCTGTTCAACACCCGCAAGGGCAACCCCGCCGTTCCCCCGGCCAGTGCGGCCAAGGGGGCGGACCTGCAACTGTTCATCCGCGGCGACGGCGTGCCTGGGGAGTTCATCGCCTCGCTGGCGGGCGTGAAGGTCTGCTGGCATTCCGAGCTTCTGCCCGATGGCAAAACGGACAACCCCATGGCCCAGAGCCGCCTGGAGGGGCTGAAGAAGAACCTGGAGGCCTTCGACGTCCTGGCGGTGCACGACAACGCCGTCGTCGAGTTCATGCGGACGCAGTGCCGCCACCCCCAAGTGGTCTTCGTGCCCAGCTACGGCGTGCTCGAAGGCCGGGAAGGCTCCGGACCGCCGCTGGAGGCACGAGCGACGCTGATCGGTTTTGTCGGCGTGCCGACGCCCAAACGCATCCAATGGATCGACGAGCTGAAGGCCCTGGGCGTGGAGGTAGCGCTGCCGAACGACTGGCGCCGCGGCGGGCGAATCGAAGGCAAGGAGATGTTCGACGTCATACGCGCCTGCCGGTTCTTCCTCAACATCCACTTCTCCGAGCAGCTCAACATGGAGACGCGCGTCTGGGAGGTCATGGGCTGCCGGACGGCGCTGGTCAGCGAACCCCTGTCCACGCCGCTGGCCACCCCCGGAGAGCATTTCTTCGAGGCGCGTTGCCCCAAGGACGTCCAGACGCTTTTGGCGACGGTTACGCCCCAGGAAGCCCAACGAGTCGCCGACGCGGGTTTCCATGAGGCGTGGAAGAACCACACGATGATCGGCCGTTGCCGCCTGCTGCTGGAGGCCGTCAAGGACATGCTGCCTCGCCAGGCGGGCTCCGTCCCCCCGGCCAGGGAGGCAACTCCGCCGGCGGCTCCAGGTGGCCGGGGCGAGATCGACACCGGGGACCTGTACCAGGCCGCGCTGGTCGCGCGCAACATCACGCGGATTCCCCAGGCGGACCTGATCGTCCGGCAATACAAGAAGCGTCACCCGGTGCTGAAGCGCAAGGACTGCTACAACATCGGTTTCGTGGGCATCTGGTTCGAGCGCGGGCAGTCGTACGTCGTCCGCATGATGGCCGCGGCGATGAACGGGCTGGAGCTGGCCTACGACGGCGGGGGCGAATGCACGTTCCGTTCGCACGTCTTCGCACGCGCGGGGGGGGTGTGGGGCCAGCCCAAGCCCCCCGAGACAACCGGAAAGTGGGCCTTTCCCAACCTCACGCCCTATCCCAAGTACCAGATCGAGCCTATGGACCTGGTCCGCTGGGTCCGAGACAACGACATCGACGTGGTCTGCTTCAACGAGGAGCACGACTTCGCCCTGCCCTTCGTGCTGCGGGGCATCGTGCCCGTGGTGACGTACCTGGACTTCTTCGAGGAGTCCTGGCTGGCGGCGCTTGGGATATACGACTTGGTCATCACCTCCACCGACAACGCCGCCAACCTGGTCCGCCGGCATGCCACGGCTCAGAAGGTCTTATGGACCTTCGACAGCGAGGGCCTGAAGGGCTATTATGCCGAGAATCCGCCCCCCGAGGCGCGGAAGCACACCTTCGTCCACAATGCCGGTTGGCTGGGTATCAACTTCCGCAAGGGCACACCGGAGACGATCCTGGCATTCGACGCTCTCTCGCAGAAGTATCCCGACATCACGCTGGCGGTCTTCTGCCAGGCCCCTAAGGACAAGTTGCCCCCCCAAGTCCAGGAAGTGCTGGCCCGCAACGGGCGAATCGAGTGGATCACCACCGACCTGGGCAACGACCTGCTGCGTCCTTACCAAGTGGGCAAGATTCACGTCTACCCCTCCAAGCTCGACGGCCTGGGGCTATGCCTGCTGGAGGCGCTGTATTGCGGAATTCCCACCGTGACCACCGATGCGGCGCCGATGAATGAGTTCATCAAGCAGGACATCCACGGGGAGCTGATCCCGGTGAAGAAGTTCGCCAAGCGGGCCGACGGGATCATCGTCCCCGAGGCGCACGTGACCGTTGAAGACACCGCCTCCGCCATGGAACGCGCCTACCAGCGACTCGACCACTACCAGGCCACACTGGCTCGCAGCAACCTGCCCCAAGCCAAGACCACCGCCACCTACGGGGAATTCCGGCTCCAGTTGGCCGAGTGCTTCTGGAACGTCATCCGCTTCAACTCCTGAGGGAGACGGGCTTTTTCAGCCTGTCTGCGCCGCGGACGCCGTTTCCATATCTCGGCGGAAAACGCCGACGTGCCACTTCTGCACAGTTCCCCTCTACGTGGGGTTGGTCTTGCGGAGATGGAGCGTCTCCGCGGCCAGGTCGGAGATCTTGGCGACGTGATAGCCCACGACGCCCGTGTGCAACGTGTCGTGCATCAGCTCCGTCCACTTCTTATCCAGGCGCGAGGCGCCCAGCATCATGCCTGCCACCGATCCGGCCGTGGCGCCGTTGCAGTCGGTGTCGAAACACGGGTAAACCGCCTGTGTGATGACGGAACCCAACTCCGCCCCGCCCCACAGCAGACCGACGGCCACCACCTGGGCGTTGGCGATGGTGTGGTGCCAGTCGTGCCAGTCGTGTTCGTTCCACCGCTGGTGGATGCGCGCGACGGCCTGGGCGTAAGGAAGCTTTTCCCTGTGCCAGGCCAGCACGTCGCCGATGCCCGAAGCGAACCGCGATCTGACGGGAACTTCGGACAGGCCGATCTCGATGACGGTCCGAACGTCGTTTTCCACTGCCGCCGCGGCCAGCATCGCCGCCACCCACATCGCGCCGTAGATGCCGTTGCGCGTATGTGAGATGCACGCGTCGCGCCAGGCCAGCTCCGCCGCCCACTGGGGGTTTCCGGCGGCCAGGTAACCGTAGAAATCCGCGCGTATCTGCGCGCCGATCCACTCGCGGCAGGGGTTGCGAAACGCCGCGGATTCCGGCGGGACCATGCCCACCGCGAAGTTGCGGTAGGCGATGCGCTCGGCCGTGCATGTGTGCATCAACGGAATGTTGTGTATCCAGAAGTCGCCGACGTTTTCGGGCGTGAAACCCGCCCCGTGCTTCTTGACGATCCCCAAGGCGGTGACCGTGAAGTTGGTGTCGTCGTCTTCGGGCATGTGCTGAATGGACCTGCCGAAGTTCAACACTCTCTCGGCGAGCTTATGCTTGGCAAACAGGTCTTCGGCGATGCCCATCCGCCACAGATAATCGCTCAATCCGTCCCGTCCTGCGTCCTTCAGCAGGCCCCACAGGGCGCCAGTCCGCACCCCCTCGATGGGCTTGCCCAGCAGGCAACCGGCGCATCGTCCCAACCAGGCGCCGTGGATGCGATCCAGCAGGGCCTCGTCGGTGAGTTTCAGCTCCATGCGACGCGGACCGGTGGGCCGCTCGGCGCGGATACCCTCCAGGTCGGACGGTTCGCAATAGGCAAAGTCCGCCCGAACGGGCAGCGCCGCCACGCGGTCCATGAGGTCATTGACGCGGCGCTGAAACGCTGCGTCCTCGGCCAGGTCGGCCGCCCGAAGGCTTTTGAACTCCCCTGCCAGCGGCGCGATGTCCTTTCCTTCCTCCACGGCATGTCGCCGCTCGTATTCCACAACACACTTTTGCCACCAAAGGTACTGATGTTTCATCATTTTTCCTTCGATTATTCCGGCGCCGCGGGATCAGGCGGGTTTCCTTGAAGAATCCCGCTCACCGGGGTGGATGCAACGTACCCAGTCCATCTCCGCTGTCAATGGTGGAGGCAACGTTTCCCGGCCTGTCACGTGGGTGCGGGCGGCTGGGTTACTTGAAGTTGGCGATGATCTCCACCAGCCTGGCCTTCCGGGCCGGGTCCAGCGGTACGGCTGGGGAGGCGGCAAGTTCTTTGGCTTTCCGCTTGGCCAGCGCGTAGGTGTCCGCGGCGCCCTGCGCCTCCCAGGTCGAAAACGGGCCGCGTACTGACACGCGCGTCGGCAGATACTCCTTGGACCGCAGGTGCTTCAGCGTGTGTTCGCAAGTAAGGTAATCCGCTCGCGGGCCAAGGTCCTGAATCAGTTTGGCGGCCACCGTTTCATCGGTGATCTCCAGGCCCTCGGCGATCCGCCGGGCCATCGCGGAGATCTCCTCGTCCATCACGAGCTGCTCATGGCTGCACGTCATGCCGGTGGCGAACATGCCGCAGTTGACGATCAGGTCGTTGCCAGCCCCTACGGCGCAGAACGTGCTGAAGGTTTTTTCCCAGGCGTTCTGTTCGTCGTGGGCGTGGTTGTCGCTGTTGGGCGCTGTGGTGTGCGAGGGAACCTTGTAGAACCGCGCCAGTTGCGCCCCGGCGATGCGGCAGATGCTGGTCTCGGTGGAACCTACCAGCGCCGCACCGGTCCGCATGTCGGTGGTGGTCCAGGAATTGGCGTACAGGACCTTGTGGCCGGGCTTGAGGAGCTGGATCATCGCCAGCCCACTGAGGCACTCGGCGTTGTTGACCGTCAACAGCCCCGCCAGCGTGTAGGGGGCCGAGACGCCCGCGTTGGGTTCCGGCAGGATGGCCAGCGGGACGTTGGTGGTCACGGTGTCGAGGATCGCCTGGCAGACCCCCTCCTCCCAGTACAGCGGGGCCGTCGACGAAAGCTGCGAGATGCCGTAGACCTGGCTGCGGAAATCGCCGCCGAAGGCCGCGGCAAGCATGTCGATGACACCCCGGTTGATGCGAACGTTGTCGGTCGAGAAGAAGACGGGCTTGTCGCTGTTTTCGATCACGGCCCGCACACCGTACAGCAGCGTGGCGCGGGAATTGGGCACATCCTGCGGCATGACCGGGATGCCGATCATGTCGATGCACTCCAGTTGCTGGCAGATTCGCGCGAAGGTCTCCACGTCGGCGACGGTGGAGGACCGCGTCCGGCCGGTGTCGCTGTCCACCCAGAAGACGGCATTGTGGCCAGCGGCGATCTTCGAACGCCCGTCGCCCAGGACGAAGGCGAACTCGCCAGACCGGTTAAACACGTCAAATCGCGGGGGAACCTTCACCAGGGCATCCTCCAGGCACGAGCGGCTGAACCGGGCGATCCGCCGCGTGCGGTCCACCGACACCCCCTTTTCCGCCAGCCGATCAAGCATCTCCTCGCTGCCGACCATCACGCCGCAGCCGGAGAGGATGTCCAGCGTCGCCTGGTGGATCATCGCGATTTCCGACTCCGAGAGCACAGCCAGTGTCGCCAGTTTCATCGGTTGCTCTTCTCCGCGGTTAGACCGCTACCGGTTTACCTGCTATCGCCCATGATCGTCATGGAACGTAGCGGGTATTGTAACCGCGCCACGTGCCCCGGCAAGGCACGCAATCGCCCTTCCAGACGCCCAACATCAAGGGGCCAAGCACCAGAACCATTACACGAGAGCTTCCATTCGTTCCGCGCCGGTTATGGTTACGCGCCAGCGAGATATTTCCGGACCTTTCGAAGCGATTCCTCGTGTCCCAGCGCGGGGGCATACTCCAAGCCGAAGACGCCCTTATAGCCCAGGGACTCGATCTGCTTCAGCAGGAAAGGATAGTTGACCTCGCAGTCGAACAACTCGTGACGGCCCGGCACGCCGGCGGAGTGGAAGTGTCCGATTACATCGATGTTCCGCCGGATGTGGTTGAGCAGGTCCCCTTCCATGATCTGCATGTGATAGCAGTCGAACAGCAGCTTCATGCGAGGCGAGCCGACTTTCCGGCAGATCTCCGCCCCGCGGTCACTGCTGGACAACCAGTAACCGGCGTGATCATAGCGGGTGTTCAGAGGCTCCAGCAGGAGCGTGACGCCCGCCTTCTCGGCCAGCGCGACGGTGGCCTTGAGGCCCTCTATGACGGAGGCCAGCATCTGCGCATCCGTCATACCGGCGACGTCGTTGCCGGTGCAGACGATGGTGGCGGCAATGCCGGCGGAGGCATTGAAGGCCAGTGTCATCTTTGTCCGCTCCAGCCACACCGCGCGGTTGGCGGGGTTGGTCAGTCCCCCGCCGATGCTGCCGTCGGGGGCGCCGATGACCGTGTTGGTGATCGTCAGGCCGTGCTTCTGCGCCATGCGGGCGAGATCCTCTCCCTTGCCCTTATACGACATGTCCACAAACCACATCTCCACGTTTCGGAATCCCAGTTCGGCCGCCGCAGCCAGGCGCTGTTCAAAGAGACGGTCCGTCAGCGCCATCTCGATGCACAATCCCAGTTCCATGTTGTTCTCCCTTGGTCCTGTCAGTCGCTGGTGTCGCAGGCGTTGGCCGCCTATTGGCCCAGGCAGGCCCGCAGGACCTTGTTGATTCCACGCGCAACGGCTTGGCAGTCCTGGTCGGAGTAGTGCCAGTTGGGTTCCACGACGACCGATCGGCCCAGCAGGTCCAACGCTCGCGGGCACATGTCGCGCGAGTACTTGGGCAGTTCGTCCTTGGGCACGGCGCTCCACGGCAGCCCGTCGGCCGCAACGGAGCGACGCTGGAGGACGTGGTCCCAATACGTGTAAATGTGCCAATCGCGGACCGTGGAATCGTAGATCCCACCAGCCGGAACGCCCTCGGCCTTGAGGGCCTCCATAGCCTTCCGCGTGACTTCCGCATTGGGCAGGAACATGACGAGGTTGGTGGCCGTGTCGCCCGCCTCGTCGGTCATCCGGCGGAAACTCAAACCGGGGAACTTCTCAATACTCGACTTGATCAGCCGCTTGACCCGTCGGTAGCCGGCCAGCATGTGGTCCGCCTTGGCGATCTGGGCAACAGCCACCGCGCCTTCCAGTTCGGTCATCCGGTAGTTTTCGCCGCAGAACAGTTCTCCCTCGCGGCGCTCTCGCGCGAAACGGTTGGGGCGCCAGCAGGCGGCGGTGTCGTGATAACTCTGGGCACGCGTGAAAAGCCACTCGTCGTCGGTGGCCACGAACCCACCCTCACCGCTGACAAAGACCTTGTAATAGTCCAGGCTGAAGGCGCCAATGGTCCCGATGCTCCCCAGGCGCTTTCCCCCGAACGATCCCCCGCCGGCCTGGGCGACGTCCTCCAGGACAGGCAGGCCCTTGCGCTTGGCGAGGTCCATGATCGCGTCCATCTGTGCGGGCGCCCCGCGCATGTGGACCGGAACGATGGCCTTGGTACGCCTGGTAATGGCCTTTTCCGCGGCGGCCGGGTCCATGTTCAGGGAATCGTCCACATCCACGATCACCGGCAGGGCGTTGCAGGCTCCTACCGTCGCGGCGGTGGCGAAAAACGTATAGCCGGGCACGATGACCTCGTCGCACGCCCCGACCCCCAGCGCCCGCAGGGAGGCCACCAGCGCGGAGGTGCAAGAGTTGACCGCCAGGCAATACTTCGTGCCGATCAACTTCCGCATGGCCTCCTCGGCCGCCTCGACGCGGCTGGGCTTGGGGTTGTAGTAGCGGAACAAATGCGGGCCGCGAATGTCCTTGTCGGCCCAAAGGGTTTCCTGCAACTTCTCCTTTACGCCCGGAGAGAAATCCCACATGTCGATGATTTCCCACAGTTCATCGCGCCCGATCTTTGTGGGGAAAGGCCCCAGTTTCTCGACGGCCTTGGAGCCGCCTTCCACGGCGAGTTTCTCGTTGCTCATGGTGTTTTCTGTCCTTCCCTTGTTGGGTTCATTGGTTAGTACCGCGGCGGGTCCGCCACGGTAATCAGTTTCAGTGGGGAGTCGCTCCGATTCGAAAGGCGGTGCCTTTGACCTGCCCGAATGTAGAAGGCATCGCCTGCCCTCAGCGTCCAGGCGCCGACCTTGTCCACTTCCAGCCGGGCCGGCCCGCCCTCCAGGATCTGCCCGCCCAGGTCGATGTCGTGGACTTCCCATTCGCCGCGCCGCTCGGCCGGAGAGATCGTCTCGTGGACCATCTCAAAACGCAGGTCGCGCTGGTTGGGAAACAGCAGCACGTACCGCCGGCGGGCATCCTCGATCGTCCGCATACCACCGGCGGGGAACACGGGGCAGTAATCCGCCGATTGACCGCTGAAGAACTCCGCGAAGTCGCTCCGCATCGCCTTGAGCACCTTGTGCAGCGTCGCCAGCGTCGGGCTGCTGGCCCCTTTCTCGATGGCAGACAACGCCGCGGGCGACAGCCCCGCCAAGCGAGCCAGTTGGCGCAACCCCGTCCCCGCCCGCTTGCGAGCCTGATAAAGACGGGAACCGATGTCCTTGGGTTCCATGCAGCCGCCTCCGCGCTGGACGATGCGGTGTTCGTAATAACGAACAGACGTAAACATCATATACTGCCCAGCCTGCTGTGCAACATAATTTATGGCACTTTCGGCACAAGCTGCCGTCGCGTGCCGCATTGCGGAGATGCGCGGTAAACCGGGCGCATACCCTGGCCTCTCGTCAAGATGCGCGGGGTGTTTCAGCTACCCCGTTTGGCGTTTGCGTTCCGGGTTTCGCAACGAGCAGTGGCGTCGGGGAGCGTTGGCGTGTAGACTTAGGAGCATGGACGAATCGGGTTGTGTTTTCGTACAGGGCGAGGTCTCCGCCAAGGCAGGCGGCCATGCCTGATCTCAGCGCCGGAGTGCTGGAGGTCGGCAAGCTCAGCGTCGCCATTGTGGTGGCCGACGTGATGATAAAGGCCGCCGATGTCCGCCTTCCAGGCATCGAGATGAACGCCGCCGGCGAGCAGGCCATCAAGGTCGTCGGTGCCACCGCGGCGGTGAAGGCCGCGCTGGCGGCCGGCGAGGCTGCCGCCGAGGCCATGCACGCTGCTTGTCGCGCGTCGGCCTATCCTCGCTATTCGGCGCAGGCCCGCGGGCTGATCGAATCCGCCCCGGAGTTCAACGCCCTTCTGGACAACCGAGAACAGATGCTGCCCGCGCCCCACCGGGCACAAGGAGACGCCATGCCAAGCCAACAGGCATTGGGAATGATCGAGACGCAGGGACTGATCGGATCCATCGAGGCCGCCGACACGATGCTCAAGGCCGCCAACGTAACGCTGGTAGGCAAGGAGAAGATCGGCGCCGCCTACGTCACCGTGATGGTCACCGGCGATGTGGCCGCGTGCAATGCCGCCGTGGACGCAGGCGCCGCCGCCGCCGAACGAGTCGGCAAACTCATCGGAAGGCACGTCATCCCGCGCCCGCACCCGGAACTGGTCGCCCTGCTCCCGGCCAAGTAGAAGCGATCTTTTCCCGGGAGGCCCTGAGATGATTACGGGCATCGCGCATATTTGCTTCACCGTCGGCGACCTGAACGCCTCCATTGCGTTCTATGAGAAGCTGGGCTTCCGGACGGCCTTCGATTTCACCCGAGACAACGGCGAGCGGTTCGGCGTGATGATGCACGTCAGAGGGAGGAACCTCTTTGAGATGTTCAAAGGGGAGCTGGCCCCGCCGGCTGCCAAGCAGCGCTACCGCCATTTCTCCCTGGAGGTCCGGGACATTCAGGGAACGGTCAACCACTTGCGCTCCCTTGAATTGGATGTCACCGACATCCAGAAAGGTTCTGACCGCTCCTGGCAGGCATGGGTGAACGACCCCGACGGCAACCGTATCGAATTGCAGGAGTATACCCCCGAAAGCAAACAGACGCCGTGGGTGACGTAGCCAGGCAGCCAAGCCAAATGGCGTGGACAGGTTCCGCCAAACGGGTACTGCCCGCGCAACAGAGTTCCGTGGGGAAACATCCCCCCTACGCACAGGCCATCCAGGAATAAGAGTCCCTATCGGGATGCCGCGTGAGCCGCGTTGCGGCCAGAATGGGTTGAATGCAAGGAAGGGCGACGAAGCCGCACCGAAACGTGGTGCGGCGAGAAGCCCTGACGCGGCAGAGGTCTATTCTCGTCGCAACCCAAAGGGACGCCGCGTCCTGCGTCGCGGCCACGGGTCATCCTGATAGGGACTCTTACCTCCCAGCCGACCGCCATTTGGCGTGAAAAACGCAAATAAAGCTTGTGAATTTCACCCATCCGTGATAAGATAAGTGTTGTCAGGAGGAGCTGATGCGCAACCTTGCCACCCTCTGGCTCGGAGGGGTGCATTGTGTCGTTTCACCGCTAACTGCCACGCGGTCGAGACTATCCGCGGCGGTTGTGGGGGTCTTGGCGATTCTGGTCGCCTCCGGCCCTTCCAGCGGCGATTACACCGCTGTCTTCGAACACGGGCCGGCCTCCAATCGGGCCAACATCGTCTTCATGGGCGACGGGTACACTGCCGACCAGATCGACACCACCTACGTCAGCCACATCAACGATATCCTCGGCCACATGTTCGGCGGCGCGGAAGACCCTTTCCAGCGGTACGCCAACTTTTTCAACGCCTACCGAATCAACGTGGTGTCGAATGAGTCCGGGGCGGACGCGCCGCCCCTGGGCGTCTCCCGCGACACGGCCCTGGGCGCCAGTTACTACTGGGACGGATCCACGGAGCGGTTCCTTTTTGTCAACGCCAGCAAGGCCCAGCAGGTCCGGGACGCCGCGCTGGCGGGCAGTTCCATGCATCCTGCCATCAACCTGGTAACGGTCAATGACACGCGCTATGGTGGCGGCGGAGACGGGACCTTCGCCGTCTGCGCCGGGGGCAACAGCCTGGCCGGCGAATTGGCCCTTCACGAGATCGGACACGCCTTCAGCGGCCTGGCCGACGAGTACGACGACACGAACCCCGGCCTTGTCAGCACCTACTCCGGTTCCGAACCCAGCGAGGTGAACGTCACCGCCAACCCCACCGGGGCAAAGTGGTCCCGCTGGTTGGGCTACGACCAGGGCAGCCTCGGCGTGGTGGGCGCCTATGAAGGAGCACGTTACTATGACAAGGGCCTCTACCGCTCCTCAGATAACTCCAAGATGCGCCAGTTGAATCAACCCTTCAACGCCGTCAGCCGTGAGAAGATCATCCACGACATCTACCGGTTTGTGGATCCCATCGACAGCTATCTGGAAAGTTCCGAGGACGTCCTGGTGGATCCCGAGAACCTCTGGGTGGACGTCATCGACCCCAACGTATTGAACGTCAATTGGTACGTCAACGGAAAGATCGTATCGGCGGCGCATGAGAAAACGTTCGACCTGAAGGATTTTGGGTATGGCCCGGGAGAGTACAGTGTCCAGGTCCGTGCCTACGACCTCACCGACTGGGTTCGTGACAGCCGGGGAGACCTGGAACAGTGGGTCGCCTGGGACGTGCAACTGACCCCCGAGCCTGCTTCGGCGGGCCTGCTGCTGTGCGGGACCTTGGCGATCCTGCGGCGTAGGGCCAGAGTGATTTGACTTCTCGCAACAGTATCCCGCTTTGGCTTCATCCCATGGACCACAGCCGGACGCCAGGCGTTCCGATGGCCCCCTCGCCCCAAGAGCAAGAAGGCCCACCCCGGCCATGGACCGGGCAAGGGCCTCTCTCGGTTGCGTGAGATTCTCCGGCCTACTCGCCGGCGGAGAACTTCCTGGCGCCCAGTTCGCGGTCCAGCATGTAAAGCCCGCCTGGGGCCTTGGAAAGCATCTGGAGTTTCTGCACGACCTCGGTGGCGTTGGCCTCTTCCTCCACCTGCTCATTGACGAACCACTGGAGGAAGTTGACGGAGGCATGATCGTTTTCGCCGGCGGCCAACTCCACCAGGCCGTGGATCAGCCCCGTCACCTTCTGCTCATGCTTCAACACGGCATCAAACGCCGCCTGCGGCGAGGGCCACTCCGTCGGCGGAGCCTCGATGCCCGACAGCAGCACCCGCCCACCTCGCTGGACGATATAGTCGTAAAACTTGGAGGCGTGAAGCATCTCCTCCTGCGCCTGGACGCGCATCCAGTTGGCGAATCCGCGCAGGTTCAGCGACTCGAAGTACGCCGACATCGACCCGTACAGGTGCGACGAATAGGTCTCCGCGTTGCTCTGCTTGTTGAATGCGGTTTGAACCTTCTTGCCGATCGTCATGGAATGTCTCCTTTCCACAGAGCACAAATGTTGCCGTATTCCCGCGCCGAGACAGTCTTGGCCTCCGCGTCGAACGTCGCTTCCCAAGCCGCGCCTGGCGGCGGCATCGGCGGACTCCCCGTCAGGGCGACGGGACTCACTCCGTACCCGGGCCCTTCCGCAACGGGTGCGGAGGGAAGCCCGCCTGGACCCTCAATCCCTCAGAGGTCTGTTGGAAGGCCGGGGGGCGCCAGCTCCAGCCGGCGCCGTCGAGTTGCGCCCGCAACCGCTGCATCGGCTCACCGCAACATGCCAGCACGCCTTCTCCGCCCGTCAGCACCTCCAACACGGTTCCGCAAATCCCACACTGGTACACCTGAAACCTTTCCGTGGCCATTGGAACTCCTCCTGTCCTTTCCTGAGCCTGCGCTATTCCACTTCGCATCGCCGCCGGAAGGCTGACCCGCGCCTACCTCCCAAGAGCCTCCCGGACCGCGTTGAGCACCGCGTCATAGTCCGGTTCGGTGGCGATCTCCCTGACAAGCTGCACGTATATCACGCGGCCCTGGCGGTCTACCACAAAGACCGCCCGCCCCAGCAGGCGCAGGTCTTTGATCAGCACGCCATAGGCCCTCCCAAACGCCGCGTCGCGATGGTCGGACAGCGTCTTGACGGCCTTGATGCCCTCGGCCGCACACCAGCGCTTCTGCGCGAAAGGCAGGTCCATGCTGACGGTGAGGATGACCACGTCGTCGCCGAGCTTGGCGGCCTCCTCGTTGAACCGCCGTGTCTCGATGGAACAGACCGACGTGTCCAGCGAGGGTACCGCCGAGAGAACGACCACCTTTCCGCGGAACGCCGACAGGCGCGCCTCGTTCATGTCATTGTCCACGGCCACGAATTCCGGCGCCATCTGGCCGGGCTTGACCTCGTCACCCAGCAGCACCACCGGTTTGCCCTTCATCGTCACCAGGCCCGCTCGTTCCGTCACGGCCGTCTCCTTTCCCTTTACCACTATAGGCTCGGCCTCGCGCCGAGTCAGGAACGCCGAGGCAACCACCGCGCCCAGAACCGCTCCCAGCAGCGCCCCGCCAAGGGGGCTGCCGGTCAAGGGACAGGCGCCGGTGGAGCACGCACCGAGACGCCCCAACAGGCCGCCTGCAACCGCTCCCACGACCGCGCCGATAAGGATGCCAATCCACATGTCTTGCTCCGCTGTCAGTTCGCGACCCGCGACTCGCTGGCGGCAATTCCCTGTGCCTTGTAGCCCAGCTTTTCCACCGCCTCCCGCAGCGCCCGTTCGTCCAGAGCCTGGCCGCTCACGACGGCCGTACCGGAGGCCAGGTCCACGCTGGCCCCGGTCACGCCGGGACAACTCAGCAGTCCCCGCCGGACACTGTCGGCGCAACGTGCGCAGGTCATGCCCTCCACCTGGAACCGCAGCCCGAAGGAATTCGCCTCCTCCAGCGCGGGCCGCGTCTGGCCGAAGGGCCGAAGGATCGCCACCCCCAATACCGCCAGCAGTCCGGCGGCACAGATCGTGTTGAACCAACCGGGCAGCATCCAGTGCCCCATCGCCGCATGGGACATGCCTTCGACGGTGAACAGCCAGTCCAGCGTCGCCCCTGCCGCCAGGGCGCTTGCCGCCACGGAAACCAGATAGATCAACGCCGTCCGCCGCCCCAGGACTTTCCAGACCGTGGCAATGGTGGCTGCATTGGTCGCCGGTCCTGTCATCAGGAAGACCAGCACCGCCCCGGGACTGACACCCTTGGCCATCAGTGCGGCGGCGATAGGTACCGACGCCGTCGCGCAGACGTAGATCGGCAGCCCCACCAGCATCATCACCAGCATCGCCGGCAGGCCTTGTTTCAGCGCCCCGCCCGCGGCGCCGGTGAAGAAATCCCCCGGAACCATCGCCGAGATCAGCGCCGCGACGGCCAACCCCGCCAGCAGCGACCGCCCTATATCCTGGGGCAAGGCGCCAAAACCGTACACCAGCGCCCGACGGACCTTGCTGCCCCCCTCCGTGGCGCAGCAGACGTCTTGGCAGGCTTCCGGCGAAGGTCCGCCGGCGGTCTCCTTCCTGTCGGCCAAGGCCACCATCGCCCCACCCAACAGACCGCTGACGAACGCCGCGATCGGCCGGAAGATCGCAAAGACCGGCCCCATCAGGCTGAACGTCACAAGGATGCTGTCCACACCCGTCTGCGGCGTGGAGATCAGAAACGCCGTTGTGGCCGATCGGCTGGCGCCGTGCCTGCGCAAGGAGGCCGCCACGGGGATGACCCCACAGGAACACAACGGCAACGGCACGCCGAACAGCGAGGCCCGCAAGACGGCGGCGATTCCCCTTCCGCCCAGGTAGCGCTGGACGGCCGCCGGCGAGATCGCCACACCCAGGACCCCGGCGGCCAGGAAACCAAACAGCAGGTACGGCGACATCTCGCTCAGCACCGACCAGAAGTCCCCGGGTACCGCCGGGAGATTGTCACGCAGGTACTGCCACATGCCCCACCACCTCTTTGGTCCGACAGAAGGCCGCCGCGGGACAGACGTCGGGACGAATGGCCAGCCGCGTGAGGACAAAATCGTACTTCACCGGGTCGTCCGGGGAGATCTTGCGGAACGCCTCGGTGATCTCCACCGCCGCTCGCAGATCGGCCACCGGCCGGCGCGTCGCGCCCAGCCCCAGACAGATGCGATGCATGTGCGTGTCCAGTGGGACCAGAAGCCTGGAGGGGGAAACCTCCTCCCAACCGCCCGGATCGACGTCGTCCCGCCGCACCATCCATCGGAGTAACAGGTTCAGCCGCTTGCAGGCGCTGCCCTTGCTCGGTTGGGGCAACAGATGACCCACCGGGGCACAGGCAACCACCGCAAGACCGTCGGCGAATGACTGAAGCGCCGGCAGGACGTCGCCGTCGGACTCCAACAGCGCCGAAACAAAGAACTCCCGCAGGCTGCCGTAGAGCCTCAGCAGGCGCTTGACCCCCGTCAGTAGCGCGGCCAGTTGGTCGCCCGTGCTGAAGCGGTGGCAAAAGGCGGCATGGTCCCGCCGCAATTGGTCCGCCGTCGCGTCCCAGAGGTACCGGCATGGGGCAAGGCCCATCGGCCTCAGCGCCAGGCCGATGCTGCGGATGATCTGGGGAACCCTGCCGTAGGCCAACACGCTTGCCACCAGCGCGACGATCTCCCTATCGGCGGGGTCCTCGTACAGCAGCACGACCTCCAGCGGATCGGGATGCACGTACTCGCGCCGGTTAAAAGATTCGTACAGCAACTCCAAATCCTGGGCGTAGCCAACCAATGACATCGAATCAACTACCTTCGCTCCGTTTGTCAAATCCCGGGCGTGTCGGCCCTGTGCCGAACACGCGAGGCCGCAATAGGAACCGCTCACTCAGGCAAACGTGACAAAGTCCGCCTTGCCGGCGTTACAGACAGGACACCGGTCCGGGACGTCGCCTTCCACGGTGTGCCCGCAGACCTTGCAGATGTGAACCGCCCCCAGCGCCACGTCCTTGCCGGCATCGACGGCTTCCTTGGCCTTGGTGTACATGGCCGCGTGGATCTTCTCAGCCGACAGCGCGTAGTGAAAACTGAGAATCGCCGCCTTCTCCTTCTGCATCTTGGCCACTTCCAGGTAGGCCGGGTACATCTCGTTGATCTCAAAGACCTCGCCATCGATGGCGCCGGCGAGGTTCTCCGAGGTCGTCCCGACGCCGAAGCCCGCCATGGAGGGGACCAGGAAGGCGCCGTCAATCTCCCGGAGGGCCTGGAAGTGGTTGGTGGCGTGGGCCTGTTCCGCCCGTGAGATGGCGGTAAACATCCGGGCCACGTTGGGGAAGCCTTCCTTGACGGCTACGTCGGCCCAAACCTTGTACCGCATGTGGGCCATGGACTCACCGCCGAAAGCGCTGCGCAGATTCCCAGCGCTCATGTCGTGCATTGGCCATCTCCTCACTGTATGGCGAGCTTGAGCATACCGGCCGCAGCTATTGCCTCGGCGGGGCTGTGACCTATGTGCAAACCGGGCCGCCTGCTGAGCGCCCGAGGCTATCCAGGCGACCCTTCCTCATCCCATTGTAGGCACGCACAATCACGCTTTGGCGATGACCAGGGAAAAATGTTACGGTTTGCAAAACCGAAGCGGTCTCACTTGCCCGGGGAGAACATGTCCTTGCTCGCGCCGCACTCCGGGCAGACCCAGGTATCGGGAACGTCCTTGAACTCCGTGCCGGGCGCCACGCCGTTTTTGGGGTCTCCCTTGGCCGGATCGTAGACCCACCCGCACACGTCACAGACGTACTTCTGCATTTTGGGCGTCCTTTCCAGTCGGATCGTGCGCCGCGGCAGCCGCACCGCCGAGCCTGCCTACCACAGCCCGCTCCACAACCGCCCGATATCCTGCCAGGTCAAAGCGATGAAGACCGCTCCCAAGAACACCAGGCCGCATACCTGGGCAATGTACATCACCCGCGGAGGCAGGGGCTTGCCGTGAACCTTCTCGATAATCAGAAACACGGCATGCCCGCCGTCCACCACCGGGATCGGCAGGAAATTCATCACCGCCAGGATGGCCGAGATGACGGCCATGAAGTACACGAAGTCCAACAGGCTCCTCCGTCCCGCCTGCACAGCCAACTGCCCGATGCCCACCGGTCCGCTGAGATTCTTGGTGGAGACATGGCCCTTGAGGAGCCCCTGGAGGCTCAGGCATGTGGAGAGGATGAACTTCCCCGTCTCCCGCGCGCCCCAGGTCAGAGCCTCCAGCGGGTCGGTCTTGACGATGGTCACCTCGAGCTGGCGGAAGGCCACCTGAGACCCCCACAGCGAAAAGGCGTAATCGTCGGGACCAAACTCCGCCGCCGTAAGCTTGCCGAGCTTGGCTCGGTGCTCGTTGGCGCCGGTCTGCCAGGTCAGGCTGACTTCCTTTCCGGTACGGGCCTTCAGCGCCGCGTACAGGTCAACCCAGGAGTGGACCGGTTCATCATCCACCGCCCTGATGACGCTGTCCGGCTCGATGCCCGCCTTGGCGGCCGGTGAACTGGGCCGTACCCCACCGACCACCACGTTCTCCAGGTCCGGGGCGGGACGGATGCCGATCTCGGCCCCGCCGTTTCGTTTCGCCGGTTTGATCCAGGACGAATACTTCTGCTGGTCGCGCAGTACGACGATGCGGGTCCCCTGGCCTGCGAATTGCTTGTTGAGGTCCAGCAGTGTGTGTAGAGTCGGAGCGCCCCCTTCGCCATAGCCCACCACGATGTCGCCTGGTTTCATTCCCGCCTTGTCGGCAGGGGAACCGCGCAGAACCGCCGCCGCTTCCACCCGTGGGATCAGCCCCAGGATGTCCAGCGGTTCGCGATGGGCACCGCCGGCGATGTCGGCCTCGGGAAAGGTCTTTTCCGTTCCATCGGCCAGCCTGACGGTGACATTCTCGTCCTCTTGGGAAATGGTCTTGCCGCGAACAACCGAACCGTCTTTCAGCCAAATCACCTCCGGAACGGTGTAAAGCACCGGCCGGAGGGTCAGTTCCAATTCCTTGCCGTCCCTGAAGACCGTAATGGGTACCGCTCGACCGGTCAGCTCGCCAGCCAGGTCCTCCATTTCCCAGAAGTGCTTGACCGGCCGCCCGTCGATGGCCGTCACCCTGTCGCCGTCTCGCAAGACCCTGGCGGGGTCCGAAACCAACTCCGGGTCGTCGGCAACGACGCTGTCCAGGGCGGAACTGATGCCGAAGGCCATCTGGCTGCCGTCGGGATACCGCTTGACGCCCAGGGTCGTCTTGCCAAGGCGGACCTTTCCGTCCGTTTCCCGTTGAAGGGTCATGGTGAACGTGTCATCCGGGCCAGCCAGCACGGCGGTCATGGCGATGTCGGAAAAACGGGTGATCGATTTTCCGATCAGGCGCAACAAGAGACGGTCACTGTCCAGGTCCAGAATCCGATCGCCGGGGCGCAGCCCCTTCGACGTCGGTTGACTGGTCGGGACGGTGGTCGGCTCGCTGGCGGGTGGCTGATCCCGGCCGTCTTGCCACGTAATCACCGCCTCCGCCGCGGGGAAGTCCGGCACGACGCCGCCCACCACCGGCGCGGGGTAACTCTTGCCCACCATCGCCACGATCACAAAGACCACGGCGGCGAACACGGCGTTCATCACCACACCCGCGGCCACCACCCCCAAGCGAACGCCGACGGATTTGTTGGAGAACGCCCGTGGGTCGGCGATCTGTTCAACGCTCTTGACGTCCTCCTGCCCCAGCATCTTGACGTAACCGCCCAAAGGAAGCAGATTGAGGCAATAGTCCGTCTCGCCGCGTTGAAAACCCAGCACTCGCTTGCCGAATCCCAGCGCAAACCGCTCCACCTTGATGTTGGCTATCTTGGCGGCCAGGAAA
>Ga0315273_10000877_pt1 | contig 32838 bp, 22 predicted proteins | sample YL17G02_0_MG_FD_205753 | JGI IMG/M metagenome (GOLD analysis project Ga0315273, IMG submission 205753) | Sediment microbial communities from Yellowstone Lake, YNP, Wyoming, USA - YL17G02_0 | ecosystem: Environmental > Aquatic > Freshwater > Lake > Sediment | place: USA: Wyoming | collected...
CTGCCGCCCGAGAAGAAGGCGGACCTGGCGGCCGCGTACCCCGGCAAGGGCGGCAAGCCGGTCCGCTGGCAGGCGCTGAAGGCCGACAAGAAGGGGATCGTGGACCTCGACGCCGCCTTCCGGTCGGGCAGGACCGAGCGGCCCGACGAGTCGTACAGCTCCGACAGCGCCGTCGCGTGCGCCGCCACGTACGTCTGCTGTCCGAAGGCGGGCTTCTACGATTTCACCTGCGGCAGCGACGACAGCATCCTCGTGCGCGTGAACGGCGAAGAGGCCTGGTACAGGCACGCGAAGCGCGGCGTCAAGGTCGACGAGGACTGCTTCTCGGCCTGGCTGAACGAGGGCTGGAACGAGGTCTTCCTGAAGGTCGCGAACTACAACGGCACGTGGGCCTTCTGCATGCGGGCCCTCGATCCGGCGGGGTCGCTGAAGTTTGCCCTTCAGCCCGGCGCGGCGCCGCCGGCAAAGCAGCCGTAACCGATCATGCGAGCCCGCCGCGGCAGCGGCGGGGTATTCTCGATGGCGCCGCGGGCTGAGGGTTCTCGACAAGGCGGAGGGGCGCGGCATGCCGTGCCCCTGCGTGTTACTTTGCCCCCGCCACCGAAAGCTTGACCCGCCCACCGACGAGGCGCTCGAAGTCTCCCGTCCGCCGCACCGTCTCCAGGAGTTCCGCCCAGTCGAGCTTCCGCACGCCTTCCTGGACGGTGCGGCCGCCCAGCGTCAGGCGGATCGGGCGGGTGAAATCCAGCTTCTCGGCCGCCAGGTCCACCTCGACCTCCTTGAGGTTCCGCGCGAAGACCGCCACGACGTTCATGCCGGCCGGCATCCGGACCGTCAGCTCGTAACCGTCGCGCGTGTACAGGTCGCGCCGGGCCTTGTCGAAGTCCTCCTTGCGGGCGATCTTGATCTCGCGTTTCCTGTGGAAGTCGAACTCCTCCTTGGCCGCGGCGGTCGCGCGGGCGTAGTACGACCGGCCCTGGTAGAGGCGGTGGAAGAGCAGCTTGCACTCCGCCGGCCACGGGTCGCGCCGGGCGGCCTGGACGAACGCGCGGAAGCGGTCGGCCTTCACCTTGAGGCCGTGCCCCTCGCCGGGGTACTCGATGCCCTCGTAGTGTTTGGCGCCGAGGCGTTTCATCTCCGTCGCCACCTCGCGCGAAAAAGTGTTGATACCTTCCTTCTGCCCCGGTTCGATGTCGGCGGCGCCCCAGTGGGCCTGGATCGCCGGATTGAGGACGTTCTGAAGGTAGAGTGTGTGGCCGACCCCCGTGCCCGCCTCCGTTACGGGGAACGAGGCCATCGGCGCCGCCCCCGCCCACTCGCCCGGAGAGACGAGGACCGTGCCCCAGGTGGCGTAGCCGCCCTTCGAGACGCCCGTCAGGACCGTGCGGTCCGAGTCGACGTTGGCCCGCTGCCGCACGTCGTCGAGCACGCGCAGGGGGTACTCGATGTTCTCGCGCTCGGCCGTGTAGGCCCCCGGCTTGGGCGCCTCGGCGGCGGCCACGAGGAACTGCTCGACGTCGGGCCCCAGCCACTGCTCGACCGTGCCGAGCGCCCCGTCGCCGCTGCCGCCCAGGCCGTGGCAGGTGACGATGAGCGGCCAGCCGCGCGCCGTCTCGGCCGCGTAGCCGGCGGGGACGCGGAGGAGGTACTTGATCGGCGGCACAGCCGCGTCTCCCTTCGTCTCGAACCGCTGCCGCCCGGCGGGGAGGGCGGGGCGGGGGGCCGCCGCGTGGAGCATCGTCTTCAAGTCGGCCCACGGCTTGGGCGCGACGGCGGCAAACTTCTCGGCCAGCTTGGCGCGGGCCGCCGCGTCTTCCTCGGCGAAGTACGAGCGTAGGAGGCCGCGCGCCTCGTCGGCCGCGGGCGCCGGGGCCGGCGTTTCCGCGCCCAGCGCCGGCCCGAGCGCCATCGCGAGAAGGCAGGCCGCGGCAACGCCTCGGCAGGCTCGCCGTACGGGTCTCATGTCAGCACCGCCTCGATCCTGAACAGGTGGCAGAACTGGAGCAACTCTTTCTTGAAGTCTCCATAAAAGAAAATCTGGTGGAACCCGGGGAAGGTCAGCACGTCCTTGTCGCCGTCGAAGCGGACGCGGACGCTGATCACGCACCCCCCCGCGGGCGGCACCGAGATGTTGTCGAGCACCTCCCCGGCGGCGATCACCATCCGGGTCGGCGCCTTGGCGCTGCCGGGGAGGACGTTGGCCATCGTGACGCGTTGGCCGACGCGCCACACCGGCCGGGCCGTGGCGTCGCGGGCGCCGTGGTGCGGGATGATGTCGTACGGCTCGGACGGACCGGCGAAGCCGCTGAGCCGCGTCGGGCACGAGCAGTGGGCGCCGATGATCGCCTCGCGCGCCGTGTCGGCCACCGGGTCCTGCTGGAAGCCGGGGCGGTCGAACAGGTACTGCGTGACGCAGTGGGTGGCCACGGCCCCGAGGTCGGCCTCGCACGCGGCGGGGATGCCGTCATCGTTCATCTTCGACCACGCGATGCACGGCAGGCTGACCTTGAGGTTGCCGAGGGCGCCAAGGCAGTCCATCGTGATGGCGTCGGCCTCCTCGCGCTCCAGCAGCGTCCGCGCGACGACGTAGCTCTTGATGCCGTTGATCACGTCCTGCCGCGTGGCGCCGGCCTGGCGCCGGGCCCGCCGCAAAAGATCGTCGGCGAGGGCGAGCACCTCCGGCGTGTCAGGCGTCTTGCGGTACTCCTCGATGAAGACGCCCGCCGGCAGGTTCCGGAGCTGGATGCCCAGGTGCGGGATCTCGGCGTCCGGCCCGCCGGCGCCGCGGATGACCAGGCACCGCGTGGCCCGCAGCTTCGCGCCCGCCCGGAGCATCTTCATGCCGTAACGGACCGGGCCGAACTCGTCGGTCGAGCAGATGAGGCTGCCCGGCTTCTTCGCCGGCCCCGCGGTGTTCGTCGTGAAGGACGTGCCCAGCGGCGACACGATGACCGTGGGGATGCCCGTGTCGATGGCCTTGCTTGCGGTGGGCCAGGCGTGCTGCTGGCGGTCGAGGAGGACGACGATCAGGCCGTCGGGCTTGGCGCCGGCGGCCTCGGCGAGCCAGGCGTCGGCTTCGGCCTGTGTGTAGAGGGGCTGTGGCCGGAGGTCGAGTTTCAGGTTGAGATCGCGCGCGGCGGCCGTGATGTCGCGGGTGTAGTTCCTCAGGGCGGCCTCGCCGTCGAAGTACGCGCCGGGCCACCACATGCCGTAATCACCCTTGCGGCGGACGAAGCACACCTTCACGGCGGGGGCGCAGCGCGACGCCGGGCCTTTCTGCCGGATGCGCTGAATCGCCGAGCCGGCGCTCGCGGCGCCGGAGGCATCGCGACCCTGTGGGGCCGAGCAGGAGCCGATCAGGCCCGCGGCGGCCAGCGACGCCGACGCCGCCAGAAACGCGCGGCGGCTGACCTTGCTCCCCTCACCGCATCGGGCAGGGCACCGGTGGACGTGCGGCATCGCGCCGCTCCTTTCTCGGGCGGAAGCGACAAGCTTTCCGCTAAGGCCATTGTGTCCAGCTCTCTGATGCGCGTCAAGAAGGAGATGCAGGAAGCAGATGCAGGCCGCGGCAACACTCGAGCCCGCCGCGGGAGCGGCGGGCTCGGGCGTCGGATAGGTTCTTCCTGCGGCACAGTCCTCCTGTTACCGGCGTCTTGGCATTTCGTTAGGCTGATCGGATGGCGACGCCGGTCCGCCCGGGCCCCCCGCCCTGGGCGGCGCGGGCGAATCGGGCTGCCTGGCGGCGGGCAGCGCACTTGGTGCCGGGGACCGCTCGATGACCTTTGGCGCCGGCGGCTCGGGCTGCCGGATCGTGGGCGGTGGCGTGGGTGTCGGGGGCCGCTCGATGACCCTTGGTGCCGGCGGCTCGGGCTGCCTGATCGTGGGCGGTGGCGTGGGTGCCGGCGGCCGCTCGATGACCCTCGGCGCCGGCGGCCGCTCGATGACGCGCGGCGTCGGCGCGGGCACGCTGATTGTGGGCGGCGGCGTGGGCGCCGGCGGCCGCTCGATGACGCGCGGCGTCGGCGCGGGCACGCTGATCGTGGGCGGCGGCGTGGGCACGGGCGGTCGCCCGATAACCCTGGGCGTTGCTCCGGAGTTCTCCGGTTTCTTGATCGGGGTGGGAGGCGTCGGAGGTTCCGGCGGCCGGACCTCGCGAGGCTGTTTCGGCATCACGACCGGCGGTTTCGGGCCGGTCGGCAGCGGCCCCGTCGTCTCCGGCTTCTTGGTCTCCTTCGGCAGCATGACCGGCGCGGGCTGCTTTCCGGGCGTCTCAGGCGGCTTGACCGCCGTCGGTCCGGCCGGCATGGTTGTGGGCTGCGTGACGCCCGCCATTTTCGTGGTGGGCATCAGGGGCAGCGTCGGGGGCCGGGTTCCCGTGGGGGCCTTCGCGGCGGTCGGGGGGTTCTCCCAGCGGGCGCGCTCGCCCCGGTACTTCTCCAGTTCCTTGGCGCGCTTGGCGACGTCCTCGCGGCGGCCCTTATCGAGCGCCTCGAACTTCATCGGCGTGGCCTTGGCCGCCACGACCTCGGGCAGCGGCTTGGCAAGGGCGATCTCCTTCCGCTGGACCTCCGGCACCCGGGCAATCTCCGCCCGCTGGGCCGCGAACGTGCGAGGCGGCCGCGCGGCCGGGTTGGCCCGCAGCAGATCGTAGCGTGCCCTCAGGTGCTGAGTCCACCGGGGGTCTTCCTGCCGGAAACTCCAGCGGCGATGCTCGTAGATAGGATCGTACCACGTGTGGTGACGATGGAACTCGAACCACGGGTAGATGCCCACCTGCGCGTACTCGACCGCGTAGTAGTCGCCGAAATAGTAGCGGCAGTACCGCGGCTGCGTGAACAGGTTGAAGCTCAGGAGCCCCGTGTCGATGACCACCACCGGCGAATAGTAGATCGGCGCCGCGTAAACGGCCGGCCGGAAGTAGACCGGCGCGAAGACGAGGCCGCGGCTCTCGAGCATGTAGTCCCAGTAACCGGCGACGAACACGTAGCCCCGGGGCGTCCAGACGTGATGCGCGGGCACCCAGACCCACGACGGCTGCGCCACCATCCAGTAGCCCGGACGCCAGAGGTACCGGCTGCTCGACCAGTTCCAGCAGCCGGTGGCCCAGATGTAGTTGTCGGACGGCGGCGGGCTGGAAGGGCCGAGCTCCAGGCTGGCCGGCGGCGTCGGCAGGTACGTGATCTCCCGCGTCTGGTTGGCCATCCAGAAGCCGGAAGTCCACTGCCAGCCCCCCGCCACCTGCGTCCAGTAGCCGGGCACCCAGCTGCAATTGGGCGGCGGCACACGCCAGATGCCGCTGACCCACAGGAAATCGCTGCGGTCATCGTCCCAGGCCCAGTAGCCGGCGATCCAGACGGCGCCCTGGGGCTGCTCATCCGGCGGCATCTCTTCGACTACCGCCGGGGGCTGCCGCGGCGCCAGCAGGCCGGGCTGCGGATTGTAGGTGACCGGTTCGGCAAACGCCTCGTGCAGCGGGCCGCGGGTCAGCACTTCCGGGGCCATCGAGTCCTGGGTTGTCGAGCCCGCCGCGGGAGCGGCGCGAGACGTTCCTTGTGCCGGCGCCGGCACGTACTCCGGCGGAGGCGGCGCGTGCGGCTGGCCGGGCGCAGGCGCCGGGGCATACTCGGGCGGCGGGGCCGGTTGAGGCGGCGAGGTCACGACCGCCGGGGGCGTGGGGTAGTAGGTTACCCCGGCCCGGTCCTTCTTGCATCCCCCGAAACCCACGAGGGTCACGACGAGGACGATTGCGGCGATGTGGTAGAACCTCATGGTCAATCTCCTTCCTCGAAACCGGCGCCAGGTCCGGCTCGATGGCCGCCCGGCCGTGTCCTTCGGGGCGCCGTCCCGGGCCTCACCAGATTAGACGAACGAGGCAATAGTTTTGTTGCAGGAATATTTCGCACTTGTTAACTATTATTCGCCGCCCGTCCGCCCCCTGTCCGTGATCCTCACTTCCCCCATTGTAGGCGCGCCGCGGACCGTGTGGCACGGCCGTCCTCGGTTATCCGGAAACGCAGGCCGCGGCAACGTTGCCGCACAGGCGAGCCCGCTGCGGGAGCGGCGGGGCATCCTGCTCGTCCGCGTCTCCCGCTGCTCCCGCAGCGGGCTCGGGTGAAGCGGCGTTACCAAGTTTACATGGTGGCGCCCCTCCCCCCCCGGCCCCTCTCCCGCGAGGGGAGAAGGGGAAAAGCCCCGGCAGGCCGTTGACCGCCATCCTCCCGGACGCTACCTTGGTGACAACGCTGGAGGTCAGCATAGTGCGGAAGCTTCGCCTCGTCAACCCGCGGAATCCGCTAAACCACCTCGTCGAGAGCGACGTGGCCCGCCGGGTCACCTTCGGACGCAAGGCCATCTTCATGCCGCTCGGCTTGGCCGTGGCCGCCGCGGTGGTGCCGCGCGCGTGGCAGGTCGAGATCGTCGACGAGTGCACCGGGCCCGTCCCGATCGCCCGGGACGTCGACCTGGTGGGCCTCACGGCCATGACGTGCCAGGCGCCGCGGGCCTACGAGATCGCCGACGCGTATCGGCGCCTGGGCGTCCCGGTCATCCTGGGCGGTATCCATCCGTCGGGCCTGCCCGAGGAGGCGCTCGGCCACGCGACGGCCGTGGCGGTAGGCGAGGCCGAGGGGACGCTCCCGCGGATGATCGCCGACTTCGAGGCCGGGCGCCTCGGCGGCATCTACCGGCCCGAGGGCCACGTCGAGATCGCCTCGCCGCGCCGCGACCTCCTCAACAAGCGCGACTACTTCGTGTGGAACGCCGTGCAGATCTCCCGCGGCTGCCCGCACAAGTGCCGGTTCTGCACCACACAAGCCATGTACGCGGGCCGATATGCCGCGAGGCCCATCGAGGCCGTCTGCGACGAGATCCGCGACCTCGGCGCCAAGCGCGTCATCTTCGCCGACGATAACGTCGTGGGCAACCTGCGGTGGGCACGCGAGTTCTTCCGCGAGCTCGCCAAGCTGAAGGTCGGCTGGTGCGGCCAGGCGACCATCACGGCCGCGCGCGACCCGGAGTTCCTCGCCCTGATGAAGCAGAGCGGGTGCCTGGGCCTCATCGTCGGCCTCGAGAGCTTCAACCCCGAGAGCCTGGCCCTGGGCGAGAAGACGTACTGCCATCCGGACGAATACCTGCCGCTCCTCGCGCGGCTGCGCGAGGCCCGGATCGGCACGTGGGGCTCGTTCCTGCTGGGGTTCGACTGCGACACGCTGCACTCGCTGGCCGCCACGGTCAGGTTTGCCCGCCAGGCCCGCCTGGGCATCTCGTGCTACAACATCCTGACGCCGTACCCCGGCACGCCGCTCTTCCAGGATCACGAGCGGGAAGGGCGGCTGCTGACGCGCGACTGGTCGAAGTACAACGGCGCGACGGTGGTCTTCCAGCCGAAGCGGATGACCCCGCGCCAGCTCGCAAACTGCCAGATGGCGGCGTTCCGCGAGTTCTACTCGTGGTCGAGCATGTGGGAGCGCCTGGACCTCTGGCCGCTCCAGAAGTGGGCGTGGATCGTCAACATCAGCATCAACCAGGGCTTCCGCTACTACTATCGCCGCGAGAAGAGGCGGATGCCCGATTTCCGCGAGGCGCACCTGTGGGAAGCCGCCGCGGCGGCGCCGTCAAGCACGGCGCATTAGCTCAGACAGGGGCCCGGTGGGTCTTCTGACCCACCGCGCATCGAGGCGGGCCGCGCGGGGCAGGGCACTCACCCGGCGGGTCAGGAGACCCGCCGCGCAACCATTGTGGCGCGCCGCTGCCGGCGCGCCCATTTAGCCGCCCAGCCTGCTGGGCGCGGAGAAGGGGGTCGCCGCATGTTCACCCAAGCGAGTTACTGGGCCTTCCGCGACGGTTTCACCGGCCGCCGGAGCGTGGTCGAGACGATGCGCCTGGCGCGCCAGGCCGGCTTCGACGGGCTCGAGCTGGCCGTCTCGGGCGAGGGCGAGCTCACGCCCGACACGCCTGCCGCCGAGTGCCGGGGCCTGGCGCGCGAGGCCAAGGCTCTGGGCGTCCGCCTCGGGTCCGTCGCCACGGGGCTGTTCTGGGGGGCGAACCCGGCCTCGGCCGACAAGGCCGTCCGCGCGCGGGCCCTCGAGATCGGGAGGAAATCGCTGGCGGTCACCGCGGCGCTCGGCGTCCGGCACCTGCTGGTCCTGCCCGGCCACGTCGACGTGTTCTTCGACCCCAAGGCCGAGGTCGTGCCGTACGACGAGTGCTATCGGCGGGCCCTGGCGTTCTGCCGGTCGCTGGCCCGCGCGGCCGAGAAGGCGGGCGTGACGGCCTGCGTCGAGAACGTGTGGAACAAGTTCCTGCTGAGCCCGCTGGAGTTCCGCCGGTTCATCCGCGAGGTGGGCAGCCGCCGCGTGGCCGTCTATTTCGACGTCGGGAATGTATGGCAATACGGCTATCCCCAGCACTGGATCAAGGTCCTGGGCCGGGCGATCCAGCGCGTGCACGTGAAAGACTACAAGCGCGCCGTCGGCACCGCCGATGGCTTCTGCCAGCTCCTCGACGGCGACGTGCCGCTCAAAGAAAGCCTGGCCCTCCTGGCGAAGGTGGGGTACAAGGGGCCGGTGACGGCGGAAGTCTTTGCCGGGCGGCTCGATACCGACGAGGCGGCCTTCCTCCGTATGACCGCCGACCGCCTCTGGAGGATCATGCCGTGAACGCGTAGGGTGGGTGCTCTGCACCCACCGTCCCTCGAACTCGGAGGTGAACGATGAAAGTCCGCGTGGCCGTGGTCGGGCTGGGCATGATGGGCACGACGCACTTCAAGTCCTACGGCGAGATCCCCGAGGCCGAGATGGTGGCCGTGTGCGACGTGCAGGACCACAAGCTCGAGGGCGACTGGTCGGCGTCGGCCGGCAACATCGACACCGGCGCCGCCCAGCGGACGGACCTGTCGGGCCTCCGCCGGTACGCCGACTTCGGCCGGCTGCTGCGCGACAAGGAGGTCGACCTCGTTGACATCTGCCTGCCCACATTCTTACATGCGCCGATGGCCATCCGTGCCCTCAAGGCGGGCAAGCACGTCGTGTGCGAGAAGCCGATGGCCCGCACGGCCCGCGAGGCCCGGCGCATGGTCGCCGCGGCCGCGCAGAGCGGGCGGTTCCTCGGCGTCGCCCACGTCCTCAGGTTCTGGCCGGAGTACCTGGCCATGAAGGAGATGATGGACTCGGGCCGCTTCGGCCGCGTCCGCAGCGCCTACTTCGGCCGCTTCTCGGCCCGGCCGATGTGGTCGTGGGAGAACTGGCTCGAGGACCCGAAGCGCAGCGGCTCCGCCGTCCTCGACCTCCACGTGCACGACACCGACATGGTGCAGTGGTTCTTCGGGCGGCCGCAGAAGGTGACCGCGACGGGCACGTTCGACCCCAACGGCGGCGCGAGCCACATCCTCACGACGTTCCACTACGACAACGGGCCGATGGTGGTGGCCGAGGGCGGGTGGGACTTCCCGCCGACGTTCCCGTTCCGCATGTCGGCCCGCGTGGTCTTCGAGACGGCCGCCGTTGAGTACAGCAGCCTCGGCAAGCCGACGCTGGCCGTGCACGACGCCAAGACCGGCAAGGCCGAGTACCCGACGATGCCGCCCGTGAGCGGCTACACGGAAGAGCTGCGGTACTTCGTCGGCTGCGTGGCGGCGGGCGGGCAGCCCCCGGCGCGCGTCCCGCCGGCCGATGCGGCCGCCTCGGTGGCCATCGTCGAGGCCGAGATGAAGTCGGCCGCCAGGGGCCGGGCGGTCGCCCTGAAGCCGTAGGCCCGCCGCCGGCGTACGCGCGGCGGGTCTCTTGCCTTGCGCCGCGCTCGCCCGTTGCCACTGCTTCCCGCGTCGCGATGTAGACGCCCCTGCCCCCGCCGCGCCTATAATTTCTGAATAAGGCAACACACAGCAAAGGAGGGACGCCCATGAAAGCGCTCATGTTCCTGGCCGACGGGTTCGAGGATTCCGAGTTCTTCTATCCCTACTACCGCCTGCGCGAGGAGGGGATCGAGGTGGACGTGGCCTCTCCCCGGCCCGGAAAGATCACGGGCAAGCATGGCTATATCTTTGAGACCCAACTGAGCATCGGCGAGGTGGAGGCCGACGACTACGACCTGCTGGTCATTCCCGGCGGGCGGGCCCCCGAGCAGGTCCGCCTGGTCGCCAAGGCCGTCTCGATCACCCGGCAGATGCACGAGAGCGGCAAACCCGTCGCGGCCATTTGCCACGGCGGACAGCTGCTCATCTCGGCCGACGTCCTCAGGGGCCGAAGCGCCACCTCGTGGAAGGGCATCCGCGACGATCTCAAGGCCGCCGGGGCCCGGTACCTGGATCGCGAGGTGGTGGTCGACGACAACCTGATCACGAGCCGGTGCCCGGAGGATCTGCCGGCGTTCAGCCGCGAGATGATGCGGCTCGTCAGGAAGGCCGAGCGGCTGGTCACCGTGAGCCCGTAGTCAGCCGGGTCGCCGTCACGAGCCTGCCGCAGGTCGCCGCAGGTGCAGGGTGAGCCATCCTCGCGTACCACGGGTTGCTTGTCAACCCGTGGCCATTGTGGTCTTCCTTCCGAACTGCTTTACGCAGTAAGGAAGAGAGGCCATGGTCATCACGGGTTGGCGAGCAACCCGTGGCACGTGAAAAAGGCGATGCTGAAGAGATGGAAATCCTTAAGCGCGCGGGGCCCGCCGTCCGCCTACTCCGCCGTCAGCCGGTCCATCCGGACGACCTCAAAGTCGCGGCCCTTGACGCGTTTCAATGTGTTGAGCTCATCATCACTCCACTTCGGGTGCGGGGCGCCGGTGAAGAACCAGTTCCCGCCGTTGTCGGCCAGGATCATCCCGTACTTCTTCATCCCCATGAGGATCACCTGCATGGGGGGCGAGAAGGCGCTGATGTCGTACCCCGCCTTCAGACGTACCCGCATGCCCATCGGCGGAAGGTTCGGGTCGCGCGACCGGCTGGCAAAGTGCGTGGCCGGGTAGACGTACGCGCGGCGGCTCCGCTTGCACGTGAAGCGGATGGCATGCTCGACGGCTTTCCCCTCGTACACCTCGTCGTACCGCAGCAGGCCGGGGACGATGGGCAGCCCTGCCGCATCGGCGCTCGTCCAGCCGGCGGGGCGCAGGGCGCTGGAGTTCAAGTCGAAGATCGCCCCGCTGCCCGCCTTCCACCCCTTGCCGTCGGGCGTGGGATAGACCGCGAAGAGCTCGTAGAGCTTCCAGTTGTCGCGGTCGAGGATGAGGATGTGGCGGTCGCCCTTGGCGTCGGGCCCGCCCTCGATCGGCGGATTCGGCGGGACGGGGTAGGGGCCGGGGTCGCTCTCGTCCGGATACTCAAACTTCACCGGCACCTTCGCCTGCGTCCCTGCCACGACGACGTAGGGGATGCCGTAGTTCGGGCCCACGTCGGGATGCAGCGCGGCATCCTTGCCGATCGAGGCGACGAGGGCCTCCGAGTTGGGGTCGACCGGCTCGCCCGAGATGTCCTTGTTCCACGGGTTGTCGGGCGGGTAGAGCTGATGGCCGTGAAGGCTCACGTTGGCGCCGAGCTCGATCTCCTCCTTCCACGACTTCTTGGCCGGCTGGGGGGCAGCGACCTTCGCCGGCTCGCCCGCCGACTCCTTGGCGGGCTCTTTCGCGGGTTCCTTGACCGCCTCCTTCGCCGGGGCCTTCGCGGGTTCCGGCGCGGGCGGCTTGACAGTCTCCTTGGCCGGCGGCTTCGCGGGTTCCGGCGGCGGCGTCTTCTCCGCCCGGCATCCCGCCAAGGCGAAGGTCAAGCCAACGAGCAGGGCGAGCGCGGCAAGCATCCGTTCCATGACATGCCCTCCGTGGGTGCGGCGCCATTATGGGCGCGCCGGCCCGGTTTCATCAAGCTGCTGCTTGCCGCGGCATGGGGTGGGCGGACCAATCGGCGTTGATCGAGCCGGCCGCGGAAGCAGCGGAAGATGATCGGGTCTGGCGCTTCCGCCCTCGACCGTCGCCGTGCCGGCGAGTACGTGTTTAGCGCGTTGCTTAGGTAGCCGGGTGGCACGGCCACGCGCCGTTGCGTGGCCGTGCATGGTCACTTGGGCGAGCAAGCACGGTCACGCAACGGTGCGTGACCGTGCCACCCACGCTAAACAAGTGCGCCGGCCACGGCTAAACGCGGCGCGGATGGGTTCGCGGTGGGCCCTGAGCGCGGAATCTTCTTGTTGCCCCATGCTCGCCGACGGAAGATACCGGCGCCGGGGTGCGCGGCTGGGCGTGGCAGCAAGTCCTGGCGGGAGGAACGCGGATGATCCAGGTGGCGTTTGTCGGGTGTGCCCATATCCATACCCCGGGGTTCGCCAAGCGCGTGGCGGAACGGAGGGACGTGCAGGCGAAGTTCGTGTGGGACCCCGATCCGGCGCGGGCCAAGCAGCGGGCGACGGAGTTGCATGCCCTGGACGTCCGCAGCCGCGCGACGATCTGGGCCGACCCCGAGATTGCCGCCGTCATCATCTGCTCCGAGACCAACCGCCACCTGCGCCTCGTCAAGGAGGGGACGGCGGCGCGGAAGCACCTCTTCGTCGAGAAGCCCCTGGGCCTCGGCTCGCGCGACGCCTACGCCATGGCCGACCTCATCGAGCAGGCCGGCATCCTCTACCAGACCGGTTACGGCATGCGGAGCGACCCGAAGCACCTGTTCGTGAAGCAGCAGGTCGATGCGGGCAACCTCGGCAAGCTCACGCGCCTGCGGGCGAGCGTCTGCCACAACGGGTCGCTCGGCGGCTGGTTCGACACCGAGTGGCGATGGATGGCCGACCCGCGGATTGCCGGCGTGGGGGCGTTCGGCGACCTGGGGACGCACGGCCTGGACCTCCTGATGTGGCTGGCGGGCGACGTGGTCCGCGCGACCGCCGAGCTGGAGGTCGTGACCCGCCGCTACGGCGACTGCGACGAGACGGGCGAGGGGCTCTTCAAGTTCGCCTCGGGGGCGATCGGCACCCTGGCGGCCGCCTGGGTCGACGTGGCGAACCCCGTGAGCCTCCTCGTGAGCGGCACGGAAGGCCACGCGGCGATCGTCGGCGGCAAGGTCTACTTCCAGTCGAGCAAGGTGCCCGGCGCCGACGGCAAGGAGCCGTGGACGGCGCTTCCGGCGGCGCTGCCGAGCCCGCTCGACATGTTCCTCAGCGCGGTGGGCGGGGCGACGGGGCTTCCGCTGGTCGGCGTCCGCGAGGCCGCGAGGCGTTCCGCGGTCATGGAGGCGATGTACAAAGGCGCCAAGGGCCAGCGGTGGATGGCGCCGAAGTAGTTAATGTGCGCCACGGCCGGTGACCCTCTGCCTTGACGGGAGAGGGTGGTGAAACAGGGTGAGGGTGATGGTGTACGGCCCCCCCTTGCCCCCGGCCCCTCTCCCGCAAGGGGAGAGGGCAGTGCGGACGCACGGTGAGGTGGGTGAGACAGGAGGCTTATTATGGACGACCCGCTATACGACGAAGTCTCCGACATCGAGGCGAAGATCGAGGAGAACCGCCGCCTGGCGGGTCTCCTGGCGGACGTCCAGCGGTCGCTGGCGACTGAGGCGGCGCGCATGATCTCGCTCAAGCAGCGGGTGCTGGCGCGCCAGAAGGAGGTCATGAGTTTTCCGCGGCCAACCCGTCCAGCGCCCGCCCACGCGGCGCGCCCTCAGCCGCAGGCCGTGGACGCCCGGGTGCTGGATTTTCTGGTGGGTGCCGCGGCAGGGCAGGATCGGGCGCATGCGGCGGGGCCGGAGAAGCAGGCCGCGGCGAAGGAGCGTCCAACGCCCGCCGACTACGCCGGCGCTCGCCAGCAGGTGGCAGAGGGGAAGCGGGCCGCCCGGGACGCCGCCCGGTCGGCCATGACCGCCGCGCGCGAAGCCAGTGCCGCGCCGTCCCCGCCTCCTGAGCCGAAGCTCGCGACTGTGGAAGCGCCCTCCTCACAGGCCACGCCGGCCGAGTACGCCGGCGCTCGCCAGCAGGTGGCGGAGGGGAAGCGGGCCGCCCGGGACGCCGCCCGGTCGGCCATGACCGCCGCGCGCGAAGCCAGTGCCGCGCCGTCCCCGCCTCTCGAGCCGAAGCTCGTGACGGTGGAAGCGCCCTCCTCACAGGCCACGCCGGCCGAGTATGCCGACGCTCGCCAGCAGGTGGCGGAGGGGAAGCGGGCCGCCCGCGATGCCGCCAGGTCTCTCCTGACCGCGGCGCGCGAAGCGACGACCGCGTCGTTTTCGCGCGATGAGCCGGAGCTCATGATTGTCGAAGAGCCGCCCGCGCCGGCGGCACCGGCGGCTGAGCCGGCCCCAGGCGCCGTGGGGGTGCCCCAGCCTCACGCCGAAGCGGTCCATGCGGCCGAAGTCGAGGCGGCCGAGGCCGAGCCGGCCGGGCCGGACGCCGAGCTTCGGGCGGACGAGAAGCGGCTCACCGAGGCGCTGGAGGCCGGGCGGCTGGCGATGTCGAACATCGACCGATGCAAGGAACTGCTGCACAGCGTGGCCCAGGGCGGGGCCCTGCACACGATCGCCAGCGCCATGTTTTCGAAGAGCCCCGACCACGCGAAGCTCGACGAGGCACGCCAGGCGGCCCACGAGGCCCAGGAGAACCTGCACAAGTTCCGTGAGCACGTGACCGCCCTGCGTCATCGGCTGGGCGGGAAGACCGACGCGGGCGAGCTCGCCGGCCTAGCGGATCGCCTTCTCGGGCACGTGACCGGCGAATCGGAGGGCGAGCCCGGCCTGCTGCACTCGCTGGAAGGGCTGCGCGAAACCTATCACGATCTCCGGGGGCTCTGCGTGCGGCTCCAGCGCGAGGCCATCGCCGTGCGGGCCCGCCTGGCGGCGATGGAGCGGGCGCGGCGGACGGGGACGTAGGGCGGGGTGCGGACGGCGGGAAGCTGGTGCGCGGCGGGTCTCCCGACCCGCCGGGATCAGCCTTTTTCATGTGGCACGGTGTGCCTGCCAACCTGTGGCACGTGAATGGCGACGGCTGAACACGAGAGCCGCGGCGTGGCCGCAGCCTATGCCTTGCGGCCTTTGGCGGCGTCCTGGCCGCGCTTCTCGGCGGCCTTGTCGGCGGCGGCGGCCAGGCGGCGATGCTTGGCGGCCTCGCGGCGCATCTGGGCGATGGACTTCACCTGCAACCGCGCCGCCCCGTGGCCCTTGTGCGTTCCCAGGTACTTGCCCTTGCGCTTGGCATCAGCCAGGCGCTTCTTCGCGTCCGGCACGGCCTGCTTGTACTGCGGCAGCCACCGGGCCTGGGCGACGAGCATCTCGTCGGTCATCTGCCAGACCTCGGGGGGGTTGCAGACGGCGGCCACGAGCGGGTCGTGGAGCATCGCCTGCTTGAGCAGGGTCACGTCGCCCCGCACGGCGGCATGCACCGCCATCCTCTGCACGTTGACGCTGGCCAAGAGCGTGGCGGCGCACGCCATCGGCAGGTCGCCGACGCGCGGGATGGAGATGCCGCTCTTGTCGACATAGCCGGGAACCTCGACGATGCAGTCGTCGGGCAGGTTCGGGATGCATCCGTCGTTGCGGACGTTGAAGTGGCCGCGGTAGGTGCGGCCGGTTTCGAGCCCCTCGATGATCCAGCTTCCGTGCTCGCTGGAGCGGTCGGCCGGGCCGATGGGCTTGTCCTCGGCCTTGAGCCACTGGGGGAAGTCGGTCTCGAACCAGTTCCGCCCCTCGGTGCAGACGCGCAGGTACCCGCCCGTCTCGCCGTTGATCCAGCTCGAGAGGTCAATCCAGCGGCGGATCTCCTTCGGCCGCTTGCGGTACCACGGCACGTACTCCGAAAGGTGGCCGTTCGATTCCGTGGAGTAGTAGCCGAAGCGGCGCAGGACGTCGAGGCGCACCTTCTCGGTCTTCGAGAAGACGGGGTGCCGCTCGAAGGCCGCCAGGAGCTCCTCTCCGGTGACGTTGCGGCCCTTGTAGATAATCTGGATGTACCATGTCTGGTGGTTGATGCCGGCGCAGATGATGTCGACTTCCTTCTTGTCCTTGGCGCCGAGGGCGGCGGCGATCTGCCACCAGCCGCCTTCCACGCCGTGGCAGAGGCCCACGGTGCGCACCCTGCCGAACTCGATGGCGGCCCAGGTGTTCATGGCGTTGGGGTTGGCGTAGTTGAGGAAGAGGGCGCCGGGCCCCGCGACCTGGCGGATGTCTTTGCAGAAATCGAGGACGCAGGGGATGTTCCGCTGGCCGTACATGATGCCGCCGGCGCAGAGGGTGTCGCCGACGCACTGGTCGACGCCGTACTTGAGGGGGATGTCGATGTCGAGGCGGAAGGCCTCCAGGCCGCCGATGCGCGTGCAGTTGACCACGTAGTCGGCGCCGTCGAGCGCGCGGCGGCGGTCGAGCGTGGCAAAGATCGTCGCCGGGAGCTTGTTGGTGCGGATGTCCTTCCGGCACAGCGCGACGACCATGTCGAGGTTGGGCTTCGAGATGTCGGTCATCGCGAAGCGGGTGTCCTGAAGCTCGGGCACCGAGAGGATGTCGCGGAACAGCCGTCGCGTGAATCCCACGCTGCCGGCCCCGATGAAAGCCACTTTGATTGCCATGCGGCCGTCTCCTGTCGTGCTTGGGTCTTGGTGGGGTCTGTGTATACCGGCGGGGGGCGGAATTGGCAAGGATAAGACGGGGGCGGACGTACGGGGGGCCGGCACGTGTGGCCCCCGACCCCTTGGTTGTTTCCTGGCCCGGAAATCTCCTTGCCCTGAGAGGTAGCATTCGGGTAATTGTATGCCATTCGGCGCCGGCCCTGCCTGGGTTGCGGGGACCCGCGCCACAGGGGTCAACCCGGAACTTGAGATTGGAGAACGTCATGCCGCAACAGAAAGTCGTGCTGGATGAGAGAGACATACCCCGCCAGTGGTACAACCTGGCGGCGGACCTGCCGTCGCCGCTCCTGCCGCCGCTCGGCCCCGACGGCCAGCCGGTCAAGCCGGAGATGCTGGCGCCGGTCTTCCCCGGTAACCTCATCGAGCAGGAAGTGAGCTCCAAGCGATGGATCGACATTCCCGACGAGATCCTCCAGATCCTGGCGATGTGGCGGCCGTCGCCGCTGTACCGGGCGCGGCGGCTCGAGCAGGCCCTCGGCACCCCGGCGCGGATCTACTACAAGAACGAGGGCGTCTCGCCCCCCGGCAGCCACAAGCCCAACACGGCCGTGCCGCAGGCCTGGTACAATAAGCAGTTTGGCATCAAGCGCCTGTGCACCGAGACGGGGGCGGGCCAGTGGGGCAGCGCGCTGGCGTTCGCGTGCTCGCTGGTGGGCCTGGAGTGCAAGGTGTTCATGGTCCGCATCAGCTTTGACCAGAAGCCGTTCCGGCGGCTGATGATGGAGACCTGGGGCGCCACCTGCATCCCCAGCCCGTCGGACCAGACCCAGGCCGGCCGCATGATCCTCGCGAAGATGCCCGACACGCCGGGGTCGCTCGGCATCGCCATCAGCGAGGCGATCGAGGCGGCGGTTACCGACCCGACCGGCCAGTCGCGGTATAGCCTCGGCAGCGTTCTCAACCACGTTCTGCTGCACCAGACGATCATCGGCTTGGAGGCGAAGAAGCAACTCCAGATGTTCGGCGAGAAGAAGCCCGACATAGTCATCGCGTGTGCGGGCGGCGGATCGAACTTCGCCGGCATCGCGTTCCCGTTCGTGGCCGACAAGATCGCCGGCCAGAACATCGAGATCTACCCCGTCGAGCCGGAATCCTGCCCGACGATGACGCGGGCCCCCTTCGTCTACGACCACGGAGACACGGCCCGGATGACGCCCCTCTTGCCGATGCACTCGCTCGGCCACGCGTTCGTGCCGGCGCCCATCCATGCGGGCGGCCTCAGGTATCACGGCATGGCGCCGCTGGTGAGCCAGGCGATCCGCTGCGGCCTCGTCACGCCGAAGGCGTACCACCAGTTGCGGTGCTACGAGTCGGCGGTCACGTGGGCGCGGACGGAGGGGTTCATCCCCGCGCCGGAGACGGCGCACGCCATCGCCGCCGTCATTGACGAGGCCAAGAAGGCCAAGGAAGAGGGCAAGGAGAAGGTCATCCTGTTCTGCTGGTCCGGCCACGGCCTCATGGACCTGAGCGGCTACGACGCCTACTTCCGCGGGAAGCTGACAGACTACGCCCTGCCGGAAGAGGAGATGGAGAAGAGCCTGACGGCGATCAAGGACCTTCCGAAGCCGCCGCCGGTGGGGGCGCGCAAGTAAGACCCCACGTCGAGCCCGCCGCGGGTGCGGCGTACGTGTTCGGCGCGGCGCCAATTGCCGGGTGGCATGGCCACGCGCCGTTGCGAGGCCAGGTTCCGCCGCGCGTCGGGGCACATGTCCACGCAAAGGCGCGAGGACATGCCACCCACGCTGGACACGTACGGTCAGGAGACCCGCCGCGTTCATGCTCCCAGAGAGTGCAGCAGTTCCTACTTCGGCGCCTGGATGGCGTAAAGGTAGGTCTGCGTGGCCACGTAGAGGACGCCGTTGGCGGCGATGGGCGTCGCGTAGACGGGCACGTCGAAGTGCGCCTCGCTCAGGATCTTCTTCTCCTTGCCCACCGCGAAGACCGTCACCTTCCCCTTCTCGTCGCCGATGAGGACCTTTCCGTCGACGGCGAACGTCGAGCCCCACACGTGGGCCCCCAGGTCGTGCGTCCAGCAGGCGGCGCCCGTCTCGGCGTCGAGGCAGTGGACGATGCCCGCGTAGTCGGCGACGAACAGCAGGCCGTCGGCGATCGAGACCGTCGAGAAGCTCCGCTGGATCTTGTAGTACTGCCAAATCTTGCCGGACTCGGTGATGTCGCCGGTCTTCGTGGCGTCGATGCACGAGAGGCACCCGGGGCCGTTGCCGTGCTGGCTGTCCTGGCCCACGGTCACGTAGATGCGGTTCTTGTAGAAGACGGGGGTGCCGATGATCTCGCTCGGCCCCTCGTGGTTCTTGTTGTACGGGAGGGGCTTGCCGTCTTTCATCTTGTTTTGCGGCGGATTGCAGTCGAACTTCCACACGGACCGGATCGTTGGCTTCTTGCCGTTCTCGCCCGGCACGGGCACGGGGTCGAAGGCATAGCAGACGCCGTCGCCGCCGCCCCAGATGACGAGGTCTTTCCCGTTCACCTTCGCGAGGCTCGGCGAGGACCAGTCGCCGTGGAAGATGCCGTTGCCGATGGGCGGGTCGCTCACGGCCACCAGCTCGCCGGTCTTCTTGTCGAGGACGATCAAGTCCGGGCAGTCCGGCGACGGCCGCACGCGGTGCGACTTGTCCACGCCGTTCGACGTGCAGACGTACAGGTAGTCGCCGAGGACGACGACGGAGCAGTCGGCGGCATCCTGGGGCCAGGAGTCGACCTCCGCGAGCATGTCGAAGCGCCAGACGATGTCGCCGTCGGTCGGGCCCACGGTCACCGCCGGCGGAGGCGCCGGCGCGTCCTTCTTGTCGAACCGGCCCGGCTTGGTCGGCAGGTCGCCGGTGCCGGCCATGTACTGCCCTTCGTCCATGAACGGGCCGTCGTTGCCGTTGGCCTGGCCCTGCACGTCGAGGCAAAGGACCTCGCAGCGGTTGGTCACCAGGTACACGCGGTCGCCGTCGACGGTCGGCGACGAGCAGACGCCCAGGTTGAGCTGGTCGAAGTTGAAGTTCGAGTCCTTGGTCTTCATGCGCGGGATGGGGAGCTGCCAGAGGAGCTTGCCGGTGGCCTCTTCGAGGCACATGACGAGGCCGCCGCCGGTCTTTTTCAGGCGCGGGTCATTGAGGGAGGCGTCGTTGGTGCCGATGAAAAGGCGGCCGTTCAAGACGGTCGGGTTGCCGTAGGTCTGCGAGCCGAGCTTGACCTTCCACTTGATGTTCTTCTCGGGCGAGCCCTCGACGCCCTTCTTCTCGTCCTTGGGCACGGCGAGGCTGAAGCTGTCGGGGATGCCTTTTTCGTCGGAGGCGAAGTTGCGGCCGTCGCGCCCGCCCCACTGGGGCCAATCGGTGGCCGCGACGCCGGCCGACAGGATCGCGACCGCCAGCGTGCTCAACAGCAAGACCCGCAAGCTTTTCGCATCCATGGACCGTTGGCCCTCGCCGCCCCTGGAAAGTTGACGCCCGATTTAACCCAGTGCCGCGGCGAGGGTAACGCGGGTTATCGGATGACGCCCTTGGGGCTGAGCGCGGCGGGTCTGCGCGAGCGAGCGCGGCGGGTCTCCCGACCCGCCGCGTGGAAACTGCCCCGCAGCGACCAGAAAACACACGCACGCGGCGGGTCGGGAGACCCGCCGCGCACCCACGTTTGCCCCCCGCCGCGCACCATGGCAGGCGCTGCGCACCAATCAGACAGGTGACGCCTTTGGGCGGGCCACCTTGACGAGGAACCAGATTGCCCCGGCCACGCAGATGAGGATGAGGGGTCCCATGCCGACCAGCATCCCGGGGAGCGGGCCGCCGACGGCCGGGGCCAGGGCCGCGCCCAGGAGCCCCGACAGCGGGCCGATCACGAAACCGATGCCGATGATCCCCTCGTGGGCGCCGCCGGCCTCCACCGCCGCGTTCTTCACGATCATCGCGTAGTAGAGCGCCGAGTAGTACGTCATGCCGGCCCCCAGGCCGAAGAGGAGCTCGCCCACCAGCACCACCGGCACGCTCGGTCCGAAGATGGCCAGGAAGAACCCCGCGGGCACCAGGAAGATACCCACCACCAGCGGCCAGCCCCGGTTGTGCCAGCCGACGTAGAGGTGGAGGGCCAGGAACGTCAGGCCGCGGAACACATCGAGCAGGCCCGAGAGGGCCGTCGCCGCCGCGACGCTCACCGCCAGGACCGCAAAGACCCGCGGCAGCAGGGCCGCCAGCACCCACATCAGCGAGTAGCTGCACAGCATCAGGGAGCGGCTCGACGCCAGGAGGCCCCGGTAGCGCGCCATGGCCGACGGCGTCGGCCGCTCCGGGTGGTCGGCCGCCAGGTGGGCCGGACGGCGCTCGAGCGGCAGCACCAGGGCAAGACTCACGAGGTTCAGGAGGCCGGCGGTCGCGAACAGGCTCGGCGACCAGAAGCCGATGAGCGGGCCGGCGGCCACGAGGGCGACCGGGATGGCGCTGGCCCACGCCAGGTTGAAGCGGCCGACCGTGGAGGCCTGGGCGGTGGGCGTGCGGCCGGCGCTGACGTAGCTCTCGATCACGGGCCACTTCAGGCCGTTCAGGCCGCCGATCAGGGTGTTGACGACGGCGAGCACGACCGACTGGGGCCACAGGAAGAGAATGGCGTGGGCGAGGAACTGGCCGACGAGCGTCAGGACGAGCAGGCGCTTCTCCGACAGCCGGCGCGCGGCCGCGTGGCTCGCCAGGGCGCCGACGGCGTACGCGGTGCCGAACCCGAGCGCCAGGCCGAGGTTCTCGGCGTCGGTGAAACGCAGCCGATCGTGGCTGTAGAAGTAGAGGCCGCGCTCGATGAGCGTGGTCACGAAGCTTTCGACGAAGGAGATCAGGAGCAGGCGGGCGAATAGTGGCACATGGACCTCGCTAGATGTTGCCGGGCGACGAGCGCTGTTCACGGGCGATTTCTTTGACGAGGGCGAGCAGGCGGCTGTGGCGGCGGCGCTTCTCGGCGGCCGTCACGTCGTCGGGAAATCGCTCGGCCGCCGCGGTGCCGGGGCGCGGCGAATACTTGAACACGAACGCGCCCGCGAACCGGACCCGGCGCACCAGGTTGACCGTTGCCTCGAAGTCCTCGGCCGTCTCGCCGGGGAACCCCACGATGAAGTCCGACTCCACCTTGAGGCCCGGCCGCCGGGCGCGGACCATCGCTACGCGGTCCTCGTACTCGGCGGCCGTGTAGCCGCGGTTCATCCGGGCCAGCACCGCGTCGGACCCCGACTGCGCCGGCATGTGCAGGTACGGCACGACCTTGGGCACGTCGCGGAACACGGCGGCCAGGCGCTCGGTCATCGCCTGCGGGTGGCTGGTAATGAAACTCAGGCGCGCGAGGTCCGGCGTCTCGGCCGCCCGCGCGACGAGGTCTGCCAGGTCCCACCGCCGGCCGTCCTCCTCGGCGGCATACTGGTTGACCGCCTGCCCCAGAAGCGTGACCTGGCGGGCGCCCTGCTCGGCCAGGCGGCGGACCTCTTCGAGAATGGACCGCGGCGGGCGGCTCCGCTCCGGCCCGCGGACGTGCGGCACCACGCAGTAGGTGCAGAAGTTGTCGCAGCCGCGCATGACGGTGACGTAGGCCGCGCCGGCGGACGCCGGGCCGAGGAGGCGGCGGACTTCCACGCCGTCGAGCGCCGCGTCGGAAGCAGCAAAGGCGGCGGCTTCCGACACGGGGGTGGCATGCCCCGCGCGTCTTTCGCCGGGCGCGGTCTCGCCGCCGGGGGAAGCATGCCCACGCAACAGCGGCGTGGGCATGCCACCCTCGCCCGGCAGACGGGCCTCGGCGCGCCGCGGGTCGAGGGCGGTCGCCTCGGCGCCGGCCCGGGCGCGGGCGATCAGGTCGGGAAGCTCGGCCAGCCGCCCGGGGGCGCAGACGAGGTCGACCAGCGGGGCCCGCCGGCGGACCTCCTCGCCGAACTGCTGGGCCATGCACCCCAGGAGGCCGATGACGAGGCCGGGCCGGCGGCGCTTGCGGCCGGCGAGGGCGCCGATGTTCGAGAAGACGCGGTCCTCGGCATGGCCGCGCACCGAGCAGGTGAGGAACAGGAGCACGTTGGCCCGGTCCTGGTCCGCCGCCACCTCGGCGCCTGCGGCGCGCAGCACTTCGGCTGCCAGTTCGGCGTCGAGCTGGTTCATCTGGCAGCCGTAGGTCGTAATATGGACGCGCGTGGGTTCCATGGAGCGGGCCATTATAGGCGGGGGCGGGGGGCGCAACAAGAGCGCGGCGGGGATGGGGCTTCCGTGTCCGGGGTGGCACGGCCACCTGCCGTTGGGCGGCCGTGCATCCTATCGGAGAAAGCACGGCCACGCAAAGGCGCCCGCCGCGGCGGGCAGGCTGTGACCGTGCCACCCGAGTTCATGTCTTGGTACGATCAGGCGCCGCCGGCCAAGGCAAGGAGTTGGAGGAACTTGCCCTGCATCGCGGGGTCCTTGCCGCCCAGCGGCGGGTCCAAGACCTTCAGGGTCTTCAGGTTATCGGCCACCTCCTGCTTGGCGCCCAGCTTGAACTTGCAGAAGTAGAGGTGGTAGCGGCATTCCCAGAGGCGAGCCCGGTCCGCATTCCTGTCGGCGGCCGCAATCTCCATGAGAACGCGCCACATGTCGACGGCGGTCTCAAAGTGCGCCTTGCCCTGGGCGGCGTCGGGAGCGGTCTCGCCGAGCCCCTCGTGGGCGCGGGCCTGACCGTAGAGGCACTCCTCCTTGATGGCCTGGCCTTTCGCCACTTCATGGGGCTTCATGCCGCCGATCTCCTGGTAGATGGCCAGGGCGTCCTGGCAGCGGCCGACGGCCAGGTAAAGCTCGGCCAGGGAGTAGCGGTTGTTCTCGATCTGGGTCGCCTTGTCGGCCAGGGCGCTCTTGTCGAGCCAGGCGCGGAGGGTCTCACCGAGGGCCTTGGCCTGGTCCACCTGGGTGGTCGCCAGGGCCAGCGACTCCTTGGTGTTGCGGGCCACCATCGCCCGCACGTCCTCGGTCATGGCCTTGAAGAGGCCGCCCAGGACGGGCCCGATCTCGTCGGCCTTCGCCACCTTGAGGAACTCGTTCAGCGTGTCGTTCGCCTCCTTGAGCTTGCCGAGTTTCTGGTACGCCTCGATGCGGAGCTTCAGGATGCGGCCGCGCGCCACGTTGTCGAGGTTCGGGAACTTCTTCTCGGTGTCGGCCAGGATCGGCAGGGCGCGGTCGAAGAGCTCGACCTCGGGGTACAGGAAGACCTCGGCCCCGTTGATGCAGGCGGCCTCGGCCCAGTCGATCAACTGGTTTTCCTTCTCGGGCGGCAGGCCCTTGCCCTTCATGGAGAAGGCGTAGGTGACATAGGCGAGGAGGTCGCGCGAGACCTGGACGGCGGTGCTGATGATGAGCTGCTTGTCGCGCGAAGGGACGATCTTCTCGCGGAAGTGCTCGAGGCGGCACACGGGGATCCAGTACCGCGAATCGGGATACAGGGGCGACTTGTCCGCGACCTTGCTGAAGGCCTCGGAGGCCTCGGTGTACTTCTTGCCGCGGTTCAGGATGAGGCCGTAGTAGTAGACCTGGTCCGGGTCGCTGTCGATCCACTTGGCCACGAACCACTTGAGGGCGTCTTCATAGCCCTGGCGGTTCTCTTCGGTGGCCCCCTTCTCGTAAAGCTCGCCGCGGATGCTGATGGTGTACCGCGCGGCGGCCGCCGCGTACTGGTACTTGGGGAACTCGTCGGCGACCTTCTGGAAGCCCGCCGCCGCTTCGGCCTTCTGGCCCATCTTGAGGAGGCAGGCCGCCTGGAAGTAGACGGCGTCGGGATACCTGGGGTCCTTGGGGCCGGCCTTCTCGGCATAGAGCTTGAAGAGGTCCGCGGCCCGCTTGCAGGCGTCGCCGGCGGCCTTGGGATCGGTCTGGATCTTCTGCTCGCCCTCGGCCAGCTTGGCCTGGGCCTCGATCCAGATGGCGAAGGGGTCTTCGGGGGTCGTGCCGGTCTCCGTGCCGGTGCCGCCGCCGCCCAGGACCTTCGTCACCTGCTCGACGATGGTGGGGAACGGCGCGGGGCGGGTGTACATCTGGCGGAGGATGTCGAAGCCTTTCTTGCGGGTCGCCGCGTCATTCTTGTCGGCCCCTTCAAGGACGTAGCTCTCGGCCTCGACGAAGTTCATGGCGATGCCGAAGAGATCGCCGTCGAGCTTCTCCTTGAACGTCTTGCGGGCCTCCTCGATGACCTTGCGCGCCTCCTCCTTCTTGCCCTGCCTCAGGACCGTGAGGGCCCGCTCGTAGGCGACGCGCATCCTCAGCCGGTCGGCCTCCACCGGGTTGGCGATCTTGGTGGTGTCGGCGATGGCGAGAGACTGGAGGGCCTCGTCGGGCTTGCCCAACTCGCGGTAGCACATGCCGATGACCAGGTGCGCGTACCACTTGGGCGCGCCCCGGTCGGGATACGCGGGGCCCGTGTAGGCCTGGAAGGCGGTGATGGCGTCTTCGAGCATCTGCTTGCGCGACCGTTCCTTGTCGGCGGGGATGTAGTCGGGGGGCAGGACCCAGGCGTAATAGTACATGATCCAGTCGCTGGCGTACTTCGCCTCGCCCTGCATCTTCTTGATCGCGCGGTCGAAGGTGTTGACGTACTTGGACCTCTCCTTCAATTCCATATGATCCAGATCGGACATCCAGGTCCGGGCGTCGTCGAAGACGGCCTTGTACTGGTCGCCCGACACTTTCAGGAGGTCGAGGGTCCGCTGGCGGTCGCCGGCCCGGCGGTCGGTGATCTGGAGGTAGTTGAGGTCATCCGTGAGCTGGTGCTCGAAGATCATGTCGGCGAGGGTCCGGCGGATCTTCAGGACCGCGAGGCGGGCGTTGTAGCGGTCCATCGTCTTATCGGCGGGGGTTGCCTTCATGGCCTGCGTGGCCTCGGCGATGGCCTGCTCGTAATACTGCTTGGCCTTCTTGAACGCCGCGTCGCGGTCGCCGATGATCCTGGCCTGGAGGGCCTTCTGGTACTCGACGTTGGCCAGGGCGAGGGCGTTGCCGCCGGCGCCCACCGCCGGCGTTGTGCCCGGCGTGGTCGTGGCCTGGGCGGCCGACTTGGCCTTCAAGTAAGCCTCCATCAGGCTGCTGAGCTTGCGGGCCTCCAGGCCCCTATAGAAGACGTCGTCTTCCGAGGCCGGAGGGGCCGCAGCGCCCCAGGCGATGGCCCCGCCCAGCAGCGCCGCCAAGACCGTGAACGTCAGGATTCGATACGCCGTTTGCATCACACCCACCTGTTTCCATAACGTACGCCGCGGCAACGCCGCGGCACTTGTCGGCGGCGAGCCCGCCGCGGGAGCGGCGGGGGATCTTCTCGTTCGGCGTCTCCCGCCGCTTCCGCGGCGGGCTCATATAGCGCCGCGGCGAGACCGCGGCCTGCATCCGGCGCTGTTACTGGTAAGGCACCGCGAAATGGATCTCGGAGAACCCCGCGGAGACCGCCTGGTCGAAGCCTTTGACGACGTACTTGTGTCGGCAGGCCATGGTCGGTGAAATCAGGACCGGATGATTCGGCGGCAGGCCCTGGCTCCGGAGGGTCTGGAGGGCGTTCTTGAGGCTCTCGAAGTTGTCGCCGAGGTTCTGGTTGTCGTTGAGGACGATGGAGACCCGCTCGCCCTTGGGCCCCTCGTCGAGCAGTTCGATCTTGATCCGCTGCACGTCGATCTGCTGCTTGCCCGCCACGGGACCCGACGTGGTCGGGAGGTTCGTGGTCAGGTAGCCCTCGGTCATCGAGAACGACGGCGTCAGGAGGAAGAAGATCAGCAGGTTGAACGTGCAGTCGATCATGGGCGTCATGGCCGGCTGCATGACCGGCGGCACAGGAGGTCGTTTGACCTTCATACGCTACTCCTTGACTACAAGCCTCTCTTGGCCAGCTTCTCCGGGTCCACGACTTCCGTCGTGATCCACCACCCCTGGATCTGGGCGCGGCCGGTGGCCAGCATGGCGCGGGCCACCTCCTCGTAGGGGATCTCGGAGTCGGCCCGGAGGATGACGTTCATCGTTTCGCCCGCGGTGAGGCCGGCCTTGCGCTCCTTCAGCACGTCGGTCAGTTCGTCCAGCGTCAGCGTCTGGCCGAACACGACCAGGTGGGGGTTGTCGGGGTTGACGACGTTGATGACGACGTTCCTGAACTGGGTGTAATCCTTGAACAGGGCCGACGTAGACGGCGGCAGGATGACCTCCTCGATCTCGAGCTTGGCGAACTGGGCCGTGAGGATGAAGAAGATGAGAAGGTTGAACACCATGTCGATCATCGGCGTCATGTTGACGCTGACGACGCCGACGCCCGATGGTTTCGGCAGTTTCATGACGGATTCCTTTTCCTGGCGGACGCGCCGCGGCGGGCGTCGCCCGAACCTTGATCCGCCTCAGGCGCCGGCGCTGGGCTTGAAGTTGGCCAGCAGTTCCTCGGCCACCAGGGCGGCCTCGGTCGACAGGTGCTCGATACGGGTCTTGAAGATACTGTAGGCCGCCAGGGCCGGGATGGCCACGATGAGGCCGGTGAACGTTGACACCAGGGCGATCATAATACCGCCGGCGAGGTCGGCCGGGTTCGCCTTGCCGCCCTTGCCCTCGATTTCGCCGAAGGCCACCATCATGCCCCAGATCGTGCCCCAGAGGCCGAACATCGGGGCGACGTTCCCGAGGAGGTTCAGCCACTCGATCTTGCGGTACAGGCGGGCCGTGCGCTCCGAGGCGGCGTCCTGCATGGCGTTCTCCATCGCATCGTAGCCGTTGGCCGCCTCGATCAGGCCGGCGTGGACGACGGCCGCGACGAACGAGGGGTCGTTCTGGCAGAACTCGAGGGCCTCGCGGAACCGCCGCTCGTCGAACATCGTCTTGACCTGCGCCACCGAGAGTTCCGGCACGACGGTCGTCCGGCGGATCGTGATCGCATGCTCGACGATCAACGCAATCGACGCCAGCGAGCAGATGTAGAGCGACATCATGTCGAAGAAGCCGATGGGGTCTGTGAACGTGGAGATGTAGAACATGTTGGCGAGCGACCGCCGCGTGGACTTGAGTTCTCCCGCGTACACGGCCTCGCCGACCATCAGCAGCAGGACGCCTGCCGCCAGCACCCAAGTGCCCAACCTGGCCAGTCTCTTGTTACCCATGTGCACCGACTCCTTGATCCGATGGTTCCCTGAAACTCTTGCGCTGTGCCTGACCTTGGCTCGTGACCGGCGGGTCTACTTCGCAGACCCTAGCCGGGCCAGTTCCTTTTTCGCACTTTCCGCGCCGGGCGTGCCGGCGTACCCGGTCGCCGCCTCGCTATAGACCTTGACGACTTCCGCCTTGGGGGCCTTGGCGGCCTCCATCGTCTGCCCGGCCCGCCAGAGCGACTCGGCCGTCCGGGCGCGGTCTTTCGTCGGATACAGGATCGGCAGCCGCATGAACTCCAGCGCCGCCTCGAAGTACATCTTCTGCTCCTGGCACACGCGGCCGCGCCAGTACGCCACGTCGGCCGGATACATGCGGGCCAGCGTCTTGCCGTAGTCGGCCAGGCACGAGGCGGCCTTGTCGACCTGACCGCCCGTGACCAGCAACTCCAACTGCTTCAGCTCCGCCGGCTGGCGGATCCGCGGGTCCTCGCTCGCCAGGGCCGCCTGGAGGATCTTGGCGACATCCTCGGCCGAGCCTTCCTGGAGGACCAAGCCGGCCCGGAAACTCTTCAACTCGCCGACGAACGGCTTGTCGCCGGCCCCGTCGAGGGCCGCGTCGACCTTCTTGAGCATCTCCTTGTTGGCCTCGCGGGCGCTCGGGTCGGCGCTCGGGAGCTTCATGCCTCCGACGAGCGCCGGGCTGGCGCGCAACATTTCGAGGTAGGCGTCGAGGGCCTCGGCCACGCGGCCGGAATCGGCGTAGACCTTGAACATGCGGAACTGGGCGAGGACCCGCAGCCAGGCGGGCGTCCCTTCCTTCGCCATCAGGCCCTTGTAGAGTTTCTCAGCCTCCTGGAGGGCCTTGGCGTCGCCCTTGGTGGCGCCCAGGGCCCAGGCGTCTTCGGCCTTCGCGAGATCGGGGTACTTGTCGGCCGTGACCCTGGAGATGTCGGCCATGGCGACGGTCTTCTTGGTCTCGCCGGCGACCACGATAATGAGACCGTCGGCGCCGACGCCGGTGATCTCGCCGTCGTAGCCGATGCCGCGGGCGGTCCGGATCTTGTCGGCCGCCGCACCTGAGGCGACCGCGAGGACCACGGCTGCCGCCAGGGCAAGCATTCGCGCGTTATTGTGTGAGGGTCGCAAGGTCTTGCTCGGACACAAATTTGTAGTTCCCGTTATTCTGTTCCGCGATCTGCTTCAGGATGGCCGCGCCCGACGTGTAGAGGAAGCCGATGGTGTGGACCGTCACTTTGTTGCCGACGTTGCCGCGCTTCACCAGGTCGACGATCGCCTTGTCGAACTCGCCGTCGGTCAGGAGGTAGATGAGCTCCGCGCCGCACGCGAAGGCCCGCTCGAGCGCCTTGGACGGGTCGGTCTCGCCCTGGGGAATAATACTGTCGACGAACTCAAAAGCCAACTGCTTGTTGCGTTCGGTGGCCGCCACGAGGCGCCGCGTGGGCATCTCGACCGGCGGACCGGAGGAGTAGAAGATGACGTGGAACTCGGTGTCTTCGCCCAGCTCGCCGATGGAGCGCTTCAGCTCGTACTTCACGAAATCGATGGAGTCGGTCATACTGCCCGACCGGTCCACGACGTAGACGATCTTGTGGGCGATCTCGCCCTCGACGCCGGCGCCGAAGAACCCGCGTCCGCCGGAACCCAGGCCCTCGAAGCCGCCGATCTCCTTGCCGCCGCCGCCGACGCCGATGACCTGGAGCACTTCCATGTTGTTCGACGCCACGTCCGGCACGGGGTTCTGCGTGAACTGCCGGACGATGCTCGTGCTGGGGCCCGGCCGATTGCGGCCGCGCGACGTCTGCTGCATGTCCTTCGTGATCTTCCGCTTCTCGATCTTGTGCTGCTTCGTCTCGAGCACCTGCGACTTGTACTCGAACGGCGGCTGGATGGCCTGTGCCTGCCACGACACGAAGGCCATCAGCAGGACGATCGACAGGTGGAGGACGATGCTGGTGCCCCAACTGGGCAGATACAGCGCCAGCCACCCCATGACGGTGTCCATGCCGCTGGGGGGCAGTTCCTCCTCCTCTTCCGGCGCCGCCGACTCGGGAGGCGGGGCTTCGGCTTCAGCCGTGGGCTCGGCGCCGGCGGCCGCAACCGCCGCGGCCGTCGCCGGGTCGGTCGGCTGGGCGTCGGCCGGCACCGCGATCATCTGGTTGCAGTGCGGGCACGAGACCTCGGAACCCGGAGATTCGTCCACCGTCAGCCGCTTGCCGCATTTTGAACAGCGGAATCTGAAGGCCATTGGGACACCTCCTTGTTCAGGCCGACCCTAGGCGGGTAATACTAAACGACGAACCTACACCCTGTCAACCCGGCACTTCACCGCCCGCTCCCATTCTCCGCACCTTAACATACGGACGAGAGGCCGCATCGTTCGACAAAAAAATCCTCCACCTCCTCTCCCTCCAGGCAGGCGGCGCGGCCGCGCGGTCTTGCGTGGCTGTGCAGCGACCGGGTGTCCGGCTCATGGCCACGCCGAATCGCCCGGCGCGGCGGGCAGGCTGCGGCCATGGCACCCCGCAATAACACGCCACGCCAGTGCGACAACGCTAACTCGCTGATTGGTGCGCGGCGGGGCTCCTGACCCGCCGCGCCGAGTGTCAGTCTCGGCGCCAGGGCCGCAGTTTCTGGCGCGGTGGGTCAGGAGACCCATTGCGCACCAGTCATAGTAGCGCCGTGGTACTGGACAAGCAAACGGCGCGTGACGGCGCCGCCCAACTATCGGAAAATGCTTCAACGTTAGCCAGGAAAGCGCTAGAATGGCTTCCGTGGGATGGGGGATGGGAGGGGTAGCGGATGGCTCGCTTGCGGGCGGCAGTCGCCCTGGCCATTGTCCTGGCGGCAGAGGTGGCGTGGGGCGCCGAGACCGTCCCCCCGCCCGCGCCGCGCATCGCCGAGGGGGCGTGGGCGCCGGCCCTCAAGTCGCACCCGCGTCTCCTCGGGCCGAAGGAGTTCCTCCAGGCCCAGGCCAAGGCCAAGCCCGACATCTACAAGCTCATCCGCACCGACCCGTCGCTCAAGGCGGTCGCGATCACGCACGCCGTCGAAGGCGTTCCGCGCGAGCGGATCGAGCCGTTCATCGCCGCCGCCAGGAAGCACGTGGCCGCCGGCGTCACGAACGTCCACCAGGATACCCACCTGGCGCTCACCCAGGTGGCCCTGACGTACGATCTCTTCTTCGACGCCATCTCGCCCGAGGACCGCCAGGCGATGATCGACTGGATGAACGCCCACCTCGAGAAGTACACGACCGACGAAAGCGCGTTCCACAACTCCACACTCTCGAAGGCCCAGACGTACCTCCAGATCGCCTACGGCACGATGGGCGAGAACCCGCGGGCCGGCGAGTTCCGCGACTACGCCATCAAGAAACTCTACGAGGGCCTCGTGCTCCAGGCGATCCTCGAATTCGGCGCCGGCGGCGGCTACACCGAGTGCGGGTGGTACACGCGCGGCTCGCTCTGGAACCTGGTGCAGGCCCTCGAGATGGCCCGCCGCTTCGAGCCCTACGACGGCTTCGCCCAGGCGCCGCGGTTCTTCTACCAGCGCCTGGCGTACGAGATGTACCAGCCGTACCCCGGCTTCGGCGAGTACGGGGCCGAGCACTATTCCTGCGAGGGCGACGGCTCGTACGTCTACGGCGGGCACACGGAATATCCACGCCACACGCGGACCGTCCTGGCCCAGTATTTCCGCGGCTCGGCGCTGGCCGGCTACGCGATGAACCGCTGCCGCAAGGGGTCGAACTTCGACGCAAGGCTCGTCGACTTCCTGTACGAGGAGGACCGCCAGCCGGCGCTCGACCTCGCCGCGCTGCCCCTGGCGCACGTGGCGGCGGGAATCGGCAAGGTCTACGCCCGGAGCGACTGGACCGACGACGCCACGTGGCTGCGCTTCGAGTGCGGCGACTACTGGAACGCCCACCAGCACTTCGAGGTCGGCAACTTCGAGATCTTCCGCTACGACGAGCTTGCCGCCGAGAGCGGCGAGTACCACGACTGGGGCTCGCCCCACGCCATGAACTGGCTGGTTCGAACGGTTGCCCATAACTGCATCCTCATTTACCAGCCCGGCGAGACGTGGCCGCGGATGCGCGACGGCGGCCAGGTCCGGTACGCCAACGACGGCGGCCAGGCCATGAAGTGGGTGTGGCCCGTCGCCACGCTGAGTGAGTGGAAGGCCAAGCGGGCCACGTTCGAGCGCGGCGGCCTCGTGGCCTGCGACAACCATCCGGAGTACCTTTTCGTGGCGGGCGACTGCACCGCCGCCTACGTGCCCGCGAAACTCTCCTCGTGGGTCCGCCAGATCGTCTTCATCCGCCCGGCGACGTTCGTGGTCTTCGACCGCGTCGTCACCCCCAAGCCCGAGTTTGAGAAGACCTGGCTCCTGCACATGCGCAACGAGCCGCAACTCCAGGGGACTTCGGCCGCCATCGCCAACGGCAAGGGTCGTCTGGCTGTCGAGACGCTCCTGCCCCAGGAGGCGGTGATCCGCAAGGTCGAGGGATACACCTATCGCGGCCAGACGTTCGATCCGCCCAGGTCGCCCCTCTCGGCCAAGGCGAACAAGTGGCGGATCGAGGTCCTCCCGCCCGCGCCGCGCACCGAGGACCTGTTCCTCCACGTCCTCCAGACCGACCAGCCGCAGGCCGTCAGCCTCGTCCGCAAGGGCGACGCCGTCGGCGCCAAGGTCGGCGCCGCTGAGGTCCTCTTCACCGGCCCCGTCGGCGGCACGGTGATGATCGGCGGCAAGACCCTGCCGCTCAATCGCGGCGTGGTGACGGGCAAGTACGAGTAGACTGGCACTCGGCGCGGCGGGTCAGGAGACCCGCCGCGCACCAATCAGCAAGTTGTCATCGTCGTACCGTGCCACCCGGCCGAGGAAACCACCTCGGGTTCATCAGGGCAAGACAGACTTTGGCAAGTCGACCTTCAGGGGCACCTGCTTCTCGCCGGTGCCCGCGGGCGTGCCGTAGACCTCGACCTCAACGTAGTGGTTCTGGTCGTTCGACGTGTTCCCCCTGCTATACAGCCGCACGAACCGCGCGTGGGCGCCGCCGAGGGGAATCAGGCGGCCACGGTAATCCTCGATGTACTCCATGTCCTTGCCGAGGCCCAGGCCGCAAGAGTTGTCGTAGTCGTTGTTGTAGACCGTGCGGACGTTTG
>Ga0315273_10000878_pt1 | contig 32837 bp, 31 predicted proteins | sample YL17G02_0_MG_FD_205753 | JGI IMG/M metagenome (GOLD analysis project Ga0315273, IMG submission 205753) | Sediment microbial communities from Yellowstone Lake, YNP, Wyoming, USA - YL17G02_0 | ecosystem: Environmental > Aquatic > Freshwater > Lake > Sediment | place: USA: Wyoming | collected...
AGTACTACCGGATCAGCAAGATTCCCATGCGGCAGGATGGCGAGACGATCACCCATGTGATCACCATCGGCGAGGACGTCACTGAGACCCATGTGGCGCAGCAGCGCATCCTGCAGAGCGAGAAGCTCGCGGCCATCGGCCAGCTCGCGGCTGGCATCATGCACGAGATCAACAATCCTCTCGCCACCATCGGTGCCTGTGTGGCCGCGCTGGAGAACAAGCTCGCCGATGACGTGCCGCCGTCGGCCCAGAACGGCATGCGGGAGTATCTCCAGATCGTCGACAAGGAGGTACAGCGCTGCGAGGGCATCGTGGACGGACTGCTGGACTTCAGCCGGCCCAAGGGGAAGGCCAAGGGGCCGGTGAACGTGACCGCCATCCTGGAGGACACGCTCTTTCTGCTCAAGCACCACGAGCGCTTCAAGCGAATCGACGTCCGCCGCGAGCTCAGCGATGGTCTCCCGGCGGTCTACGCCAATGGGGAGCAGCTCATTCAGGTGTTCATGGCCATCATGCTTAACGCGCTCGACGCCATGGAGCAGGGGGGAGCCCTCACGGTCCGCTCCCTGCCGGGGACGGTGCACGAGGACGAGGTCGAGGTTCAGATCGAGGACACCGGCGTGGGCATCCCACGGGAGAAGCTGACCAAGATCTTCGAGCCGTTCTATACCACCAAACCACCGGGCCGGGGGACGGGGCTTGGCCTGTCGGTCTGTTATGGGATCGTCGCCGAGCATGGCGGGCGGATCACTGCGGACAGCCAGCCGGGGCGGGGATCGATCTTCCGAGTGTTCCTCCCGGTGGCGCAGAAGCCCGCGGGGCGGTTGCCGTGAAAATCCTGGTCGTCGAGGACGACCGGACAGTGGGACACTACGTCCTCCGCGGCTTGACCGAGCAGGGGTTTCAGACCGACCTCGTGGCGGATGGAAGCGAGGCACTGAGCGCGGCGTCGCAGGCTAGCTACGATCTCATCGTGCTTGACCTGCGCCTGCCGGGCGTGAGCGGCTTCGAGGTGCTCCGGACTCTCCGGGACCGCGGCAATACCACTCCTATCCTGGTCCTGACCGCGCAGGACGCCGTGGACTTCAAGGTCCAGGCCCTGCGGGCGGGCGCGGACGACTATGTCACCAAGCCCTTCGCCTTCGAGGAGCTGCTTGCTCGGGTCGAGGCGCTGGGGCGGCGGCCCAAGCAGATCGCCCCCAAGAGCCTCAAGGTCGGTGACCTGGAACTCGACGTCGGCACCCGGGAGGTTACCCGCGCCGGCCGCCGGCTGGAGCTGACGCCCAAGGAATACGCCGTGCTCGAATACCTCATGCGCCACGCCGGCCGGGTGATGTCCCGGACGCTGATCACCGAGTATGCCTGGGACTATCACTTCGATCCCGGCACCAACATCGTGGACGTGGTGATCAACCGGCTGCGGAAGAAGGTGGATTCGGGGCAGGGGACGAAGCTGATCCACACGGTGCGGGGGGTGGGGTATGTGCTCAAGGCGTAGGGGTTATCGGCTATCAGATATCGGCTATCGGCTATCGGCTATCAGTCATCGGCCGCCCAGTGCCGAGGACGCGTTCGGCGCGGAACCCTGTCCTTCGATCTGATAGCTGATAGCCGATAGCTGATAGCCCCCCGCCCTCCATGCCCTCCATCCGTCGCCGTCTCACCGTCTGGTATGCGGTTGCCTTGCTGGCGTCGGTTGGTGCATTCGGCGGGGCGCTGTACTTCGAGCGACGCCGGTCGAGTCTGCGGGAGCTCGACGATCGGCTGACGTTCGAGGGCCATGCCGCCGCCCAGTATTTCATTTCGTACCAGACGTCCGTGGGACACGTGCTTCCCCCGGGCGAAACCCCCAAGCTCGCGATCAACGCGGTCGGCGGGTACCTCGATGCGGTCCGCGACTACGTTGTCGTGTTCAATCCCGACCAGGCCGCGATCTACCGCAACCCGGCCATCCGGCCCTTCAGCGTGGCGGCCCTCTCCGAGGTACTCGCCGCCGGGCAGTCCGCGGGCACCACGGGCAAGCGCAGCGGGTTCGTCAAGATCGCCGGGGAAGCACAGCGCTTCCGCTACGTGCAGCTGCCGCTAGAAGCCGTGTGGGCGGAGCCGGCGAGCATCTTCGTTGCCGCCCCGGTGGACGACGTGCCGTTCGGCGCGGAACAGCTGCTGGAGGCCATGCTGGTCATCGCGCCGGTGATCCTGATCGGCAGCATGGGGCTCGGCTACGTCCTGGCAGACACCAGCCTTCGGCCCCTCGAGGGGATGGTGGACGAGCTGGAAACTGTCACCGATGGCACCAGCCTGCACCGACGGGTGGCCGTGCCGGTCTCGGCCGATGAGCTTGCCCGCCTCGCGGCCACGATGAACCGGATGCTCTCCCGGCTCGAAGAGAGCTTCGTGAGTCTGCGACGCTTCACCGCCGACGCCAGCCACGAGCTCAAGACGCCACTGCAGGTGCTCCGCGCAGGGGTCGAGCGCGCGATGACCAACCCGAAAACTCCCACCGAGGCGCTCCAGTCCCTGGAGGAGGTGCTCGAGGAGATCCACCGGATGAGCGAGTTGGTGGAAAACCTGCTGACCCTCGCCCGGGCAGACGAGGGCCGGGCGACCCTCGCGGTTGAGCCGGCCGATCTCCGCGACCTCGTGAACGAAGCCGCCGAAACCGCCGGCATGCTAGGCGAGGGCCCGGGGATCGCCGTGCGCTCCGAAGTGCCGGAGCAGCCGGTGACCATCGCGGTGGACCGGAGCCGGATCCGGCAGCTGCTGCTCAACTTGGTCACCAACGCCATCAAGTACACGCCGTCCGGTGGCAAGGTCTCGATCGCACTGGTGGACCAAGGGGAGACAGTGGCGCTCATCGTCGGCGACAACGGCATCGGCATCCCGGCCGCTAATCTGCCCCACATCTTCGACCGATTCTACCGGGTGGACACCGCGCGATCGCGCACCGGCGAGCGCCCGGGCGCCGGACTCGGCCTCGCCATTACCAAGTGGATCGCCGAGGCGCATGGCGGCACGATCTCCGCCCATAGCCGGCCCGGCCGCGGGACGGTGTTCACGGTGAGCCTTCCCCGTTCGCCCGGGGCCCAGGTGCCGCCGCTCGAGGACCCCTTCAACCTCTAGCGCGTTGCGGCCCGGCCGGTATATTCGCGCGGCTGTCCTCCCGGCACGTTGTGCGAGGGAGGAGTGCGCAGTTGAGCACCGGCACTTCGGCGCCCAGTCGGTGGCCGCAGCGGTAATCCGGCTGTCATCGTTTTGTCATCTTAGTGGGCGGTGACCTGCAATGGGGGACGGCTAGGTTCTCCCACCGCTTATCATCGGAGGTCGCGTTCCGTGTTCGAGAACCTGATCGAATCGAACCGCAAGCGCCAGAGCACCCTTGGCCAGCAGATCCTGTCGCTCTTCCTCCATGTCGGCGTCATTTTCGCCGCAGTGAGGGCGACCCAGGGGGCCGCGGAGGCGATCAGGGAGATCGCGGTGGATACCACCATGGTCTTCCTGCGGCCACCCGAGGCGCCCCCTCCGCCCGCCCCTCCGCCCGAGAACGTGGTGGTAAGCGCCAATCCGCCGCCGCAGGGGTTCCAGGTGATCACCCCTCCCGACAATATCCCGACGGAGATCCCGCCGGTAAACCTCAACGAGCGCTTCGACCCGAAGGATTTCACGGGCAAGGGCGTCGAAGGGGGTATCGCGGCCGGCATCGTCGGCGGGACCGGACCGGTTCCGATCGAGGGCGAAGTGTTCCTCGCCGCCGAGGTAGATGAGACGCCCCAGGCCAACAACGAGTCGGGGGCGTGCACTCCCAAGTATCCGCCGGTCATGCAGTCCGCGGGCATCCCCGGCAAGGTGGTCATGCAATTCGTGGTGAACACCGACGGCAAGGTGGATCCGGGCACATTCAAAGTTGTCAGCAGCAGTCACAAGTCGTTCGAGGAGCCCGCCAAGGAGGCGATGCTTCGCTGCCCCTTCCGGCCGGGGAAGTCGCGCGGCCAGGCCGTGCGGGTGCTGGTGCAGCAGGCGCTGTCGTTCAAGGTTGGAGCGTAGCAGCACGTCGCGCCGGGCCCCCCGGGTCCGGCACCATTCTCACGGAGGTCCTTCGCTCATGCAGCACGGCATTGATATCCTGAAGCTCTGGGACGCGGCAGGCGGATTCGCCCGGGGCGTCATCTTTGTGATGGCGGTCATGTCGCTCTGGTCGCTGTCGGTCGCGATTCAGAAGTACATCGTGATCCGCCGCAGCCAGCAGGCGACCCGCAAGTTCGCCCCGGAGTTCTCCCGCGCCATTCAGGAGGAGAACCTCGAGAAGGCGATCGTGCTGTCCGAGAAGAACCAGAAGAGTCACGTCGCGAGCGTCCTGGGCGGTGCCCTCGGTGAAGTGAAGAACCTGATCCAGGACCGGGCCACCATCACCTCGGCCGACATCAACTCGGCCGAGCGGGCGGTGGAGCGGCAGATGCTCATCAAACTCGCCGAGTTCCGGCGCGGCATGAGCGTGATGGCGACGGTGGGCGCGACGGCCCCGTTCGTCGGCCTGCTTGGCACCACGATGGGTATTGTGACGGCGTTCACCGGAATGGCCGCCGCGGGCGCGTCAGGTGGTCTGGCCGGTATCTCGGCCGGTATCGCCGAGGCGCTCATCACCACGGCCTTCGGCCTCATGGTCGCGATCCCGGCGGTGTGGTTTTACAACTACTTCACGACCAAGATCGAGAACCTCACGGTGGAGATGACCTACTCCTCCAAGGAGCTCATCGACTACTTGATCAAGAGCGTGGGGAGCGAGTTTGGCCGCTCGATCTTCACCAAGGAATTCCAGGCCCAGAAGGCGGTGACCGGCCATGGGCATGTCAGCGGGTAGTGCTGGCAGAAGCAGCGTCAAGGCGGAGCCCAACGTTATTCCGATGATCGACATCATGCTCGTGCTGCTGATCATCTTCATGATCGTCACACCGCTGATCGCTGCCGGATTCAAGGCCACGATGCCGAAGGGTAAGAACCTCGACTCGCGGCCCGAAGGCGAAAACGAGATCATTCTCGGAGTGGACGCGGGGGGACAGTACTTCCTGAACGGGCGGGGCCCGGTGGACCCCGGGGTGTTGGAAGAACAGCTCAAGGCGATGTACGCCGCGCGCACCGAGGACAAGATCGTCTATTTCAAGGCCGACAATCAACTCAAGTTCGGCCGGATCCAGGACGCCGTGGAATTGGCGCGCCGCTCGGGCGCGCGGGTGATGGCGGCGATCACCGAGCCCAAGGTCACTGGCGGCCTGTTCGACGCGGCCACCGAGGAGAAGAACTGACATGGCCGGCGGAGGCTCAGCGGGTCCGGGTGAAGTCAACTCGGAGCCCAACGTCATCCCGATGATCGACATCATGCTGGTGATGCTGATCATCTTCATGGTCTCGCAGCCGCTGGCGCGCCAGGCGATTGACATCCAGGTGCCGCCGCAGGAGACCGCCACGAAGTCGACGGCGCAGTCGAACCAGATCGTGCTGGAGCTGACCGCCGACGGAGGCTTTGCCATCAACACCCAGCCGGTGCCGAAGGACCAGCTCGACACCCAGATCCATGCGATCTACGACAGCCGGCCGGCGAAGCTCATGTTCGTCAAGTCCGCGCCGGATCGGACCTACCAGGACGTGATCGAGGCGATGGACATCGCCCGGGGGGCCGGGGTCCAGGTCATCGGGTTCACTCCGACCGAGGCCAACCGGCCGCAGTAGGGCCGCCCTGCGTGGTGCGCCCCGCTGCGGTCGGGTGGCCGGGCGGCGGCGGCGCGGATTGCGATCGAGCCGGGGGGCCGTCACCAGACGGCCCCCTGTTTCGTATCTTTCGCGTGCGCCAGACGGGGGCGGGGGTCGTCACCCGTGGCACCGGCACAGGAGCGCCCTGCGGGGCGCCGCTGCGCGCGCATCCGATCAGCCAAGAGGTCGCCCTGCGGTCGAGCTACGTGTTCGCCATTCACGACGCCCCCCATCGGACCAGGCCGGCGGGGCTGGGCCTCTCGCTGCTGCTGCACGTCGTGGTCGTCCTGCTGCTGTTGATCCCTCTGCGACGCGATTTCGCCCGCGTACTCTCGTCGGGGGACCCGTCGCGACGCGGGGGCGGGGGCGGCGGTGGCGGGGCAGGAAGGGTGGCGTATATTACCCTCCCTGCACCGGCCGCCTCGGCACCGGCCGCGGTTGCGGTCAGGGCTCCACGCGAGACGCCGACCCCGGTGCCGACCACGCCACCGACGACACCACCGGCTCAAGTACCGCCGCCCGCTCCGGTTGAGGAGACTCCCCCTCCGGCGATGCAGGCGGCGGCCGTCCCAGGCGATAGCGCTGGGGGCACCGGCCCGGGGCAAGGGGGTGGTGCGGGTGGAGGCACTGGGGGGGGCATCGGTCCGGGCACGGGTCCGGGAGCCGGTCCGGGCAGTGGCCCGGGCGCGGGCGAAGGTGGCAGTGGCCGCGCGCCGGAACTCCGGCACATGCCGATTCCGCCGGACAATCCACCCAAGGAGCTTCGCGGCGCGCAGATTCGGGTCACCTTCTGGGTGGACGAGGTCGGCAAGGCGGTGCGGGTTGTGCTTGACCCGCCGATTCGCGATCGCAAGTACGCGGAGAAGTTCACTGAAACCATGCTGAACTACAAATTCCGCCCCGCGCTTGGCCCAGACGGCCATCCGGTGGCATCGACCTACACGGCGATCGTGTCCTACTAGGGCCGCCGCCACCTCTCCCTTCCCCTCCCCGACAATTCCATGAATGGTCTCTTCGCCCGCAAGTCCGTCGCCGATTGCGAGAACGACATCGTCGAACGCGGCGGTCTCAAGCGCTCGCTTAACAAGTGGCACCTGACGGCACTGGGCGTCGGCGCCACGATTGGCGCAGGGATCTTCGCCACCACCGGGACGGCCATCGCGGGAGATTCGGTCCGGCTGGGGGCCGGTCCCGCGATCGTCTTCTCGTTTCTGCTCACCGCCGTGGCCTGCGGCTTCGCGGCGCTATGCTACGCGGAGTTCGCCTCCATGGTGCCGATCTCGGGCTCGGCCTACACCTACGCCTACGCCTCCCTCGGTGAATTCGTCGCCTGGATTATCGGCTGGGATCTGATCGTCGAGTACGCGGTGGGCAACATCGGCGTGGCGATTGGCTGGTCGGGGTACTTCCGTGAGCTCCTGAGCCATTTCGGGCTCGACCTTCCGGCGTGGTTGGCGACCGACTTTCGCTCCGCCCACATCGCCGCCGCCGCGGTCGCGGGTGGGCTCACCGACCCGGTCAACACCTATCTGGCGTCGGCGATCACCGAGGCACCACACCTGTTCGGCGTTGCGGTGATTGTCAATCTGCCTGCCTTTCTTGTGGTGGCGCTGATCACGGTCATTCTGGTGATCGGCATCAGGGAGTCCGCCAACTCCAACAATGCGATGGTGCTGCTCAAGATCGCCATCATCCTGTTCTTCCTTGCGGTGGGCGCCGTCTTTCTGAAGCCGGCAAACTGGAACAACCCCGCCACCGGCGGGTTCGCCCCAAACGGCTTCGGCGGCATCTCCGCCGCGGCGGCGATCATCTTCTTCAGTTATATCGGGTTCGATGCGGTCTCCACCGCGGCGGAGGAGGCCGAGAACCCGGGGAAGGACATGCCCTTCGGCATCATCATGAGCCTCGCCATCACCACCGTACTGTACGTCGCGATCTCAGTGGTGATGACCGGCCTGGCCCCCTGGCAGCAGCTCGGCACGCCCGAGCCGATGATCACCGCGCTGCAGTACGCCGATGGACCGCCCGGGGTGCTCAGGATCTCGCGGCTGATCATCGCCTTCGGCGCGGTGGTCGCGATGGGGAGCGTGCTGCTGGTGTTCCAGCTGGGGCAGCCGCGGATCTTCATGTCGATGGCACGTGATGGACTGCTGCCGCCATTCTTCGCCCGCGTCCATCCCCGATTCAAGACGCCCTATATCGGCACCATTATCACCGGCTGCTTCGTTGCGACCTTCGCGGCGTTCGCCAACATCGCCGAAGTGGTCGACCTCACCAACATCGGGACCTTGTTCGCCTTCATCCTGGTATCCCTCGGCGTGATCGTCCTGCGCCGGGTGGATCCCGATCGCCCGCGGCCGTTCCGGGTGCCGTGGGTGCCGATCACTCCGCTCATCTCAGTGGTCGCGTGTTTCTACCTGATGTACAAGCTGCCGGGGATCACCTGGATCCGCTTCGGCATCTGGCTGCTGGTGGGGCTGGTGCTGTACTTCCTCTACGGCGTTCGGCACAGCCGGATCCGCATCGCGGCCGGGCCGCGGTAGAACGGGGAATGGGAGCACGGGAAAGGGAAGGCCGTTGCGCGGCCTTCTAGGTCGCGCTCTTTTGCGCCAGGTGAATCGCGCCGGTCGCTGCCTCGAGCGGCGTTTCACGGAGCCGGAGGCGAGAATTTTCCGCCAGCTTGCTGCGGAGGATCCGATGCACCGGCCCGTCGTGATAGAGGAGCCCCCCATTGGTGGCGATGTCTACGGTGGCTCGCTCGTCGGCCCCGAAGTGCGGCAGCAGCCGGAACACCAGCGCGGCAAGTTCCCGTGCGGCGTAGTCCATGATCCCCGCCGCGATGGTGTCCCCCATCTTGGCGGCGTCGAATACCGCGGGGGCCAGGGCCGCGACCTCGGGGACACCCGCGGCAGCGGCCCAGCGCACCAGCGCGTCGAGCGAATCGCTGCGGGTGGTCTTGAGGAGGAGCGGGGTAAGCTCGGTGCGCGGGCTTCGGCCATCGGCGGCGCGCCCCACCGCGCCCAGGGCCGCGCGGCCGATGGCGTAGCCGCTGCCCTCATCGCCCATCTGCCAGCCTAGCCCGCCTGCCCGGTGGAGGCGCCCGGCCGGATCGCGCGCGACGGCCATGCTCCCGGTCCCAGCTGTAACCACGATGCCCGGGCGATCCCCGAATGCGGCGGCAAGCGCGATCTCGGTGTCGCCGGTGACCATGAGCCGGTCCGCCAGATCCTCGCCCCGAAGCGCCTGACGCAGCTCTTCCCGTTCTTCCTCGCGGCCCGCGCCGGCGACTCCCGCCACGATCATGTCAGCCCGGAGGCGACCCGCTTCCGCCAGTGCCTGGCGCACTACCTCGGCGATCACCGTCGCACAGGCGATCCCCTTGCTGCTCCGCATCTTGGCTCCCGGACCCGTGGCCCGCGCCACGACCCGCTCTGCCTCGGCGACGATGACCGCGGTCTTGGTGCCGCCAGCATCGACCCCCACAACGATTCGGCTCATCCGCGCGTCCTCCCACTGGGAGCGAGAGCTCCGATCAGCAGCCCAGTCAGCACCGTGACCAGAGTACCCAGGGGCACATACCAGGGCCAGGCTAGCTTCTGTCTTGTCACAAATATCGTCAACATCACCACGACCGCCAATGCGATTCCCGCGATCACGCTCCGGCCCGTCACCCAGCGTGGCCCGCCAGAAAGCAGATAGGCGCCGAGCAGTGCCCCGTAGGTGATGGAGGCGATCGACAGCGCAAAGACCACGACGGGCGTCTGACCCCCACCGGCGACCGCGTTGAAGCCGAGCGCCACCAGCGTGATGAGCACCCCCCAGACGAGCGACCAGGCCCGCCCCACCCGGAACAGGTGACCCGGGTCGGTACGACCGGTCCAGCCAGCATAGAAGTCGTGGGTGATCGAACTCGCGAGGGCGCTGATCGCCGAGCTGTGCGTCGCCATGGAGGCTGCCAGCACCGCGGCGACGATCAGCCCCGCGAGGCCGGGCGGGAAGTGCTCGACGACGAAGCGCGGAAAGATCTGGTCGGCGGGGATGTTCGCGGGGGCGAGCTGGGCCGCCCAGATGGCGATTCCGATGAACAGGAACAGCGCGAACTGCGCCAGCACCACGACGCCAGAGCCCACCAGCGCGCGGCGTGCGGCGGCGAGGCCTCGGCTCGCCAGCAGTCGCTGCACGATCAGGTGATCAGTACCGTGGGACGCCGCGGAGAGCAGTGCCCCCCCGATGAGACCGCCCAGCAAGGTGTAGGTAGTCGTGAAGTTGACCGTCGGGTCGATCAATTTGAGCTTCCCCGCGCCCGCCGCAGCCGCGAGCGTCGGCCCGAGTCCGCCCGCGAGCCCCACCGCGATCCACAGCGCGACCACGCCCCCCGACACATACACCAGCAACTGTACCACGTCGACCCACACTACCGCCTTGAGACCGCCGTGCCAGGTATAGAGGAGGGTCACCAGGCTCATGACGACGATCGCCAGCGGGACATTCCAGCCGGCCATCACCGCCAGCGGGATTGCGCCGGCATACACCCGGACGCCATCGGCCAGCACGCGGGTGACGAGGAAGATGCCCGAGGTCACCCGCCGAGTGGCCGTTCCGAATCGGTGCTCCAGCCGGGCGTAGGCGGTCTCCTGCTCGCCTGTGAAGTAGCCCGGGAGCAGCCACGCCGCCACCGCGATCCGCCCGATCAGGTAGCCTATCGGCAGCTGCAGAAACGTCAGGTCGCCCCGCGCGGCCACGGCGGGGACCGAGATCACCGTGAGCGCGGACGTCTCCGTCGCCACGATCGAGAGCAGGATCGCCCAGGCGGGGAGGTCCCGCGCTCCCAGGAAGTAGTCGCCCACCGTCCGCTGGTTGCGGGACACCCACGCGCCTACGCCCAGGGTCAGGGCGAAATAGACGGCGATGACGGTGAGGTCGAGGGTGGACAGGAGGGACCCCGAACTGATGAATGGTGAACGGTGAATGGAGAAAGGGGACGGGGCCCATGTCTGGATGAGGAGCGGGGGGAGCGAGACCCTGATCTCACCCCCCCCGCTGACCGCTCACCGCTCACCGCGCACTCAGACGGTAAAGCTGGTCCCGCAGCCGCAGCCCCCGGTCGAGTTCGGATTGTGAAAGGTGAAGCCCGAGCCCTGCATGGAGGTGACGTAATCTACGGTCACGCCGTTGAGGTACTGCATGCTGAAGCCGTCCACGAAGACCCGGATTCCGTTGACGACCATGACCATGTCGTCCTCGAGGGAGCGCTCCTCGATATTGAGGCTGTACTTGAATCCGGAGCAGCCGCCTGGAAGGACGGAGACCCGCAGGCCCGCCGTTTCCGCCGGAACCTGCTCGGCGGCCACGAACTTGTGGACCTCTTCCGCCGCCCGGTCGGTCAGGACCAGGGCAAACCCCGGCGTGGTGACCTGCTGTTCAGTGCTTTCCATTTTCCCCCTGCTCCCTTCGGCAGTGACGCGACGGCGCCGGGCAACCGCTCCAGCGCCGTGAACGCTTGTAAGGAAGCTATGGACGAGAGGGGGGCGCTGTCAATTCCAGCCGGTCGGCAAGGGAATTGCCAACCCCGTGCCAGTCAACGAGTAACCGTCTCGGGTGCGAGCATCTCCACCACCCGGTCAGCCAGCAGTGCCCGGTCGTGGCCCCAGCGTGGTTATCCCGCCTGGGATGGACCCTGTTGCTCGGAAGGATCATGGCCAGGCGGCGCGAGCGATCGATCCAGATGGGGGTCCCGGTAAAGCCGGTGTGCCCGAAGCTCCCGGGCTCGAGGTAGTGGCCGCCGCTCGATCCCTCTGAGGGGGGGCTCAGCCGGGTGCGCGGCTCGAACCTGGGGGAGGTCCTGGCAACGGGTGAACTCGAAGAGGGGGCTCTGGCGCTCACCGCTGGGCCCGGGTGCCCCGTTCCATCCCGGTGCCGAGCCGGAAGGCGGGGGGGAGGCTCACCGGCATGCGGCCGGTGATCGGTGCCTGGCCGCCGAGGGCCCGTCCGGCGGCCCATTCGCTCAGGCCGTTGCTGCCCCACGCCAGGAGATAGGAGCGCAGGTGCGGGACCTGCATGCCGATGTACGGGGAGCCGAAGGCGACCAGGACGGCGCGTCGGTGGCGACTGGTCTCGTCGATGAGCTTCGCCACCGGTTCCGACAACGCGACCGTTCCCTTCGATGGGTTCGCTTTCACCGAGACGGCGAAGACGGCATAGGGGTTCTGGCGGATGAGGGCGCGGGCGGAATCGAGGCTTGCCGGGCCGCTCGCCGGCCAGAGCCGGAACAAGGTCGCCCGGTGTCCGGCGGTCCGGAGTTGCCTGAGGAGGGTGTTCCCGATGCTGCCGGCGTTCTCCTCACCGAAGGTCACGAGGGCGATGGCTTGGGGCCGGGCCCGCAGGCTGTCCACGACGGCCCCACTGTCGACCGCCAGCGTCACCGAGCGCTGCGCGATATCACGCGCGATCTCGAGGAAGCGGGGGCCGCCAACGACCGCGGGGACGCTATCGAGCGCCACCGTCCGGCGTACAAAGAGACCCAGGCGGAGCTTGAGCATGAGGAGTCGGCGGACCGATCGGTCGAGGCGGTCGAAACTCACCCGGCCGGACTGGACCGCCTCGGTCAGGGCGTCGATGGCCTGACCGGGTTCGGCGGGCTGGAGCAGGAGATCGGCCCCGGCGAGAAAGGCGAGCACTGCGGCCTCGCCCGGGCCGTAGGTACTCACGATTCCCCCCATGTCCAGCGCATCGGTCACCACGACGCCCTTGAAGTGCAGCGAGTCGCGGAGGACGCCAGTGAGGATCTGGGCGTCGAGCGTCGCGGGGCGGTGCGGGTCGCTGCTGATCGCCGGCATGGCGAGGTGCGCCGACATCACCAGGCTGGCACCCGCCTCGATGGCCGCACGGAACGGGACCAGTTCAAGCCTGTCGAGCCGGGACCAGGGGGCGTTGATGACTGGCACCAGGAGGTGCGAGTCGGTTTGCGTGTCGCCGTGGCCGGGAAAGTGCTTCGCCGTGGCGAGCATCCCGTTCTCCTGCAGCCCGCGGATGTTCGCGGCGACGAGGCGTCCCACCACATAGGGATCCTCGCCATAGGAGCGGGTGTTGATGATCGGGTTGGCGGGGTTGTTGTTCACGTCCGCCACTGGCGCGAAGGCGAGGTGGATGCCGACGGCCCGGCCTTCGAGCGCGGTGATCCGCCCGACCTCGTAGGCGTCCTGCTCGCTGCCCGCCGCGGCCACGCCCATATTGGGTGGGAAGGGGGTGGCGCCGGTGAGTCGGAAGCTGGCCCCGCTCTCCAGATCGGCGGCGATGAGGAGTGGCAGGCTGGAGCGGCGCTGCAACCGGTTGAGTTTCATCGCCACGTCCAGTGGCGAGCCGATCGAGACGATGATCCCGCCGACGCCGAGCGAGTCCACCCAGCCCTGCATGACGGCGAAGGCGCTGTCGTCAAAGGCCGCGTAGCTGCCGGGAATCCATGGCATCACCACCTGGGCCACGCGGGCCCGGAGTGGCAGCGAATCGAGCGTCCGCTCGATCGCGACCGAGTCGACCACAGGGACGACCGGGACAGGAATGATTGGCGCCCGCACCCGTTGGGCCGAGAGGCCGGGCGCCGCGGCGAGGGCGAGGATGACGGAGGTCAGCAGGACGATATGCGATCGATGCACGGGGTGCTCGGTTCGGTTCTGGTTCTCGGCCTGGCCGGCCCGGGGCGGGCCATCATGGAGCGGCCAACGCCTGGCTTGTCCCTTCCGGCCCCGCCGGTCCGCCCGGGCCTCGAGGTGCTGCTCAGTGACAGTCTGCACCTGGTCCGCGGCCGGCGGGTGGGGCTGGTTACCAATCAGGCCGGTGTCGACCGTGAAGGCCTGAGTGACGTCGACCGCCTGCGCCGCGCGGGGGTCCGCTTGGTCGCACTGTTCAGTCCCGAGCACGGATTCCGCGGGATCGCCGACCCCGGTGCTCCCGTGGCGACGACCACTGACTCGGCGACTGGCCTCCCAATCTACAGCCTCTATGGCAGCACGTCCGCCCCGACCGATGCGATGCTCGACGGCATCGAGGTGCTCCTCGTGGACCTGCAGGACGCCGGGGCGCGCTTCTACACCTATCTGTGGACTACCACGGAGGTGATGCGCGCGGCGGCAGGGAAGGGCATTCCTGTTGTCGTCCTCGACCGGCCCAATCCGATCGGTGGCGCGGTACAGGGGAACGTCCTCGACACCGCCTTCCGGTCTCCCGTGGGCCTCATGGCGATCCCAATGCGGCACGGGATGACGCTGGCGGAGCTGGCCCGTCTGGCGAACGACGATCTCGGTCTCAAGGCGCCGCTCTCGGTCGTGCCGGCGGCGGGTTGGCGGCGGACGATGTACTTCGAAGAGACCGGGTTGCCATTCGTCCCGCCGTCCCCGAACCTTCGGAGCATCGAAGCGCTGATTCACTATCCGGGAGTGTGTCTCTTTGAAGGCACCACGCTCTCGGTGGGGCGGGGTACCGATCACCCCTTCGAACAGATCGGCGCACCCTGGCTCGACACGACGCGAGTCCTCGCCCTGCTCCAAGGGGCCGGTCTCGCAGGCGTCGCATTCCACGGGGTGAGCTTCACGCCGCGGCGGCCGGGGGATGGCAAGTACGCCGACACGCTGGTGACGGGAATCCGTCTCCGGGTCACCGACCGTGGGCGGTACGACCCCACGATTACCGCCATGGCCTTGCTCGAGGCCGTCGCCACTTCCGCCCGGGCCAGCGGTCGGCCGATCTTTCCTCCCTCCCGCGTGCACTTCGAGCGGCTGCTTGCCTCCGCTCGCCTAGATTCCGCCGATCCCTACACAAGTGGTAACTGGCTGGGGCTGACGCGGAGCTGGGCGAGCGAGGACTCCGCCTTCCGGATTCGTCGCCGGCCCTATCTCCTCTATCCGGAGAACTAGCCGCGCCGACGCTCCTGACGAGCCGCCAAGCCGCCAAGCCGCCAAGCCGCCAAGCCGCCGAGCCGCCGCTTCCCCTAACCCGTTCCGGCGGTTATAGTTTGCCGCTGTTTTCGGGGGCCTGAGAGGCCGGTTCCCCGTCCGTCGACCGCCCCCGAGGGACAGGCGCCAGGTGAAGCTCATCACCAAGCCGGTGGAACGGGTCTTCTACGCCGTGACGCGGCCGATCGTCAACGGCCTGATCAGGTTGGGCATCCGGCCGAATGCGATCACCACGGTGGGGACACTCCTGGTGGTGGCGTCGGCCGGGGCGTTCGGCTTGGGGTGGGTGCGGCTGGGTGGGATGCTCTACCTGGTGAGCGGAATCGTAGACACGCTGGACGGTGCGGTTGCCCGGGCCACACAGGAAACTAGCAAGTTCGGCGCGTTCTACGACTCGACCCTCGACCGGGTGGGCGACGGCGCGACCTTCATGGGGATCGCGGTGTTCTACCTGCTGGCGCCACCCGATACCGTGGCCTGGCGGCACTCGGCGATCATCATCAGCATGGTGGCAATCATCGCCTCGCTGCTGGTCTCCTACGCCCGGGCCCGAGCCGAAGGGCTTGGCCTCGATTGTAGGGTGGGCCTGGTGCAGCGGGCCGAGCGGATTGTGGGACTGGGCGTTCCCACGCTGCTGTTCGGGGCCGGACCCCAGGGCCTGCTGTTGTTCTGGATCGTGTCAATTCTCGCGCTCGCGTCGGTCATCACCGTCGTACAGCGCTTTGTGTACGTCTACCAGGTGACGGAAGGCGCGGTCGCGCCGGAAGCGCCGAAAGGACCGTGAGCGTGGCGACAGGCACTCCCCGGCCGGTGGCACCGGCCAAGGGCAAGCTCGGTGTTCTCTGCGTCGGCCTCGGCGCGGTAGCGACCACTTTCATCGCGGGGGTCGAGCTCATCCGGCGCGGCAAGGCCAAGCCGATCGGCTCGCTGACTCAGATGGGGACCATCCGGCTGGGCAAGCGGACCGAGGGGCGGGCGCCGCTCATCAAGGAATTCGTTCCGCTCGCGGACCTCACCGACCTGGTCTTTGGCGCGTGGGACCCGCTGCCGGACAACGCCTACCAGAGCTGCCTCCACTGCGGCGTGCTGGATAAGCACGAGCATGTCGAACCGATCAAGGACTTCCTGCAGGCCATCGCCCCGATGCCGGCGGCGTTCGACCAGAACTACGTGAAGCGCCTCGAGGGGAAGAACGTCAAGCAGGCCCGGAACAAGAAGGAGCTGGCCGAGGCCATCCGGAAGGACATCCGCGATTTCAAGACGAAGCACAAGTGTGACCGATTGGTGATCGTGTGGTGCGCTTCGACGGAGATCTTCATCGCTCCCGGCCCCGCGCACCAGACGCTGGCCGCGTTCGAGAAGGCGATGGAGACCAACGACTCGTCCATCGCGCCGTCGATGCTCTATGCCTACGCCGCGATGATGGAGGGAGTGCCGTTCGCCAACGGCGCGCCCAACCTGTGCTGCGACATTCCGGCCATCGAGCAGCTGGCTAGGGACAAGGGCGTGGCGATCGGCGGCAAGGATTTCAAGACTGGCCAGACGATGATCAAGACGGTACTCTCGCCGATGTTCAAGGCGCGGATGCTGGGCGTAGCTGGCTGGTATTCCACCAATATCCTTGGCAACCGGGACGGCGAGGTGCTGGACGATCCGGAGAGCTTCAAGACCAAGGAAGAGTCCAAGCTGGGCGTGCTGGAGGACATCCTTCAGCCCAAGGTTTACCCGGATCTCTACGGCAACCTCTTCCACAAGGTACGGATCAACTACTATCCGCCCCGCGGCGATAACAAGGAAGGGTGGGACAACATCGACATCTTTGGGTGGTGCGGCTACCCGATGCAGATCAAGGTCGATTTCCTCTGCCGCGATTCGATCCTGGCGGCGCCGCTGGTGCTGGACCTGGCGCTCTTCTTCGACCTGGCGCAGCGTGCCAAGCTGTCCGGAATCCAGGAGTGGCTGTCGTTCTACTTCAAGAGCCCGCAGGTGGCCCCCGGGCTCTACCCTGAGCACGATCTCTTCATCCAGCAGACCAAGCTCAAGAACACCCTGCGCTGGCTGATGGGCGAATCGGCCATTACGCACCTGGGGGTGGAGTACTACGAGTACGGGGAGAAGTGATATCTGATTGACGATGGTCGATTGATGATTGACGATTGGTCGCAGACCACCTTCTTCGCTCCGATCGTCAACCGACACTCAGGAATCGTCAATTCATACCGGAGTTTGAACCCACGATGAAGTATTTCCACCGCACCCACGTTGCCCCCGACGCCGTCATCGCCCGGGCAAATGCTATCTTCGGTCCGCGGCTCGCGCCGACGGAGGAAACCGCGCGGCGGCGGCGCTTTTCCGGGACGCTCGGGCAGGTCACGGTCAGCGCGCAGGCGGAAGGCGGGCATTACACCCTGGTGACGGTGGAAACCAACCAGCCGGGCGAGAGCGAGGCGGACAGGCTCGCCAAGCGCTTTCTGACCCTGGTGCATGCCATGGCCGACCCCGCGCACCCGGTGCGGGGGGCGTACTGATGGCCGATTGATGATTGATCAGTGACGATTGACGATTGGTCCTCGCTCCAATCGACAATCAGCATTCGTCAATGCGTAACGAGTCCTCGATCCGATTTCCCCTTCCCGGAGACACCCTGATGACGATCCGCGCGATCGCCGTCGTCCGCCGCGCGCTGCCGTGGTTGTGCGCCGTCGTGCCTGTTCTCACCCTGCTGCTGATCCTGTCGCGACCCCTGCTCGCGCAGGACCAGGCTATCTCTCCCGACGCGCCCGCGGCCCAGGCGGCCGCTGAGCACCGTCCGGGCGGCGAGGTCAACCTCCGGCTGCCCGATCTGAATCAGGGTGATTTCCTGGGGTTCACCGGCCACCAGATCCTGCTGTCGGGCCTCGTCGTCTGCGTGCTCGGCCTGCTGTTCGGGCTGTGGAGCTACGCCGGCGTGAAGAAGCTCCCGGTGCACAGCTCGATGGCGGACATCTCCGCGCTGATCTACGAGACCTGCAAGGCCTATCTGGTGCAGCAGGGCAAGTTCCTGCTCATGCTGCTGGCGTTCATCGGCGCGGTCATCGTGGTGTACTTCGTCCTGACCGGCCTGGCCCTCCCCAAGATTGCCATCATCCTGCTCTTCAGCCTGATCGGCATGGCGGGGAGCTATGGCGTGGCTTGGTTCGGCATCCGGATTAACACCCTGGCGAACTCGCGGACCGCCTTCGCCAGCCTGACCGGCAAGGCCTTCCCGGTGTATGAGATCCCGCTCCGCGCCGGCATGAGCGTCGGCATGATGCTTATCTCGGTCGAGCTGCTCTTCATGCTGGCGATCCTGCTCTTTATCCCGGCGGAAGTCTCCGGGGCCTGCTTCCTGGGTTTTGCCATCGGTGAGTCGCTGGGGGCGGCGGCGCTCCGGATTGCGGGCGGCATCTTCACCAAGATCGCCGATATCGGCAGCGACCTGATGAAGGTCGTCTTCAAGATCAAGGAGGACGACGCCCGGAACCCCGGCGTGATCGCCGACTGCACCGGGGACAACGCCGGCGACTCGGTCGGCCCAACGGCCGATGGGTTCGAGACCTATGGCGTGACCGGCGTGGCGCTCATTTCGTTCATCGTGCTCGCCGTGGCCGACCCGATGGTCCAGGTGAAACTGCTGGTCTGGATCTTCCTGATGCGCGTGATGATGGTGCTGGTCTCCGGGGTGTCCTACCTCATCAGCAACGGCATCGCCAAGGCCCAGCACGGCGGCGGCGGGAAGTTCAACTTCGAGCACCCGCTCACCCAGTTGGTCTGGCTGACGTCGATCGTGTCGGTGGCGCTCACCTATGTGGTGTCCAGGGTCATCATCCCCGACCTGAACGGCAACAGCTCGCTGTGGTGGCAGCTCTCGACGGTGATCACCTGCGGGACGCTGGCCGGCGCCATCATCCCCGAGTTGGTGAAGATCTTCACCTCGACCAGCTCGCGGCACGTGCGCGAGGTGGTGACGTCCTCCCGTGAGGGCGGGGCGTCGCTCAACATCCTGTCGGGGCTCGTCGCGGGCAACTTCTCCGCCTACTGGCTCGGCATGACGATTATGGCCCTGATGGCGATCGCCTTCGGCGTCAGCACCATGGGCCTGAGCGATCCCGGGCTGATGAAGGCGCCGGCGATCTTCGCCTTCGGTCTGGTCGCGTTCGGCTTCCTCGGCATGGGGCCGGTGACCATCGCGGTGGACTCCTATGGGCCGGTCACCGACAATGCCCAGTCGATCTACGAGCTCTCCACCATCGAGCAGCTCCCCAACATCAAGGCCGAGATCAAGCGGGACTTCGGGTTCGACCCGAACTTCGAGGTTGCCAAGGACCTGCTGGAGGAGAACGATGGGGCGGGGAACACCTTCAAGGCTACCGCCAAGCCGGTACTCATCGGCACCGCGGTGGTGGGAGCTACCACGATGATCTTCTCGATCATCATGGCCCTGACCCACGGCCTCACCAGCGGGATGGAAAACCTCTCCATCCTGCACCCGCCATTCCTGCTCGGCCTCATCACCGGGGGTGCGGTGATCTACTGGTTCACCGGGGCCTCGATGCAGGCCGTGACCACCGGCGCCTATCGCGCCGTCGAGTTCATCAAGGCTAACATCAAACTCGAGGGCGCCACCAAGGCGTCGGTGGAGGACAGCCGCAAGGTGGTCGAGATCTGCACCCAGTACGCCCAGAAGGGGATGTTCAACATCTTCCTCGGCGTCTTCTTCTCCACGCTCGCCTTCGCGTTCATCGAGCCATTCTTCTTCATCGGGTATCTGATCTCGATCGCGCTGTTCGGCCTGTACCAGGCCATTTTCATGGCCAACGCGGGCGGTGCCTGGGACAACGCCAAGAAGATCGTGGAGACCGAGCTCAAGATGAAAGGCACCGACCTGCACGCCGCCTCGGTCGTGGGCGACACCGTCGGCGACCCCTTCAAGGACACTTCCTCGGTGGCCATGAACCCGGTCATCAAGTTCACTACCCTATTCGGGCTGCTGGCGGTGGAGCTGGGCGTCTACCTGGCTGCGGAGAAGGGCGCTGGCCTGAGCCACGCGCTGGCGGTGGTGTTCTTCCTCGCCTCGCTCGGATTCGTGTACCGGTCGTTCTACGGGATGAGAATCGAGGCGTAGACCCACCGGCGCACGGGACGGGCGGCCGGGGAGGTCTTCCTCGGCCGCCCGATTCTTTGTCAAGCGCGAGCGATCGGGCAGGTGGCCACGGCCGACCCTGGCGTCTCGTGGACAATGATCGGGGGAGAATGGTCCCCGTGACCTAATCCGGCCGGGTTCCCCTCCGTCTCCCCGCGCGGTATGCTCATGGACGGACCGGGTGACCTTCTATCCCCCGGTCCGTGCCCGTCCCTTCCAGGAGGACCACATGGCCGATCGTGTCCGCAGAGTCAGCTATTGCTACGTCATGGTCCCCAGTCGACCGGGGCAGGGAGCGAAGATTCTGGGTGCCCTCAAGGACGCCGGGGTCGATCTGCTCGCCTACAGCGGGTTTCCGGCCGGCGGCGGCCGGGCCCAGATCGACCTCGTCTCGTCGGATCTTGGTACCGTCGGCCGCGTTGCCCGCAAGCACGGCTGGCGGCTGAGCAAGGCGAAGAAGGGATTCCTGGTCCAAGGCGAAGACAAAGTCGGCGCCGTGCAGCGTCACCTGCAGAAGCTCGCCGCCGGGGGCGTCAACGTCACCGCGGCGGATGCCGTGACCGCGGGCAAGGGCCGCTACGGCATGATCCTGTGGGTCAAGGCCAAGGACTACGCCAAAGCCGCTCGGCTGCTCGGCGCCACCGGGTAGCCGAGGTCGCCGGCGCGGGACTCAGAACCACTTCTTACGAGACCCAGATGAGCCGTCTCACTCGCATCGGCGAGGCGATCGCGTGCCTCGCCGCAGGGTTTTCTGTTGTCGCCGCACCGCCCCTCCGGGCGCAGACGGATGCTGACGTTGCCGGCGCGACCGAGCGCATCGCTCCGCGAATGATCGAGATCCGGCACGATATCCACCAGCACCCCGAGCTCAGCAACCGGGAGACACGAACAGCGGCCATCGTCGCGCGGTACCTCCGCGGCCTCGGACTCGAGGTGCGGACCGGCATCGCCCGCACGGGAGTGATCGGGATTCTCAAGGGCGGCCGGCCGGGACCAGTGGTCGCCATTCGAGCCGACATGGATGCGCTGCCCGTGACCGAGCAGGGCGACTTCCCCTTCCGCTCGGTCGAGAAGGCCACCTATCTCGGCCGCGAGACCGGGGTTTCTCACGCCTGCGGGCACGACATCCACGTCGCGTCCCAGCTGGGTGTGGCCACGGTGCTCGCCGGCATGAAGGAGAAGCTTACGGGGACCGTGGTGTTCATCTTCCAGCCGGCGGAGGAGGGTGCCCCGCCCGGGGAGGAGGGCGGGGCGAAGCTCATGGTGGCGGAGGGCGCGCTTTCCAATCCGAAGCCGGACATGATCCTGGCGTTCCACACCAATGGCGGCCCGCCGGAGAGCGGTCCCGATCACAACCTCGGGATGGTCGGCTACACGCCGGGCCCGGCGATGGCGGCGGCCACCAAGTTCACCGCTCGGGTCATCGGACGACAGGCGCACGGCTCTACGCCGCACCTCGGGGTGGATGCGATTGTGACGGCCTCCCAGATCGTGCTGGCGCTGCAGACCATCCGGTCGCGGAGCCTCTCCCCCTTCACACCGAGCGTCGTGACCGTCGGGGTGATGCGGGGTGGTGATAGGAACAACATTGTCGCCGGCGAGATGCTGCTTGAGGGGACGATCCGCACGTTCAGCTTCGGGGCCCAGGATTCGGTCGAACAGCGGATGCGGGAAATCTTCGATGGCATCACCCGGTCGGCCGGGGCGTCCTTCACGCTCGAGTTCGACCGCTCCCATCCCGTCACCGTCAATGACAGTGCGCTCGCGGCCCGCTTCGATCCCGTGCTCCGCCGGGTCGTGGGGACCGAAAAGGTGCTCGTCCGGCCGCCGATCACCGGGGCGGAGGACTTCTCCTATTTTTCCCAGCAGGTCTCCGGCTTCTACCTGTTCATCGGTGTGGTACCTCCCGGGAAGGTGAGCGGCGGACACCACACGCCGACCTTTTACGCCGACGATCAGGCGATTCCGATCGCCATGCGGGTGATGAGCGCCCTGGTGCTGAACGGTCTCGGGGCGGGGAAGTAGCAGCGGCCGGGTAGGGCGCGTGCATGCGGCCCTCACCCGGGCCTCTGCCCGGCCGGCCGCTTGACCCACCTGATCCGCGGTTCGATCTTTGCCGCGGCCAATCGACCCTATCACATGACGTCTTCTGCACCTGCCGCCCACGGCGAGCCCCTCCCCGCCGGACTCACCCGCTCGCAGGTGCTGGATTTCTATTATTGGATGCGCCTCACGCGCTCCCTCGAGGAGCGGTTGGTGAACCTGCACCGGCAGGGCAAAGTGGTGGGGGGACTGTTCCGCTCCCTAGGGCAGGAGGCCGATTCCGTCGGCAGCGCCTACGCCCTGGAACCCGGCGACATTCTCTCGCCGCTCATCCGCAACCTCGGCTCGATGCTGGTAAAGGGCGCCACGCCCCTGGAGGTGCTGCGCCAGTACCTGGCCAAGGCCGAGAGTCCGACGGCCGGCCGCGAACTCAATATCCACTTCAACGATCTCGAGCGCGGCTTCATTGGCCAGGTCTCGCCGCTCGGCGCGATGGTCCCCGTGATGGCGGGCGTCGCCCTCTATTTCAAGATGATGAAGCAGCCCCGGGTGGGGCTGGTCTACGTCGGGGACGGCGCCATGAGCACCGGCGCCTTTCACGAGGGGATCAACTTCGCCGCGGTGCAGCGGCTCCCGCTGGTCGTCATTTGCGAGAACAACGGCTACGCCTACAGCACGCCGGGCCGGCTGCAGACGGCCGCGCGGCACCTCGTGGATAAGGCCATGGGCTATGGGATTCCGGGCATCCGTGCCGATGGGAACGACGTGATCGCGACGTATGCAGTCACCCGAGAGGCGGTCGAGCGTGCCCGGGCCGGCGGTGGGGTGACGCTAGTCGAGCTGGTGACCTACCGCCGCCAAGGCCACGCCGAGCACGACGACCAGCGCTACGTTCCTCCGGGTGAGGTTGAGGCGTGGGAGAAGAACGACCCCATCGATCGCTATCGGAGCCGTCTCACGGAGACGGGCTGGGCGACCTCCGTCGAGATTGCCGCGACAGACGCCCGCGTGGATGCGGAACTCGACACCGCCCTTCAACGTTGCGTTGACGAGCCGGTCCCCTACGCCTCCACCGCCCTCCGCGGCGTCTACGCGGACCCGCCGGCTGCGCCGCTCGAATGGTACCGCGCCGTGATGCCGAGTCGCCGAGCCGTCGAGCCGTCGAGCGGTCGAGATGCCTGAGACCACCTATCTCGAGGCCATCCGCCAGGGCCTGTGGGAGGAGATGGAGCGCGATCCCCGGGTCTTTCTGATTGGAGAGGACATCGGGGCGCTGGGTGGCCCCTTCCGGGTAACCGACGGGATGCTCGGCCGCTTCGGGCACGAGCGGGTGATCGACACGCCGGTCAGCGAACAGGCGATCGTGGGCGCGGCCGCCGGCGCGGCCCATATGGGCCTCCGCCCCGTGTGCGAGATGCAATTCATCGACTTCATCGCCTGCGCGTACGACTTGCTCACCAACTACGTGGCGACCGCCCGGTATCGCGCCGGGCTCGCCACGCCGATGGTGGTGCGGGGGCCGAGCGGTGGGTACGTTCGCGGGGGGCCGTTTCATAGCCAGAACCCCGAGGCGGCATTCCTCCATACCCCCGGACTCAAGATCGTCTGCCCGGCGACCGCCCGGGATGCCAAGGGGCTGATTAAGGCCGCCATCCGGGACGAGGACCCGGTGCTCTTCTTCGAGCACAAGTATCTTTATCGGCGGGTAAAGGAGGACCTCCCGGAAGGGGAGCTCCTCACCCCTATTGGACCTGCACGGGTGGCCCGCGAGGGCAGGGACCTCACCATCGTCACCTGGTCGGCGATGGTATGGAAGGCACTCGAGGCCGCCGACCGGCTGGAGCGGGAGGACGGGCTCGCGGTGGAGGTGGTGGACCTGCGTACCCTGATGCCGATGGACGATGCAGCGATCGTGCGGAGCGTCCGGAAGACCAACCGTGTCTTGGTGGCGCACGAGGACACCCGGACTGGCGGTGTCGCGGGGGAGATCATCGCCCGGATCAACGAGCAGTGCTTCGAGTGGCTCGATGCCCCGGTGCGCCGCGTGTGTGCCCACGATGTGCCGCTGCCCTTTGCGCCGACGCTCGAGGACTTTGTGCTGCCGCAGGCGGAAGATCTCGTGGCGGCGTGTCGCTGGTTGGCGGGGTACTGAGGAGGCTGTCAGCTAGAGGTTATCAGATGCCAGTCATCAGTTTGCAGACCCGGCCCGAGCGACAGTGGGACTGAGACTCCTGATGACTGATCGCTGACAGCTGATAGCTGACCGCTGACAGCCGATTGCTCGTAGCCGAGTGTGAACCAACCAAGGACCCACGCATGGCCCGCATCGACGTGATCATGCCCCAGATGGGCGAATCCATCGCCGAGGGCACGCTTTCGAAGTGGCTTAAGCAGGTGGGCGACGCGATCAAACGCGACGAGCCGATCTTCGAGATTTCGACCGACAAGGTCGACGCCGAGATTCCTGCACCCAGCGCCGGTGTCCTGGCCGAGATCCTGGTGCAGCAGGGCGAAACCGTGGCGGTGAATACCGTGGTGGCCCGCCTCGAGACCGATGCCGGCGCGACGTCAGGTGCGCCGGCGCCCACCCCGGGCGGAGCCGGGGGCCGTTCGAGCCCCGCCCCAGTCGCTCCGGCGCCGAGCCGCCCAGCCGCCGAGCCGCCGAGCCGCCGAGCCGCCGAGCCGCCGAGCCTCCCGGACTCCACCGGCGCCCATGGTCCCGAGACCAGCGAGGACCGCCTGATCCGGAAGTCCACGCCGCTGGTGCGCAAGATTGCGGCGGAGCACGGCATCGATATCGGTGTCGTGGCCGGCAGCGGGCACGCCGGTCGGGTGACCAAGAATGACATCATCGGCTTTATCGAGGGTGGCGGTCGGGCGCCCCAGCGTGCGGCAGTCCCGTCCGCCCATCCTACCGCTGAGCTGCCGACCCGCCGACCCGCCGAGCCGTCGAGCCATCCCCTTGCCGAGCCGTGGCCCGGCGATCGGGTGGAGCCCTGGTCCCGCATCCGCAGGCTCACCGCCGAGCACATGATCATGTCCCGGCGGGTCTCGGCCCATGTGCAGACCCTGTTCGAGATCGACTACACCCGGGTCTCGCAGATTCGGGCCCGGCGCAAGAAGGAATTCGCGGAGCGGGGCGTCAATCTTACCTACCTCGCCTTCATCGCCAAGGCGATCGCCGAAAACCTGCGGAAGCACCCGGGGCTGAACGCAGCGGTGACTGCTGATGCGACCATCTTCCGGCGCGAGATCAATCTTGGTATCGCGGTTGCGCTCGACTGGGGGCTGATCGTTCCCGTGGTCAAGCAGGCCGACGAGCTTTCGCTCATGGGCCTGGCTCGCGCAATCAGCGACTTGGGCGAGCGGGCACGGAGCAAGAAGCTCAGCCCAGACGAAGTGCAGCGGGGGACCTTCACCATTACGAACCCCGGCGGGTTCGGGTCCTATGCCGGGCTCCCGATCATCAATCAGCCGCAGGTTGCCATTCTGGGCGTGGGCTCGATCGAAAAGCGGGCGGCGGTGGTGGCGCTCCCCGATGGCACCGACGGGATCGCCCCGCGGCTCAAGGGGATGTTGACGATGTCGTTCGACCATCGGGTAGTGGACGGCGCTGACGCCGACCGCTTCCTTCTAGATGTGAAACGGTCACTCGAGTCGTTCCCGGACGACGTCGCTTGAGATGCCCCGGGTGCTTACAATCTCCCGCGTGACGGTGGCCCCAGGGCACGAAGCCGAGTACGTGCGCACCGTCCGTCAGCTGGCCGAATTCGTCCGGGGGCGGGCCCAGAATCTCTGGCTCTATCGCGATCCAGCCGTGGCTGGGAGTTACATCGAGTTCAGCGAGAGCCGGACCGAGATGGCGCATCGGGTCCGAGCCTCCCGCACCGACCTCGAGGAGCGGCTCGAGCGGCGGCTCCGGGAGCTCGCCGAGTATGCACCGGGCGCCTGGGATCTCTGGACCGAGGTGTCTGACGTCCGGATCCCGGACGTCCCGGAGGGCTAGAGACGCGCAAGCGGGGCCGCGGAGGGAGCACGGCGGCGACCCGGTAGCTGCCGGCGTTTGCAGGGAAAGTACCGGGGCCCAACGGGCGAGACGCCGCAGCTTGCTGCGGCAGCATCCAGTGGAGACTCGCATGCCAACACGAACGATCCAGGTCGATGGGGATAGCTGGGAGGTCAGCCCCACGGGGCGCGTGACCCAGTACCATCGTGATGAATTCAGCGTCCAATTCCGTCTGCTGGGCGGTGCGCCCGTGGTCCGCGTCGCACGCTATGCCCCGATTGGCTCCCGGAGCCCCGACGATTCGCTGGCCGAGTTGGGCGAATACCAGCTGCGGGAGCTGTTCGAGCGGTCGCAGCCGTCATGGACCGCCCCGGAAACGGGGTACCAACGCTGAGCGGCTCCGCGCAGGGGGACCCTCGGCCGATCGACCTCCATCTCCATTCCACCGCCTCGGACGGAGCCTACCCGCCGGAAGAGGTCGTGGCCCGCGCCGCCGCGGCCGGGTTGGGAGCGATCGCGCTGACCGACCACGATACTCTGGACGGCCTGCCCACAGCGCTGGCGGCGGGCGCTGGTGCCGGCATCCGGGTGATCCCCGGGTGCGAGTTCTCCGTGGCGGCCCCCTGGGGCGAGATGCACCTGCTTGGGTACTTCCTGCCAGTTGGATGGGATCCGCTTGAGCGATTCCTGGCCGCCTGCCGTGCGGACCGGGAGCGGCGCGGCGCCGAGATGGTGGAGAAGCTCCAGCAGCTCGGCCTGGGGGTGAACCTCGAGGACGTGCTGGCGGAGGCGCAGGGTGGCGCCATGGGACGCCCACACGTCGCCCGGGCGTTGGTCCGGCGGCAGGCCGTGGCCACCGTGCAGGACGCTTTCGACCGCTTCATCGGTTGGGGCCGCCCGGGCTTCGTGGAGAAGCGACTCCCCTCCTTCCGGACCGTGGCGGAGCTGGTGCACTCGTGCGGCGGCGTGGTGTCGGCAGCGCACCTCAAGGAGCGCGGGACTCGCGCGATGCTGGCCGCGCTGAAGTCGGAAGGATTGGATGCGGTGGAGACCCGCCACCCCGTGCACGACCCGGATTTGCGCTCCCGCCTGACCGATCGCGCTCAGGCGCTGGGCCTGCTGCGGACCGGCGGCTCGGACTGGCACGGTGACAGCGCGAGCATGGCGCCCGGCGCCGAGCTCGGCGGCCAACAGGTTCCGGCAGATTGGCTCGTAGCGTTGGAGCGTGCCCGGCCGCGAACCGGTGGCGCCGCCGGCGAATTGATTCCGGGAGCGCAACCGACGACTTTCCGGGCCGATAGCCGATAGCCGATAGCCGATAGCCGATAGCCGATAGCCGATAGCCGATAGCCGATAGCCGATAGCCGATAGCTCCACCCCCTCCGAGGTTCGCCCCGATGACTTTCCGTTGGGATTTCTCTGGCAAGTCCGTGCTCGTCACCGGTGTCGCGCGGGCCGGCCAGATCGGACACGCCGTCGCGCACGCCCTCGGTAAGGCCGGGGCGCGCCTCGTCGCGGTGGACAAGAACGCGGTGGCGGTGGCCGAGCGGGTGAAGGAATTCGCGGCGGAGAAGATCGAGGCCCGCCCCGCCGCCGGGGACCTGACCGAGGCGGATGTGGCCGCGCTGGCCATCGAGACCGCGCTGAAGCACTATGGGCGGCTCGATGCCATCGTGAATGTCGCCGGCGGACTGACCACCTTCGGGCCGGTGGCGAAGACCGATGCCGCCGCCTTCGACCGCGAGATCGCCATCAATCTCAAGACCGCTTTCCTCATGTCCCGCGCCGGGGTGGATGCGCTAGCGCAGAGCCGTGGCGCGGTCGTCAATTTCGCCTCTGTGGCATATTTCCATCCGGCCGCGCAAATGGCGGTGTACAGTGCCGCGAAGGCCGGCGTCGCCGCCCTCACCCAGAGCCTCGCCGTCGAACTATGGCCTCGCGGCATTCGGGTGAATGCCATCGCTCCTGGAATGGTCCGCACCCCCGAAAACGTCGCCGCGGCGGGAGCGGGTGCCCACTACGTCGAGATGTCGCAGTTGATCGATGCCGTGCTCTTCCTGGCCAGCGAGGCCGCGTCGGGGATCACCGGTCAGATCCTGCCCGTGACCAACGGGGTCGTCTGAGATGGAACTCGCCTCCCGCGTCGCCCTGGTCACAGGCGCGGGGCGCCGCCTCGGCCGGGCGATTGCGCTCGCGCTGGCGGAGCGGGGCATGCGGGTGGCGGTCCACTATCATCAGGCGGAGGCCGAGGCCCGGGCCACGGTTGATCGGATCACCGGGATGGGCCGCGACAGCGCCGTCTTTCCCGCCGATCTCCGGGACGCCGCCGCGGCGCGGGATCTTCCTGCCCGGGTGGCCGCGCGATTCGGTGGGCTTGATGTGCTGGTCAACTCATCGGGCATCATGACGCAGGCGACGGTTGAAGAGACCACCCCCGCGATCTGGGACGACCTGATGCACGTGAACCTCCGCGCCGGGTTCTTCACCGCCCAGGGCGCGGCGCCGTTTCTGCGTGTGGCCCGCGGAAAGATCATCAATCTGGCCGATATCGGTGGGCTGGAGCCGTGGCCCCGGTATGCCGCGCACTGCATCAGCAAGGCCGGGGTGGTCATGCTGACCCGGACCCTCGCCCGCGCCTTCGCGCCCGACATCACAGTCAACGCGGTCGCCCCCGGCGCGGTGCTCCCCCCCGAGGAATGGGATGAGGAGTCGCGGGAGCATCTCGCCCATACCACTCCGCTCCGACGACTCGGCAGCCCGACGGACGTGACCGCCGCGATCCTCTACCTCCTCGAGGGCGGGGATTACGTCACGGGAGAGACGCTCGTCGTGGACGGTGGCCGACTCGTCCGGTGACTCGCCACCGGCCCGGGCTGATGGTCGGCAACGGCCGGGTCTATATTTCCCGGGTGCGGATGAACCCTGACGCCTGATCTGCAATGACCACACCCCTGGACTTCCACTTCGACACAATCATCGTCGGCGGTGGTCCCGCCGGCCTGTGCGCGGCCATGTACGCCGGCCGTGGCATGCTCAAGGGCGTCCTGCTGGAGAGCAAGATTCCCGGGGGCGAGCTGCTGAACACGGAAAAGATCGAGGATTACCCCGGCTTCGAGTCGATCCTCGGGCGCGAGCTGGCCGAGCGGATGACCAATCACGCCCGGAAGTTCGGCGCCGAGATCCGGCAGGCGACGGTGGAGGGAATCTTCCGCCAGGCGGACGGCACCTTCGAGGTCAAGACCCTCGAAGGCGACATCTACCGGGCCCCCACCGTGATTCTCACCGCCGGGGGAACTCCGACCAAGCTGGAGGTGCCCGGGGAGGCGGAGTACGCCGGGTTCGGGGTCTCCTACTGCGCGGTTTGCGACGGGGCCTTCTTTCGCAATCAGACCATAGCCGTGGTGGGCGGCGGCGACGCGGCGGTCGAGGAGGCGGACTACCTCACCCGCTATGCCGCCAAGGTCCATTTGGTGCACCGCCGTGATCAGCTGAGAGCTTCCCGGATCCTGCAGGAGCGACTCTTCGCCAATCCCAAGATCGAAGTAATCTGGAACAAGAAGGTCCTCGAGGTCCAGGGCCGGGAGCAGGCTGGGATGCGGGAAGTAACGGGCCTGCGTCTTGAGGACACGGTCACTGGCCAGATCTCGACGCTCCCGGTCTCCGGCTGCTTCGTATTCATCGGCTTCAAGCCGAACACGGGGCTCATCCGCGAGCACTTCCGGCACGATGCCAGCGGGTACATCATCACCGACGATCGCATGATGACCTCCATCCCGGGTCTCTTCGCGGCCGGCGATCTGAGGGTACAGCTGGTGCGTCAGGTGACCACGGCGGTGGGAGACGCCACGACGGCCGCCCTCGCCGTCGAGAAGTTCCTCGCCGAGCGGCGGAGCCAAGTCGGTGTCTGATCTCGAGATCGTTGCGCTCCCCAACGGCCAGTTTGCCGAGAACTGTTATATCCTCGGCGACCGGACCACGCACCACGCCGTCATGGTGGACCCGGGGGAGGAACCGCGCCTCTTCCTCGCCGAGCTCGACACCCGTGGCTGGAGCCTCCAGGCGATCTGGCTCACCCATGCCCATCTCGACCACATCATGGGCGTCCGGGCGGTAAAGGAGGCGACCGGCGTTCCCATTCACCTGCATCCGGCCGACCGGGGCCTCTACGAGGCGCTGCCGCGCCAGGGCGAATGGATGGGCCTTCCCCTCCAGGCCCCGCCACCGCCCGACGCAGAGCTTGCCGATGGACAGGTGCTCCGCCTCGACGGACACGAGTTCGTGGTGCGTCACACGCCGGGACACTCGCCCGGCAGCGTCAGCTTTCTGGCCCCGGGACTCGTCCTCGGCGGGGATGTGCTCTTCAACGGCTCGATTGGCCGGACCGACCTTCCCGGTGGGGATTTCCCCACCCTGATGCACAGCATCCAATCGGTGATGCTGGCGTTGCCGGATTCCACCGTTGTCTACAGTGGCCACGGCCCGGAGACGACGGTCGGGGTGGAGCGGATGACGAATCCATTCCTCACGGTGGCATACCGGTATGAGTAAGCCGGACCGGCGGACGAGCGGGCAGGCGGTCGGTCTTGCGGCGGTGCAAGGCTCAGCGACGCTGGGGTCGGTTCTCGGCTCCGCCGGTCCGCTGGTCCACCCGTCCGCTCGTCCAGCCTGCAACCGCTGCGGATTTGCGGTGATCTCGAAGCCCTGGGGCTGCAAAAACCCCTGCCTGAACTGCGGCACCGTCTATCCCCTTGGTGATTGCTCCGACTGACGCCGCCCGCGTTCCCGGGTTCCTCGCGCCACCGGCGACGCCGATCGATCTCTCTCGGACCAGCTTCCCACCGCCGCTCCGCGCCGGCGGCGCTCTCACCATCCTGGACATTACGAAGTACTTCGGCGATGCGACCGGTGGGATCCGGACCTATCTGCTCGCCAAGGCGGAGTACGTGCAAGCGGACAAGTTGCTCCGCCAGATCATGGTGATTCCTGGAGCCGAGGATGCCCTGGCGGAGGAGCGCGGAGTCCGCTGCTACCGGCTCCGCGGTCCGCGCATCCCCTTCGACCAGTCATATCGCTTCCTCCTGGCAACCCGTACGACCCGCCGCATCCTGGAACATGAGCGGCCCGACCTCATCGAGGTGGGCAGCCCCTGGCTCGTGCCGTGGGTGACCCGCCGAGCCAATCGCGGGCTTCAGGCACCGATGGTCTGGTTCTATCACACTCACTTTCCGGCGATCCTCGATCCCGGGACCGGCGGCGTCTCCGGCCATCGTCGGGCGCTGGCGCGGCTCTCCTGGCGCTACGCTCGCCGGTTGGCGGGCCTGTATCGCGCCACCTTGGTGGCCTCGGAGAGCGTCGCCCGGCAGTTGGAGCTGCACGGCGTGCCCCGCGTCCATCGCGTGGCGCTCGGTGTCGATCTCGACCGGTTCACCCCGACCCGCCGGGCCTCGGCCGGCGACACGCGACGCCGCCACAGGTTGCCGGAGGCGCCGCTGGCCGTCTTTCTCGGACGCTTCGCGGAGGAAAAGCAGATCGAAATCGTCCTGGCGGCATGGAAGGAGGTCGAGCGGAGGACCGACGCCTGGCTGGTGATGGTGGGGGCCGGCCCGCGGGAGGCCCGGCTGCGGCGTCTCGCCGAGGGACGCCAGGTCCGATGGGTGCCGTACCTGCGCGACCGTGATCAGGTGGCCGATCTGCTGGCGGCGGCGAGTCTCTACATCGCGCCCGGTCCCGCGGAAACCTTCGGCCTGAGCGCGCTCGAGGCGATGGCGTCGGGGACGCCGGTTCTCTCGGTCGACCAGGGCGGTGTCGCCGACCGGGTTCGTGCCTCCGGCGCCGGAGCGCTCTATGCGGCCGGGGATGTCGGGGCCTGCGCCGAAGCGGCGATCGCCTTGCTCCGGGGAGAATCCCGCGGACTCGGTCCGATCGCCCGTGGCTTCGCGGAGCAACATCACTCCTGGCGGACTGCTTTCCGGGGAATCGTGGACACCTACCGCTCGATCCTCTCGCGGGACGGCTAATGCAGCTCACGCCGCTCGCGGCGCATGGCGCGTGCGCATTGCTCTTTCTTGCCGATCTTCTCGCCCGGGCCCTCCGAATCCGCTGGTATCTCGCCGGCCTTGGGCGGCGAATCTCATTGTTCGATGCCTTCCAGCTCAACGCCTGGGGGGATGCCGCGGCAGGGCTGACGCCGATGCGGTTTGGCGGTGAGCTGGCCAAGTTCGCCGGCTTAGCGCGCTGCCGGGTGCCAGCACCGGTGGCGGTCGCCGCGCTGAGCCTGGAAGCAACCATTACCTATCCGCTGGTGGCCCTGTTCGGGGGCGGGTTGGCCATGCGGTTCGCGCCGGACTGGTGGCAGGAGGCTCGGCCCGCCGTCGAGACCGCGTTGAACAGCCGCTGGCCGGCGGTCGCAGTGGTAGGCGCTCTGCTGCTGACGCTGGGGTTGGGCATGTGGTGGTGGCGCCGGAGAGGCCCCGGGGCCAGCGCCCCGGGCCAGTCGCGTGCCGCACTGAAATCGTTCCCGCTCTGGCCGGTTCTGGCCGGAATCCCGCTCTCGCTTTTCAATGTCGTGGCACGGACGCTGATGCTCCCGCTCCTCGCCATGACCCTCCCGGCCCATCCGCCCTTCGGGGTCATGGCGGTGGGGAGTTTTGTGCTGCTCTACAGCCAGCTGGTGCTCCCGACCCCGGCTGGAGTCGGCGCCGTGGAACTCGGGTTCCTTTCCGGAATGGCCGGCGATCTGGGGGACGCGTCGACGCCTTTGCTGATCGCCTGGCGACTGTACACCGTCGGCGCCGGCGCGCTTCTCGGGGCGGTCTTGGCGGTCGCCACCTTCGGGTTCCGCCCGATCATCGCGGCCGTGGCGCGGGTGGTGGGGCGATCCCGACCAGCATGACCGTGCGCTCCAGCGCCTCAACGACGCCGTGGGGCACGTCCGCCG
>Ga0315273_10000879_pt1 | contig 32837 bp, 27 predicted proteins | sample YL17G02_0_MG_FD_205753 | JGI IMG/M metagenome (GOLD analysis project Ga0315273, IMG submission 205753) | Sediment microbial communities from Yellowstone Lake, YNP, Wyoming, USA - YL17G02_0 | ecosystem: Environmental > Aquatic > Freshwater > Lake > Sediment | place: USA: Wyoming | collected...
GCCGTACAGGGGCCATAGGCGGTTTGCCCCCGCGACCTCCCCTGCGCCACTTTGATATTCTGCGAGTTTGTCAGGCATGATGTTCTCCAGGTTACTCCAGTTTGAGGTGCTGGCGCCGGCGGGCCTCGTCGGGCCGCGTGTGGATCCGGTCCACGTCCGCCTGCGAAAGGAAGCGGGGCCCACCGACGGCAAAGGTCCCGAGCAAGATGCGGGCAGTCTTTACCATCATGGCGGTAAGGTTCTGCACGTGAACAGGGTTTCGGCCAAGGGCAATCATGCCGTGGTTCTGCATCAGGATCACGCGTGGTAGCTCGCCGTACTCGTCCCCGTGCCGGTCGATGCCCTGCTTGATCCGCCGGGCCAGAGGGACGCCGGGATCGGTGTAGGGAATCAGGAGCGGAGCCGGGCCGCAGACTACGATCTCGTCGGGGAAGATCCGGCCCTTGAAGGCTGTGTCAAATGCCCCCGAGCAGGCGATGGCGTTGATAGCCGTGGGATGCGTATGCCCGACGAAGTTGATGCCTTCGAGCTGCAGACACAGTGCGTGCAGTAAGGCCTCTACCGACGGGTGCCCCTTGGCTCCAGGATCCACCCTGGCGCCCGCCAGCTCGTCCTTGACCACCTCGTCGGTGACGTTGGAGCGGTCCAACAACGGCAGAATCCTGTCGAACGCGCAACGCACGAAACCATCGGCTTTCATCGTGCGAAGCTCGTAGCCGCTCGTCTTGACCCAGAACGTCTTCTCATCGGCACGCGCCGAAGTATTACCCTCTCCCATGATCGAGAAGTCGTTCGCCGGGTCCCCGAGGTGGTTGGACATCGCCACCAACGCCTGCAAAATGCTGTCATTATCCATTGATATCTATTCCTCTCAAGGGTTGGATATGCTGCGATTGGCGCGGTCAGGCGCCCTGGTAGCCGCCGCCGCGACCGACCGCAACGCCGCGCTCGGCGCTGATACGGGCGAGATAGTTGCATGCTTTGTAAGCCGCGATCGGATCTTCCGGCACGCCCATTTCCTGCCGCACTTGGGCCAGGAGCGGCCGGACGTCCGTCTCGAAAGCGGACGTGAGGACTCGGTGCGCCCCGAGGATATCCTCGCTGGTCTGGCACTCCGCCAGCGCGCTCCGGTCGACAATCAGCGCCTTGGCGTATGCGGTCTGGCAGTTGACCACCGAAACCAGCATCGCCTCGACCTTAGGCTCGATATTGTGGCTCTGGTCGATCATATAAGCAACGTCCCGAACTCCCGCCGAGACGGCGCGGTTGGGATCGTTCGCTGCCGCGACCAGCTCGTTGTAGATCAGGAATAATTCGAACGGATTGACCGACCCGACGATCAGGTCGTCGTCAGCATACTTTCGATTGTTGAGGTGGAACCCCCCAAGCATGGTCTCGTCCAGCAGGAACGCGACGATATGCTCAATGTTTGTCCCTTGGGCGTGGTGTCCCGTATCGACGAGCACCTTGGCCTTGGGGCCGAGCTTGCGGGCGGTGTTGGCCGACATTCCCCAATCCGCCAGGTCGGTCTGGTAAAACGCCGGCTCGAAGAACTTGTACTCGACCAACATGCGTGCGTTGGCCGGCAGCGCCGCGTAGACTTTACCGAGCGCTTCCTCCATGCGGTGCTTGCGCCCGCGGATGCTGTCCTGGCCCGCGAAGTTAGTGCCGTCGGCTATCCACATGCTGAGGTCGCGCGAGCCGAGCGTCTTCATCACCTCGACGCACTCCAGGCAGTGGTCCACAGCCTGCTGGCGCACCGCCGCGACGGGGTGACACACGGAGCCCGACCGGTACTCATCAGCCTGGAACAGGTTGGGGTTGATCGCACCGGGCGCGACACCCTGTTCGGCGGCATACTGCCTGAGCTCCTCGTAGTCGGCTACCTTGTCCCATGGGATGTGGAGCGCCACCGTCGGCGCAATGCCAGTCATCTTATGGACAAACCCGGCATCGGTGAGCTTCTCCCAAATGGTGCGGGCTGAGCCAGGCAAGGACCACACCTTGAAGCGCGTCCCGCCATTCGCGTAACCCCACGAAGGGGTCTCGATGTGCTGAGCCTTCAGCGCGGACTTGACTGCCTCGACGTCCGTCCCCTGGGCGCGAAGCTGGTCGGCGAAACGATCGTAGTCTTGAGTCGACATAGCAGCATCCTCCTCTGTTTGCAAACGCTCTCAGAAAACGGTTTGTGGCACGTCATAGATCCGGCAAATCTCCCGGATCTCCTCAGGTGACAGCCCGTCGGCAAGCTCATGCGTCATCAGGTTCATGTACTCGTAGCGCGCCCCCGTCTCCGCATACTCGATCCGGTCGGCCGCCCGCTTGACGGAAGCATCAGAGCGCGCCATCGCGCCGTGTTTACCCCACACCACCACGCGGTGGCTGCGCATCGAAGCGACTGTCGCAGCCATCAGCTCGGCTGATCCCGGGATATAGAAGGGCAGGCAACCGATCCCCGTAGGCAGATTGACAATCATCTCCGGCTGCCAGCGCAGCAGGTTCCGGTTCAGATATGCCTCATCCCGGTAGCGGGCGATGTGGCTCAGGAATGTCAGGTGCGGCGGCTGGGCGTGGATGATGGCGTGGAAGTTCGTGCCGGTCACCTTGACCTGGTCCTGGTGCACTGCGAGGTGCGAATTGAACTCGCTGGTCAGCCGGGCGAAGAGGCGGCGTGGGGAAGAGTAGAGTTGAGCCGTTTGGCCCCCTTCGTCTACTACAACAAACCCCAGGTTGGCGGCCGGGTCCTGGATGATCTCGCGCAAGCGCCGTCCGGACCCCGAGACCAGGAACGCCGCTCCTGCCATTTCCGGCAACCCTTGGGGCAGCTCGATAGTCTCCGCGAGCGGGAACCTGCGGCGCGGATCGATCGTCCAGCCGATGTAGGCCGAGATATTGCCGGCCGCGCCCTCGCTCGCTTCGATCTCCGCCATGCGCTGCCCGGCCTCGCCGATCAGCGCCATCAGCTCATCAAGTTCCGGATATGGCGCCTGAATCCCCATTCTGCCCTCCCGAGTTGGTCCCTGGGCTCGCTGCAGCCCTACTTCTGCCCGTAGACGTTCATGTAGCGGTCGTGCAGCTTGGCGACATCGCCTGGCGCGATCTCGGCCGGCTGCCCAATCTGCAGAGCCAGCCAAACCGTGGCAGCGACGTCTTCGACCATCACTGCCGCCTTGACGGCGGCCTCGGCCGTCGGACCGACCGTGAAGACACCGTGGTTCTTGAGCAGGATGGCCGGCGAATCTCCGATCGACCGAACCACGATCTTGCCGATAGCCTCGCCGCCAATCAGCGCGAAGTCGCCACAGGGTATGGGCCCGCCGAACTCATCGCCCATAGCCGTCAGATAGACGGGGATCGGCCGGCCCACGGCGGCAAACGCCGTGGCATAGCGGGAATGGGTATGCACGACACCGTTCACATCCGGACGGTGGCGGTAGATGTAGAGGTGGCTGGCCGTGTCCGACGAGGGCTTGTGCTGCCCCTCGACGATCTTCCCATCCGGGTCCACCACAACCATGTTCTCGGGTCGCAATGCTTCGTACTTTAGCCCAGACGGCTTGATCACCATATATCCGGTCTGGGGATCGCGGGCGCTAACATTGCCCCCGCTCCACATCACCAGGTTGTTCTTTGGCAGCTCCATGTGCAGCTGACAGACTTCTTCGCGCAGTCTCTCGAGCAAAGTAATGCCTCCACTTCCCAGTCTACATCAATGCGCAGCACGGGTTCGTCTGCCCCGTGCTGCGCACCCAGTCCTCCGGCGTCCGGCTTGCGGCTAGCTTCTGACGTCTAGCTTGAGCTCCTTCAGCCGCTTCATAACATCGTTCGCGCCACGCCCGAAGTAGTCGTGCAGCGCCACATATTCGGCATACAGCTTGTCGTAAACCTGGGTATGCGCCGAGATCGGAGAATAGACTTCACCGCGCAAGTGCGCCATGACCTTCGCGGCATCCTCGATGGTGTCATATCCGCCCGCGGCGCGTCCTGCTGCCACAGCCCCGAACATCGCCGATCCGAACGCGCCCACCTGATGGGCAGCCGGAATGCGCATCGACCGGCCCGTCACGTCGGCATAGATCTGCATCAGCAGCTTGTTGCGGTCGGGTAGGCCGCCGGTCGCTACCAGCTCGTGGATCGGAACTCCGTTGGCTTCGAGATCCTCGATGATGACGCGGGTGCCGTAGGCCGTCGCCTCGATCAGCGCGCGGTAGATCTCCTCGGCCCTGGTCGCGAGTGTCATACCCAGCATCATCCCTGTGAGGTCGACGTCCACCAGCACGCTGCGGTTGCCGTTCCACCAATCCAGCGCCAGCAACCCGCTCTCGCCTGGCTTCAACTGGGAGGCCTTCTCCTCTAGAAGCTGGTGCGCCGTAATCCCCCGCGCTGCCGCTTCGCGCTCGTACGCCGCCGGGACGCAATTCTCCACGAACCAGGCGAAGTGATCTCCGACGCACGATTGCCCGGCCTCGTAACCGAAGAGGCCTGAGATGATGCCGTCCTCCACGTACCCGCAGATGCCGGGAACGAGATGTTCTTCCGTACCCAACACCATGTGGCAGGTGGAAGTGCCCATGATCATCACCATCCGCCCTGGCTCACCGACCGTAGCAGCCGGGACAGAGACGTGGGCGTCGACATTGGCAATAGCAACGGCCGTGCCGGGCTTCAGCCCTGTCCAGCGCGCTGCTTCCGGCTTCAACCCGCCGGCCCTATCGCCGAGCGGGTAGATCGTGCGCGACATCTTCTCGTCGACGATGTGTTCCAGGCGCGGGTCTAACGCTTTGAAGAAAGCCTCGGGCGGAAAACCTTCGCGTTTGGACCACATGGCCTTGTAGCCGGCCGTGCACGAATTGCGTTTCTCCTCGCCTGTGAGCTGCCACACCACCCAATCGGCCGCCTCGATCAGCCTTTCGGCTGCCGCATAGATAGCAGGATCTTCGTCCAGGATCTGCCAGGCCTTGGGGATGAACCATTCGGAACTGATCTTGCCGCCATACCGGTCCAGCACCCTGAATCCCTGGTCACGCGCGATCTTGTTGAGCTTGTTCGCTTCGGGCTGCGCAGCATGGTGCTTCCACAATTTTACCCAGGCGTGGGGCCGGTTCCGGTATTGGCTCAAGAAGCAGAGCGGCGTGCCGTCTGCCTTGGTCGGCAACATCGTGCACGCCGTAAAGTCGATCCCGAGGCCGATAACGTCCTCTGGCGCGACACCGCTCTCCTTCAGCACTGCCGGCACAGCTCTCTTGAACACCTCAAGGTAGTCATTCGGGTCCTGCAACGCCCAATCCGGCTCGAGGCGGATAATGGTCCCGGGCAACCTGTCGTCGATCACACCGTTGGCATAGGGATGAACGTAGGTAGCCACTTCACGCCCGTCGGCGACGTCCACCAGCAGGGCCCTCCCCGACTCCGTGCCGAAGTCCACCCCGATTGCGTACTTGCGCTCTCCCATGTCAGTGCCTCCGTGCGCGGCGACGCTATTGATGGTAGTAGACGTCCCAGCCCAGGTACTTGCCCAACGCTTCGTTGACGGTGGCGGCGGATCGAGAGAGGTTGATCGCCGTATGATGCTCGAAGCCCTGCTCGCAGATGGTGCTGAGCAGCTTCTGCAGATTGGGAATGCGCACGACGCCGAAACCGCCAAACGTCTTAAGCGGGTCGTTGGTGAGCTCTCCTTCGCCTAAATAGACCCTGACCTTGCCATTGAAGTCGTCGGTGGACACTCGGCAGTAGGTGAACGGATTGGCGCGCACCCGGCCCACCACCGTCCCGTACGTGTTCTCCCTACCCACAGCGCCGGCGATGATCTCCTGGAAATCCATTACCATGATGTCATCTGGCGCGATCGGTTCGTTGACGAAGATATCCTTGGGCAGGTTAGAGCAGTGGAAGACGACGCACTTGTCGGGGTCCTCGCCGTAGTTGTTGTTCCAATCCACGAGTGCGCTGGGCTTTCCCGAGGCGAGCGCCATGGCGTACATGCCGACCACGCCCGTGATATCGGTCTCGCACGCCGACGGCATGAGGTCGTTGCTCATCATGCTCATGACGGTGCACGGCACGACACCGTAGTACTCTTCCATGCTGGTCCAGCACTGCAGCGCGCTGGCAACCAATCCGTTGTCGGCCATCCAGTCGTCGATGACCACTCCCAACTTCGCCATCTTGTCTAGCGCCTCAGGCGGCGTGGTGCGCGTGGGCACATAGTCGCGGATCTGTTGCAGCTTGGTCTTGACCTTGGCATCGCCGGGCTGGAGGCGGGCAGCGCGGCCGAAGATCTCCGACAGGTCGATAGTTTCCACCGAAATCCCGGAGCGCTCGAGCAGCTTCTCGCTGAAGCGCACGGTGATGAAATTCGCCGGCCGCGCGCCGATGTTGCCAATGCGGGCGTTGTGAAGCCCATCGATCACCTGGCAGGTACTGACGAAGCGTCGCAAGTCAGTCAGGAAGTTTTCGCTTAGCGGATCGACGGTGTGGAGTGAGGTCAGGGTGAACTTGATGCCGTACTGATGCAGGTTATTGCAGACCGACATCTTGCCGCAGAAAGAATCCCTCCGGTCGGCACTTGTCATGTTCAGCATGTCGTCGGGGAAGGCGTGCACCAACACTGGTACGTCAAGCCCCGCCCAACGCAGCACATTCGCCACAGCGCGCTCGTCGCCGAAGTTGGGCAACGTCACCAGGATACCGATGATCTCCTCACGGTGCTGCTTGAACAATGCCGCGCATTTCTCGGCATCGCTCACGCTCTCCACACTGCCGAACTTGGTTTCTTCCGGCGTCAAGGCGATAGCTTTGATGCCTTCCTTGGCCAGGAGGTCGAGAATGGTCTTGCGGCCCTTGTCGCACAAATGGTCGGGAAAGAAGCCGCGGTTGCCAACAATCACGCCCAAGGTGGGGGTCTTCATGGTGCACATGCTCCTGTGATGTGGTATGAGGCAAAGTATAGCCTGCTGGGTGCCAACTGTCCAATTGTTGCGCGCCTCGCGGTACTAGTGGACATGCCGAGCAGGCGGGCATCACGAGATTGACAGAACTTGCGAATGGTAGTAATATGAAAGCGTTCGTAAGTATTCCATAGAAACCCGAAACTGTCAATGTCAGAGACTTCGCGAGATCTGTACCTGGAAGAGAGGCGCCAACAGATCCTCCGGCAGCTTGATCAAAGCGGCCGGGTGTCGGTCGCGGAGCTTAGCCAGCAGTTCGGCGTGTCGGAAGTGACGATCCGTGCCGATCTACAGGCATTGGCCGGAGACGACTTAATTGTCAGGACCCACGGCGGGGCCATCCAGCCGCGACGCGGCGCTCCCGAACTTCCCCTCGCCGCCCGCCGGCAGCAGCAGGTCATTGAAAAGGGCTTAATCGGCGCAATCGCCGCGTCGCTCGTTGCTCATGGAGATGCTATTTTCCTCGACAGCAGCAGCACGGCTCTGGCGATCGCGCAGTCCCTCAAAGAGCACAGATATCTGACGGTCGTCACCAATAGCCTGACCGTGGCCCAGGAGTTGTTGGGCGCTCGCGGCGTGTCTGTGGTCATGTTGGGCGGGACTTTGCGCCGCGACACGGCTTCGCTGGTGGGAGCAGACGGGCTTGAGGCTCTGCGCAAGTTCAATATCCAGAAGGGCTTCTTCGGAGCGCACGGCATCAGCGTCCAGGAAGGCCTGACCGACGTCAGCGCCGATGAGGCTGCAATCAAGCGTCTCCTGGTGGCCATGTGCGGGCACGTGGTTGCCGTTGTGGACGCGACGAAGTGGGGGCGCGTAGGCCTAGCTTCATTTGCCGCGCTCGATCAGATCCACACCGTCATCACCGATTCACATGCCCCGATCCATCTGGTCGCGCAGGTTACCGCGCGGGGCATTCAAGTGACGCAAATCCAAATCTAGAGGAGTTGTCAACACATGGAAGCTCTTACCACGAACTCGTTGACGGCCGAGCGAGTGTCGGCCATGATCGAGGAGCAGGCGCTCTCGCGTGAGGATCTGCTGGCGGCCTTGCGCCAGGTGAAGGAGATCCGAGCTCTGGAGAACAACATTGCCGAGCTTCTCAGCAAGGCGGTCCTCAAGGGCGCCTCGCACCTCTACGCCGGCCAAGAGGCTACCGCGGTCGGCACCGTGGCCGCCTTGCGCGACGACGACCTGATCACGAGCACCCATCGCGGCCATGGCCATGCCCACGCCCACGGCGATAAGGCGGCGAAGACGCCGGAAGCCAAGCAAGAGCACTACGACAAGATGATGGCCGAGGTGCTGGGCAAGTCCGGCGGCTACTGCAAGGGCAAGGGCGGCTCGATGCACATCGCCGACGTTTCCCACGGCAACCTTGGAGCCACGGGCATCGTGGGCGGCAACCTGCCGGTCGCGGTCGGCGCGGCGCTGGCGCAGAAGCTCCAGGGCACCGACAGGGTAGTCGTCTGCTTCTTCGGCGATGGGGCGTCCAACGAAGGCACCTTCCACGAGGCGCTCAACATGGCCAGCGCCTGGAACTTGCCGGTGATCTTCGTCGCCGAGAACAACATGTACGGCATGTCCGTGCCCTGGTCACATGTCACCAAGCTGCCGGATATCGCCAGCCGAGCGTGTGCCTACGGCATTCCCGGCGAGGTGGTGGACGGCATGGATGTTCTGGCCGTGCGCGGCGCCGTAGCGAAGGCAGCGGATCGCGCCCGGAGCGGCGCGGGACCGACGCTCATCGAGGCCAAGACCTACCGGTATTACGGTCATTCGCACTCCGACCCCCGGGCGTACCGCACCCGCGAGGAGGAGAAGGCCTGGAAACTGCGCGACCCGATCACCGTGCTTCGGGATGAGATGTTCAGCGTGGGCTGGCTGACCGAAGAGCAGTTCGACAAGCAGGATGAGGAAGTGCAGGACAAGCTTGACAAGGCCATGGCCTTCGCCACCGCTTCGCCCGAACCGGATGCGGCCGAGACATTTACCGACGTATTTGCGCCGTTGAAGACGACGGCCGCCGACGTGGCGGCCGAGCGGGCCCTGCGCGAGCGCGTGCGCGGCGACTCCACCATGCGACAGATCTCGTATGCCCAGGCACTGGTCGAGGGGGCGCGCGAGGAAATGCTTCGAGACGGCAGCGTCTTCGTCATGGGTGAGGACGTTGGGCTCTACGGTGGCGCATATGGCGCGACCCGCGGCCTGTTCGAGGAGTTCGGACAATGGCGCGTGATCGATACGCCGATCTCCGAGGCCACGATCGGCGGCGCCGCGGTCGGCGCGGCCATGGCGGGAACGCGTCCCATCGCGGAAATCATGTACGTTGACTTCACCCCATTGGCAATGGACCAGGTGGCCAACCAGGGCGCAAAGAACCGCTACATGTTCGGCGGGAAGACCACTGTCCCGATGGTCATCCGGACCGAGGGCGGTGCTGGTCGGGCCATTGCGGCTCATCACTCGCAGAGCCTGGAATCGCTGTGGACTCACTTCCCGGGCATCTATGTCGTCATGCCTTCGACGCCGTACGACGCCAAGGGCTTGCTCAAGGCCTCGATCCGCGACGACAATCCGGTCATGTTCATCGAGCACAAGATGCTTTACAAGGAGAAGGGCCCGGTGCCCGAGGAAGACTACATCATCCCGTTGGGCGTCGCAGACATCAAGCGCCCCGGCAAGGATGTGACGATCGTGACCTACTCGCGCATGGTCTTCCGAGCACTGGAGGCGGCTGAGCAGCTCGCCAAGGAAGGCATCGACGTCGAAGTGATTGACCTGCGCACGCTCAAGCCGTTGGATATCGACACCATCACGACTTCGGTGAAGAAGACCGGCCGCTTCGTAGGCGTGACCGAGTCCTACGAGAACACCAGCTTCATCAACGAAGTCATGGTGCAGATCAACGAACAGGTCTTCGATTGGCTGGACGCGCCGATGGTCCGGGTGGCCGCCGCCAACGTGCCGGTGCCGCGCGCCGAGGCGTTGGAAGATGTTGCGATCCCGAATGTGGGCCGGATCGTCGCTGCATGTCGAAAGGTGATGAGCTGATGGCCAAAGAAGTCTTCATCCCCAAGCTGGGCCAGACTGTCGAGGAGGTGACCCTCGTCCACTGGCTGGTGCCCGACGGTGCGAAGGTCGACCAGGGCCAGGAAATTCTGGAGGTGGAGACCGACAAGGCAGTCTTCACCGTCGAAGCCTCGGCCAAGGGCTATCTGCACATCGGCCCCTTCGCCGATGGCCAGGTCGTGCAAGTGCTCACGGTCGTAGGGCTCATCGGGAAGCAAGACGAGAAGTTCGCCGCCGGCACTGTGGCCGAAGGCGAGGTCAGTCCGACCGCGCCGGCCGAGGCTGCCGCGGCCGTCCCGGTGACTGTCGGGGCTGCGCCGGTTGCCGAGCTGTCCGGCAGGGTCTTTGCTTCACCGCGCGCCCGCGTACTGGCAGCGGAGAAGGGCGTCGAACTATCCCATGTGACTCCCACCGGGGGCGGTGGCCAGCGGGTCGCCGAGCGCGACGTCGTGGCCTACCTGGAAGCGACTCCTAAAGCGACCCCGGTGGCCCAGAAGCTGGCAGCGGAAGCGGGTATCGACCTTCGCTCCTTAACGGGTACCGGTCCTGGCGGCCGGATCACCAAAGAGGATGTCGAGCAGGCCATCCAGCCGCGCATCAAGCCGCTGGCTCTGCCCGCAGCTCCCGCTGTCGTTGCCGCCCCGGCGCCTGCCGCCCTACTGCCCGGCGTCGAGATCACCGAGCGCCTGCCGCTGAAGGGCGTGCGCGGCATCATCGCAGAGCGGATGGGCACCAGTGTGCACACCACTGCGCGCGTGACGCTCGTGATGGATGTGGACGCCACCGAGTTTGTGGCGCTGCGCGAGCGCCTGAAGGCGAAGGTGTCTGAGGAGTGGGGCTTCGCACCCGGCTACAATGACCTCGTCGCCAAGATAGTCGCCTCCGCGTTGCGCAAGTTCCCCTACATGAATGCCCGGCTGGCGCCCGATGCGATTGAGCTGCTGGCGCATGTCAACATGGGCATGGCGGTGGATACGGAGCGGGGTCTCCTGGTCCCTGTGATCCGCGATGCCGATCAAAAGACGCTGCGCCAGTTCGGCAGCGAGTTCCGCGCTCTGGTCGACCGGGCACGCAAGGCTCGGTCTCTCCCCGACGATCTATCGGGCGGAAGTTTCACGATCACCAACCTGGGCATGTACGACATCGATGCCTTCACGCCGGTCATCAACCTGCCCGAGGCCGCCATCCTGGGCCTGGGGCGCATCGCTCCCAAGTGGGTCTACCGACCCGAATCACCCGCCGCGCCGGTGCTTCGTCAGATGTGGACCCTCAGCCTGGTGTTCGATCATCGCCTGGTCGACGGCGCGCCCGCCGCGCGCTTCTTCCAATACGTCAAGGAACTGATCGAAGAACCGTACCTCTGGGTCGCAGGGTAGCCGAAACTGGGCTACAACAGGATGCCGGGGTCCAACGGGTTGGACCCCGGCACCTTGCTGCCAACCTCCACTTTAGAACTAATAGTTGTACTTCGCCATGTTGTCTTTTGTCACGTCAATCCAGGCCTCGCCGTAGAATACCTTGTCCTTTTGCTGCAGCTTGTCGTACCCCGGCAGGCCCAGGTCCATGCCCTCTATGGGTGTTTCACCATTGAACAGGATCAGGGCCAGCCTGTTGCACGCATATGCGACGGCGGCGGGGTCCCAGAAAGCGATCATGTCAACCGCCCCTGAGCTCAGGTACTTGCCCGCTGTCGACACGAAGCTCGTACCTACTGCCACCGTCTTATCCTGGATGCCGGCCTCCTGGATCGCCATGCCGATACCGGCAGCGTCCATCCACCCATTGCTCTCGAAGCCCTTGAGGTTAGGGTGTGCTTCGAGCAGCGCCTTCACCTGTGCATAGGCCTTCTGAGGGTCGTCACCGGTCTCGATCTTGCCTGCCACCAGCGTCATCTTGGGATACCTCTGCTTCTGCCAGGCCATGGCAGCATCGGCCCATTGGTTCTCGGCGGCGGCATTGAGATTGCCCACGAAGACGGCATACTCGCCTTCCTCCCCCATGCGCCTGGCGAGCGCATCCATCAAATGCGTGCCATAGGCGGAGTTGTCGAAGGCCTCGATGTCGAGATCGGCGTTCTTCGCGGCATACCCCTCGTTCGTTACGATCTTGATGCCGCTCTCCCCGGCCTTCTTGAAGATCGGGTCCAGGGCCTCCACCGAATCGGGCACGACGCACAGGGCATCCACATTCTGTGCCAGCAGGTCCTCCACGATCGCGGACTGAGACGCGCCATCGGCTTTCGCCGGCGCCTTCAGAAACGCGGTCACGCCTGGATTATCGGCGCCGAACTTATCGACACCCTTCTGCATCAGCTCCGCCCAATGGTCTGCGCTCCTGGGGACTGTGGCGAGGGTCGGATTGGCTCTCGGAGTCGGGCGTTCAGTAGGCGCGGGGGTGGCAGTGGGCTGAACGACCGGCGCTTCAGTAGCCGCAGGCTTCTTGTCCGGCACGGAAGGCCCCCGCCGTCCGCAACCTGCTAGCGCTATCGCCAAAATCACCACGGCAAACAGGACAACAAGGAGCTTCTTCATTGCATCTCTCCCAATACGCCGGCGATGCTGTCGCCGGGCTTATCCGATGCCCGCAAGGGGAGCCCCTGCTGATCTGCCAAAGGTCACAGCCAGCGTGCACTCTGCCTCAGTGCGTCCTCTTGACGCTCTAGCCGGTGAGGGTCTACTCCCTGTGAAACTCGCCGGGCCTGAAACGCAGGGCTGACCAGATGTCATCGACGGCAACTTGCGCCACCGGCCGCACCCCCCACTTCCCGACAACTCGCCAGCAGACATCGCGGTTGAGATCGGTCGGAACCTTCGCGGTCTGCTTGGGATAAGAGATCCATAGCATGCAATCGTGTTTGCCCGCGGCGATCGCCGTCGGGCCAAGCTTCTCCAACTCGGCGATGTCCTTCGCAAAGACCTGCACGAAATCGAAGCTTCCTTCCGGCTCTAGCCATACCTCGGCACCTTCGGGCAGCGGCCCCAGTTGTTCCAGGAGGCTGGCGGGCGGGTTGACGATCAGAATGCGCTGTCCCGGTTGGATTCGGAGTTTCTTGGCTAACGAGCTCTCTGCGATACGTCACCTCCTGACACCTTGGCGTCGGCCACCGAACTGCCCGGTAATCGGGATCCGGGGCTCAGGGAACTCCCAGGAAGCGGGAGAGCTTGCCGACCGTGAAGCGATTGCGGTAATAGTGGGCGTACTTCAGCCCGAGGGCTACCTCCTCTGGGCTCAAGCCGACCTCAACCCCGTACGCAGGCCCGCCCACGGAGCGCAGCCAGCGGATCATGTCCGCGGCCGGTGGAACCTGCACGGCAATGCCCTGGATTTCGTCCCAGCACGCCAGGATCTTCTGCTTCAGCTGTTCGAAATCCCCTTCCGTCATATCCAGGAAGGGCCGCTGCTGGGCGATGACCTGCTCGGTGATCGGGCCATAGGCGGCCCGAATCTCTCCGATTTCCGCCTCACGCGACGGCAAGTGCATCAGCCGGAGCCGGGCAGCTGCCTCCGCCCGGGAGATCTGCCGGAGCGCGTCGAAGCGCTGCAGGCTGGCCACCACGGCGATGCCCACCTTAGCGCCGTGCAGCACCGAGTGACGGCCTTCGCGCAGCAGTTTCATCTCCCAGTAGTGAGAGGTGTGATGCTCGGCGCCTGAAGCCGGTGTAGTGGCGCCGAAATCCAGCATGCAGAAGCCGGATTCGATCAGCCCTTCCATCAGTGCCTGGATGCCATCCGATGAGCCTGCTGAGATGGCGTCGACTTTCTGGGCGCAGGCCCATGCAGCATCGCGCGATCGCCGGGCGATCACGTCGTCGAACTTCTCATCCCACAGAAGGTACCCAAGCTCCCAATCGGCTACCGAGGTGAGTTTGGCCAGCATGTCGCCGAAGCCAGCCGCGATGAGCGATCGCGGCGCATCCATAAGCACCTGCAGGTCGGCGAAAACGGCGAGAGGCCCATGGCAGGGAACCGTGATCTTGAGGCCGTCAATGACCATCGGGGCGCCGATGGAGGTGAAGCCATCGACCGAGGGAGCGGTGGGCAACGAGATGAACTCCGATGCAGTCCGGTGGCTCACGAATCGGGCGATATCGGTGAGGGTCCCGGAGCCCACTCCCAGGTATGTGCGCCTGGCACGGTCGATGTTGAGCAACACCTGAAACGTGTGGCGTGCGTCGGCAATGATGTCCTCACCTTCCACCATTACCGTCAGGACATCCGCACCTTGAGCGCGCAGCGCAGTCTCAACCGCTGCCCCCAGGGCCCGGTGGGTGTTCTGGTCCGCCACGAGCACGAACCGGTCGAGCGCGTGCGATCTGCAATAGGCCGTGAACTCTGCGATGACGTCCTGCTCGATGTACACTGGAAGATCAGTTCTCACCATGGCTCCCGTGGTTCACAATTCTCTTGCCTCGGCGGGAGTCGATCCCGCCGGGACACACGGCTGCGTCACCTGTGAATCGCCAGGACAAGACAGCCATCTACGCCCCCAGGATCTCGGCCGGGGTATTCTGAGGCCCGCACCCTGCGAGCCTGGCCATTCGGGCGCGGCCGGGCGGGAAGCGGTAACCCGCGGCCGTGTAGAACGCATTGCGCTGGCGACGCGTGGGCAAGTTCTTCTTCGCCCAATCGCTCTGGTAGCCTATTTTCGCGGCGCGCGCCATCAGGGTGTGCCCGTAGATGAAGTGGGCTCCGTCCAGGAATGCCTGCCTGACCGGCGCCAACTCCGAGGCGTCGAAATCGTCGATCAGCTTCTGCCCGGAGGCGTTCATCTCGGTGCCGATATTCAGAGGCAGGTCCAGCTCTGCGGCTACTTGCACGATCTTGTAGAGCTTCTGAACCTTAATCCGCCGTGTATCGACATCGGCGATATTCCAGTTGCGGTCCGGGATGATGTTCAGGGCGACCACTCCCTGCCCGATCAAGAGCCCAAGAAGCTCTTCTATGTCCTTCTCGCCCGCCGACGTGCCGTCCAGCCAGGTCGCGCAAGGGAGCGCCTCGCAGGCTAGGATCAAGCGGTGCACATCCCCTAGCGTCGGGAACGAGTCGGCGCCAGGCTGAACGTACCCGACCCCGCCGCGCTTCATCAGCCTGGCGCGCACGAGGTTCTGGAATTTGGCCGGATCGGACAGGCTTGCCCCAATTTGATCGGCCGGGACATTGAGCTTGACGGACCAGAAGACGGGCAGGTCGGGAACGGTCTTCTCCGCGGCGCGCGTATATGCTGCCAACATGTGCCGCTCGGTGGCGTTCCCGGCCGGAGTGAGCGGGAGGACATCCCTGTCGTAGTCGATCCTCACCGGGTCTAAGTGCGCGTTGATTCGCTCAGCCATGTCGCGGTTGCGGCGCGCTGCCCGCTCCCTCATGTCCGCCAGGATGGGCGCCGCCCCGTCCGGCGCAGTGCCCGAGACGAAGCCGATGCCCATGTGGTAGTACACGCCGGGCTCGCCCGGCGAGTTGATTTCTCGAGTGGCGAACTCTGGGATGTAGACGCGTGTCTCCATTCCGGCGCTGCCCCTCACCCCAACCCTGTCGCACGCCGTTAGGAACTCCTCGACGGCGTCGAGCACGTCAAAGTCGACGGTACCCATCAAGCTGTAGCCGCGACGCCTGGCCAACCAGGCCAGGGAGGATGGCGAGCGGCCGTAGGCGTTGAACGAGAAGAAGGTGTGGCAGTGCATGTTGGCCACGCCGGCAGGCGTCTGGCAGTCCACGGCGCCGGCATCGGCCATCTCGACCAGCTCGCCCAGCGCGGCCAGTCGGGCATCCAATGAGTAGCTGTTGAGCAGCTGTTCGAGAGCCATGATCCTGTCGTTGATGGCGCACCTCCTCGCGCGATTCTAATGCACTTGCCCCGGCGGGCCAAAAAGCGCAGACGTCATCCTGGGCTATGCGGCCTGCGATGACGTCTGCGCCTCCGTTGGCGACGACTCGGCGCGCGCTAGATCTTCTTGCCGAGCATCAGCTTAGCATTATTCTCACCGCCGTTGGCCAGGTAGAGCAGTGGAGTCGGCCGGTCGACGCCCTCGACATAGGCCGGCCGGGCCGCCCAGTTGGACTGCGAAAGGACGTTGTTCAGGTCCATCCAGTATTCCAGCCGCGCCGGGCTGAGCCCCTGGATCATGTGGAAGTGATTCGCCGGCGGGTAATGCTTGTACTCGCCCATAGTGGCGTATTTCGGGACGACGAAAGTGTGGGGCCAGATAGGCGTCGTTGTTTGGCACAGAGCCGTAGCCAGCGTCTGCGGGACTTCGGCTGTGGTGGCCTCATCCCAGCTCAGGCTGAAAAGTCCGGAAAGACTGCTGAAGGTCAAGCGCCCGGCAATACCGTCGATCCCGCCAGGGGTGACAAAGTGCACCGCGTTGCCCTTCCCTGGGAAGTAACTATCCTCGGCCAGAGGCATGCTCACGCGCGCCAGGATCTCCTCGACACTTGCGCCCGGCCGCGCAGCCCAGTCCAGCGATGCGCTGCCGGAGTTGTCGCCGTCCACGAGCCCTTTCTTCGCCCATAGCTCGCCTTTCGGCAGCGCGAATCCGATTTTGCCCGCCAGCTCCTGCAGCTCCCAGGGCTCCCACACCTTGCGGAAGTCCATGAAAAGAGGCGGCTGGCCTCCCGTCAATGCCGTCATGAAACACATCGTGAGCAGGCCCTGAACGTCGGCCTCCGTGGCGAATGGTGTCGGCACCTTGCGCCCATTGTGGTCGAACGTCGCGTTGAAGAACGATTCCATCGCGTCGGCCACCGGCAGGGGAATACCCCGCAAATCGGACCCCCACTCGAGCTGACTCATGAACCCGCCGCCTACCGCATCCAGATCTTTGAGCAGGCCGCGCGTAATCAGGTAGAGGCCCAGGCTCTGGTTGAATCGTTCCGAATCGGCCGCATCGCGGATCTCGAGCCGCTTTCCGAGATGGCGGTCCACGTACGCCCGCATCGCCTTGAGCTCTTCGGCATCGTAGGCCTTCTTGTTCAGCATGTCGGCCAGCAGCTTCATGTCGAGGCGGGTGATCTCGATGCCGAACTGGCGGCGGGTTGGGATAACGTGCGCCAGGGCCGTCTCCATGCCCATGGAATCGTGCCCGAAAATGACGACGCGCCGGCCCTTGAGCGCCTGGGTCGTAATGGCCGCGTAGGCCCAGTCGACCAGTCCCTGGGCTGTGCTCTCGGTCATGACGGGGTTCATGCCCGTGTCGGGCCATGTGCCGACGTTGAGGTGAGAAAGCCGGCCGTATTGCGCCAGCGCACCGTTGATAGCGTGGGCAAATACGACGCCCGGCTTGGGACCGCTGTTGCCGCAGGTGAAGTTGATCGGCGTATCGGCCGGGAACTGCTGAAGCAGCGAGATGACGCTCAGTTGGGGGAATGCCCACGTATCCGGCACGCACACGAGCGCCTTGACTCCGGCGTCCTGAAATTGCTTCGCGACCATATCGGCTTGCGGCTCACCGTCGACCAACAGCGGCGCCCAAACGACCTTCACGGGCGATCCGTCCGGCAGCTTCACCCGATCGGCCAGGATATCGGCGACCATTTCGCAGATGTTGCGACAGCGCTGGCGGCTCTCGGCGTCAATTCTGGGGTCACCCGCAACGAAGACACCAATCGCTGGGGAGTTGCGCTCGAATGAGCTCACACGATCCGACAATGCAATTGCCCTTGCCATACCTTAATCCTCCACAGAGTGAGAGTACTGCCGTTCTGCGGGTCTCTAGCCCTTGGTGGCGCCCGACGTGAGACCCTCCATCAACTGGCGTTGGATCACGGCGACGAAGATAACCGCCGGGATGAGCATCAAGACGGCCATAGCCGTCATGCCTCGCCAATCCGAGACGAATTGGCCTGTGAACTCGAACAGTGCTGGCGGGAAGGTGCGGCTCCTGGGGGTGCGGGTGATGACGCTGGCGAGCGCGAACTCGTTCCATGCCGTCAGGAAGGCGAAGATGGCCGCCGCGGCGGCGCCCGGCAGCGCGAGCGGCAGCGCGACCCGCCAGAATGCACCCCAGTGCGAGCAGCCGTCGATCCTCGCGGCGTCGTCAAGCTCCTCGGGGATCGCGCGGAAGAAGCCGTCCATTAGCCAGGCCGTGAACGGGATTGTCAGCGCGACATAAACCAGGATCATCCCTGGGATGGTGTCCGACAGCTTCGCTCGTGCGAAGAGCACGAACAATGGCAGGCTCAGCGCGATGCCGGGGATGGCGCGCCCCAACATAAAACCCAAGAACAAGCCGTTCTTGAAACGAAAGCTGAAGCGGGAGAACGCGTACCCGGCCAGCGTGCCGAACACGATGGAGAAGACGGTACTGACCAGCGCGATCGTTATCGAGTTCCGCGCGTACTGCAAGACCGGGATCGAGCCGCCCAGCCCAAAGGCTCCCTCCGGCGTTGGCATCCCGAAGATAATCTTGTAAGAGTCGAACGAAAAAGTACTGGGTATCCAAACCGGCGGCAGCGCATCGATCTCGTTGCGAATCCGCATCGAGGTTGAGATGGTCCACAGGGCCGGCAGGAACCAGATGAAGACAATCGCCCAAAGCGCCAGGTTGCGCAATGTGTCGCTGGGTCGCGTCCTGCGATGGCTTCGCCTCTCGGAGGTGGCATGTCCCGCCATCAGTCTTTTCCTCCCGCCCATCGGCTCTTGATCAGATTGCGGAACAGGTACCACGTGAAAATGAAACTCACCAGCACTGTGATGTACGACATCGCGGTCGCCAGGGCGAACTCGTGTTGCCCAAAGGCAAGGCGATTCACATAAGTCCAGATCAGCTCGGTCCGACTGGCCGGCCCGCCGCCGGTCATGATCTGCACGACGTCGTAGGCCCGCGCAAGGTCGAGCGAGCGAATGGCCATTGCGGTGTAGATGAAGGGCATCAACATCGGGATGGTCAGCAGGCGGAACTTGGCCCAACCCGAGGCGCCGTCTACTTCGGCGGCCTCGAACGGCTCGAGCGGCAGGGAGAGGATGCCCGCCTCGAGGATGATCACCATGAAAGGCGTGCCCATCCAGATCTCGGCGATCAGGAGCGAGATGAAGCCAAGCGGCCGGTCAACCAGCCAGGCTATCATGTGTATATTGCCCGTGATGCTGTAGAGGGCGTTATTGAGTAAACCGATCTGAGCGTTGAAGAACCATTTGAACTGGAAGCCGACCAGGATCGGAGCGAACATCATCGGGATCATCATGAGCGTACGCAGGGCACCTTGGCCGCGTATGACCTTGGCCATCAACTGCGCGATCCCCAACCCCAGCAGGAATTCGATGTTGACTGCAAGCGTCATGAACAGCAAGGTCCGCCCGAACGATGCCCAGAACAACGGGTCGTGGAAAATCAGCTGGACGTAGTTCTGAAGGCCTATCATCTTGTGCGTCGTGGACGACAGACTGAAGTTGGTCAGGCTGAGGTAGAAGGAATATACCATCGGAATTCCGATGACAAACAGCATGATCAGGACACTCGGGAGCAGCAGGAGCAGCGGCAGCCGCCTCTCAGCGGCGTCGAAACTGCTCCTCTTACGTACCGCAACGCTCTTCTGGGTCATTGCGCTGGTAGCCATTGGCCTGCTTCCATCCATTCGAGCGCAGAATCGCCCGATTTGAATTGAGGTGGGGCCTCCCGATTGGACTGGTTGCGGAATATTCTCGGTCTCGGGAGTACTGCGGTCCCGAGGGCAATCGGGAGACCCCTACGCAATTCGGCCGATAGGTGCCGCCGGTAGGACTGCGAGGTCCGCTCAGCTCGACCGGCGCACCCATCGAGATGTCACCAATCTACTTGTAGTAACCGGCCTTTTTCATCATATCCTGAACCTGCGTCGCTGCATCATCGAGGCCCTTCTTCGCTTCGACATCGCCCAGGATGATCTTCTGGAGGGTCGGGTACAGGATGTTGGACATCGGAAGCCATTCGGCGATGAGCGGCGGGGTCTTGAAATCCTCCTTCGCTTGCAGCAGGGCCAGCTCCAGGCGTTTCTTCGCCAGCGGGTCGGTCGAAGTAGCCGCATCGGCGATTAGCTTTTCCCAAACGCTCTGGCGAGAGACCAGGATGCCCAGCTTTGATTCCCGCGTGTTGCCAGCAACGCTGGTGAGCCACTTGATGAGGTCGGCGGCCATCTCCTTCTGCTTGGAGGACTTGGTGATCGAGAAGCCGTGATGGCCAGCCCAACCGCTGTGGATCTTGCCATCGCCCATCGGCTGGCGTGCGATGTCGAACTTGCCGGCGACCTTGCTGCTCTTGGGGTCCTGGAAAAAGCTGTACCAGCCATACCACTCGGTGTATAGGCCGACAAGGCCGGTGACCCAATTCTTGGCAACGTCGTCCCAGACGTAGTTGGTCATGTCGGGCGGCATCGACTTCGACTTGTACAGGTCGGCGAACATGGTTGCCGCCTTGACGCCAGGCGCCTGGTTGAAGGTCGGCTCCCACTTGTCGTTGAACAGATTGCCGCCTTCAGCCGTCAGCACTTCGTAGAAGCGACCACTCAGCGCCTCTTCCTTGCCGGCAAACTGGGTGCCGAACACACCAGGGTTCTTCTTGGTAACGTCCAAGGCGAGCGTCTTGAATTCGTCCCAGGTCTCCGGGGCCTTGGCGATCCCGAGATCAGTACGGTAGTGCATGCAGGAGATGTCGAAGTGCCGGGGCATCACCCACAGGTGCCCATTGCTCTTGGCGGCGTCCACCAGGCGAGGGATGAAGTCCTTCAGCTCATCGGCGCTCCAGTACGTCTCCAACGGCTCGAGCCCGTCGAGCTTGACATATTGGGAGAAGAAGCTGCTGTGGTCCCAGCACACGTCATAGTCTACGGTGCCGGCCGAGAAGTCCTGGACCAATCGCTTGTCCGTTTCGAAGCCATTGCCTTTGAAGACGAATTCGACCTTGGCGCCGGTCTTGTCCTCCCAGGCCGGGATCTCCTTGTACAGTTCGTCGTAGTTGCCTCCCGTGATCGCGTGCATCCGCAGCGTCTTGCCGGCAAACGGCTTGCCGACGGCAGCCGCTGCCGTTGGGGCGGGCGCCTGGGTCGCGGCGGCCGCGGCCGGGGCGGGCGCTTGCGTTGGAGCAGCGGGCGCCGGTGCGGGCGCGCAGGCGGCGATCGTGGTGGCAGCGGCTGCGCCTCCCACGAGGCCAGTCAGTTTCAGAAATCTTCGGCGCGAGATCCTCTTCTCTTCAGACATTGGGTTGCTCCTCCTAGGGATATGTGTCCTTGTCGCTATCGAGTTCTCTCTCCGGGTGCGGGTCTTTCACTCAGTCTGCCACGTGTCTCTAGCATCACCCCCTCTCGTTGAACGCTGCAACTGCTTCATACATGGCTTCGATGTTTTGTGGCGGCACGTCCGGCAGGATGTTGTGGACGGTGTTGAAAACGAAGCCACCGCCGGGTGCGAAGACATCGAGCATGCGCCTGACGTGGTCCCTGACTTCGGAGGGGCTGGCATGGTTCAACACCTGGCGGGTGTCGGCTCCCCCGCCCCAGAATGTGATGTCCCGGCCGAACTCCCGTTTCAGGCGTTCGGGCTCCATATCGCGCGAGTTAATCTGCACCGGGTTGATGATTTCGTACCCGGCCTCGATCAAATCCGGCAGCAGTCTGTAGATCGATCCGCACGAGTGCAGAAATGTGTGCATCTGGCTATGCTGCTTTACATAGTCACACAGGATCTTGTGGCGCGGCTTGAAAAGCTTGCGATAGGTGGCCGGGGACATGAACGGGCCCTGTTCCGTGCCCAGATCATCTCCGAAGCGGAGGATGTCCACCACATCACCAACCGCGCGGCAGACCCTGTCCAGCGTGGCCAGGTGCTGCTCCATGAGGGCGTCCAGCAGGCGTTCGACCTGGACCTGGTCCGCTGCCAGGTCGAAGAGGAAGTTGTCCATCCTGCGCAGGAAGGTGCCCCATTCGAACAGATTGCAGCCGGCGACGACGATGATCGCCCGGTCTGTGCTCCGGCGCAGTGCCAGGGCCCTCTCCCGCAGCTGCTGCCAGAAGCCGGGCTCGCTCGCGTGATCCCAGGGGCTGTGCACCAAAGCCGACCAATGGACCTTGCCCATGGCCGAAGGCAAGGTCCGATAGTCGGTGGGGTAGCCGTCCACGTAGGGGAAGCAGGTCTGGTCGAAGAATGTTGCCCCGACCGGCATGGTTGCGACCCGGGTGCCGTCCGCCGAGAACGCATCCCACCCACCGTCTGGTCGCGTCACTGGGTGAAACCAGGCCGGGAACTGCACGGCTGTGCCCTGGGGCAGCGCTACGTCGTACCAGTCGGAGTCCTCGGTGTTGAAAGCCCGCCCCACGTCCAACACGTCGATGCCGTACCGGTCGAGGATGGCCTCCTCGGGTTGCGCGAGCTGCTGCACCACATCATACACCCGTGTGTGGCCGGCGCGGATGCCCAGGTAGTCCTTCAGATTGTGGTAGGCGATGGTCGAGATGCCGGAGCTGGGCGTGCCTCCCAGGTCCACGGGAACGCAGTCTGGCTCCCGGTGCATGATGCTCGCCAGCACCCGTTCTCGAGATGTCATACCCTGTCTGTCAGCCATCAGGGACTTCTCCAACCCTAGAACAACCCGGTGATCGTTACGTCATTCGGGCTCGGGCGCCTCGGCAGAGTCAGCGCGCTGAGCCGGTCGACCCAAGCATCCACAATCCACTGCCACATCTGCTGACCAGCATCATGGGTTGCCTGCCGGGCCTTCGAGGTAGCCGTGTGGGTGTACCACGGCGCGTCCAATCCCAGTCGCTCTATCTCAACCAGCTCAGGATGGGCTGCCATCAGCAACGCCGTCTCGTAGTAGCCTGCATGATCGGCCATGACGACGCCCTGTTCAGCCGCAGCCGGCAGCACTGACGGCCAGACCTGGATGCGCTCAAAGACATTGTCGTCTTGCGACAGAGGCGCCCGGCCCCACCAGGCATCGCCGCGCTCGTGATGAGCCCGCTCGAACATCACCTCTACTGCAGCCTGGCGGATCGCCAGCGCCTCCGGCCCCTCCAGTTGCTGGTGATGCACGCAAACCACGACCCAGTGGAATCCGGTATCGCAGAAACTGCTCAGGATATCCTTCACGTGCCGGCCAAAGCGTTCTGTCGATACGTCGATCGTGCCCTGGCGCGGCCCGGTAACGGCATAGCCAGTCGGTCCGTACCACAGCGGCGGCGCCACAACGGACGGCACCCGCTGCGCGACCCGATCCAGGAGCTCCTCGACCAGCAGCGTGTCACATCCCAACGCCATGTGCGGGCCGTGATACTCAACGCAGCCAACCGGCACAAGCAGCGGACTCCGGTCGTCGACGGACTTCTTCAATTGGTGCGGCAGCAGTTGATGCAGTTTCATTGCCGTGGCCTATCCCAGGTCAGCCAGATCGTATGCGCCCAGCTTAAGCGGGTACCTCCCGTACTCCCGGACCAGATTCACGACATATTCATAGTTTTGCCCGGAGACATTGCTCGGCACGGAGTGGTCCGATTGGAAGATGTACCCGCCGCCCTTGGCTGCATTGAGCTTGGTCAGCACTGTCGCCTCAAGCTCCTCACGTGTTCCGTGCGCCCAGGTCATAACGTCCATGTTGCCGCAGAAGCCGATCTGGTGCCCGTACTTGCGGCGCAGCTCGACGACGTCCATCCCGGCTTTCGCCTCCAGAGGGTTGTAGGCGTCGATGCCGAGCTCGATGTAGTCCGCGAAGATGCGCGCCACATTCCCGCAGCCGTGATAGATCACTGGCAGGCCCGCTTCGTGGCACAAGTCCACGATAGCCTTGAGCCCCGGTTTGTAATACGTGCGCCAGTACCGGGGCGAGAAGAAGATGTCTTTGCCGTAGGCCACGTCGCCCCAGATCACCATGCCGTCGAGCAGCCCGTCTGCTGCCTTGATCTGGGCCTTAGTAATCTCCAGGGCGAAGGCGTTGGCTCGCTGCACGAATCGGCCGAATTCCTCGGGGTACAGGCCGATCCACAACAGGAGATTCTCGGGGCCGACGATTCGCTGCATGAATTCGTTCGCCTCGCAGACGCTGCCAAAGACCGCAAAATCACGGTGCAGCGTGTTCACCGTATCGACCCAGGCCGGGGAATTGCGCGCGAACCCGTCGCCGACACCCGCGATCTGGTTGTCCCCGGCGCTGAAATAGCGCCGGTCATCCCATGGGTCGTCGAAGGTGTATGCCTCCGTCTTCTCGATGGAATCGGTATCAAAGCCGAGCCATTCCGGCATAGGGTCAGCGAATTTCTTGCGAATAACCGCCTCAAAGCCGGTTTGGACCACGACCTCTTCCTCGTTCTCCCTGACGATCTCGAAGGGCTTAATGTGCGGATCCATGTTCGGGACCGTGACCTGCCAGTCCAGGTCGTAGTACTTGTAGATATCCGTGCCGGCGGGCAGGCCCAGGTCCTGACGCCAGCGCTCGATAAAACTGCCCCAGTAGAAGTCGCTGATGGGCACGCGGTCCGCTTCTTCGTGGCGCAGCGTCTTGTTCATCCGGTCTACTTTGGCCAGGCAGTTCGCCGTTCTCTCCATCTGCGGTCCCCTCTCCTATACTGGGCGCAAGGTCGAATCTACACAACTTCGCAGTCAGGATCTGTGGGTTTTACATCGCGACGAGTCTAGTACACACACTCCCGCGCCGCTTCCGCGAAGGCCCGGATGTGCTCCACAGGCGTTTCGAAGAAGTGGTCCGAACAGGAGCAGATGTAGCCTCCGTCGTAGCCAACCTTTTCGAACAACTCCTGGGTTTTGAGCTTGATATAGTCAGCCGGTCCTGCCGTCAGCGTGTTGAATTGGTCCAGCCCGCCGATCAAGGCAATCCGCTTGCCCACCTTCTGCTTGAGCTCCCACGGCTCCTGGTTTCCTCCCACGCTCGGCGGGGCCAGCGTCTCCGATGCATCGGCCCCATTGGCGACGATCAGCTCCTCGATGCCACGCGTGCCCCCACAGGTATGGTAGGATATCTTGAAGCCCAACGCGTGAAGTGCATCATGCATTTTCCGGTCGTAGGGCAGGCAGAACTCCCGGTGGAGCTTTGGAGAAATCAGCGTGGACGATGCCGAGCCGCCGCCGGTCTCCACCAGATCGAACCTGGCCCCCTTCATCGACTCGATGAACCTGAGCTTCTTCTCCAGCAGGATATCCAACAACTCATGCACCCACGCAGGCCGGTCCATCGCCGCATAGATCAGCTCGGTGATGTCCATCAGGCAGGCGGCGTGCTGCCAGCAGCCTGCCTGGTCACCCCAGACAAAACCGCGCAGAATGCCCGCATCGCCAACCTCCTCATACCGCCGTGCGATCGGCTCGAGGGCAAGGCTGGGGACGGGCATATACTTGCGAATGAGCTCGATGTCCTCATCGCGCTTGATCAGATACTCGGTAATCCACGTCGTCTTGCGGTCGCCGGCAGTCTTATATGTGAGTGTACCTTCCGGCGTGTGGATCGTGTGATGACTGACGCGGTTGTCAGGGTCTCTGCTGATGGCCACCGCCTCATCGCGCCACTGGGGCGTGTTCAGTTTCGAGAAATCGGCATCGACAAGCCAGAACTGCGCCATCTCCTCGAAGTACTGGATCTGCGCGTCGAGACCTGTCGCCTTGAACGCCTCCAGGTCGCTGATTCCCCCCATGTAAGTGTCGAGATGGAAGCCCTGCCACTGGTGAACGGTGGCCGGCATATGGTCGGGCTTCTCTCCGTTCAGCGCCAGCATCAACCGCTCTTTGGAGTTCATCAGGCGCTCCGTCCATCGCAGTGGAATACTTCTTCCATGGTGGCCCACCACTCCCCCTCGGCGCGGCTGGGGATGGGCGCCTGCATCGGCATCATGATGGCCCACCACTTCTGAGTCGTCGGGTCGGCCGCCATTTTGGCCATATCAGCCTCGAAATCCTCGCCCACATACTCGAAATAGGCGAACAGCAACCCATCCTTGTAGTAGATCGAATAATTGCGGATGTTGCATTGGGTGATCATCGCCAGCACATCGGGCCAGATGGCCGCGTGATGGCGCTTGTACTCGTCGAGCACTCCGGGCTGGATGCCGATCAGCTGGCCGTAGCGTCTCATGGCGTCCTCCTAAACTGGGCGTAATGTCGGATCTTCACAACTACCCGCTCGGAATCCGCGGTTCAATGTAGCGATCAGTTTAGTAATATCCGTACTCTTTGATAGTCTCGTACATGACGATGACGTTTTCGACAGGTGTCTCGGGCAGGAGATAGTCATGACTGGGCGAGGCGATGAAGCCGCCGCCTGGCATCATGATCTCCAGTGTACGGAGTGTGATGGCGCGTGCTTCGTCGGCCGTTCCTTCGATGAGCGATTGGGTGTCAATGCCGCCGGCGAAAGTCAGGCTGCAGCCGAAGTCGGCCTTCAGTCCCTCCAGCGCCATCCCGGCGCACACCGGCTGGACGGACTGCAGCCCATCGAGGCCGATAGCGATCATGTCAGGAATCAGGTGGCGGATGCTTCCATCACAATGGAGCAGCACGTACTTGTCGAATTCGTGGCCCAGGTCAACGAATCGTTTCAAGTGCGGCAGAATGAAGCGGCGGAACAGTCTGGTCCCGATCATTGGACCCGTCTGCGCACCGAAGTCGTTTCCGATGAAGAAGATGTCTATCGCATCACCGGCCGCTTCGAAGGCATGCCGGCTTGCACCGAGGTAGTAGTCTGCCACCCGGCCCATCACAGCGTCGACCACGTCCGGGCTGTCGTACATCCGGTATACGAGCCCTTCGAAGTCCAACAGATCGATGGCGTCGTGCCAAAAGGGCGACCACTCACCGCCGAGGATGGCGTACTGGCGGTCGTAGGCAAGCGCTTCTGCGCGGATGTGCGAAACATCCACCCAATCGGGAGATGGCCAGGCATAGGCCTCCACCTCGGCGACGGTCTTCGCGCTCTTCAAAGGCGAGGTCAACGGCATCCCGTACCCGTACCCATAACGTTCGATGCCGAACGGTGTGCGATAAGTGGCCTCCGGATGGCACAGGTGCCGCGTCGGGTGCGCCTCCTCGGGCCCGGCGAAGCGAGAGTGCACACGCCGGAAGTCGTCCCCCACGTATACCGAGAGGCTTTCGTCGTCAGGCAGTCCGAGATGCTGCCGCGCCAGTGCCCGCCATTCGGGCGACGCACCCAACCAGCACGGGACATGATCTGGCTCACGATGCGCGAAAGTGGCCAGGACCCGTTCCCTGGAGGTCAAATGCTCCGGCATAGGCCCTACATCGTCCTCTGCGCTCTGAGTGCATCGTAGCGGCCGTACTTGTGCACCGCTTCAACCATAGCAACGAAGTTCTCCGGGGGAATACCATCCATGATACTTGTGGATGAACCCAGCACGTAGCCGCCGCCCGGTGCCAACCTCGAGCAGTATTCCTTGACCTCTTGCTCGATCTCCGCCTTGTTACCATACGCCAGGAGAACGGTCGGGATGTTCCCGACGAAGGCCAGCTTCCCGGCCCACTTCTCTTTGAGCGCGAAGATGTCGTTGCACTCCGGCTCTATGGGATGCACTGCATGGAAACCGAGCTCGTGCAGGATGGGCAACAGATGATCCATCTTGCCGTCCGAATGCATGGCGAGCAGTTTGCCGTGTTCCTTGGCCGGCGCGATCAATCGCCGCATCCGATGGGGGAAGATCTCCATGAACATCTCAGGACGGATCATCAGCCCGGCGTTGTACGCCACATCGTCATTAATCAGGACGAAAGCCAGATCCTGCGCGAAGCGGTCGCAAACGGCGCGCACGACCTGTTCCTGGTGCATCAGCAGAATATCCATCAGGCGTTCGACGAAAGCCCGGTTGTCGTGGAACATGTAGAGTGCATCGGTCACGCCGATGGCCAGCATCGCGCTGTCGAAGAAGGAGGTGAAATTGGCGAAGACCCCGACCCCGGTCCCCTGGGCCGCTCGAAGATACCGTTCCAGATAGCTCAACTGGTCGGTCAATGGCACCGGCCGCTCGAGGCTTTCCAAGTCCACAGGAGACTTGACCGTGCCGTCCACGTAGTGCTCGGTTCCGTCCGCCGCCCTGGCAAACACGTTATTGGGGCGCCACGAGAAGTTGCAGGCCACCGCGTCCATCCCCAGACGCCGTGCAAACTCGACATGATCCTCGGGGGCGATCGTCTGGCCGCCGACACGGGCATCGGCGATATCGTATTTCAGCTCGTGCGCGAGGACGTACTCGTAGACCGCCTTGCTGGTCACCCAGAACTCCAGGTGAGGAAGCCTGTCGGCCTCCTGGTGTTGGAAGGCCCTGAGCAAGCGGGTCACGTCCGGCCTGTCGTAATGCGAATCAGGGCGGTTCCCTGCGACCGCGCGGGCGTCAAGCCCGTTGAGCCGGGCGTACGAGTCGCGGTTTCCGCCGGCCTGCGCGGGCTTGACGAGGATGCTGCGCTCACCATCTGCCCTGCGCAAGGGAAGGCTGAAGCCGCTGAGAGCGCCATGAGGGTCCGCCGCGGCGGCGGCTTGCCCTTCGACTGCAGCTTCTCCGGCGGCCCGCGCTGCGGCCGGCAGCTGGCTTCCGCAGGAGTAGCGGACGATGAGCCGCGCCGGCAGGACGACGTGTCGCGCCTTGAGTGGAACCTCGGAGTCCAACCTGCTGAGCAACAGCTGTGCGGCGTTGATGCCCATGTCGTAGGCCGGCTGAACTACCACCGTCAGGAACGGGAACAGCTGGGACAGATTCGGGAGGTCGTCGAAGCACACTACGGCAACGTCGTTGGGAATGCGTCGGCCGCGTTTCCCCAGCGCTTCGATCACGCCTACGGCCACCGCATTGTTGGCGGCGAAGATCGCGGTTGGGCAAAGTCCTTCGTCGAGCAGCTCGTTGGTAAGTTGTTCACCTGACGAGGCGCGGAACTCGCCGCGCCGGATGAGTCGCACATCAGGCGCGATGCCCGATTCCTCCAGCGCAGCGCAATAGCCCGCGACGCGGTCTTCGGCCGTCGAGGTATGGCTAGGGCCGGAAAACATGGCGATCCGTTCGTGGCCCAGCTGCCTCAGGTGTCCGACCAGGGCCCGCGCCCCCGAGAACGAGTCACCGGTCACCGAGTCGACGTCCCAGCCCTCGACCCGACGGTCGATGACAACCGTAGGGAGGTCGCGTCCGCGGAGCGCGCTGAGATTCGCGGCGTCGGAGTCGCACGGGGCGATAATGATGCCATCGGCCCGTTGGCTGGTGACCAAGCTCAAGTAGCGCTGTTGTTTGGCGAGGTTTTCGTCGGTATTGCAGAGGAACACGGAGTAACCGCGGCGCAGGGCCGCATCCTCGACGCCCCGGGCCACGGTAGTCCAGAAGCCGTTGGTGATATCAGGGACCAGTAGGGCAAGCGATGAAGTTCGTTTAGAGCGGAGGCTGCGCGCGACCACGTTGGGCACGTATGCCAGGTCTCGAATGGCCTGCCCGACGCGTGCTCGCGTGGCCGGATTGACGTTCGGCACATCGTTGATGACCCGCGAGACAGTTGCCGGCGAAACGCCGGCCCGCCTGGCGACATCGGTGATGGTCGACAAAGCTCCTCCCTTGGCCAATGCGCTGGAGGAATATAGGTGGTTTGCGAGACAGTCCGGGCGGCCATGGTGGGTAATGGCCTTGGTATCGATACCAAGATATCAATTTCATGGTATCGATTTCGAGATCATATCAGGGTGTCGGCGAAGTGTCAAATTCGATTTGACTCAGACTTTGGTCCTACACCTTGCCCGCGACGATGGCCTCAATCTTCTTGGCCATCTGGCCCGCCTCGGTCGCGGTAAGATAGCCCGGCTCCATCTCCAGGTGCCATGACGCGCCGGCGGCAAGCGTTTGCACGTTTCCTTTGGTCTTCTCGGCAAGGTAGCCTTCCGGTTCGGCCGTTGCCGGCATGCACATCCCCAGGGCGTCCTGGTCGGGTGTGCGGCAGATCCAACGGATGCCGTGGCCGGCCTGGCCCGGTTTGTGAGCGATGTAGTCGGCGGCACCGTCGGGATGCACCTGCATCGTGTGCGCCCAGCCGCTCGCATCGGCCAGGCAGTCGATGAAGAAAACAACCTCGGGATCGAACGCCAGACCGGGCGCCAGCACCTCGTGCCGCTCGGGGTGATCTGCAAGCTCGGCGATATACTCGGCGTAGCCCGCCGGCGGGTGCACATGTGACGGGATGCTTTTGCGCACCCGAACGTGCTGTGGCGTGCAGTGTGCACTGTAGACCAGACGGCCATGGTCAACTGGCCGGAAGTTGACGTGCGCCAGGTACATCAGCTCCATCGGAGTGTTCTTTAGGTTCTCGATGCTCATCGAAACCGGAAACCGGCTCGATCCGGCGTAAAGCCTGACGCTCGGCCGGGCGACATAATGCGTGCTGAAGGCCACGGTGTGCTCGTATTCGCCGCCGACGCCGATGTACGGGCCGCTCTCGTCAACCCCTACGGTCAACCACGCCTGCTGATAGGGCGCATTTGGCAGCTCACCGTGCAACGGGTGAGTGTCCGCCCCTGCCGGGACGCCCATTGCCGTCACCCCGCAGTGCAGCAGAAAGCCGCCGTAGTTTTCGAGATAGACGCGGGTTGGCGAGGGCCGGCTGAACATCGACTTCATCGTCAGATTGCGGCCGCCGAACTCGGCCGACCAGATCTGCTGCCCCTGGAAAGGCAGCATGATGAGCTGGCCGAGCTCGTTCTTCAGACGCAGGCCGCACACCCCGCTATCGAACCGGAATGCGCTCGCCGAGAGCGGTCCGCACTCGACCAGCGCCTGCTCGCGCTCGGAGAAGAAGGAAGGGTTGATGTGGATGATAGTCTCGCTCATGTGTTTCCTCCTCTTTGGCTATGCGGAGATTGTATGCCGTTCCCGCGGTGTGTCAAAAGACCGTTGGCGTCCGGTTTCGACCCGGTTTCCACAAGCTTGACTTTCGCGCCCATCTGGACTATGTTGCGGCGGAGTCCTGATCCCATTTCGGAGCGTCGATCATGTCCCCGACAATCGTGATTCCCGATCTGGGTACGTTCCCGGTGGGCTCCGGCTTGGTCCCCATGAGCGCCACCAGCGATAGACGATTTCATGCTGGCTCGGACGGCGTGGCCGCTGTGGCGGCAACCGGCGACCGCAAGGTGGAGTTTGTTGCATTCGCGGATCACGCACTCGCGTGTGTTACGTCGGCGATGGGCTACTCTGCCTACTACCCCGTGTACCCCGTCGAGCCGCGCAAACCCGTCCGCGCGGTGCTGATGGACCTCGACGGCACCAGCGTGCGTAGCGAGCACTTCTGGGTATGGATCATCCAACAGACAATCGCCGGCCTCTGCGGCGACCCCGGCATGCTGCTTGAGGACGCCGACCTGCCATTTGTGTCCGGCCATAGCGTATCCGAGCACATCGAGTACTGCATACGGAAGTACTGCCCGGACAAGGGCCTTGAGGCCGGGCGCCAATTGTACTTCGAGGTCGTGCACCGCGAAATGGCTTCCATCCTCGAAGGGACCGGGCGGGCGGACGCCTTTGAGCCGTCACCGGGGCTGCGGGGTCTCTTGCTGGCGCTCAAGGCAAGGGATATCAAGATAGCGCTGGTCACATCAGGGTTGTACGAGAAGGCATATCCCGAGATCCTGTCCGCCTTCCGAACGCTGGACCTGGGAAGGCCGGAGGACTTCTACGATGCGATCATCACGGCGGGCTTCCCTCTTGGCAGAGGAATGGCTGGAACCCTGGGCGAGCTGTCGCCCAAGCCGCATCCATGGCTCTATGCCGAGGCTGCCCGTGTGGGACTGGGCGTGCCTTTCGAAGCGCGCGAACAGGTGCTCGGGATCGAGGATAGTGGCGCCGGAGTGTGCGCTATCCGCCTGGCGGGCTTTCCGACGGTGGGCGTCGCCGGGGGCAACATCTTCGAGAGCGGCACGCTGCAGCTGTGTAATTTCTTTGTCGACAGCCTGGAAGAGGTGCTCGACTTGCTGTAGTAGCGGGACATCGGGGGGGATGGAGGGACAGCGAGACGCGACTCGGGAACCCGTCCCTTGTGAGAGGACGGGTTCCCTGCGAAAAGTGCTCTTTGACGTTCCAGACGGCCGGAGGTTACCAATGGCGTGGGGCGACGTAGCGCTTCGCCGGCCAGGGCACTGGTCTATAGGGCGTAACGACCGGCCTGTATACGGGGATGGTGCACGGCGGGCCGATCAGGGTAACGCCCGATCCACTCGAAGATCCGGCCGAGACTTGCCATAGCACACTGCCGCCCCACCCCGTCTGAGCAATCCAGAACGACGTGGAATTTCCCGTGGTCGGGTAGACCTGGATGTGGAATAGCGACGGCGTGGAGGCGCCTACCTTCCAGACAAGGTGGTCGGAGGCATACGAATTGGGCGAGCCCGCGCCGATCGGGGTGACGTTCTTATCCCCGCCGCTGAGTGCTTTCCATTGCTGATCGGTGTAGACGTTGAAGCCCGCTGTGTTCGGTGGATTGGTTGCCATCTCGACGATGGCACCCTCATTGTCCCCGGGGTAAGACAGGTCGAATTCCAGTGGTTGGCTGTACAGTGTCTGCCAGCTGCCCACCCCGGTACCTCGAGCCGGCACGGCGAGGCTGGACGCATACGCGGGCGCCACGCCCGTTACCGCGACCATGACCACCGCCAGGACGAGCCCAGCGTTTCGATAGTATCTTGCGCGCATTTTGGCTTCCTCCCTTTGTGTCACCATGCTTGCCCTACCACAAGGGCTTGTGTTTCGACCTTCAACATCCCGAATATTATACTACATTTTATTGTTCTTGTACAGTGGCAAATTGTGGCAATTAGCGCATTTCTGCAGACGAGTTTCAGCCCGGGCGCTCATCCTGAAGGAGCGCGCGCACCGGGGAGGAGTCCAAAT
>Ga0315273_10000880_pt1 | contig 32828 bp, 35 predicted proteins | sample YL17G02_0_MG_FD_205753 | JGI IMG/M metagenome (GOLD analysis project Ga0315273, IMG submission 205753) | Sediment microbial communities from Yellowstone Lake, YNP, Wyoming, USA - YL17G02_0 | ecosystem: Environmental > Aquatic > Freshwater > Lake > Sediment | place: USA: Wyoming | collected...
ATATCCGCCGACGAGGCCGCATCCCGTCTCTTGGAAGCCTCGCGTTCGATCTTTTTTCGCTCGGCTTTGGCAATCTCGTGTCTTCTGCGAAGCGACTCCTCTTCGCGCGCCTTGTCACCCTGGGCTTTCGTGTATCCCCCGCGGCGCATCTCCGCGGAAGGCGGATCGACGAAGAGCGTGTGAGCGCAGAGCGTGTCGAGCAGATCCCTGTCGTGGCTCACGAGGAGGCCGATCCCCCGGAATCTCCCGAGCGCCTTCGCGAGAAGCCCACGCGCTTCGATGTCGAGGTGGTTCGTCGGCTCGTCGACGGCGAGGACATCGGGCCGCCGCCACAACAACACACCGACCTGCGCGCGTTTGCGCTCGCCGTGGCTGAGCGTCCGCCAGCGGTCGAGCCAGTCGGGGGCGATGCCGAGATCGGCTTTGACGAGAACCGCATCCTGATCGTCCGCTCGCGCGAGGGCTTCGAAGAGCGCGGGAACCTCGTCGGTCCGCTGTTCGCAGTACACCGCGAGACCGGGGTGGCGGACCTCTCCTGAATCGGGGACGAGAAGTCCGGCGGCGAGCTTGAGTATCGTGGATTTCCCCGCCCCGTTGGCGCCGACGATCCCCGTCCACTGGGGAGGGAAATGGCACGTGAGCGCCTCGATGAGCGGCCTCGTCATCCCCGGGTAGGTGAAGGACACATTTTGAAAATCGACCGCACCCTTGGGCATGTTTGCGCCTTTCAATCCTTGGAGTATAATACAGGAAAGGCGGCGTGAAGGAATCGGACAAAGGAGTTGGTTATGCTTTGCGCGAAGTGCGGGAACGATTACCCCTCGCAGTACTACTTCAAAACAGAGACGATATGTCTCGAGTGCTTCAACAAAATGACTGAGAACGAAAAGGAGCAAGCGCTCCGAAAGTCATTGATGAAACATCCCATGACATCGACGACCTTCGGAATCGAGGGACACCACGTCGTCAAGCAGCTCGGTGTCGTTCGCGGAATCACGGTGCGCTCGCGGTCCGTTTTCGGCACGATCGGTGCGTCGCTCCAGACCATTTTCGGCGGCAACATCACGCTTTTCACGGAGCTCTGCGAGAAAACACGCGGAGAGGCATTCGACATGATGGTCGCCCACGCCGAGAAGATCGGCGCGAACGCCGTGATCGGTGTCAGATACGATGCGACGGAAGTGATGGACGGTGTGACCGAGGTCCTCTGCTACGGAACGGCCGTGATCGTTGACCGCGTCAACTGATGCCCGAGAGCATCAGAGACGCGGCCAACAACCCTTGTCCTTAGTCCTTACGGCTGTCACCGCGCGACACCGCGGTTTCTCATCCCTTCTTCTTTTGACGGCTGGTGTCGGACTTGCGGCCGGAATCGGACTTTTTCTTGTTCTCGTCGACCGGCTGCGGAGTCGGAGGCGGAGTACCCTTCCTCGGTGTGATGACTTCCCTCTCGACCTTCGTCATGTGTTCTTCCATCCGGGTCCTCTCGGCCGGCGGCAGAACCATGCGTTGTAATGTTTTCTTCGAGGTATGATCGTATTCCCGAGCCGGCTTGGCGACGACGCGGCGGACGTCGACGTCTTGCTTGCGAACCTCCACCCGCGGCACCGGCGTTCTCGTCATGTCTTCGAGGCGATGAATATCGGGAGCTCGCCTGTGCATCCCCTGGTGCTGGAAATTCTCTCGGGGTATCGGCCGCATCATGCGGTGCCGGCCGATGTCTTCCCTGGTGAAGTCGTTGTAGTTGACCACGACCCACACATTGGTCGTATGGGTGTCCCAAGGATCCGGCCAATACACGTTGGGCGGAGGAAGAGGCGCCCACGCCGTGTAGTCCCCGAAGGTGTACCACTGGACCCTCGCAGGAGACCACCTGTGGCCGGGGCACCAGTACCATCCGAGCCCGGGGTTAAAGTTCCAGTAACCGTAGTGATAGACGAGCCATCCGAACGGTTCGTATGAGACCCACGCCCATCCGTAATTCGACCACACCCAGTGGCCGTTGTAGAACGGCGCCCACCCCGCAACGACGCCCGGGCGCCATACCATGCCATATGGCGGCATTTGCACCCACTCTCCATAGTAGGAGAGGTAGTCGTAGTCATCCTGTGTCGCGTAGTCATCCTGTGCCGCGTAGTCATCCTGTGTCGCGTAGCCTCCCGCCGATGCTTCGTACACCATCGGCGCGCACCCGGCGCACCACAACAAGCCCAGCACCGCCACAACGAAGAGCAAAGAGCTCTTGCCTGCACGGATCGCGCGGACGATTCCTGCGATCATACTTGTCCTCCTTTCACGTTCTGCGCTCCTCGAGGAGAGGCTAGACCGCCCCCGCGCAAAAATCAAGAGCGAGGAATGAGAGTTTCGGGCGCGCGAGGTCCGCGCGGGGTCCGCCCGGGTGGGAGATCCACCCGTGTCTCCACGGGCGCGCGGACGCGAGCGGTCTCAGGAGCGGCCATCGTCCTTCTTGTGCCCGTACAGGCGGTTGCGTTACCCTCAGGCTATGAGCGCGAATCCGGTCATCGAGGTGAAGGGCGTCTATAAGTCCTTCAAAACCGTCCAGGCGGTCCGCGGTGTGGATCTTCGGATCGAGAAAGGACAATTCGTGGCGCTCCTCGGCCCCAACGGCGCGGGCAAAACGACGCTTGTCGAAATGATCGAGGGGATACAGAACCCCGACGCCGGCGAGATCTCGATCATGGGGAAAAAATGGAAGGGCAACGAGGATGAGCTCCACCACGCGATCGGCATTTCCCTCCAGGAAACGCGCTTCATCGACAGACTGAGCGTCACGGAGACTCTGGGTCTCTTCGCTAGCTTCTACGAACTCGGGCGGGAGCGCGTCACCGAGATCATCCGGATCATCGGTCTCGAAGAAAAAGCCAAATCGTACGTTGTCAATCTCTCCAGCGGGCAGCGGCAGCGGCTCGCCCTGGGGATCTCCCTGCTCAACAGCCCGAAGATCCTCCTTCTCGACGAGCCCACCACGGGATTGGATCCCAACGCGCGGCGGGAAGTCTGGTCTATTCTGCTCGATCTCAAGAGGCGGTCGCAGACCTCGCTTGTCCTCACCACTCATTATATGGAGGAAGCCGAACAGCTCTGCGACACCATCGTCATCATCGACAAAGGGAAGATCCTGAGGGAAGGCACCGTGGAGCAGCTGCTCCACGACGGCCACAACCCGGAGGGCAGTCGAAACACGCTCGACGACTTGTTCACATCCCTGACGGGCAGACACTTGCATGAGTAAACTGGTTCGGAGAAAGCAGCTTCTTGCGCTCACCTCGGCGTACTTCAAGGAGATCACGCGCGAACGCGGCGTGCTCTTTTGGGGGATCGTCTTTCCCATCCTCATGTCGCTGGGCCTGGGCGTCGCTTTCACGAAGAAAGCGGACGTCGTGCGGAAAGTGGCCGTGATCGAGAGCGGCTCCGCGGCGAACGCGCTCCCCGACAGCACCGCGGCCATAGAGACTTTTCTCCGGGACCATGCGACGGAGGTCAAACCGGCCCACGGAGGACCTTCGCGCTTCAAATTCACGATACCGGATGAGAAACTGGGAAATACGACGTTTGTCTTCGAGCACACGAGCTGGCAAAAAGCGACGGTGCTTCTGAAACGGGGGAATGTGGCCGTCGCGATCGGCGAGAAAGACGGCCGGATCACATATCACTTCGATCCCAGAAACCCCGATGCGCAGCTCACGTATTTGAAGTTGTCGAGGCTCTTCGGCGGCGGAGAGACCGCCGCCGCGGCGGGAGCCGAGGGGGTCGAGCCGCTCACCGTGATCGGAACGCGCTACATCGATTTTCTCATCCCGGGGCTCATCGCCATGGGAATCATGATGTCGTGTCTCTGGGGGTTGAGCTACAGCATCGTCGAGAAGAGAACGAAGAAGCTCTTGAGACGAATGGTGGCGACGCCGATGAGAAAATCGCACTTCCTTGTCGCGCAGATGACCGTTCGCATCGGCATGAACGTAGTCGAATCGGCGCTGCTCTTCATCTTCGCCTGGCTTGCGTTTCACATCAGCATACAGGGGGACGTGTCCGCGCTTTTTGTGATCTTCCTTGCGGGGAACATCGCGTTTGCGGGCATTTCGATTCTCGTCTCGGCGCGCACGGCCAACACCGAAATAGCCAACGGGCTCATCAATGCTGTGGTCATGCCCATGATGGTTCTCTCGGGGGTCTTTTTCAGTTACCACAACTTTCCGGAGTGGAGCATACCGTTCATCCAAAGACTGCCCCTCACGCTGCTCGCGGACGGAATGAGAAGCGTTTTCATAGAAGGTGCGGGGTACGCAGACATCATTGTCCCCTCGCTCATATTGACGGTGATCGGCGTCCTCTTCTTTGCGGCGGGCTTGAAGATCTTCAAGTGGTCCTAGTCCCTGGCGATTGTCTGAAGGAGGGTTTCGTGAGAAGGTTAATCGGCATGGGAATCGTTCTGGGGCTCGCGCTCCACCTTGGCGCTCAGTCGCCGCGCGCGTGCACCGGCCTCGTCCTGCGTAACAACGGCGAGCCCATTTTTGCCCGGAACTTCGACTATGGCTTCGGCGGCGGGCTGCTCATGGTCAACAAGCGGAATGTGGCGAAAGCCGCCGCAGTCCCCGCGGCGCCCGCGCAGTGGGTCTCGAAGTACGGAAGCGTGACCTTCAACCTCTACGGCCGCGAGCTTCCGATGGGCGGGATGAACGAAGAGGGCCTCGTCATCGAATGCATGTGGCTCGACGAGAGCCAGTATCCGCCGCCCGATGACCGTCCCACACTGAGCGATCTCCAGTGGATCCAGTATCAGCTGGACATCAGCGCCACCGTTGGCGAAGTGATCGAGAACGCTTCGCGTGTTCGCGTGTTTGGATACGGGGGGTCGAAAATCCACTGTCTCGTGTCGGACCGTAACGGTGACTGCGCCGTCGTCGAGTTCATCGGAGGAAAGCTCATCGTCCACGCCGGCGTGCATTTGCCTGTTCCCGCCCTCACGAACAGCACGTATGAAAACTCGGTCGGCTTTCTCGAAGAGTTTGTCGGCGACGTGAACTCCGAAATGTACCAGACAAACTCGAGAAGCCTGGGGCGCTTCGTCACCGCCGCGGGCGCGGTCAGGTCGTTCGAGGAGAAACCGCCCAAAGACGGAGTCGCGTTCGCATTCGACGCGCTGAAAGAAGCGGGATCCAGCGAGTACACCCAGTGGTCCATCGTCTATGATGTGCCAGGCCGCCGGATTCACTTCCGAACGAAGGAGAATCAATCGATCCGTGTCATCGAATTCGCCGCTCTCGATTTCTCGTGCGCGAAACCGGCGTTGATTCACGACCTCACCTCGTCCGGCTCGGGAAACATCGCCAAGGAGCTTAAAGCGTACACGTATGAAAAGAACAAGGCGCTCGTCACCCGGGCGTTCACGGCGACCAGCTTTCTCGCGAACACTCCCGCGTCCGTGCTCGAATCGCTGTCGAAGTACCCGGAAAGCCTGACGTGCTCCGAGAAGCCGTGAATCGCCTTGAGAAAACACGAACGCCCGTGTAGATTGAGGCGCAGGGATCGTCCTTTGTTGAACTGTTGACTCTGATCGAAGGGAATAATTCATGAGATTGGCGTTTAAGAAAACCCGCTGCGAAGCGCCGTCGCGGCCCAACGTCAGCGGCAGGCTGCTGATCCCGGCGATGATGGTGCTTTCTCTCGCCGTCGCGGGGTGCGGAAAGAAGTTCACGGGTAAGACACACGTGTACACATGCGCGGACGGCACGCGTGTCGAGGTGGTCTATTCAAAGGAACGGGACTACGCAAGGGTGCGTATCGGGGACGCGACCTACGAACTCAAGCAGGTTCCGGCCGCCTCCGGAACGAAGTACAGCAGGGGCGAGGTTGTGTTCTGGAACAAAGGCCGGGGAGCACTCATCCAGATCGGCGGCGAAATCATCCACGAAGGCTGCCACCTGATGGAGTGATGGGGCTGATGACCGTGCTTTTCGACGCGATGCTCTTTGATCTCGACGGGACCTTGCTGAACACGTTGGAAGACATTGCCGACGCGGCAAACTGCGTGCTCACCCGCCACCATTTTCCGGCTCATCCGGTCGACGCCTACAGGCACTTCGTCGGCGAGGGCGCGCGCGTGCTCGTGTGGCGGCTGATCCCTCAGGACGCCCGCACGGAAGAGCTGGTGGACGTGATGTACGCTGAGTTTCGCGCGGAGTACTCACGAAACTGGAACGCGAAGACGAAACCGTACGAAGGAATTCCGGAGATGCTCGACGGCGTCGTCGGGCGGGGGCTCAAGATCGCGGTGCTCTCGAACAAACCCGACGATTTCACGCGGCGGTGCGTCGGCGAGTTCTTTCCCCACTGGAAATTCGACGCCGTCGTCGGACTCCACGACGGCATCCCCCCCAAGCCCGATCCCACGGGCGCGCTTCAGATCGCGCGCGATCTTGGCGTGCCGCCCGGGCGGATTCTCTTTCTGGGGGACTCATCGATCGACATGGAAACGGCGCTCGCCGCCGGGATGATCCCCGTCGGCGTGCTCTGGGGATTTCGCGAGAGGAAGGAACTCGAAGACAGCGGGGCCCGCGCGGTCATCGGGGCTCCTCGAGAAGTGGTCGGTCTCCTCGAGCCTTCGGCTCTCTACTAGGAGACACGAGCCGCACACCGGCCGGCAGGGCATGCACGCTGTCTGTGAGTCCGCTGGACTCGGGCGCGAATCTGCGAAAACATGAAGCGTGAATCCATCGATGTTTTCGGCCTCGGGCAGTGTTGTCTCGACTACGTCGCGCGCGTGGAGAGCTACCCGCCGCCCGACGCGAAATGTGAGTTCTCGGAGATGGTGATACAGGGCGGCGGCCCGGTGGCAACAGCACTCGTTGCGCTCTCTCGCTGGGGTGTACCGTGCGCGTTCTCCGGCGTGGCCGGTGATGACTCGTTCGGCGCCATGATCAAGAGATCGCTCGACGAAGAGGGGATCATCACGCAAGGGCTCATCGTCCGGGCGGGATGCGGGTCGCAGTTCGCGTTCATCGTTGCGGAACCCGGTGTGGGAAGACGCACTGTTTTCTGGCGCCGGCCAACGGGATCGGCGCCGAAGCCGGATGAAATCGACCTTGCGCTGCTTCGCGAAGCGAAAGCGTTTCACACCGACGGGCTCTTCATCGACGCTTCGCTCGCGGCGGCGCGCGAGGCGAAGCGTGCGGGTGTCGCGGTTGTGGTCGATGCGGGGTCGTTGAGGGAGGGGATGCTCGATCTCGCACGCGAGAGCGACTACTTCATCGCCTCGGAGAAGTTCGCGAGAGAGCTCGTGGGGGACGAAAGCGCCGGGGACGCATGCCGCCGCCTGATGGAGCTCGGGCCGCGCGTCGCCGGTGTGACGCTCGGAGCGAAAGGCTACATCGCTTCGTTTGCAGGCGGAGTCATCGAACGAAGCGCGTACGAAGCCGATGCGGTGGATACGACGGGGTGCGGAGATGTCTTTCATGCGGGCGTCACCTACGGGGTCGTGCGGGAGTGGCCGGTCGAAAAGAGTCTCGATTTTGCCGCATGGGCGGCCGCGCGAGTGAGCACGCGCCTCGGAGGCCGCGAGGGGATACCGCCGAGGGAGGGGTATCCCGGAGAGATTGTCGAACAAGACACATAATAGGAGGAGTTCATGTTTCGTACGCTCTCGGATTTCTTGACCGTATATGCGAATCTGACCGAGGGGACCGGCAAGATCTTCGCGACGCTCACCGACGCGAACCTCAACCAAGCAGTGACGCCGGGACACCGCACACTCGGACAGCTCGGATGGCACGTCGTCGCCACGGTGCCCGAGATGATGAACCGGACGGGGCTCGGGCTGGGCTCGGTCGATGCCGAGTCGATGCCGCCCGCATCGGCGAAGGAGATCGCCGACGCGTACCGGAAAGTGACACAGGAGGCCGCTCGGGCGATCAAGGCCCATTGGAACGACAACACGCTCCTCGAGACGGATGACATGTACGGCAAGCCCTGGCCCCGGGGCGCCACTCTCCAGGCGCTCGTCACACACGAGGTTTACCACGTGGGGCAGATGACGGTGCTCCTCCGTCAGGCGGGGGCGAAGGTCCCGGGCATCTACGGACCGGCGAAAGAAGAGTGGACGCAATTCGGGATGGAGCCGCCGCGGTACTAAAGGCGCGAGCGGGTGAGGTGGAGGAAGTCGCCTTCGGGTTCCGTTTTTCTCGGGCGCGAGGAAAAACTCCAGGTGCGTGACGAGGGAGGTTCGAGACGGCATGAAACGAATCGTGATTCTCATCGACGACCTCAACGTGGAAGCCGAGCTCAACGAGTCGCAGTCGGCCGCGAAGATATGGGACGCGCTGCCCATCGAAGGGACCACATGCACGTGGGGCGAGGAGATCTTCTTCGAGATTCCGGTCGTCCAGGAGCTCGAGCCGGACGCGAAACAGGAAGTCGAGGTGGGAACGCTCGCGTACTGGCCGCCAGGCAGAGCCCTCTGCGTGTTCTTTGGAAGGACGCCGGTAAGCACGAGCGCGAAACCCAAGGCGTACAGCCCGGTGAACGTTGTCGGGTCCGTGCTGGGAGACACGAAGGTATTCAAGATTCTTCGTTCGGGTGACGAGGTGAGGATCAAGAAAGCCCCTTAACGCGAAATTCGCCCGCCGCGCGCGGCACTATGAATCTCAAAGAAAAGAAATATTGGATCTTCGACATGGACGGGACTCTCACCGTTCCTGCCCACGATTTCGACGCGATTCGAAGAGAGCTCGGTCTGTCTTTGGGGAGACCCATTCTCGAGCAGCTCGCCGAGCTCCCCGAAGAGCGCGCCAATCCTCTCCTCGAACGCCTCGACGAGATCGAGATCGAGATCGCCGGCCGCGCCGAGCCCCAAAGGGGGTCACGCGAGCTTCTCACTTTTCTCAAAGCGAACGGCGCGGGGCTGGGGATTCTGACGAGAAACAGCCAGAGCACTGCGCTCGAGACGCTCCGCATCTGCGGTTTCGCCGAGTTCTTCGATCCGCGGTACGTGATGTCCCGCGAGATGTGCGCGCTCAAACCGAGCGGAGACGGGATACGAAAGCTCCTCGGCCTCTGGGACGCCTCACCGGAGGATTCGGTGATGGTGGGCGACTACCTCTTCGACATCATGGCCGGGCGCGAAGCGGGCGTCGAAACGGTGTTCATCGATAACGTGGGAAGAGAAGAGTACGCCCGGCAGGCGGATCAGAGCGTGAAGACCATCGAGGAGCTTCTTGCGCTTCTCGATCATCCGCTCTAGCCCGGATCCGGCTGGGATACAGGAGGATCGTCCGCCGCGGGTGGCGGCCACGGGCGCTCGCGCTCGCGGCGAGGAAGCGGGAAGTCTCACAAAGTTGATTTCAAATCACTCACGTGTGAAACCCCGATGGAGGGGGTTCGTTCGAAGACGTTCGAATACGGCGGGAAGAAACTCCGTCTCGTCGAATGCACACCTGCGATGAGAGAGCATTGGTGTGAGAAAGGCCACATCGACAACGTCCTCGAGGGGCGGTTCGAGGCTGATGGGTCCGAGGAGCTTCCTCAGCAGTAACGCTGACTGCTCCGTCCTGCGCTCCAGTATCTCCTTCAGTTCGCCGAGACGCTCTTCGATCCATTCAACTGGGGGTGCCTGAAACACCTTCTCGCAGCTGCGCCGAAGACCGGAGAGTTCCTCTCGTAGCGCCTCGAGCCGCCGTTCCTCTGAAGCGAGTTCGGTGCCCTTCAGGCGGATGGCTTCAGAAATGTCGGAGTAGAGCCTCGAGGCCTCGTGTTCAACTTGCTCGAGAACGTACCTGACGTGGTTGGGGGAAAACAGCTCCTCTTGCACGGCTTCCACGATGACGCTTTCGGCCAGGTTCCTCGGGACGAGCATCTTGCTATCGCATGCACCCCTCGCCGCGCCCAAGCATCCGTAATAACCCCCGCCTTTTCGGCTTACCTGAGCAATGGCAGCACCGCACGCCGCGCAAACCATCGTGCCCGACAACAAGTGGGTAGGGAAGTGCTTCTCGCGCCCCCCTTGTTTGTCCGAGAACCCCCTCTTTCCCTTGGCGCCCGGCCAAGTCCGGCGGACTTCATTGCGGCGCGCGCGGACCCTGTTCCACAGATCCTGTGGCACGATACGCAGGGATTCGTCCTTTTGCGTAACCCACTCCGACTCCGGTTTCGCGAATCGTCGCCGTCGGCCGGTTCTCGGATCCCGTCGGCTCTCGGTTTTGGTCCACGTCCAACGTCCAACGTATTTCTCGTTGTCCAGCAGACGGCTCACAGTCGCAGGCGACCAACCTTTCCCGCTAGCCGGCTCCCCACGCCCGCATCAGGCGGCGGATTCGTCTGGAAGCGCGCGCGAGCCCCCGTTATTCGAGCGGGTCACCAGCACCAGGAATACGAGCGTGATAAAGAGAAGGCAATTCGCCGCGACGAACCACGACTGTTCGATCGACAGTCGAACCGTCGAACGCCACCAGCCTGAAATCGTAAAGGCGAGGTTCGCCGCGATGAAAACGATCCAATAAGCGCGTGACCGGGAGGCGCACATCACACCGGCGGCGAGCAAATAACTCATCGGTAGCAGGACCGCCCCGTAGTGCACTACCCAACTACCCGGTGAAACGAGCACGCCCAAGAGAAAGAATAGAGCCGCCGCGCCGGACTCGCGGAAGCGTCCTTCGCCACGCACTCTCCGTGTAACCCACGCCGCCACGGCGGTCAGGACAACCGAACACGCCATCCAGATGACTCTTACATGCGAGAGTGGCAGATCGATCGACCGGTTCAACGCGCCCCAGAGCGATTGATTGTCGGGCTGCGCGAGACGGCTGGCGAGTTTTCCGTACACGCCGGTATCGAAGTAAGAAGTCCACGTTTTCGCAAACTCGTGTGGGGCGGAGATCAACGGGCCGAGATTGAGAGCAAGGAGCCAAACCCCCAACCAGAGGGCAACGCGGTACCGTCCACGAAAGACGAAGTAGAGGAGGAAAACGGCCGGCACGATCTTGACACTCACGGCTGCCGCCGCGGCGAGCCCCGCAAGCACGGGCCTCTCCTCGAAATCGAGAACGATCGCGACGATGGAAAGCCAAAGGATAAACGCGTTCACGTTGCCATACTGCAGGTCGGCGAGGAGAAAGCGCGCTGCCACAAGCACTACGCCGACGGCAAGCCAGCGTCGGCTGCTCGCGAAGCTGCAGCGTTCTTTCACGAGGTCATACACGGATACGAGGGTCCATATGACGAGGGCGAGCTTGATCGCGAACCACAGAAGACTCGCTCCGGCCTTCGGCAAACCCGTCAACACCGCGAAGTAAAAGGCAAACGTCGGCGGATAGAAATACGCCCCGCGGGTGGCGGCGTACGGGTCGCTTCCTCTCGTTGTCGCTACGGCGGCATCGTAAAACGCACCGAAGTCGGTGTCGCGCGATACCACGCGGGCTGCTTCGCCGAATTGGTTGACCACGGTATAGATGACGATGACGACCGCCAGCGACCAGAGGATCGCGTCGGCCGGCCGCGCCTTTCGAATCGCTTGAAAAAGCACACGCGGATCGGGGCGGCTTCCTGTCCTGCGAAGCAACCACGTCACCAGAACGAGGGAGAGAAGCGTTCCCACGACCGGCGCGTACGCCAGGCCGGCGTGGAGCGGAGAAAAATGGGAGGACAGTAACACGGCGGCGAGTCCACCGACCAATTTTGTGTGCCGCGCCCCACCCGGCGAAAAGAGGAGCACCCATGTCCACACCAACAAAACGACGAGAAGAAGCGATTGAACACCGTGGAGCCACCGCGCCTCCTGCCACCAACTTGCTGATTGGTCCGCGAGTTGGTCGAGTACGCCGCGCGAAATCACACCGGTCACGCACCCCATCTCGGCGGCAAGGGCCACACCCAGGACGAGGATCACCCACAGTGAAAAGATCCGGAGAGGAGAATTCATCATTGCGAGGCGACCCTTGTGGTTCGACGTCGTACTTTTCTGATTCAGGCTGTCCCGTGTCGAGTGCATCTCGCGCCGACCGGTCGCCGGTTGTGCCAAAACGCAACGATCCTACCACGACCGGAGGATTGAGAGCACGGGCAACTTCATGACATCGAGGGGGTCATTGCCCTCGGCCGATGCGACGAAAACATGCGAACGGCGGCCGCCCGGCGAGACAACGAGGTCGGTCACCCCAAGGACGAATGCGATCGCGCAAAACCCTCATCCGTGTGGACGGACGCGAACCCGTCGCGCCGATCCCAAGGGTTCTCGCCGCGGGTGTCCGGTTTCCATCGACGGACCTCAAGACGGCGAGCACGTAGTCCCTCTCCATTTCGGCCAGCGTCCGGTTTGTCCCGCTCGGTTCTCCGCTCTTGAGCTTGTCGGGTTCGACGATGCTGGGGGGCAAGTGCTCCACGCGAATTCGGCCGTCGTCGCACATCACCGCAGCGCGTTCGATCGCGTTCTCCAGCTCCCGGACGTTCTCGGGCCAGGAGTGGCGTTCGAGCACCGGGAGGCAGGCGGCGTCTTCAAGTTGGATGACCTGCATGAGTTTCCGCGATCTCACCCAGACGTTTCGCAACGCACCGCAGACAAAGACGTTTAACGGACATATCGGGGTCCATAATGGCCCGTGGCCGGGTGGTCCTGTCTGCACATCTGGGCAAACGTGGGGCGGCGTGAAAGGCAAGTACGACGGGGACAAGTAGCATTGTAAGCTTTGGTCTGCTTCCCAAAAACCGGACAACATTTTGAGTTACACTTTTCGTGAAATGAGGTCCTCACAGGAGGACCTGGGTGAAGCGAAAACGGTTCACGGAGGAGCAGATCGGCTACGCGCTGCGTCAAGCGGAAGCGGGTGCGCCGGTCGCCGAGATTTGTCGCAAGCTCGCAGTGAGCGAACAAACGTTTTGCCGCTGGAAGAAGAAGTACGCCGGCATGGGGGTGGCGGAACTTCGGCGATTGAGGGAACTCGAGCAAGAGAACCGCAAGCTCAAGCAGATCGTTGTGGATCTGACGCTGGATAAGCAGATGCTTCAGGATGTGCTTAAAAAAAAGCCCTGAAGCCGGCGAGGAAGCGAGAGATGGTCCAGTATCTTCAGGTCGGGCATTCGGTGAGCGCGAGGCGAGCGTGTAAAGTGATGGAGCTACGTTGATCGACGCATTATTACGAGAGCGTAGCCGATCCGCAGACGGCGCCGCGACGCAGTCCAGGACCGGTCGCTGCCAGTTCTTCGAGATCCGCTGGAGCGACTGCTCGGCTGCTTCCACCGTCGAGGCCGTGTAGATCGTGCGCAGGTCCGCTCGACGCATTTTCAACCGCCTCATATCCCGTTGATTTCGAGCTGAAACATAGCAAGAACCTGCCCCCGAGGGCGTTCGGCGGTGTTGCTGAGGCCAAGTTGCCGGAGCTGGAGCGCCTTCGCAACGATTTGTTGGTAAGTCGGCCTCGCATTCAAGTCCACAAGCGGGATCTCGAGGGGAATCTGTGCGACGGTTCGAATTCTTTGCGTCCGTGTCCGTGCTCGCAAGCTGCGCGCGGCCCGAGGGCCCCATCGGCGCCACCCGCGGCGGGTGATCCTCGCTCGTTCCCGCGAAGGGTCAGCGAACACCCCCACACGCACCCTAGACTACATCCCCCACAGATGCCCGGTGTTCACGGGCTTCCCCTGGAGCTTGAGGTAGTAGTACAGCTGGCTCTTGTGCTGAACCAGATGACCGATCATCTCGAGCAAGCGGTGTCCGAGGAGTTTCTCCGACGGTTCCCAAGGGGCCGGTGCTTTCAGGTGCGCGAGATCGTCCTCGGAGACTTTAGTCAGCATCTCGAAAGCCAGTTTCTTGTCAGCGGCGAGCATACTTTTGGCTTCCGCCACGCTCGTGACGGTGGGCATTTTCTCGGCGGGCGGCAGCATGTCTTCGGGCGACATCTCGCTCGCGTCCATGCCTTCGGGCATTCCCCAGTCCCCCGTGACGAACCCCTTGAAGCACGTTCCGCACGCGGTCGCGACGTGCATCAGGAGTTGGCCCGTCGTCATCCAGTTCGATCCCGTGGCGGGCTTCCAGGCGAGCTCGTTGTCTTTCACCAGATCGAAAAGCTTGTCGGCGATCGGGTAGTTGGACTCGAGTTCACGTGTGAGAAGTTGTGTCCAGCTCATAAGCGTTCCTTTCCGTGAAGAGCCAGGGTCTGTCGAAGTACGGCTACAGCGCACGCAGTTTGCGCGGGCGCACAAAACGCAGCGGTTGTATCATAACACAGTGTGATAGACTCGCTGTGAGGAAGTTCCAGCGGGTGCCAGTATTGCGGCGCTTCCGAAATGACCATGCACATCCAACTCGAGACATGCGAGGTAAGGTCCTTCCGCCGCGGGGATGCGAAGTCGCTCGCCGTGCACGCGAATAACCGCCGCGTGTGGCTGAATCTCCGCGACACGTTTCCCCACCCGTACACTCTCGGCGACGCGCGGGAGTTCATCGCGTACGCCCTGAGAGAGGACCCCGAAACGCACTTTGCGATCGCGGTCGAAAAGAAAGCGGTGGGGGCGATCGGATTCAAGCTCCTGGGTGACGTGGAACGGGTGTCGGCGGAGGTGGGCTTCTGGTTGGGCGAGGACTTCTGGGGAAGGGGCATCGCCGTCGACGCGTTGAAGGCCATGACCCGCCACGCCTTCGCCGCGTACGGCGTGACACGTGTCTTCGCGGCCTCTTTCGAGTGGAACGCGCAGTCGCAAAGGGTGCTGGAGAAGGCGGGATATGTTCTCGAAGGGCGGATGCGCCGGAGCGCGATAAAAGACGGGAAGGTCATCGATCAATTGCTCTACGCGCATCTCGCACCCGCCCCAAACGAAAGCAGAAACGGAGGATCTCATGGTTGAAACACCTTCAGAAATGCTTCCGCTCGGCACGAAGATGCCGGGCTTCTCGCTCAAGGACGCCGTGACGGGCAAAACGGTCACTGACCGCGATGCGTCGGGAGAGAAAGCGACGCTCGTGATGTTCATCTGCAACCACTGCCCGTTCGTGAAGCATGTCATGGATGAATTGGGACGTATTGCCGGCGACTACATTCCCAAGGGGGCGGCGGTCGTGGCCATCAACTCGAACGATGTCGCGTCGCACCCCGAGGACAAGCCGGAAAACATGAAGAAGCTCGCCGCATCGAAAGGATGGCGTTTCCCGTTTCTCTTCGACGAAACGCAGGAGATCGCCAAGGTCTTCAATGCCGCGTGCACGCCGGACTTCTTTCTTTTCGACGCGAAAGGCGGACTCGCCTATCGCGGACAACTGGACGACAGCCGTCCCGGCAACGCCATTCCGGTGACAGGGAAAGATCTTCGCTCCGCGCTCGATGCCGTTCTCGCCGGCAAACCGGCCGCGAGAGTGCAGAGACCGAGCATCGGGTGCAACATCAAGTGGAAACCAGGCAACGAGCCGCCGTACTTCGGATGATGCATCGGACAGCGAGGGTCCTGTGAAAGACGCCCAGTACTGGATCGACCACCTCGGTCTCGTGAGACACCCCGAGGGCGGGTTCTACAGAGAGACCTACCGATCGCACGAATCGCTCGCCCGAGAGAACCTCCCGGAGCGGGCCGGCGGCGGCCGCGCGTTCTCGACCGCGATCTACTTTCTCCTCGCGGGACACGACATTTCTGTTTTTCACCGCCTCAGGCAAGACGAGGTGTGGCACTTCTACGACGGCTCGACGCTCACCATCCACGCGATCGCTCCGGAGGGCAGGTATTCGACGATCACACTGGGGCGAGACGCCGAGCACGGCGAAGCGCTTCAAACAACCCTGAAAGCAGGGTGCTTCTTCGGCGCATCGGTGGACGATCCGGAATCGTACGCCCTCGTCGGGTGCACGGCGGCACCGGGCTTCGAATTCGATGACCTCGAAATCCCGAGCCGCGATGAGCTCCTCGCCCGATATCCGCAGCACCGGCACATCATCGAGAAGCTCGCGCGATAGAGACGATCGTATCCCGAAGGGCTCCGTGCTTTCTCTGGGCGAGGGCGAACATCACGACGATTCACGCGGACTTGGCCGGGTTCGAGATCCGGACCGACCACTGGATGGGAATCATCTCGATCTTCTGTCACCTCCCGCGCGGTTGTTCAAATTCTCGGTTTCAAACCCCAGGGACGGTGCTAAGATCGAGGGCGCGGATGACGGCGGAAGCATTCGACTCCGAAGCTGGACAGCAACGCGTCCGCGCTGTTGAGACGGTTCGATAAAAAGGAGGCCTCTGACATGACGTGTAACATGGGTAAGACCGACAGGATGATCCGGATCGTGATCGGCATCGTCATCGCGATCCTGGGTATCGCTTTCAAGAGCTGGTGGGGCTTGCTCGCGATCATTCCGCTGGGTACGGCCGCGATCGGCTGGTGCGCGCTCTATGTGCCGCTCAAGATGTCCACGGCGAAGAAAGAGACCGGAGCGAAGAAGCCGTAACGCCGGGGTGATGAGGTGATCGTTCAGAGCATCATCGGTCTTCTCGCTTTCTTGCTCATTGCATGGCTCGTTGGAGAAAACCGCCGGCGCATCGCCCTCGGGACGATCCTCGGCGGGGTGGGGCTCCAGATCGCCCTCGGGTTGCTTCTCCTCAAGCTGCCCCTTTTCAAAGGCGCTTTTCTGGGGCTGAACAAAGCGATTCTCGCGCTCGAAGAAGCCACGCGGGCGGGGACCTCCTTCGTGTTCGGTTATCTCGGCGGCGGAGAGCCGCCTTTCCAGGAGATCACGCCCGCGGCGAGCTATATCCTCGCGTTTCGCGGCCTCCCCCTCGTGCTTCTCGTGAGCGCGCTCTCGTCGCTGCTTTTCTTCTGGAAGATTCTCCCCGTGGTGGTGAGGGCATTCTCCTGGGCGCTTCAGCGGACCATGCGAATTGGCGGAGCCGAAGGGTTCAGCGTCGCCTCGAACGTGTTTCTCGGGATGGTGGAATCGCCTCTCGTCGTGCGTCCGTATCTCAAACAGATGACGCGGAGCGAGATGTTCTCCATCATGACCGTCGGAATGGCGGGCGTGGCGGGAACGGTGATGGTCCTGTACGCGTCGATCCTGGGGCCGATTGTTCCCGACGCGTTGGGGCACATCCTCATCGCGTCGATCATCAGCGCGCCGGCGGGAGTGACGATCGCGAAGCTCATGATCCCTGAGACGAAACCCATCACGACAGGGAAAGTGCTTCCTCCGGTCGAGGCTCGTTCGGCGATGGATGCGATCACGAAGGGAACGACGGATGGAGTTCAGCTTCTCATCAGTATCGTGGCTATGATCATCGTTCTCGTCGCGCTCGTTTTTCTGGTCAATCTCGGGCTGCGGGCTCTCCCCGACGTTGGGGGAGGACCGATCACGCTCCAGAGGCTCTTCGGTTACGCGATGGCCCCGGTGATGTGGCTCGTGGGGATTCCGTGGAGCGAATGCGTGACGGCGGGGTCGCTCATGGGGACGAAGACGGTCTTGAACGAGCTCATCGCGTACGTCGATATGAGCCGCGTCGGCCCGGAGCTCTTGAGCGATCGAAGCCGCATCATTCTGACGTACGCGATGTGCGGGTTTGCAAACCCCGGGAGCCTCGGGATCATGATCGGCGGGATGGGCGCGATGGTGCCCGAGAGACGCGAGGAGATCGTTTCGCTCGGAGTCAGGACGATCCTGTCGGGGACGCTCGCGACGTGCATGACCGGGGCGGTGGCCGCGATTTTCATCTAGTGTGCTGACCGATGCAAGGGAACTTTCAGCGTTAGGCATTCATGACGAACGTTTTCATCAAACTCTCCCCGATCATTCTTACGTATCTTCTCGGCATCCTTCTTCGCAGAACCGGTGCAGTGAGAAGGGACGACGGAGGGCTTCTATTGAGGCTCGTGTTCTACGCGGCGATCCCCGCGCTCATTCTCCAATCGATCCCCAAAGTGAAGATCACACCCGACATCGCGCTCCTTCCCTTGGTGGCCGCGATCATCATCTTCGGCACCTTCGCCGCATCGTACGCGGTGTGCCGCCGCTCCTGCCCCGAGCGGCCCGTCTTCGGGACGGCTCTCGTCGGATCGATGATCATGAACACGAGCTTCATCCTGCCCTTCGTGCTCGTCATCTATGGGTACGAGGGATTCGCAACGGCCGTTGTGTTCGATATCGGCAACGCCTTTCTCGTGGCGAGTGTGATCTTCTACATTGCCTGTCGGTACGGAGAAGATGGGGGCGGAACGTGGGGTGCGGTGAGGCGCGTCGCGATGGCGCCGCCGCTTTGGGCATTCGTCGTCGGGCTTTTTCTCAACTTCGCGGCGATTCCCGTGCCGGCTATTCTGGAGTCCTTCTTCTCCCTTATTGGAAACCTCATGATCCCGCTCGTCATGCTCTCGCTCGGGATCTACTTCTCGCCCCGCCTCGTTCGGCCGCGCCTCCTCGTGTCGGTTCTTGCCATCCGCTCGCTCGGCGGGTTCGCGTTGGCCCTTGTTCTATCGTGGCTCTTCGGGCTCGAGGGGCTCACGCGCTCCGTCGTTCTCGTGTGCGGCGCAGCGCCGGTGGGGTTCAACACTCTGGTCTTCGCGTCTCTCACCAAGCTCGACATCGATTTCGCGGCGAGTCTGCTATCGACGTCGATCGCCCTGGGGATCATTTTCTTGCCCATCCTCATGGTCTTTCTGCAGTAGAGAATGGTGAAAAGAGGAATCGAGCAATGGCCGAAATTCAACACATGCTCTTGATCGATGTGCCGGTCGAAAGGGTCTACAAGGCGATTACCGACCAAGACGGACTCGCCGCCTGGTGGACCGCCCAGGTTGTGGCAAAACCTGAGGTAGGCTCGGTCGCGGAATTTGCCTTCGGAGACCGGTATCACACGTCGATGCGCATCGCCGCGCTCGAACCATCCCGCGAGGTTCGATGGGAGTGCATTGCTGGGGATGACGAGTGGGTGGGGACGAAGATCGTGTTTGACCTCGAGAAACGAGGGGAGCAAACGCTTCTTCGCTTTCACCACACAGACTGGCGGGGCATGACGGACTTTTTCGCGAGCTGCAACTACAACTGGGGTTTCTACATGAGGAGCCTCAAGACCTATTGCGAAACGGGAAAGGGAGAGCCCTTCGAATACCGCGCGTAGATAAGCGGGAAAGGGAATCACCATGACGCAGAAAGCTTTTCAGGATTACTACCCCGATCATCTGGCCCACTGTTACGGCTGCGGCCGTTTGAATCACGAGGGACATCGCATCAAGAGTTACTGGGAGGGAGAGGAGAGCGTCTGCCGTTTCACTCCCAGCCCCTATCACGTAGCTATCCCCGGCTTCGTGTACGGCGGGCTCATCGCCTCGCTCATCGATTGTCACGGCACGGGAACGGCCGCCGCGGCGGCGTACAAAGCCGAAGGGCGCGGGATGGACACCGATCCTCCGCACCGCTACGTGACCGCATCGCTCAAGGTGGATTATCTCAAACCCACGCCTCTCGGCGTGGAACTGGAAGTCCGCGGGACGGTGAAGGAGATCAAGGGGCGAAAGGTCGTCGTAACCGCCGCTCTCTCCGCGCGCGGTGAAGTGTGCGCCACCGGCGAGATCGTTTGTGTTCAGGTCCCCGATGAGTGGTTCACGCGGGGGTGAAGCAGCGCACTCGTAATGCGCAGGTCCTCGGTTCAATTCCGAGCGCCAGCTCCAAATTCTACAAAGAGTTACGAAATCGGGCATTCCCGCCGAACCCGCCCATCTTACAGTTACGTTTTGGCTCGAACGGCCATTCTTCACGGCCTGCAAACGGAGACTAACGGCGCTGTCGGGCAGCACGATGTCGAGCTCGCGGCGACCGCTTTGTCCTTCAGAGCTCGATCATTGCGCAATCGGCCTTCTTTAGGCCTCGATGCCGGAGTATTTCTTATCCGCGAAACTCAACAGCTCCCGCCAGGCGATCCAGGCCGCGATGGAGGCGACGGCCAGCAGGACGAAGTAGACGAGCGTGCCGGGTAATCCTGCGTTCATAAGAAAATGAGCGAGGAAGCCGCAGGCGGCTATGAAGCCCAGGTCGATGACCATTGCAAAGACCACATTGAAGTTCTGTTTGATAGCTTGCTGCGGATTGGTCCATTTGAGCAGCGGACGCGCGAGATCGACCCGCATACCCGCAACGTTCAGAGCTGCCGATCCAGCGAGCGCGAGGAGCGCGGCTAGGAACATGCTCGCTGCAGGAATTCCAATCACCACCGCCGCCACGACGGCCGCCGCGACGATTCCGATGAGAGAAACGACGTAGGAGTGGAGAAACTTGGCCGCGACCTGCTGTCGCCACGGGACGGGGATGGCCTTTGAAATCCAGAAATGCCTCCCCTCCCGGGAGAAGGTCGAGGAGGCCGTGCCGTTGATGCAGCCGCAGACCAGGAAGAATGCGGCGAGCCCCAGGATCAGTGTCGTCGCATGGGATGATTCCAGCCTCTTGAAGACGGCAACGAGGCCGCCGCCACCTGACTTAGCACCCGCGAGAAAAATCACCGGTACGATCACACCAACCAGCACGCCGTTGAGCAGGTATATCGGCGTCCGGTTCATCAATCGCACCTCGCGCAGGAAGACGGCGCGGATGGGATGCCGGCCGGAGGAAATCCTCTTCTCCATTTCGACCCGCGAGAACTTGCGGCGCTTGGCAGCTATCTCGTTCAGTCCGATGACGCCCTTATAGAAGAGCTTCTCGGCCAGGGCGATCAAACCGACGACGGCCAGACCGGAGACGCCGGCGAGGAGCAGGAACTGCAGTAGCCCCCCGGGTGAAAATCCAAGCGTGAGACTCCGTGAAGCCCATTTGCTCGGAGGAAAATTCCGGCCGATCACCTGGACCAGGCCGTCTTTCTCGGCGAAGAAACGCATGATCGCCGCGTTGTCCCCTTCCTGGTGAGTCCGCGCTTGGAACAAGATATTGAGTGTGACGAGCAGAAGGCTGCCGGCGATGATGAGCGCGTCTTTTTTCCGGGAAAGGTTGACGACCCGCATGAGGCCGATCGCGAGCAGAGCGGACAGGGCGAGCGGAATAACGGGGAGAAGAAGATAGACCGGCGCGAGGAGAATCCAGTAATCCACCGGTGCTCGCGCGAGGATTCCGTATCCAAGGAGACACGGGAGAACAATGGGCATGATTGTAAAATACTCGTTGATAGTGACGACGATCAGTTTGGAGACAACCACCTCGCGCGGTCTAAGCGGCAGAGGGATGAGCCTCTCCAGATCGTTGGAAAAATAGAACGCGGAAATGACGTAAAACAATCCCAGAATGAAGATAACCATCTGCCCGGCGATGACGCCCATAACGATGAGCGCAGACTCCTGTCCAACCGCGTGAAGGATCGCATAGAGCGAATTGATGAAGAGAATGAACGCGTACAGGAGCGGCACCATCGCCACGATAACCAAAAGGGCGATCGCCAGCGTGCGCCAGCGGTTCCGATCGTGCCTTATCTGCCACCAGATCGAGGCGAACGCAAAATGGTTCTTGAGATCCACGCGGACCAAGGCCCACAGGCGGCTCATTTCTCCGTCGCCTCCAGGAAGATGTTTTCGAGCGACTGGTCGCTTCCAGCCATGGCCTTGAGTTCGGGCATGGTTCCGGAGGCGACGAGCTTGCCATGATGAATGATGCCGATCCGGTCGCAGAGCTTCTCCGCGACCTCCATGATGTGTGTGGAGAAAAAGAGTGTTCCGCCGCCGCGGCAGTGGTCGTGCATGGCCTCCTTCAGTTCGTGCGCTGCACGGGGATCGAGCCCGACGAGGGGTTCATCGAGCACGATGACTTCGGGCTGGGGGAGGAGCGCCGCCATAAGGACGATCTTCTGGCGCATGCCGTGAGAGTAGCTCTGGATCGGGTTGCCGAGGTTGGCGGCGATCTCGAAAATCTCGGCCCAGCGCGAGATGCGTTCGAGCCTCTGTGCCCCGGCCACGCCGTAGACGTCGCCGATGAAATTCAGGTATTCCATCCCCGTCAGGCGCTCGTAGACATCGGGGTTGTCGGGAACGTAGGTTGTCATGGCCTTGCAGCGAAACGGGTCTGTCTGATTGTCCACGCCGTTGACGAGTACGGTTCCGCTGTCCGGTCTGAGCAAACCGACGATCAGCTTGATCGTCGTCGTCTTGCCGGCGCCGTTGGGCCCGAGGAACCCGAAGATCTCGCCGGCGTTCACGGTCAAGTCGAGGCCGTCCACGGCTTTGATCGTGCCTTTGTTGTAGCTCTTCGAAACGTTTCGAATTTCGATCATGCCATTCTCCTCATAGTCGCCACCATTAGAAGGATTCTGCACGCAAGGTACTGCCGGGGAAAATCGCGATGACAGCGACTGCCGAAGCTGCTCGCTCGGGCGAAACAAGAACGAGGGTAATACGAGGGATAGCCCCAGACAACCATGAAGTCAGTTTCTTCCTGACGTGTGCCTTCTGAAAACTCCATCCGACGAGAAAGCGACGGTCCGCGAGGCTGATTTCAGGCCACAAAGCTTCACGAAAAGGCTGGGTGTTACAGGTCGAGGGAAGGGAAGAATGGCTTGAAGGGAATCTGTCCCGGATCTGGACAGAGAAATCCTACCGCAGAAATTGGACCTTAATAAGACTGGGGGAATCAAGCAGCCTGTCGGAAATACCGGTGATGCAATCCGCCCACCATCGGTGCTGCCTGGATCGACCCAAAATCAGGGGTCTCGACGGGCCGTGGCGTTGGACAGTCCTTTTCCAATCCAAGATGAGTACGAGAGCCGTGATAGTACTTGAAGTAGTCTCCAAGAACCCTCCGCAGATGTTTTTCGTTGATGACGATCGTGTGGTCTAAACATTCCCGCCGAATTGAACCGATCCCTCGCTCGACGTAAGGGTTTTGCCAGGGCGACCGGGCTGAGATCAACACTTGCTGGACGGCCATCGATTCAATCCGGCGAACGAAATGGTCCCCGTATATTCCGTCTCGATCCCGTTGCAGGTACTTCGGAGCGGTATCCCATGGGAACGCTTCCACGATCTGTTGGCCTGTCCAAGTCGCAGACGGCGAATCCATCACGTTGAAGTGAACGACCCGTCGGCGCTCGTTCGACAGAACGAGGAAAACGAAGAGGACACGGAAAGAGGCCGTCGGAATTGTGAAGAAATCCACAGAGACAATATCCTTGGCATGGTTCGTCAGGAACGTTCGCCAACTCTGGGAAGGCGGTTTCCGGTGACGAACCATGTACTTCGAGACCGTGGCCTGGCTGACCGTGATGCCGAGCTTGAGCAACTCGCCGTGAATCCTCGGCGCGCCCCAAAGTGGGTTGGTCTGGGACATCTGGCGGATGAGGAGGTTTTCCAGGGCCAATGCGCGGTGGGACCTCAGGGCGGAGATGAAGGTGCGAAAAAGGATGAATATCATAGAAGCGATGATAGAATAGAATCATCGTAAGTTCCAAAATAGCAACGCGGGCGGTATTCTCAGAAGAGACAGGATCTGACTGCAGCAGTCTGCGTTGCCGTTTTTCGCCTCGTTTGTTACAATACCATCGCCATGTCTTGGGTAAACCGTTCCCGATTGGTGCTTTCCGCAACGATCCTCCTGTTCGTCGCTGCGCTTGTTTGCGTTTCGGTCCTCCCGCTATCCTGCGACGACACGACGGATAACCCCCTCCCGGACGACGCTGCGAAAACCCTTTCCACAGTCAGACGGGTGGATGACTACCCTCTCTATGTGATGCGCTACTACGGCGACTACGGGTTCGACGGGTATCTTCGGGCAGGAGACAGCGGGGAAGCAGGCGTCCGGCACGAGAGAGACGTACCATCGTGGGGCTGCACGACGTTCACGGCGCTCCACGAAGACGGGGAATACGTTCTCGGCCGGAACTTCGACTGGTCCAACCATATGGCGCTCCTCCTCTACACCGACCCGCCCGGAGGTTACGCGTCCGTTTCGATGGTGGATCTGAGTTACCTCGATTTCGTGCCGGGCGACACGTCGGACTCCAACATGAGGCAGCTCCTGCGCGCGCCTCACAGGCCGTTCGATGGGATGAACGAAAAGGGGGTTGCGGTCGGAATGATGGCGGTGCCGCACGCCGAAGGGGGTAACGACCCAGAGAAGACCACCATCGGCAGCCTCTCCGCGATTCGACTCGTGCTCGACCGTGCGGACGATGTCGAAGAAGCCGTATCGTTGCTGGCAAGGCACAACATCGATTTCGCGGGTGGTCCTCCGGTGCACTATCTCGTGTCGGACGCGAACGGGAGGTCCGTAGTGATCGAGTTCATCGCAAACGAAATGCAGGTGATCCCGTGTGATTCTTCGTGGCAGGTCGCGACAAACTTCATCATCACGGGGTACACGTGGGACGGGGACCCGTCCGCCTGCTGGAGGTACAACAGAGCCTACAACACGTTGCGGGCCAAGAACGGGATCATCAATCGGAACGAGGCGAGGGAGTTGCTCGAGAGCGTCTCCCAATCCAACACCATGTGGTCGGTCGTCTACGGCGGAATGGGTGGGACGATATCGGTGGTTGTGGGGAGAGACTACGCGACGGTCCACGACTTCACGATGGAAGAGCTCAAATCCCCGTAGAGTCCGAAAACTGAAACGTGCTGGTCAACGGTGTGGAGCCTCAGAGTGAAGGGACGGTTGAGGTCCGGGAGCGCCTGGGCGGGCTGCTGAAGTACTACCATCGGAGAGCGGCATAGCCCAATCGAGTTTTCGGACAATACGAGGTCAGCGCCGCTCGACGGCACACCGCGGTTTCAAGCGAGCGTTTTGAATTCCGTGGATCAATACAGAAGCTATGATATAATGAAATCATCATAGGTCCAAAAGTGGCAAGGCGGACGACAGTTTCGGAACCCACGGGACTGTGGGTGCGGCGGGCGTGCCGTTCGATCTCGCGAGGACAACGAAAAGGTACCCGCCACCCTTTATCTCGACCGAACAAGTAAGTATGCTATAAGCAACGACACGCATGAAGCACATGAAAAAGCGTATTCAGCGCCACACCAAAGTCGCCTATGGCAAGAGCGTCGATATGTACCGACGCGTGTGCTACAGGCTCCTTGGTAGTCTGACGGATTCGGTGACCATCCGGACGAAACAGGGGACCCTCACCACGCGAACGAGAGATTATGGAATCGGCGAGCCCCTGTATCGTAGAAGGCAATATGAATTCGATACATCGGTGCGGACGGTCAGGTTCCTCAAGAATCGGGGATTCTTACCTTCGTCGGACGTCAAGATGGTGGATATCGGAGCCAACATCGGTGTAACTGGGATCGGCCTACTTCTAGCAGGTGAGGTCGCCCGTGTTCTTGCCATCGAGCCCGAGCCGACGAACTTTGAGCTCTTGCGCAAGAATACCGAACAGAATTCTCTCTCGGATCGTGTCCTCAGTCTTCAGCTCGCAGTCGGAGACGGTCCATCCACCCTGTCCATGGAATTATCCTCCAAGAATCGAGGCGATCATCGGATACGGAGGAACCCGTCACCGGACGCGACTGAGCGGTACAGCGAGTCGGCGCGCCGGACAATCCAAGTGAGATCACTCCCACTACCTCAAATCCTCGAGCTTTCAGAGGTGCGGACAATGGATCTTGCGTCCCCCTCCCTGATATGGATCGATGTTCAAGGGTACGAAGGCTACGTTTTCAGAGGAGCCACGAGTGTGCTCAGGAACGGGCTGCCCACGGTGTCCGAAATCTGGCCGTACGGTGTCCTGCGCACAGGGATGGAATTAGAGGAATTCTGCCGTATAGTTGAGTCGATATGGACGGACTACTGGATTGAACGACGGGAGCGCTTCATCAGGTACCCGATAACAGTGTTTGGACGGTATCTTGACGAACTTGGCACCGACGGCCATTTCGAGAACGTCGTCTTCTCCGGGAAGACACGCTCTTTGGCGTAGAGTCCGAAACCTCAATCGCACTTCAGCGCAACCTGTGCCTTCTGAAAACTCCAAAAGCACCCCACGCGTAATGCGCAGGCCCTCGGTTCAAATCCCCCGAATTACGAATACACGGTCCCTAATTCAGCGTCACCCAATGCTCGAGGGTTCCGTAGTTGGTGAATGTGTCTCCACTGCACGTAAGGGGATTAGCATCCCTTGCCTGTTTGGATATGATCGCGTCCTCACGGGAACTGACACCTCGTGCTTGATACGCCTGAAACACGGAATCTGTGATGACGTCAAAGTACGACACCAGCTTCCATCCTCCCGGAGTGTTCACACCAACCGCAATGTCGGACATGGTTTCGTCGCTCGCGTGATTTCCGAGCAGCTGGCCCGCGGTGACGGAGTCGCCGACCTTGAGCGGATTCGCCAAGGCGACGTGAAATATGATGAAGTAGAATGCGGGGTAGTCTCTCGATTTGATTTGAATCTGTGTGCCGGCCCATTCGTCGAAAACCTTTGAAACCGTGCCGCTCACAGGGGAGTGTACGGCTATCGCGGTCCAGGGAGGTGTGTGCGTTTGTCCCGGATCGCCTCCCAACGGCCAGAAGTAGTGTTTCATGCTCCTACACGTTTCGAAGTCGTCCGAGTAATCGTGTCCCGAGGCCGAACGGAATCTCGAAATCATGTGGATCGCCGACAGCTCAATGTAGTCCGTTCCCACGAACTTCGGTATTCCAAGCTTGTTCACATCGTAAGTATCGTCTCCCGGGCCTACGCCGTTGTCATCGTCTTTTCCGCAAGCGCCCATGAAGACGGCTGCCAAAACAAGCAGTGTTGCCACTCCGAGAAGCCTGATCCTCGTGTTCATATGATCTGTGCCTCCTAGAACTAGCGTCCGCCTTGCCGAAATCTAGCCTACGACGATGTCATTATATCACGGGCTTCGTGTTATCCATTCTTTTTTGCACGCTTATCTCAGCCCTGAGATCTCACCGGGCATTGGTCCTGGAGTGAAGCCTTCAATCCCATTTTTCGGACACTACGCCAATACACCCGCGGGTCATTAACGACCCCACAGCGCGCGTCTTTCGACCTGCGGCGGAAAATCCCGCGAGCGACACGTCAGCGCCCGCGCATGTCCTTCTCGATCTCGTCGCGAAGCGATTTCGCATCTGTATCGTCGGGGGCCAATTCGAGGACGGTGTTCATTTCCTTCAGCGCCGCCTCGTAATCTCCCTGCTGGGCGTAAACCAGAGCGAGATTGTAGTGCAGGGCGTACGCGCCGGGTACATGATCGACCCCCCGCCGCCACACGGCGATCGCGGAATCGGCCTCCGACCGGCTCTGATACAGCAGACCTAATCTGTTATATCCTTCGGGATCATCCGGCGAAGTCTCTATCGCGCGGCGATAGGCGCCGAAGGCTTGATCCATCTCGCCGCCCTTCTCGTGCGCCAGGCCGAGGCCGGCCCACACGGCCCCAGACTTCGGGTGAAGGTCTAAAGCCTTCCGAAAAGCCTCCGCCGCGTCGGCGTAGTAACCCTTTTCGGAGAGGATCATCCCCATGTTCGCGAGTAAACGGAAGCTGTTGCACCCGAGCCTCATGCTCTCTCGGAAGTAGCGCAGGGCATCCTCGTTCTTTCCCTCCCGCGCGTACGCGTCGCCGAGGTGGTACGCCATCTCGCCGAGGTACGACGGCGGGCGGGGATCGTCCTTCGCGCCGTCGATCACGCTGCGGAGCGCCTCGCCGCCCTCGTCGAGGCGGCCCGCCGCGATGAGCGTGACCCCCCACCGCGCCGTCGCTTGCGTGGGATCGCTTGCGCGCGCGTCGAAAAGATTGTTGTTCGCGATGAGAAAGGCCGCGACCCCCGCGATGACCGGTGCGGGACGAAGGAGCGTTCGTCGTCCGGCGGTGAGCGCCGATGCGGCCAGCAAGATCATCGGGGGAACCATCGCTGTTCGAAACCGTGAACAGATGAAGAAGGGAATGAGCGAAGCTCCGTAGAGTACGATGCATCCGCCGAGAAGCACGGCGAAACGACGCCTGTGGGCGATCAGAATCCCGCCCAGAGCACCCGCTATAGCGAGCGGAAAAACAATCCCCCACGGAAAAGAAAACCACCCCCGCGTCCACAGAAGCGCATTGAGAGGGAACGGGCGTTTGAAATAGAGGTCGCGCTCGTTGGGGAGCTCGTAGCTATTCGCGAGAAAACATGCCTTCTTGAAAGTCAAGACGAGCGCGTCAAGGGGCGAGGAACGGATCCAGTGCCACCCTTTCTTCGACCAGAAGCGGTCCACTTCACCCGACGTGAGCGGGCGGCCGGCGGCTTCCTCCGCGACCCTGTACGAAGCTGGGACCCATTCCGCCCAGGAACCTTGAGCGTTCCTGAGCTCGTCCACGACGACGGTTCTCCCCGTGGCGTAGGCGTTGTTTCCCCCGTAGAAGTTCAGGCCCCCCTGGCTCGCAATGAAGACGAAGCTGCCCTCGACTTTCGCGTTCACACCCGTGACGAACGCGGCGGGCAGAAGAGCGACCGCCGCCATCAGAGCCAGGGTGCGCTTTCCGTAGAGCTTTTCCTTGGAGCTGCGGGACCACGCGAACCAGAGGAAGAGCGGGAGAAGCGCGAGGGCGTTGGGCCGGGCGATCACCGCGAGCCCCAGGAGCAAAAACGCGAGAAGATGCGAACGCGCGGAAGACCGCGCGAGAAGAAAGAAGATTGACCAGCTCACAAGAGCGACGAGCAGGTTGGAGATGAGCAATTCGCCGTCGAAGAATATGAAGGGCCCGTAGAGCGACGCCATCGCTCCCGCCCAAAGGCCGGTTCGCTTCCCACCCAACCGCCACCCGCAGCCCGCGAGCGCCGCTGCGGTGCTCGCACCGACGACGGCCTGGACGATGCGCGCGGCGATGAGATCGTGGCCGAATACACGGTAGATGAGCGACAACCAGAACGGGTACAACGGCGCGCGAAAAAACGCGCGGCCGTCCATCGTCCATGTCCCTTGTGCCCAGCTCGACGCCCAGAGGTCGTGCCACTGCGCATCGACGATGGGAACAGCAAAATAAGGGGATCCACGAAAGGCAGCGAGGTACACGAGACGAACGGCGAGGGCGACGAGAAACGTGAGCCCCATCAGCTTCATGGGTCCCGCGAACCGCGCCGGAGCGGCCGGCGGCCCCGAGGACGGCGTCTCTCCGAGGGAATTAGTTGCGCCTTGTGACATATGGACTTGCTTCGCTCCGCTCATGCCCCCGACCCTACTCTACGACGGGTTCTCACAGAGTGTCAACCGGGCCCCTGCCGGCCTACGGTCTAACGTCTTTTTGTGCAATGAGTTGCCGCGTTTCTCGGCGGACGGGATCCAGCCGTCCAAGAAACGCCGTCCCACCCGAACCCGTGATCGTAACTTGCGCAGCAACAATGACATACGGCGGCACAAATCTTTGAAAATAGCAAAAAAAACATTTCACAGGATTGTGGAAAACAGTATCCTTTCACTACATGAGCCATAAGAGATTCGCGCGGGTCGGTGACATCCTCCCCACCGTACTCAAATCCATCGGACTTGACCAGAGACTCAGAGAGCAGGAGATCCTCGCGATCTGGCCTGAAGTTGTTGGGGAGGAGGTTGCGGCGCGAACTCAACCGTTCAAGATCGAGCGGGGCGTGCTCCATGTGCGCGTCGATCACAGCACGTGGATGCAAGAGCTTCATTTCATGGAACGGGAGATCTTGAGGAAACTCAAAGAGAAAGCGCCGGACATCGAGCTGGTGCGCATCCGGTTCGGATCAGGAAAGTAGCAGCGCGTCATCATAGAAGGGCGAGGCATGAGCGAAGAATACACCGCACAAAAGATAACGGTTCTCAAAGGTCTCGACGCCGTTCGCAAACGGCCGGCCATGTACATCGGGAGCACCGATATCCACGGCCTGCACCACCTGGTCTACGAGGTTGTCGACAACAGCATCGATGAGGCCATGGTCGGCTACTGCACGGAGATCGACGTCGTCATCCACGAGGACGGGAGCGTGACCGTGACCGACAACGGCCGCGGCATTCCCGTGGACATCCACCCGACCCAGCATCGGCCGGCGGTCGAGGTCGTGATGACGACGCTCCACGCGGGCGGCAAGTTCGACGACCAGACGTACAAGTTCTCCGGCGGTCTTCACGGTGTGGGCGTGTCGGTTGTGAACGCCCTTTCGGAGTATCTCGAAGTCGAGATCTACCGGGACGGCCGGTGTTATTTCCAGAGGTACGAGCGGGGTGTGCCTTCGTGCGATCTTCAGAATCGCGGAACCGCCGAAGGGGTCGGAACGAAGGTCACGTTCCTTCCCGACCTCTCCATTTTCGGCGAGATCAAGTACAGCTTCGAGACGCTGACCCAGCGGCTCAGGGAACTGGCGTTCCTCAACCGGGGGCTGCGCATCACTCTCGAGGACCAGCACGCGCCGAAGACGAAGAAACACGTCTTCCAGTACGAGGGGGGGATCCTCTCGTTCGTCAAGTATCTCGACGAAAACAGAAAGAGCATCAATCCCGACCCGATATACATCCACTCGGAGAAAGACGGCGTGGACGTCGAAGCGGCGATCCAGTACACCGACGGCTACACCGAGAACGTTTTCGCGTTCGCCAACAACATCAACACCATCGAGGGCGGCACGCACCTCACCGGTTTCAGGTCGGCGCTGACACGAACGTTCAACAACTACGCGCAGGCCGCCGGGCTTTTCAAGAAGGAGAAATTCACTCTCTCCGGCGACGACGTTCGCGAGGGACTCACCGCTGTCGTCAACGTCAAGCTCGCTGACCCGCAATTCGAAGGGCAGACCAAGACGAAGCTCGGGAACAGCGAAGTCAAAGGGATCGTGGACGCGGTCGTGAGCGACGGATTGAAGGAGTTCCTCGAGGAGAATCCCGCCATCGCCAAACAGACCGTGGAAAAGTGCTTCGCGTCGTTCAGGGCGCGTGAGGCGGCGCGCAAGGCTCGCGACCTGGCCCGGCGGAAATCGGCGTTGGAATCCACGGCGCTCCCGGGCAAGCTCGCGGACTGCTCGAACGGGGACCCCGACCTGTGCGAGCTCTACCTCGTGGAGGGCGACTCGGCGGGCGGGTCGGCCAAGCAGGCGAGGAACCGGGAGTTCCAGGCAATACTGCCGCTTCGGGGGAAGATATTGAACGTAGAGAAAGCAAGGCTCGACAAGATTCTTTCGAGCGAAGAAATCAGGATAATCATCACCGCCATCGGGACGGGAGTCCGGGGCGAGGACTACGATGCGTCGAAGATCCGCTACAAGAAGATCATTATCATGACCGACGCCGATGTCGACGGGGCGCATATCCGGACGCTCCTCCTCACCCTCTTCTACCGGTACATGGCGGAGCTCGTCAGATCCGGCTTCATTTACATCGCCCAGCCGCCCCTCTACCGGCTCAAGAAGGGGAAGAGGGAAGTTTACGCGTACAACGACGAAGACAAGGACCGCGTCCTGAAGGATTGGGGTGGGGATGGCGTCTACATCCAGCGCTACAAGGGTCTTGGCGAAATGAACCCCGAGCAGCTCTGGGAAACGACGATGGACCCCGAGACGAGAACGATCCTTCAGGTGAAGATCGAAGACGCCGTCGAGGCCGACCGGATGTTCAACATACTCATGGGCGACGAAGTCGAGCCGAGGCGGGAGTTCATACAAGAGAACGCGCTGAACGTGAAGAACCTCGACGTGTAGGAGTGCACCGCCCGGGTCTTAGACAGACCCCGACAAAGGAGCTGAAAGACAGCAATGGCCGTTGACCGTGAAAGAATCGTTCCCGTGGCCATCGAGGACGAGATGAAAACCTCGTACCTCGATTACTCGATGAGCGTGATCATCTCGCGCGCGCTTCCCGACGTTCGCGACGGCTTGAAGCCGGTGCACCGTCGCGTGCTCACCGCGATGAACGACTTGAACCTCACGCACACGCGTCCCTACCGCAAGTCGGCCAAGATCACCGGCGATGTCAACGGCAACTACCACCCGCACGGCACCGCGGCGATCTACGAGACGACCGTCCGGATGGCCCAGGATTTCTCGCTCCGTTATCCCCTCGTCGACGGGCAGGGGAACTTCGGCTCGGTCGACGGAGACCCGCCGGCGGCGGAGCGATACACCGAAGTTCGCATGACGGCGTTCGCCGAGGAGATGCTCGCCGATCTCGAAAAGGAGACCGTAGAGTTCGGACCCAACTACGACGGCTCGCGGATGATGCCCCTCGTCTTGCCGTCGAAGGCGCCGAACCTTCTGGTCAACGGAGCCTCCGGAATCGCCGTCGGGATGGCGACGAACGTCCCGCCGCACAACCTCCGCGAAATCGTCGATGGATGCGTCGCCGTCGTCGACAATCCGGATCTCCCGGATTCGGAGCTCTTCCGGTACGTCCACGGTCCCGATTTTCCCACGAGGGGCATCGTTCTCGGGAGACTCGGGATCGAGGAGGCGTACCGCACCGGCAAAGGCCGGATCATCATTCGCGCGAGGACATCGCTCGAGACGCTCAAGAACGAGCGTGAGGCGATTATCGTCTCGGAAATTCCCTACCAGGTCAACAAGGCGGCTCTCATCGAGCGCATCGCCGAGCTCGTCAAGGGCGGTACGATAGGCGGGATCGCGGACATACGGGACGAGTCGGACCGCGACGGAATGCGCATCGTGATCGTCTTGAAACGCGATGGGGATCCGCGAGTGGTTGAGAACCAGCTGTTCAAGCACACTCCGATGCAAGTGACGTTCGGAATCATCATGCTGGCGCTCGTCGACAACCGCCCGCAGATCCTGGCGCTCAAACAGCTGATCAGCTGTTTCCTCGAGCACCGCGAGGAGGTGGTCGTCCGGCGGACCCGGTTCGACCTGCGCAAGGCGGAGGAACGGGCCCACATCCTCGAGGGGTTCCGCATCGCGCTCGACCACATCGACGAAATCGTTGCCTTGATCAGAGCCTCCGAA
>Ga0315273_10000881_pt1 | contig 32794 bp, 25 predicted proteins | sample YL17G02_0_MG_FD_205753 | JGI IMG/M metagenome (GOLD analysis project Ga0315273, IMG submission 205753) | Sediment microbial communities from Yellowstone Lake, YNP, Wyoming, USA - YL17G02_0 | ecosystem: Environmental > Aquatic > Freshwater > Lake > Sediment | place: USA: Wyoming | collected...
GGTGTGGGCTTCAATCCCGAACTTTCCGGAAAAGAAAACATCTTCCTAAATGGAACTATCCTTGGGATGAGTAAGAAATATCTGTGGAGCAAGTACGACGAAATAGTGGCATTTTCTGAAATCGGAGAATTTATTGATTTACAAACCAAAAATTACAGTAGCGGTATGGTAATACGGCTGGCATTTTCTATAGCAATACAGGCAAAGGCGGAGATATATCTTATGGATGAAGTTTTATCCGTTGGAGACGGAGCTTTTCAAAAGAAATCGCTTGCAAAGATGGAGGAATTGCTATCCTCAGGAGCGACAATAGTGTTTGTGACTCACGCTATGAGTAATGTCAAAAAATACTGTAACAGAGTTATGGTAATGGAACACGGGCAAAAGATTTTTGATGGGGATGTGGAAGACGGCGTGACTCTTTACGAAAAGATGCTCGCAATCTAGGAGTGGGAAATATATTAATCAAATCAAATGACGTAAAAGGACCGCATGAATAATCGGTAAAGACAATCTATTTTAAATAATAAATAATTGATGAAACCACCACTGTTCAGCATTTTAATAGTTACTTGGAATAATGAAAACGATGTCGGGGAATGTATCCAAAGTTTTTTGAACTCGACTTATACAAATTTTAATATCACAGTAATTGATAGTGCTTCGAGCGATAAGACCTTGGAAATTGTTAAAGAAAAATTTCCTATGGTCAAAATCCTTCCTATGCCGGAAAATAAATATTATACTGGGGCTTTGAATTTTGGTATCGGCTATATTCAAGAGACATTTGCCCCGAAATATATTTTGTATCTGAATGCAGACACAGTAGCAGAACCGGATATGCTGGAGGAGCTGCTGAACGTTGCGGAGGACTTTGGTATGGGAAACGCCAACAATCTGCTCGCGGTTGGACCTAAAGTGAAATTTTTTGAGCAGAGAAACAAAATCTATTCGCTAGGCATTGATTATGATGGCTTTTTGAATGCCTGTCAGATAGGACATGGGGAAATTGATAAAGGACAATTTGACAAAAGCACGACTGTCTTCGGGATTGAAGGTACATGCGTTCTGCTTGTGGCAAGAAATCTCAAAAAATTTGGCCCAAAGCCATTTTGGGAGAAACTCAAAATGTATTCTGAGGACGTGGAATTTTTCATTCGTGCCCGTAAATTTGGACTTGTTGCAATTACGGCCCCAAAGGCAGTAATCTATCACAAAGTAATGGCATCTACAAAACAAAATCTAACTTTTAAAGTAAAGGAGCAAAAAATGCATAATTGGCTCCTAATCGCACTCAGACATTACAAATTCAAAAGTAAACTTGCTATTCTCAAAAAATATATTTTATGGAAATTTTTATTTATTAGGGAAAAATTATGAAATCAAATTTAATTACAGCGGACTGGCTCAAAACCCAAAATTTCAAAATTGAAAAAGGTGTAACAATTGATGGTGTTTTTTTGAAGGAACTCAAGTCATTAATAGATGACCGTGGTGACGTGATTGAACTTTGGAGTACCGCCTGGCTTGACTATGAAAATGGCAATGTGATTGATATAAAGCATGTTTATCAAAGTGCAACCGACCCCGGGGTTGTCAAATGCTGGCATTTGCATGAAATTCATACTGACCAATTCACAGTTACAAGAGGCAAATTGCAGGTTTGTTTGGTGGACTTGCGAGAGGACTCTCCAACGTATTTACAAGCCAATAGCGTGATTATGGGCACAGGCATTCCTAGATTTTTAAAAATTCCAAAAGGCATTATGCACGGTTGGAAGGCACTCGGACAAAGGGAATGTCTCGTAGTAAATTTTCAGTCACACCCCTTCGACAAAAATGACGAATACAAATTTCCTTGGAATTGTGTTTTGACTGAGATTTGGGGTCCAAAAAACGGATAGCAAAGAAAAAGTACCAAATGGCTTAAAAATTTTTCGAATGCCTGTTATAATGTAGGTATTGATTTACTTTTTTTTATGACGAAATTATTCATCATTGGTTCGCACGGGTTACTTGGGCGAGAATTGTTGAAGCAAGCGAAAAAGACAGGGGGCTTGAAGGTTTTTGTTTCAGACAAATTGGATGAGGGTGGCATTGATATTACAGATGAACTTTCCATCAAAAAATACATTAAGAAATTCAAGCCAAACTGGATAATTAATTGTGCGGGATATACTAATGTTGATGCCTGTGAAGAGCCATCAAATTTCAAAATTGCACAAGCGGTAAATGGTTTGGCAGTAGGGTATCTTGCAAGAGCTGCCAAAGCAAAGAAAATCAATTTTATTCATATTTCAACGGATTATGTTTTTGGGGATAATAAATCCGAGGGCTACACAGAGGATTATGAGAAGTTTATACCACTTAATAATTATGCTAAGACAAAATTATTAGGTGAGCAAGAATTAATTAAAGTTGCCTGCAAGACCCCAAATAATATCTCAAATTTCACTCTGCAAAACCCCATATTTTACATTGTAAGAACTTCATGGCTCTATGGTTGTGGGGCTAGTAATTTTATTACAAAAATTCTTGAACTTGTTCCAAAAAAACCATATTTAGAAGTGGTACTGGATGAATACAGTTCTCCAACATATACTAAGGAATTAGCAAAACGATTATTGTACATGATAAAAGAACAACCGGCACCCGGTATTTATCATGCCAGTGGACTTGGTATGTGTTCACGGTATGAATTTGCCAGAGAAATTATGCATAGTGCTCGCATCAAAAAAGAGGTTCACAAAGTAAAACTAGCTGACTATCCACGAAAAACAAGAATTGCCAACTTCTCATATTTAATGGACACCAAACTTTATTCAAGAAATCCCATGAAACACTGGAAAATGATGTTAGCTGATTACATCAGGAATGAACTCGACTTGGGTACAAAAGATGACAAAATCAACAGGGTTCAATCACTAGAAGAAAGAGAAAGAAAATTGGCAGAAGCAAACGAAGCAGAAATACAAGCAAAAAAAGCGATAAAAGCGGAAATTGCAATAAAAATAGAAAAGGAAAAAAGGTTAATAGAAAAAGCAAAGTTAGCGAAAGAAAAGGAACCAAGTACACAAAAGGAACTAGCAAATAAAGAAAAATTAGCAGAGATAATGAAAATAAAAAAGGAAAAAAGACAAAAAAAGAAAGAAAAATTAGCAGAGATGATGAAAATAAAAAAGGAAAAAAGACAAAAAAAGAAGGAAAAATTAATGGAGAAAAAGAGATTAAAAAAGGAAAAAAGACAAAAAAAGAAGAAAAAATTGATGGAGATAAAGAGATTAAAAAAGGAAAAAAGACAAAAAAAGAAAGAAAAATTAGCGAAAAAAAAGATACTTGCAAAGGAAAAGAAATTGGCAAAGAAAAAGAAGTTAAAAAAGCAAAAGAAGTTGGGGAAAAAGAAGATAGAGAAAATGAAAAAGAAACTTGATAAGAAAGGGAAATAAAATACATTTGATCTTCAATAAATATCTCAATTATGAACATCCTAATTACAGGTGGTGCAGGTTTCATTGGTTCAAATTTCACAAGATATTGGCACAAAAAATTCCCAAACGATACAGTGGTGGTTTATGACAAACTGACTTACGCAGGGAACATGGAAAATCTGACGCAAATTTTGAATGAAATTGTTTTTGTAAAGGGCGATATCTGCGACAAAGAATTGTTCGCCAGGACGGTAAAGGAGAATAAAATCGATACAATCGTTCATTTTGCCGCCGAGACGCATGTTGATAGGAGCATTTATAAACCGGAGGACTTTATTATGACGAATGTAGTGGGTACGTACGTTATCTTGGAGGTCGTGCGGGCAAATCCGAATATAAGGTTTCATCATGTTTCGACTGATGAGGTTCTCGGCTCCCTTCCTTTGAACCAGCCGGAGCTAAAATTCACTGAAGATACACCATATGCTCCCAAAAGTCCTTATTCTGCAAGCAAGGCGGGCAGTGACCATTTAGTCCGTGCCTATATCAATACATACAACATCAAGGCGACAATTTCCAACTGTTCAAATAATCTGGGTCCATATTGTTTCGTGGAGAAACTAATTCCTCTTACAATTTCCAGGGCTTTAAATAATCAAAAAATTCCTGTCTATGGAAGTGGATTACAGGTGCGTGATTGGATTTATGTAGATGACCATTGCCGAGGCATTGAACTGATTTTGCAAAAAGGTAAGATTGGCGAAACATGCAGGACAGGCGAGGCAAGTAAAACAGGCGAAACATATTTCCTAGGCGGAGACGGTGAGCGGGAAAACATTTGGATTATCAAAGAAATTTTACGACTCCTAAACAAGCCGGAATCCCTGATTGTCCATGTAAAGGACCGTCTCGGACATGACGAAAGATATGCTATGGATTACTCAAAGGCAAAACGAGAACTGGGTTTTGCTCCCCAAAAGCCGATTTCAGAACGGTTGGCAGAAACAGTTCAGTGGTATCAAGACAATGTCGCTTGGTGGCAAGCGCAAAAACCCATTGCTGACAAACTTGCCGAGAAATACCTAGAGAAAGTTTTGTAAATATCTGCTAAACTATAGGAAACATTTACTGCCCATTCAATAATTTATTATTTTTGAATATATGAAGGCATTATTACTAACAGGTGGCAGAGGCACACGACTGAGGCCTCTGACTTATACAAAAAATAAACATGCATTGCCAATTGCTAATCAGCCGTTGGTCTTGTATCCATTTTTAAATATTGTTCACGCAGGTATCAAAAAGATTGGCGTAATAGTCAACGAAACGCGTCCTGAAATCGAAGCAATTTTGGGTAGCGGGAAAAAATGGGGAGTCAAAATTGATTATATTTGTCAGGACCATCCGGGTGGCCTTGCACACGCACTTTCATTTGGCAAGGACTATATTGGAAAAGAGAAATTTGTAATGGTGCTTGGCGATAATATGTTGCAGAATCATTTGGCTAAATACAAAAATGCATTCGAAAAATCCGGATTTGCCGGATATCTCCTCGGTAAAAAAGTCCCATTGGAAGACCAGAAACGGCTGGGTATGGCAACCTTGAACAAAGAAGGCGAGGTCTTGCGGTATATTGAGAAGCCGGGTGTACTCGACAAATCACCGATTTACAATCCCGAAATGTCCTTTTCCGTTGCCGGGTTTTATTTTTTTGAATCGGTAGTATTTAATTGTTTCAAAGGGAAAGGTGCAATCAAACCATCATCCCGTGGAGAACTAGAGATTGCATCTCCTTATAACTGGTTAATCGAACACGGGTACAAAGTAGGTTTCAAAGAGGTGGAGGGCTGGTGGAAAGACCCCGGCAATCCTGATGATATGTTTATGACAAACCGCTTGGTCTTATCTTGGAAGAAAAATTTCTCAAACAAGGCAAAGGTTACAAATTCCAAAATTGACGATAATGTAGAAATTGGTAAAGGCAGTACCGTTGTGGATTCTACAATTCGAGGACCGGTCGTGATTGGTGAGAAAGTCATAATTAACAGTAGTTTTATAGGTCCCTATACAGCAATCGGTGACTCCTGCGAATTAAACAAAGTGGAAATTGAAAATAGTATTTTATTATCCAATGTCAAAGTCCGCAATGTTCCCATCTCCCTCGACAGCTGTCTAATCGGCCACAATACGGAAATTTCCGAACACACCGAAACGCCCAGAAAAATGTCGTTGATAGTGGGGGATGACGCGAGGGTGGTGATTTAAGCGGATAACTAACAATAATGAAAACGAATATGTCTGAATTTAATCCATTTAAAAATAGTTTACCAAGAATCCTTTTTATTAAACACGATGAGGGAGGTATTGGTGGAACCGGCATTTTTACATTTTCACTCGCAAGTGGGTTAAATAACTTCAACTCAATTGTTGCCTATCCTCATTTGGATTCATTAGTTTTGGAATTTTATTCCGCAGGCAAATTCTCCAAAAGGATGTTGTTAACTGTAAACTCGGACTACACAAAGGAAGAAATAATTTTGGACTTAATCTCATATTTTGAAATTGCTCTAGTAAATATTCAACATCTAATCGGCTTTAATTTAGAACTCATTTCTGATATTAAACAAAAAGGTATTCCGATAGTTTTCAATTTTAATGACCTTTTCTTTGCGACGGGTTCTCTTAAATATTTGGCAAAGGGGCATGTGGATTATCTTTCTGCTGATAAAAAAGACAAAATGAAATCCTTATTGAGTCAATCAGATATCAAAATATTCCCTTCAAATTTCTTATTAGAAAAATATCAGAAATTATTCAAATTTTCTAACCCAAAAGTTATCCCCATAGGTAGTACTCTGCATAAACATCAAAACAGTTTTTCTACTACAGATAAAGTTACAATAGGATTTGTTGGGGTGGCCAGTCAACAAAAGGGATTAGAAAGTTTTTTGAAACTTATAAAAATATTTAAAAAGAAAATTAACTTTATTGTCTTAGGCGTTAGAGGACATAATTATGATAAGTTTTGCAGGATATATAATCTGAAAGAAGGACATGATTTTTTTAGATACGAATTTAATGATTCCAATATCAAAGAAAAAATTCATAAATCGGAGATTGACTTGATAGTTTTTCCTAGCCGAATTCCTGAATCATATTCTCTTACTTTGTCATATGCAATTCAGTTATCTATACCTGTGATTGTATTTAATACTGGTGCAATTGCACAAAGGGTTAAGGATTATAATGCAGGATGGATATTCCCAACAGACAAGGCATTATCCAATATTGTAGAAAACATCTCCAAAGACAAATCATTACTATCTCCTGTTATAAAACATCTTAATACAGTTCAATTACCTGAGTTTCCAGAGACAGTAAAAATATATGAGCAAATGTTTTCAAGTCAAATTAAAAACAATATATTTGAGAACAATACAAATATTCAGAATTCCAATCAATATTTTGAAAAAATTGAGAAGACCTTAAACACAGCAAAAAAAACAACAGATCCCAATACTAATCCGTTCATGTTAGAAGATAAGAATTTACCTATAACATTTAGAATAAAAAGAGCAATACGCAGAATGCCTTTAGTAGGGAAAGTTATTTATAAGGTCTATAAATGGAAGCGGTGAACTTAATAAACTGTTTAGAAATCCTATAGTTCGCTCAAAAAATCCATTGGTATTTTCATACCCAAACACAAACGTTGTCAATTAGAGTAATATCTAAAAATAAGTTATTCGACTAGGATTAAATGGAATATACCTTTTTAAATTACTAATATCAGCCCAATATAAATCAAGGTTATCGTCTGTCTTAACTTCTTTAAAAAACAATTTTCTATTTTTTGATAATTCCTTAATTAAGTCAGAATTGCTTGTTGCCTTACCTGAAGCAACATTAATAATAATTTTCTCTTTTTTAATTTCAGCAGAGACCGCTTTCGCAATTACATTAATTACATCAATATAATGAATATAATCACGATAATACTTATCGGGCTTGATAATTGGGACAACACTTTCTGCCGAGGACTTCAGTAATTTGTTGACTAGGGATGAATCAAATGAATCCCCATAGACATTAAATATTCTTAGGACTACAACGGGAAGGCCGGCTAAATTCAATAAATAATTTTCTGCCTCAAGTTTTGTTTTCCCGTAATAAGATATTGGATTGATATTTTCATCCTCCTTAGTGGGGACTAATTCATTTTGTTCATAGACAGCACAGGTAGAGGAGAAAATAAATCTCTTAACAGAATATTTCAAAGATAGGTCTGCTAATATTTTTGTTGCCAATACATTTACCCTATATGCCAAATCTCTATCTTTTTCACAATTATCCGAGAGAATCCCAGCAAGATGGATTACTATATCCGGTCTCTCTAATTTAAATACCTCTCCGACTTTTTCGCTATCACTAATGTCATAATCATAATACGTATAGTTTTTGTATTTTTCAGAATGAGTAAGGTCTTTTAGTGAATCGTTTATTACATAGTGGCCCTTCTCAATAAGCAGAGGTATTAAATGTTTTCCAATATTACCCGAACCACCTGAAATATATATTTTCATATTTTACTTTTTAATTTGAAAGCCAAAATTAATTAATTTAGTTATCATTTCTTCATCTGTGAGTTGATAACTTAGGGACTTATTTAATATTTTCTCAATTGTCTTAAAAAACTCTTTATAAATATATTCTTTTTCGTTCTTTACTATAAAAATTTTACTATTATTTGTCTTGCCCATTGTTTTAGGATTAAAACTCAATTCCTCAAATAACTTTTCACCAGGCCTCAATCCAACAATCTTAATTTTTATTGGCTGATTTGATAATTTTATAATGCTTTTAGCAAGGTCTATTATCTTTATTGGCTCACCCATATCCAGTAAAAATATCTCACCACTTTGCCCAAGCAAGGCGGACTGAATAATCAATTGAGAGGCCTCTTCAATTGTCATAAAGTATCTAGTAACATCCTTATGAGTAACAGTTAATGGCTCTCCTTTATCAATTTGTCTTTTAAAAATTTCTAGAACACTACCATTACTTTGAATAACATTCCCAAATCGAACTGCAGTTAGTTTCGTTTTTGACTGTGTACTGGCAAGTGACTCGAGTAGCATTTCTCCAATTCTCTTTGTCGAACCCATTACATTGACAGGATTGACGGCTTTGTCTGTAGATACATAAACAAAATTTTGACACTGATGTTTGATTGCCATTTGCATAATGTTCAACGAACCCCAAACATTATTATTAAATGCCTCTATAGGATTGGATTGCATAAGTGGTACATGTTTGTAGGCAGCTGCATGAAAGACAATATCGGGTTTAAACTCATTAAATATCAGGTCAAGTTTCTTTTCATTTTTAATATCAGCAATTTTGAAGATCACATTTTTTTTATCCTTTAAGTCCTGCTCCAAAAAAAAAGTACCATTTTCCCACCAATCGACACAGACAACCAAAGCAGGATTTAGATTTTGAGCAATTAATTTAACTAGTCGAGAGCCAATTGAGCCGGCAGCACCTGTAACCAAGACCTTTTTGCCTTTAATAAAATTCTTAATTTCCATGACATCATGTTTGACGGGCTCTCTGCCTATCAAATTGAGAAAATCAACATCGGTGAGTTCACTAATATTTACCGATTTTTTTACAATTGTCTTTATTGATCTTGGTAGAATTGATAACTTTACCGTTTGGTCATCAATTGAATTTATAAACTCTCTAATCACTCTACCAGAGGCAGATGGAATACAGAAAAATATATCCGTCACTTTATACTTTTTGACAACTTGATTAATATCTGCCAATTTCCCCAAAATATTTATGCCATTTTTCTCTACTACATCATCAAGAAAGCCAACAATCAATTCAGGAGGATAGTTCTTGGCTAAAGCAATACCTGCAACACCAGCACCCACTATAAGAATTAGTTGTTTCATAAAGTAAAACTTGTTATTTTAATATTTTTTTTTGGATATTAATTGTTTTATTAACTATATAAAGAGGGCGATTCTTAACTTCTAAATATATTTTATAAATGTATTCACCTACTACTCCAATAAATATTAGTTGTATACCTCCTAAGAACAATATACTAAGCCACACAGACAACCAACCCGAACTATACCTAGCATCAAAGAAAATGTATTGGATTATATAATAAATAATTGACAAAAAAGAAAGGGATGCAATCAACAATCCGCTAACGAAGGCAACCCTTAATGGTGTGCCGGAAAACGAAGTTATTGCATCTATAGCAAAAAGTATCAATTTAGTTATTGAATAACTGCTTTTTCCATGAATTCTTTTCTCAACTTCATAATCAATAGTTGTGGTTTTATATCCAATCCAGTTTACCATGCCACGGATGAAACGATTTGTTTCTCTAAGTTGTATAAATTCGTCTAATGCTTCTCTGCTAATTAATCTAAAATCAGCTGCATTATTGTTAATTTTGGTATTTGAGATTAAATTTATTAAGAAATAAAAGAATGAATGAATAGCATTTTTTAATTGAGATTGTTTTGAGCTATTATGTCTAATTGTGTATACAATGTCATATCCTGCTTCCCATTTGTCAAGCATTTGCGATATTAATTCCGGGGGTTGCTGTAAATCAGAGTCCATACAGATTATTGCATCTCCAGCGGCATAATCGTAACCAGCCGTAATAGCTAGTTGATGCCCAAAATTTCGAGAAAAGCTTATTACGATATAGTGTTCGTTGGATTTTGCAAATTGAGTTAGAACATCGAAACTATTATCCTTGCTTCCATCATTTACACAAATAATCTCGTAATCATATTGGTTAAGTTGTTTGGTAAAAATATTCGAAATCCTGCCAAGTATTATTGGGATGTTCTTTTCCTCATTAAAAATTGGTAAAACAATTGATATCTTTTTTTTCATAATTAATAAATCAAATATAGTTTATTTATATCTTTTCTGCTATGACTTCCATTATGTCATATAAATTAACACCAAAGTTAATTTTCTTTAGGAAAGTTCTTTGTATAATCTTATTTACCAAAGGAATATGATATATTTTTTCAAATTGATATCCAACGGATCCAAAATTGCGGAAGATCGGGTAATATTTGATAGACAGTACCTTAAAACCCTTCACTGTTAATAGTTTTGTAATCGACTCCTTATTAAAATAAAAAAGATGTGTTGGTGGATGAATCAAACGCCACTTTTTACCCTGAATACGGGCCATCATGCTGCCTATATCTCCAGTTGTAAGAGCTAGATGCCCGCCCTTTTTTAAATTCTTATGTATAGTGGTTAGGTAATCTGCGGGCTTATCCAAATGCTCGATTACATCCCACATTACAATTAAATCGACCGGGATTCCCTTGTAATTTAGAAAAGAATCACAATATGCTTCAATAAGGAATTCTTTCTTTGTATATTCTATTCCCTCCTTAGTTATATCGTAACCAACTACTTTTTTAACATGCGGACGCAAAAGATTAAGGAAGAAACCATAACAACATCCAAGCTCAATACAAGTAATATCCTTTTTTAAATAAGGTTTTAAGTTTTTAATTCTCTTAGAAAAATTTAACTCAAGTCCTTTCTTGTCCTGAATGTAATCGTGATATTCATCACCAAAAAAATATCCTTTCTGGTAAATATTTGCCAGCTCTTTCTTGTCGGGATCGACCTGTGCTCTAATAAGGCCACAAACACTACAGCACATCAAAACTGAATTTGATAAATATTCTTGCCATACCGATTTTTCACAAACATCACATTCTAATGACGATATTATTTTTACTATGATATGAATTAATAATATATAAATTTACAAATAAATAAATAATGTGTCTTCTAGTGTTTTTGGGACTATTTCAAATTTCTGCAATAGTCCTGTAAAAAACTGAATATCATTTTTCTCTATACCTTTAGAAAGGATATATATTCCAAATGTTTTGTTAAATTCATAATATTTATTGAATTTTGATAATTCTTCATTTGGTAACTCTTTCAGTTTGTTCTTAATAGCTTCAGATGCGTCTATAGTATTAATTTGATATTCACTATTTGAATTTGTTATGTGATATTCAGATTGACTTATTTTTAAATCATTTAATGCAAGTTTTACTGCAGATATGGCGTAGATATCTGCATCCAAAGGAAATAAAGTGCCAAATACATGTATATTATTAATTTTATTTGGATTAACTTGTAGTTGCAATTGAATTGTTTTCTTTAGATAGTAATAATCTTTACTGTTATTAAGCCAAAAACTTGTCATATAATATTGATTATTTAATCCTACTAAAACAATCAAAAGTACAATTAAATATATTCCATATTGAAACAAATTGGACTTTGAGAATAGTTCGTAAATACTAATTAACCCACATAACAACATAATCATTAAAATGCTTACAATACCGACTGCATAATATGAAGTAAAGCCAGTTTCTTCAAGTATTAAAAAAAATATATATGATAAGGGTATTAGTAATAACAAAATAAAGACACGATTTTTATGAATCTTATAGATTCTTATAAAACCTATTATTATGATTAGGCAAAATAATATAGCAATTACGATACCAAAAGTATTGTGTCTATAGGATAATGTGCCTATTGAATAGGGTTCGTTAAAGAAGAATATTGATGTAAATGATTGCATTATTTGGTTTAGTGATTGAGGAATAACAACTTGAAAAAACCACTCAATTTTTTGAAATACATTACCAATTTCAACAAAATTAGATCGTGTTAAAAACTGAATTGAATAAATTGAATTTATTGTCTTTACAAATAAGTAATATGTTATGGTCGTTAAAAGATATAAGCCAATATATAACAAGGATTTATAAAATGTATTATCCTTTTTCTTACTTAATACTATTTTTAGGAAGATGATGATAAAAGCTATAGTAGTAACAACTTGATATATTAGAAACGCTACTAATAAGCATATAAATGAATTTAATAGATGAATTATATTTTTTGTAGATAAATATTGTTCATATTGGATGGCCGAGAAAATTGATAACATTATGGCCCAAGTGTATATAAACATACTATTGTATGAAACCAGGTTAACGAAAGGTATTGTGGTTACTAAAAGAATAGAAAAAATTATTGCAGTTTTTTTTGATGAATTTTGTTTAACATATAGGAAAATAAGTAATGAGGATGCAATAGCTCCAAATATCGAAATTATACGCAGTATAAAGGATGTGTCTACAGTAACCCAATAAAAAATATCCGTAAAGTTACCAATAATTGGTCTGCCTTGGCTTAATGAAAATTTGAAAAAATTAATATCAGTACCAGGGAATAAAAAATAATCATCATGAAAGAAATATCCATTCGATATTAATGGGAAATAAAATACAAATAATACAAGAATCAAGCAAAGAATATATTTTATATCCGATTTTTTAATTGAGTCCTTTACATATTTCCCTACTTCAACAAAAGAATAACTTAAAGCTGCACTTAATATGATTTTCAATCCAACGTAATCGTTATATGTTTTAAAAATTATTAAAAAAAATATAAATAATATTATTTTAAATAATAAAGAGGGCTTTTTGATTCTTATCATAATTACTTTAATAATTTTACAAACATTAATGTTCTGGAGAACTTGATTAAAATATTATAAATAGGATTAGAAAATTTGTAAACTTAATGGGAAATTATGGTTAGGTTTAAATGATTGATTATTTCCTATTAAGGATTACTTTTTTAATCTTTGATAAACCCTTCCTTAAACGGCTATAAGTTGGAGCAAATTTCATTGTCTCTTTTTCGGAAACGAATGGATTAATAGGTATTGTTCTATAATCAAGAAAGGTCTTTCTAAGGACTCTTCTTGTTTTTGTTTCAATTATTTTTCCATCGTCATATATTCCGTAAGACCATGGCTCTTTTGTCAATTTTTCCTGACCAGCACTATCTTGATCTTTAATATAATTATTTCTAATTTCAAAAACTGAATTGCTATGTTCTGGGACATACCTATCAAGCATTCCTAGATTTGCGCCGGAATCAAAACCGGAATAATGGAAAAAACGTAAAGGTAAACCATTTACAAGATATTCTCCAGCTTCTTTTGTTATATCACGCATTGATACATTCCATGGAGCAGTATTATATCCCGGGTGTTTTAAAATAAAAACATCAAAAAAACAGGGAGCTAAGTCGATCCACCTTTGGTCGGTAAATATTCCTCTTGGGATATCATCATAGCAAAACAGAGATAGACGTTCTGCCCACCAGTCGATAAATTTAACCGAGTCCTCAGTTCTTGTAATTGCAAGAAATCCAAGATTATATACACCATGTTGTAATGCACAGAGCTCGTTATCCTCAATCGCTTGAATTGTCTTATTAAAACTATCTTTTTTCTCTGGGATAGTAAGGTGTGGAGTTAAAACAACAGGATGAGTTCTTAAGGCATCAATTAACTCTATTGGTTCTGAATACAAGACTATATCTGGATCAAAATAAATGAAAGTATTTTCATTAGGATATTCTTTCAAGAAATATCTAAATGACTGACCTTTTACTGAAGTGGAAGCTTCGACTATTGCATGGCGAAAAATAAATTTATTAAAGTCCTCAAACCCTAAGTCCTTTGCAAAGACAACATTGTCAAATGGGGATGGATCAAAGCCAATTGGCAAGGACTTTTCAACTATTACTGCAATAAATTTTGCACTAGGAAAATACTTTTTTACCGAATTAGCAAGGACTATTGCCTTTGGTAAATAGTTATTACAAATTGAAGTAAAGATAATCATAAGAAAATTAATTAATAATCCAAATACTTAATTTAATACTACTAACTTGTATTGTAAAAAATAAGAAATCTCATCCCAAGACAAACTACTAGATATTTAATATAATAAATTAATTGTATAGATATTTTAATTTTTTCTCAATGATAAAAAATAATGAAAGAATACAAATATAAGTTATCAGTAATAATGTCTGTCTTCAATGGTGAAAAATATCTCGAGGAGGCGATTGACTCGATACTTAATCAAACATTAAAGGATTTTGAATTTATTATAATTGATGATGGGTCAACGGATAGGACTTGCGAAATAATCAAATCATATAAAGATAACCGTATTAAGGTTATTAAAAACGAAGTGAACTTAAGGTTACCAAAGTCCTTAAATAAAGGCATAGATATTGCCCAAGGGGAATATATTGCAAGGATGGATGCAAATGATATATGTCTAAAAGAAAGATTCCAGAAGCAAGTGGATTATATGGATAATCATAAGGATGTAGGATTATGTGGGACAAATATGCGTCTAATTAACGAGGATAATGTTGTTTTAGTTGAATCTGCTTGGCCTCCTGTTTCTGTGCCCTTGGAGTGGACGTTACTTTGGGAAAATCCAATTGGGCATATATCCGCAATGATGAGAAAAAGTGTTTTGGACAAATTTAATTTTAGGTATAAAGATATATATGCAGAGGACGGTGACTTATGGTGTCGTATGGCTTTGCATACTAGGATTGCTCGAATAGATGAAGTGTTAACTACAGTTCTTATTCAAAAGGTTTCTGAGTCGTCTACAAATCGAATAAAACATATGCGACAAGCAATAAAATCAAGCATCGAATATGCAAAAAATATTTCTAGAATAGAGCCACCCGACTTTCATAAAAATTTTTTAATTTATGCAGAGGTACTTAAAGAAAACAATGTGTCGATGCTTGATTCCTCTCAGATTACTGATTGGTTTTTATTATTGAGAAAAAAGATTATAAAGAAAAATGGATATAGTGATACAGAAGATGAAGAAATAATAAAAGATATATTAATAAGAACTTCAGTTCAATATAAGAATGAGATAAATAAATTAAAAGAAGAGATTGCAACTTTAAGAAATAAAGATGAAGTGATTATTGCTAACCTAGTCGAAGAAGTCAGGGCAAGGAAAAACGACATTGTAACAATAAAAAATTCAAAGATCTATAAAGTAGCTGATAAGATGGGAAAAATCTATAGGAAAGTTCGATACAAATAATAATTTCCTTTTTGATATGATTTAATTATGAAAAAAGCACTCATCACGGGCATTACAGGACAAGACGGTTCGTATCTTGCAGACCTTTTATTAGAAAAGGGCTATGAAGTTCACGGTATGGTCCGCAGGGCCTCCAATTTTAATACATATCGGATAGATACTCATTACAATAAAGGAAACTTTAAATTGCCTTTTGGGGTATCGATTGTTGCAATATGTAAAGAGAAATAGCACAGGTAATATAGTTTATTACCTTATTTGAAAATTAGATTAATATAAATGGCCAATTCAATTAATAAAAACAAAATCCAAACATTTATGGACTCCGAGTCGAGGTCTAGGGATAAGTGGATAAAAAAAGCGAAATTCTACTATAACGATATTTTGAAATTGTTTAGGTATAATATTCCATCATCGACGAGTGTTTTAGAAATTGGTTGGGAATGATATAGATTTCTATGATATATTATTGTTTTAATCCAAAAGAAATTTATTATTAATTATGAAGGATCTAATCGGTGTCTTTAGACCGTTGAGGTGGTATAGAAATAGTTTTATGCTACTTGGGGCAATTTTGGCTTTGGGATTTCTTAAAATTGCACCCAGTACTGAGGAATTTATTAGGATATTTGTTAGTTTTATTGCGATATGTCTTGTTGCATCGGGAAATTATGGAATTAATGAGGTCTGTGATGCTCCTTTTGATAAACATCATCCCCAAAAGAAACACAGGGCGATCCCTTCTGGAAAGGTAAAGCCAATAACTGTGATTGCCATATCAATTGTCTTATATTTATTGGGTATTGTTATTACTTTGCCCCTCAATAATATTGTTTTAACATTATCTGTACTATTATTACTGTTAAGCGGATTGGCTTATAATCTTAAACCATTCCGACTCAAGGACTTGCCGTATTTGGACTTTATGTCCGAAGCCCTAAACAATCCTATTCGCCTATTGGTGGGTTGGTATGCTGTAGCAGGTGCGAGTCAATTGGTCCCTAGTTCGTTTCTTCTGACTTATTGGTTTCTTGGAATATTTTTGATGTCGGCCAAAAGATTTGGGGAAATAAGGTTTATCAAAGATAAAGAGATGATGAGTAATTATCGCAAGAGTTTGGCATATTATTCCCAGAAGAAATTATTGTTTGTAATGATTGCATCCATAAACGCATCCAGTTTTATGCTTGGGGCCTTGGCAATGAAATATTCCTTGGACTTACTGATATTTTTACCCTTTTTAATAATTTGGATAATATGGTTCTTCAATCTTTCTTATGAGCAGAATTCAATTGTAAAAGACCCAGAGAGGGTATTTGAAAACATTCCTTTTGTGGTATTCACAATAATAACCTTTGGACTATTCTTGGTTCTGGCATTATCGAGAACAGTGATTTTGGGGGGATTTTTTTAATATAGTGAATATAATTTATTTCATTTAATCAATATGAAAATATATTTATTAGGTTTAGTTTTTATTGGAATATTGCTTGTAAGCTTTTATGGTTATGGATACATATTTCAAAAGACGATTATTAAGAAACCTTTTCCATATACACTGTTAATTTGTATTGGGATTTGTGAAGTAATCTTTATTGGAGGCATACTGAATTTGTTTAAATTAATTAGTCCTGCACTGAATGTTGTAATAGTTGCTATTGGTTTCTTTGTCGGGATATTGAGAATCATTCATATAGGTTATCAGCGGAAATCCGATTTTAGATTAAAAAAATTACTAGATATTAAATTTATTATTATATTTGTAATTTTACTTATTTCAGTTCTTTCGGGCATCTATACGAATAAATTTAATACTGGTGACGATTTTCAAGCATATTTTGTTTACCCTAACAAAATGCTGCAAACTGGTTCTATAGGTGTAGATCAGTTTAGTGACAGACTAACAATCTCATCATTTGGTGGTAAATACTATCTAGACAGTATTGTCCTCACTTTCTTTTCCGAGACTAAATTAAACATAATTGACCAGAGTATATCTTTGTTATTAATAGCTTTTCTATTATTTGAATTTGGCTTATCAAGAAAAATCGATAAACAAATTATTTTTGGGGTCTTATTATCTTTTCTAATACTAGCAGGTCTAATAGTTAATATTACAAGTTATTATCTTGCTACTTTATTATTATTAGCAATGTTATGGGTACTCTTTTATTATCCTAAGGAATTTCTGGCATTTGCAATGCTAGCATCAGCCATTATAACTATGAAGTTCACTTTCTTGTTTACAGTGCTAATGTTAGTAGCATTATATTTATGGAAGGGAAAGCTTAAAATATCATTAATGATTAAAACATCATTGGCCTTAATGATGCTTTTGTTACCTTGGTCGATTTCATCATTTCAAAATTCTGGGACTTTTCTTTATGGCGTTTTAGGTTACGGAATAGAGTCAGAGTATGGTGTTTCCTCATTTGAGAATATCCAAAGAGATTTTCCAATATTTTTAATTAATTTATTAGTTCAAAATATTAATCTGATTATTATTTGGCTTTTATTATTTTTATCTAATAAAAATACCTCTAAATTTTTAATATTCATTTCAATTTTGTCTGCAGTAATAATTATGGTATTAACAGGTGGATATGGATTAGATAGATATACAGCACCATTTATTAATGCAATAATATTTTTTTTAATATTACAAATTAATTCAGAAGGTAGGGCTTTACAATATTTAATTATTGGGATGTTAATTGCATTAAATACAGGTAGTTATTATCAACAGCTATCGTTGAAATTTAAAAATATTAGTGAAGGGTTAAATACAATTGATAATATTTCATCCAAGATTAATCCTGTTTATAGAACAATACAAAAACTTATACCTGAAAATGAAAATATTTTAATAAGAGTAAGGTTAAATTACACTTTTGATTTTAAAAGAAATAATATACTACTAATGGATTATCCAGGTGCATTTGGTCCTTCCCCTGGTTATCCAAGGCAGAAAGACGCCTTAATTTTGAGAGAATATTTACTTAAAAATAATGTTAAATATATAATTTATGATATGAATGAAGAAGATTTGTGGCTAAAAAGCATAGATGTTCAGAATCGCTTAGCAAACAAGGGTGGGAAATGGATACAAAGGGAGGCAATTAATGTTGTTGAATTCAATAAAAATATGAAAGAATTAAAAGATTATATTATTTACGATGATGAAACTACTATTGTATATAAATTAGATAAATTATATTAGGATATTTCATTATGGAAACGGTAATCATTTCAGGCAGCAGTAATCACAAACTGTCGGCTAGTATCGCAAAATTTAATAAAACAAAATTAGCCAAAGTTGAAATTGGTCGTTTTCCAAATAAAGAAAAGCGAATAAGAATTCTATCGGATTTAAAAGATAAAGATGTAAATATCATTCAGTCAACCTGCATAAAGCCAGATGAATATCTTATAGAGACATTATTGCTAGCCGATGCTGCAAAAAGAATGGGGGCAAAGAAAATTACTTTGGTCTTGCCATGGTTTGGATATATGCCCCAAGACAAGGTCTTTCTTGAAGGTGAGTCACTTTCTAGTCATGTTGTAATTGATTTTCTAAATAATTCACCTATAGATGAATTTGATATTTTGGATATCCATGCCAAACATCTGCTTGAGAAGTTTATAAAGCCAGTTAAGCATAGGTCTGCAATGCCATTGTTTGTTAAACATTCCAAGGAGAAAATGAAATATAAGAAAGGGAATTTGATTGCAGTTGCTGTGGATAAAGGGGGGTTAGAAAGAGCAGAGGAATTTTCTAGGGGTTTGGGCTGTGGCTTGGTTTGTTTTGATAAAAAAAGAGATAATAAAACAGGGGAGATTACTTTTACTGATTTTTACGGCTCGGTTGAGGGCAAGGATGTAATAGCTTTTGATGATTATGTAAGTACTGGAGGGACATTGATAAAGTCGGCGCAATATCTAAAGGGAAAAGGAGCGAGGTCATATACTTTTTGTGTGACGCATATTGCAGTTCCAAAATCGCTTGTGAATATATGTAATAAGCCAACTATAGATGCAATAATTACAACAAACTCAATACCTTTTTCAATAAAGTCACCTAAGGTGGTTGTGTTGGACTTGGCTGGGATTTATGAGTTTAAATATAATAATTAACAAATCAAATAAATGATCAACTCAATAACCAATAACAAAATCCAAACATTCATGGACTCCGAGTCAAGGTCTAGGGATAAGTGGATAAAAAAAGCGAAATTTTACTATAACGATATTTTAAAACTGTTTAGGTATCATATTCCATCTTCGGAGAGTGTCTTGGAAATTGGTTGCGGGACTGGAAATCTCATTGGTAATATTGGAGCAGGATATTCGGAAGCAAAGCGATTGGTGGGAATTGATATTTCGGAGAAGATGGTCAAGCAGGCAAGGTCTAATTTCCCTAAGGAGGAATATCCTAATATTGAATTTATGCAAATGGACGCAGATAATATAACTTTAAAAGAGAAATTTGAACATATAATTCTTTCGGATACTGTGGGATATTTTGAAGATGTACAAAAGGTCTTTGCAAATATCAAACCGCTAACCCATGAGGGGACTCGGCTTATTATTACTTATCAAAATTTCCTATGGGATGGGGTATTTAGTATTTTGGAGATTTTAAATCTCAAAATGTCGACAAAAAAAATAAAGTTAAATTGGCTGGAGATTGAGGATATAACTAATCTTCTTAATCTAACTGGGTTTGAGGTGGTCAAAACAGGCAAGAGGATGCTCTTTCCAATATATATTCCAATTTTGTCTATGATAATTAATCGATTTATTGCAAATTTGCCTCTCATCAATCATCTTTGTCTGACTACATATGTAATTGCCAGGCCAATAATGAAAGAAAAGAAGGAAATGAGCGTGAGCATTATAATCCCTGCAAGAAACGAAAAAGGAAATATTGAAGAGGCAATCAAACGACTCCCAAAGTTTGGGAAATGGCAGGAGATTATCTTTGTGGAAGGGCATTCAAGCGATGGGACTCTGGAAGAAATTGAACGGGTTCAAAAAAAGTATAAGAACACGCATAAGATAATGTCATACAAGCAAGAAGGTAAAGGTAAGGGCGATGCAGTACGGAAGGGTTTTGATAATGCAACTGGAGATATTCTGATGATACTGGATGCTGATCTCACTGTCCCTCCCGAGGATTTGCCAAAGTTCTATAATGCCATTGCTCAAGGAAAAGGCGAGTTTATCAATGGTTGTCGCCTTGTATACCCGCTAGAAAAAGAAGCTATGCGTTTTTTGAATATTTTAGGAAATAAGTTTTTCTCGATTATGTTCTCTTGGTTACTTTCTCAACGAGTTAAAGATACGCTTTGCGGGACTAAGGTCGTCACAAAAGAAAACTGGAAAAAAATTACAGCAAACAGAAAATATTTTGGGGAATTTGACCCTTTTGGCGATTATGATTTGATTTTTGGTGCAACAAAACTCGACTTAAAATATATTGAAATCCCAATAAGATACAAAGCAAGAACCTACGGCTCAACAAATATTTCACGCTTCAAACATGGCTGGCTACTAATTAAAATGGTATTCTTTGCTATGGGGAAGATTAAGTTTATTTAATATCTTGAAATGTTTACTTATGAATGAAAGACGAATAAAAAATGAGAAAATGCCTTGGAAATTTTTAGTTCCTGAAGAAGGAACTCTTACTCCTAATGGAGATAGTGACCCAATTATCTATTATTACAAACCTATTATAAAAAATATGTATATTGGGCGGATACAAACAGGTCTGGATTTACTTAAACCACATTATGAAAGAGTCATGGAGTTTGGTTATGGTAGTGGGATTTTGTTTCCAACCCTAGATGGTGTATGTGATGAATTTTATGGTTTGGATATTGATTCGGTGCCAGAAATCATTCAAAAAAACATTTCAGGTCTTGGCTTAAAACATAAACCAATCCTAAGTCAAAAGGACTTAATTGCAGAAGAATATCCAGACAATTATTTTGATTTGGTATTGGCCTTTTCAATCTTTGAACATATCAAGGAGCCAGATAAACTATTGGCTGAATTAAATCGAATAATTAAACCAGGTGGTCAATTATTAGTTGGCATGCCTAGAGTTGACAAATTCATGAAGCAACTTTTCAAATTAATTGGCTTCAACAAGATTGATGACCATCATGTTGCAAGGCATCAGGATTTTGTTGTGAATGCAAGAAAATATTTTGAATTAGTAAATCGACAACACTTCCCGCGACTCGTTCCACGATTTTCTGGATTGTATTTTAATATGCTTTTTAAAAAAAATGATAGAAATAGTAACTAAATTCTTAAAAAAGTATCAAATATTATATTTAGTAATTTTTTTAGCAATATATTGGTTAATTCGTTTACCACTTTATAATTATAATTATGGTTGGGACGGAGAGGATGGAAATGGGCTCGATACTCAGATATTTGTAATGAATTCAAAATATTCAGACTCCAGTTTGTATGCTAGGATTGATGGACAAGAACAATACTCACCAATTTCCGGGCATCCTGCTGTGCCATATAGATTATTTGCCCTATTAGGAAGTTGTGTGAATTTGTTTATACCACTTGAAAATATCACGGATCAGCAAATAATTTTAATAATAAAAATAATTGTAAGTACTTTTCAATTATTAATATATATATCTTTTGCATTTCAATTAATAAAGTGGGTAAAGAATACTATAAAAAGATTTATATCATTATTTCTGCTTCTACTATTATCTTCTGCACCGATATCAATATATAACTCCAATGAATTTCAAATAGATAGCTTTCTTGGATTTATAATGATTGGTATTTTCTTTGTTTCATTTAAAAATTATTTACAATCAAAAAAAAAATTGGCAGGCATATTATTACTAATATCTTCATTGTTTATTGGATTTGGTAAAAACGAATGGAGTATCATTCTTTTACCTTCGTGTGTATGTATTTTATTGATTCACTTATTAATACAAAAATTTATCAAAAAAGGACCTGTTGATAATTTCCTAATAAAAATAATTACAATTGTGGTTGCTGGTAATCTGATTGGGAATTTAGTGAGTTATTTATATAATCAAAATGCTTATCTCAGTGGTATTAATTTAATTATTAAAACTGTTACTTATGGCACATTATCAGGTGCGCCAAGTAATGTTCTTTGGTGGGATGTGTTCCTTACTAGAATACCATTTATAGGTACTAATTTAATTCTCATTATTATTATTTTTTCTTATATATTTAAATATATAAAAAGAATTAATTATTATCACCTATTTCTTTTTATATATAGTTTTTCTCTTTTCATCGCTTTTTTTATCTCATCATGGGGGAATTACTCAAGATATTTTGCTCCAAGTTTAATTGGGCTAATTTATGTTTTTTTATTATATTTTACGAACAAGAAATTAACAAAAATTAATTTTACGCTTATTTCGTTTTTACTTATCTCGACTTGTTTTTATAGTTATAATCTGCTTACGGATACAAATGTTAAGTCACAAAATAGTAACTATTTCGTTATTACTGACAATAAGGACTCGAATTGTTTGCCATTAATTGACAAAGGGAGAGTATACAGAAGGAAAGATATTGACTTTTTTCATATGTCTTACGGATATGCTGCAGCACAGGAGATAGTCAAAAAATATAATAAGGAAATATGTAAATAATAAAATTTGAAGTTACTTATTTCTTTTTAAAGTTTTTTTTATATTCCTTGGAAGTTTCAATAATTTCGAACCCCACCTGAAATCTCTTGAATACATAATATCTTCATAAAGCTTTTTAAATTTAATGAGTTCATCATTCTTCTCTCTAAGCATATCAAATTCTTTTGATATCCTATAGTGTTCCCTATTAAGATCATTAAAAATATTATGAGCTCTTTTCATATCACGATATACATTTTTTAATTCTTGTTTAACAATTTTTAGGTCATTTGAATCCACTTTTCTTCTCCAATTTTCTTCAACGAAATCAAATTGATAAGTTAGATAGTGAGTCCTTCCCAATTTGTCTTGAATTTCCTGCATTCTTTCTTTTGCATTATTAACAAATATATGAAATTGAATCTGAACATCTGAAATCTTACTTATAAAATCTGTTTCAATTAATCTATTTAAAAGATCATATTCGCCTCCTTCAATATTTATCTTCATTAAATCAATATGACTAATATTATTATCAATCAAAAATTTATTTATATCTTCAATTTTAATATCCTCGGTAACATCTTCTGGTTTAATAGTAGTTGAAGATGCGTCTCCTCTAATGCTTATTTGTTTAGTAGATGATTGTGCGCCTAATCCAAAGTTAAATATTCTAATGTCTTTATTGTCTTTGAATTTTTCTTCAATTTGATTATAGAAACTTTTAATGGGTTCAAAAATATATATTTTTGGTTGATTATTTTTATATATTTTGTCTGACCATCCCCCAATATAACCCCCAATATCAAATACTATTGAATCTTTGGATAATTTATAATCAACACGTAAAGTATCCTCACCCTTTATTCTCTCAAACCATTGTCTTGTTCTGTAAAATTGATCGATTTCCATAAGTAATTAATATTAAAAATTTGTATAAATATATCATATATAAATAATTAAAATAAATGCAATATTATGTTTGGCGCAATCGTATATGGATACCAAACTAAACACTGCGTATTTCATTTGGTATTTAATATGGTGTAAACACATGTATTCCCATATTATTTGAACCGTAGTCGTACATTGTGGCGACTTCGTCGAATCCATCATTGTTAAAATCACCAGATGTAACGAACTTAGTATATGGCACACCCCAATTATTTGGACCACTCCGATACCATTGATTCCAAATGAATTTATTAGGGATTATCGGATCGGCAGAGAAGACATTTAAACCCATATTATTTGTGCCATAATCATACATTGCAGTAATCTCATCCTTTCCATCATCGTTATAATCACCTGCTGTAACATACTTGGTATAGAGTACGCCCCAGTTGCCTGCTCCACTAAGATACCATTGATTCCAAATGAATTTATCAGGGGTTATTGGGTCAGCAGAAAAAACATTTAGCCCCATATTATTAGAACCATAATCATACATAGTAGTAATTTCATCTTTTCCGTCATCGTTAAAATCACCTGATGTAACGAATTTGGTATAAGGCACACCCCAGTTACCTTTTCCACTAAGGTACCATTGATTCCATGTAAAAGTTGAGCCAGAAGCAGAGAAGACATTTAACCCCATATTGTTTGAACCATAATCATACATTGCAGCAATTTCGGACTTGCCATCTTCGTTATAATCACCTGATGTAACGAATTTGGTATAAGGTACTCCCCAGTTATTCGGTCCACTAAGGTACCATCGATTCCATGTAAAAGTTGAGCCAGAAGCAGAGAAAACATTTAAACCCATATTATTATTACCATAGTCATACATAGCGGTAATTTCATCTTTTCCATCATTATTATAATCACCTGCAGTTAGATACTTGGTATATGCGACTCCCCACATGTTTTTTCCACTGCGGTACCATTGGGTCCAAGTAAAAGTAGAACCAGAAGCAGAGAAGACATTAATACCCATATCGTTAGAACCATAATCGTACATTGAAGCAATTTCGTCAAAACCATCCCCATTAAAGTCACCTGAAACAGAATAAATTGCATTATTCACACTCCAATTACCAGCTCCAGATAAAAACCACATAGAAGGATTTATTAAATTATTCCGAGCTAACAATAATGCATTATTTGCATTTACTCTTTTTCCTGAAACGGTTTTGCCGGTCAAGGAAGCTTTGCTATCGCCACTATTTAAAATGATATTTTTAACTTCTGAATATGTAAGATTTGGATTATAACCCCATACTAAAGATGCCACTCCTGCAACAACCGGCGTTGCCATTGATGTCCCATATAAAAAGTTGTATGTAGTTGGATCAAAGCGATTTTGGTCCACTTTAATATCGGATACATAACATCCATAATGATCGCTGTCTGTAGAATCAGTTCTCCAATGTAATCGCATCTTGAAACCACTGGTAAAATATGAAGAAGGAATATCAACGTTGGAAAAATTGTGTATTACAAAATCTCCAGAGCTAACTCCACCATAAATTAATAATTGGGTTTCATCAAAACGGATTCCTTCCGGATAAGTGGAGCCGGAATTATTACTTAACTCCAGAGTCATGTAATCATACCATTGAGTAGGTTCTGTATCACAGATTGCAATAAAACTTAAATCAGCAATTGAGGCATTGCTCAAATTGATTATGGGAGAATATAGAGAATAATCCGCATTAGTGTTGTACGGATAATTTACTGTATCCCCTATACCAAATTTATTTCCCAAATATAATGCAGTACCGGCAGTACCCGATTTTGTCCAACCTGCAGGAACGCCCGGCACTACCGCGCTCCCAAAATTCTCAGTAAATACATTTTCAGATGTACTGCTAATAGAATATGTACTTAGGATATTTGAGCCGGGGGCACCAATATCAACTGAAGTTGCTCCATAATTAGAAAATGAACTTTTATTATCATTTTGGTCTGTACTGGCAACGGAGATGATGTTGTCTAAGTTATAACTAGCCGGATACATTGGATTTATATCATTATTATACCCATCGTTCCCTGCTGCAGCAATAAAGATTCCACCTACTTCATTTCTGAATGCCAGAATGGCATTATACAAACTAACTGAGTAGGAATATCCTCCGGCACTCAAATTAATTATTTTTGCACCATTATGAATTGCAAAATTAATAGCGTTAACAATACTTGAATCACTAAAACTACCATTGTAACCTGCCCGCAAATCCATAATTTGTACACCCGGATTGGTCCCACTAATACCCGTTCCATTATTAGATGTTGCTCCAATAATTCCTGCCACATGAGTACCATGGTAATCTTGGGTAGCAGAATATGGATCTTTATCATTAAAAACAAAGTCATATCCGTGAATGCAGTTTCCCAAAGGAGCACCATTATAGTCAACACAATTTACTCCGTTCCACATATTATTAATAAGGTCTGGATGATTGTATGCAGTACCGGTATCAATCACTGCTACAATTACTTGATTACTTCCTGCAAAGATATCCCATGCTTCCGGAACATCAATATCTGCATCATTTGTACCGGAAACGCCATTGACTGTTTGACCAGTATTTTTTAGATACCATTGTTCACTAAACCTCGTATCATTTGGGATAGACATTGCTTCCCTAATATAGTTTGGTTCTGCATATTCCACGGTTGAATCTTGTTTTAATTCTGCAACCTTGGATTCTACGTCTTTGCCGTCTTTAATTTTCATTAAGGAAATATTTTTATCTTTCTTGTATTTAACTATCAATTCTCCTTCAACATGTTTCTTTTTGGGCGTATTTTGAACCAATGATTGAAATCCAAAAAAATTTGAGAAATTTGCATTTAATGGGATATATGTTTTTTTGGGTACATTATCAGTGGTAGCAGTTACATTAATTTCACTTAGTAAAAGCAAAGGTAAAAACAAAATAACAAAAAGAGAAATTTTATATTTGTGCCAGCGAAAATTCATTAAAAGATTGTCTAAAAAATATATTTTAAAACTAAAATCTTTTTGATTTCATTTGGTATTTAATATGGTGTAAACACATGTATTCCCATATTATTAGAAACATAATCATACATTGTGGCAACTTCGTCAAATCCATCATTATTAAAATCATTTGCTGTAAGATATTTTGTATTTAGTACGCTCCAATTACCAGAGCCACTAAGGTACCATCGATTCCAAATGAATTTGTTGGGGATTATTGGGTCAGCAGAGAAAACATTTAATCCCATATTGTTAGAACCATAATCATACATGGCAGTAATTTCATCCTTTCCATCATCGTTAAAATCACCTGCAGAAAGAAACTTGGTGTATGGTACGCCCCAGTTGCCAGTTCCACTAAGATACCATCGATCCCAAATAAATTTATTAGGGGTTATTGGGTCAGCAGAAAAAACATTTAGCCCCATATTATTAGAACCATAATCATACATAGCAGTAATTTCATCTTTGCCGTCATCGTTAAAATCACCTGATGTAACGAATTTTGTATAAGACACCCCCCAGTTGCCTTTCCCACTAAGGTACCATTGATTCCATGTAAAAGTTGAGCCAGAAGCAGAGAAGACATTTAACCCCATATTGTTAGAACCATAATCATACATAGCGGCAATTTCGGATTTTCCGTCATCGTTAAAATCACCTGATGTAACGAATTTGGTATAAGGTACTCCCCAGTTATTCGGTCCACTAAGATACCATTGATTCCATGTAAAAGTTGAGCCAGAAGCAGAGAAAACATTTAAACCCATATTATTATTACCATAGTCATACATAGCGGCAATTTCATCTTTTCCATCATTATTATAATCACCTGCAGTTAGATACTTGGTATATGCGACTCCCCACATGTTTTTTCCACTGCGGTACCATTGGGTCCAAGTAAAAGTAGAACCAGAAGCAGAGAAGACATTAATACCCATATCGTTAGAACCATAATCGTACATTGAAGCAATTTCGTCAAAACCATCCCCATTAAAGTCACCTGAAACAGAATAAATTGCATTATTCACACTCCAATTACCCACGCCACTGCGATACCAAAGCTCTGGTGAGAAACGGGAAGGTACGTAGGTAAAGGAATTCGGGAGAATATGTAAATTACTATTTGGGTTTACAATCTTTATTCCAATAATATCCTTATTCGTTGCTACTGGGCTCGTTGCTTTTACAGAGTTCTCATCTACGAATTCGACAGAAACTGCTTCGGTGTTGCCGAAATATACCCTGCTTCCTACTTGAAATCCTGTTCCTATTAATGTTACAACTGTGCCGCCTGTAGTATATCCTCGCTGTGGGGAAATACTTATAAGATTCGGCCATATATAATTCTTTAAACTCTCATAAATATTCAAATTCCCATACCCCGTCTGATCATCTCTTCCTGCTGGGCCTATATCTGTTGCATAATATATCAGTCGATCCATAATTTCTGCTCGGGTTAGAGATGATTTATTACTCTTTAATAATGCTGCTGCTGCTGAGACCTGAGGGGCAGAAAAACTCGTGCCGGTGCCACCAACACCTGTGAATCTGGGGAAGAATTGCGTTAAGTCCCTGTCAGCAGGGATATTATCAGTTGATACTGAACAACCCGGATCTGATGGGTATGAGCATAATAATGTATTTGATTTAATCACAGGTCCTCCATTAGGATTTGGCATTGCCGGGTCATCGCCAACAGGAGCAACCAAATCAAGTTCCGGTCCATAACTTGAATAATTTGCTCTTGCATTGCTGGAATTAGAAGCACCGACTGCAATAACTTTAGAAAGAGAAGCTGGATAATGAACTCCTTCATTAGGAATATTACCGGATGCAGCCACAAGCAAGATATCGTGATTATCATAGGCATCATTTAGGGCTTGTTCAAAAATATCATCATGAAAACCGGTACATGTTCCTCCGTCGCATGGTCCTCCAAAACTCATATTAATTATATGAGCACCTTTTAGGATTGCTTTTTCGACACCTTTTTTAAGAATCAAAGAAGTTGTTTTACCTTGATATCCAGCAAGAATTGAATCATTTGGGAAAAATACCTTGATTGGAATAATTTTGATATTGCTTGCAATGCCTACAATATTATCTGTTCTGGTTTCACCTTCATTAATCCCTGTGCTTGCTACAATAATTGAGGTAACAAAAGTACCATGTCCATCATCATCATTGCCATGATTTTTCTTCAAATCTTCAATTGAATTACATGGATATCTGCCATCAATTGCCTTTAATTCGCAAATATATTCCATTGAAGCGTCATAGCCAAAAATTGAATTGTCAGAATTAATTAAGAAATTAGCACTGTTTAATTCGGCGGACTTCCCAAAGTTCCTTTCAAAGCCCGTATTTGCAATGCCATCAAGGTCAGAATTGGTATAGTATGGTAAGTCAATTCCTTTCGAGTCAAGTTCGGGGTTATAAATTTTATAGGTTGAAGTGGCTGTTCCTGCATCAAATAAATAATCTTCATAAGCGACACCAGTATCTAGTACAGCCACGATTACATTATCAGTACCTCCATGTGCAGCTGGTATTGTCCCGAATCCACCTGCTGGTCCATTATATATTGCATTCCATGCCTCAGGGGCATTTATGGTATTCAAATTCCAATGAGTATTGTTTGTCGAAATATCGAAATCATCGGGAATTGATCTATTAGTAGCAGGCGGTGTCATTGGGACTTCGGTCCATCCCGTTTTTTTGTAAATGAAGTTCGGTTGGGCTTTGGCATCAGGTGCTACAATATTTACCTCAGTCATAAATTGCGTCATAAGTTCTTCTTTGAGTTGATATACAATCGTATTGTCTATTTCAAAAGCAGTTCCCATTCTAGGAGATGGATTTAATAATTTTGTTTTGATAGCGGGAGTAAGATTGCTACTATTAATCAAAACCTCAACGATATTTGGTCTTTTTACAAATTCGGTATTGGTAATTAATTTGACTGCATTGGAGTTAATATTTTTTGCTGTTTGATAATTTGAAGAGTAATTACTTGCCAAGGTAACGATATTTGGCAAAATTGTCATAAATTTATTCCCCGGACAAGATGTAGCATTGATGGCTCTATGGGGATAAATTCCAGCAGAATTATTTGCATCAAAACTTGTCTTGTATGTAAAAGGAATATTATTTACAACAGAGAGATAAGACATAAGTTTGGTCAAACTGTCTATTGTCGCTTGTGTTGGCAGTTGATTTGAATAATCACCCAATAGGGAAATCCCAATTGCGCCTTCATTTGGAGGAGCGTGATTTCCTCTTATACCATTGATTCCTGCCCGCCCTTCATAAATTACTCCATTTTGGTCAATCAAATAATTATATCCAATATCACCCCAATCGTTAGTGTAGGTATGGTTTTGCCAAATTGCTTTCACTGTATTTGCAGGATTATTCAAATCAATACTAGTTGCAGTATGATGGACGACAATCCTATTTACATCATAAAATGGAGGTGTCCAGCCAGGTGCAAAAATATTATCCGCAGGAACTCCGTATTGGTCTCTTGTAATTATCGTAAGACCAGCCAATGCCATGAATTTTTTTGTGAATTCCGCATCATTCGCAGAGTTGCTTGTTGCTAAGGTCGTGATGCCACTATCCGGGGTTTCCAATTTTGAGTAGGTTTTTGGTATTGGTTGTTGAGCAGGTACATCATTAATAAAACTGATTGGCTTGACAGTAAAATTTCGAGTAGGCGTTCCACCGTTTTCTGCGGGATAGGAAAAGTCAATTTTTTTTATACCCTTATCAAATAAATATAATTCACTGACGAATATTGCCAATGGTTTACCATCTTTATCTACTGGTGCCTCCTTAGCAAGGTTTATTATGTATATGTCAGATAGTGTGTCGTCCTTATGCGTGATAGTAAAGTTCAAATTTCCTAAATCGGCTTGAGTTATTGCTTCTAAGGAGAATCCATACAATGGAATGGCAAACTTCTCTATCTTATGCTCCATAGGTATCACAACGGCTGGCATAGGCGTAATTGTTGGCAAGCTAGTAACTGAGACATTTTTAACAATATTTGTGGGCTTGTTGGGAAGTGTTAGAGTGACTGTTGGCTCTATTGTTAAAGAGGGAGTAGGTGTTGATGTTGGCGAGATTGTTATTTCAACATCTTTCGTTACTTCGGCCTTTTCGTACACATCATTATTCAACAATTCATTTGTACCAATTTGCGGTATCGAAGTAATATTAGAATTCGAAGTCCCGAGAACTCCACTAGAATTTTTATTAGTATTATTTACAAGAGCCATAACGCCAAGCCCAGCAATCAAACCAAACAAGGATATAATAAGAACAATCTTGTATTTAGCGAAAAATCGAAATTGAATAACCATAAAGACAAAAAATATTAATATATTGATTATTGTATAGAAATTGAAACCATTTAACAACATATACATATTAAATTTGTTTTAATCGGAACTAGAATTTCAGGTCGTTCCCCTAGCTCACCCACTTTATCACCTTTATCACTCCCATCTTTGCGGGTTGTTTGTGGGCGGAGACATTTTTGCGGGAACGTATGTTATCGATGTTCTGGTGATAATACTTGTAGGACTTATAGAGTATCTCTTCATTTGTCAGAGTGGGTTTCCTTTTTCGTCATTGTCGGAATTCTGGCTGGCTTTTGTTATAACATACCTATAAACATCCTTGAATGGTTTGACATCATCAGAACCAATATTAAAAATTTCGCTGCCTTCATCCACAAATTCGAACAGGATAGCAAGTAAACCAAGTCGACCTTTGTGTATTCTAAAGGAATCTTTTCATACGATACGAAGACAATAAAAGTATGATATATTATTTTATTCCAAAGATAAAATTCTCATAAATACATATTGATAAATGACCAACCCTACAACCAAAAACAAAATCCAAACATTCATGGACTCCGAGTCAAGGTCTAGGGATAAGTGGATTAGAAAGGCAAAATATTATAATTCTACGTCAAATGGACGCAGAAAAAATATCATTAAACGAAACATTTGATAAAGGAAATATTGATGAGTTCCCGATGGAAAATATTACAACATTCAATTATAATAAATGTAAGTGTTTATATCTAATTAATTTATTTAATCTTTTGTAATATGGATAATGAAAACATTCCTCAAACAGCACATCAAGATGGCGATAAAAAGAAAATAGGTGGTACACTTTTTAAATGGGATTCTAATGTTGGTCCAAGTGGAAGTTGGACAGCTGATTCCCAAGCATCCGCTGAATCAAAAGCAGGAAAGCAAGCACAAGTAGCTAATGATGTTTATGGAATCGCTAATAGTAATTCAAAATCTGGCACCAATAAAAGTACCGAGGGTAAAATTGTTAACGGTCGTAGTGCATTTGGTAGCAGTGATGCTAGGAGTCCCGAAGAAGAATTGGAAGATTTGGCCGGTGTAAATTAGATATTATCGAAATACTCCAAAGCTCATCTCCTGCTCCTGTTATATTAAGCAATAATAAAAATAGTCAAAAGAACTAAATTAAATGTTTTTAACCGAGTTGTGAAAATCGGAAACAGGTCTTAGAATTAATATATTTAAATAAATTATTCAGAAACATATGGACACATTCCCAAGAAATCCATATCCGGAAGGATTTATGGATTCGCTATTAGGTTGCAAATTATTTACACAAGAAGGAAAAGGCATTTCGATTTGTCCTGATACTGAT
>Ga0315273_10000882_pt1 | contig 32779 bp, 24 predicted proteins | sample YL17G02_0_MG_FD_205753 | JGI IMG/M metagenome (GOLD analysis project Ga0315273, IMG submission 205753) | Sediment microbial communities from Yellowstone Lake, YNP, Wyoming, USA - YL17G02_0 | ecosystem: Environmental > Aquatic > Freshwater > Lake > Sediment | place: USA: Wyoming | collected...
CGAGCTCGTCCCCCCAGAATTGGAATTGCAGTTCATGTTCTGTCTCGCCGGCCTTGAGCTTTGCCACAGGCATGGGCGGGATGCCCCGCCATCCGGGCCAGGGACCGACGCGTACGCCCGGAGGGTATTGCTGGAACCGGAAATTCGGAAACGTGTGTGGACGGTCTGCATCAGGGTGGACCGCATAGCGGCAATGTTCTTCCAGCGGATAGTGCGAAGCGTCGAACGAGATGAGAATTATCGTCTCCGCATGTGCTGCGGCAAAGGCCGGAGCGACATACTCAATCCCCGTCCTGCCCGCAGGCTTCAGAGACGCAGTGCCAAGCAGCGTGACGGGGTCAGCAGGTGGGATGTTTGAATTCGAAATCATTACGTACCCAGAGACTCTAACCATCGTTGCGGTACAAAGACCGCCCCTCATGCCATGAAACGCAGAACGGAGTCTTCGGGGCGCCGCGACAAATGCACCGGCTCGCCCGCCGGAGGGAAAAGGATTCGTTCCAGTCTGTCGGTCTCAGGGAGCACGACCGATCTGGCCCCGATCGTCACCTCTCCTTTGTAACGATATCCAGCTCTGGAAGGAACGAGAGAAACGACCGTACCGGAATTCGTTTGAGTCATCGTCACCCAGCATCGTTGCGGCACTCCGACCGGTCGAAGTTCGCTCAACGCCTTGAGTCGAGCCAGCACGTCACCAGGCTCAGAGGAGTCACGCCCCGGGAAAGCTGGGAGCGACTTGCCGTCCTCAAGATGCGTTGGCGCCCCGTAAACAAACATCACATTCCCTTTGGGTGCATTCAGGGTTCGAAGGAGTTTGTGGTCCATGATCGCGGCGTGCGGACACAGAACGACATCGTACTTGCCGGATCCGACGCAAAACTGCTCCCTGTGCCAATAGCCGTTTCGCGCTACCGTGGTCGCCAGGAGGGCGACATGAAAATGATTATCGAGAAGGGAGAGGAGAAGCGCGAAGATCTCCGCTGCAGCCTTGTCGGCACGGAGGTCGGCAAGCGCATACAGCGACTCTACCGGATAAAGAACGAGGAGAGTAGCTTCCGGAAGTCTGCCGCCGATCTTGTTCAGTTCTTCCGAGAGGAAGGCATTCCACGCCGGAAACGCGGGCCACGTTGAGTGTTCCGGATAGCCTGGAAGCTCGGGTGTCCCGAGGAATGTTCGCTCCTGGCCGATCGTCCCGACGGGTCCGTACGCATGAGCCAGCCACCTCGTCCCGAAGAGAGCCATGACCTTGACGCAGTGCTCCATGACCTCCTTTTGCCATTTCTGCCCGTCGTCATCGCCGACGGTCCAGAGGTTATTGTAGGCAAGGGGACGTTTGTTCGATTTCCCGAGCGATGCTGCGACGACTGACATTGCAGCGAGGTTGGAATACCATGGAGAGTCGTGGTCTTTCAGCTTGTTCACTGCGCCGAGGTCCACGAACCCACCGCTTTTTGCGCGAGCTGTCTCCCACAGATTCAGCGATCCGTGGTTCATGTCGCACATATCGGCTGACTCGAAGTGCCAGGTGTCGTGAATGCCCACGACGGTCGCGGGACCCCAGAGGCGTCGGACCGCTTTACGGAGGTCCAGCTCCGCGCGACTGAGCGAGTTCTGAACTGAACGGTAATAGGCAAGACGCACAGGGATGTGAGATGAATCTTCGGCTTCGAGTGCAAGTTTCCAGAGGTCACGCTCCAGCGGGGGTTTCTTGCCTGTCTGGTATGACCTGCGAATCGAGCGGGAATAGGGGAGCGAACCATACTGGCACGTGTAGCCCGGCTCGTCCCACATGATCCCATCGGGACGGCATCCTTCTGCCTTAAGTCGGTCAAGCAGCCTGACGGAGCGTTGCAGGTGTTGGCGACGGGAGAAGTCAAAATGATTGGTGCGGACGTGGAAGAAGGCGATTGTCGACCACCCATCGTCGATTCCCTTCGGTACACGGCCGAAGGCCTCGAGGTATCTGTCGCGTGCATTGTAGAAGAGTCGCCCATCTGACGTGATATCGACGACATCTTTCCTGCCCAGGCGCGTCTTCCCGCGCCTGAACGCATAGACTCCTGCAAGTCCGATCGGGAAGAATTCAACCGCGACGTCGGTCAGTGTGTGGACATGCCGGGGTGAAAGCGTGCACCGAAGGGAGTAACGGCCGTCTCGCACGGTGGCAGTGTTCGGCACGACATCGGCTCTGGCGGCATTCCCGAAGAGCAGGAGTTCCAGTCCGGACGAGTCGTTCACGATAGTGTGCGAAACGAACCGCGGATCCGGACCCAGCCAGCATTTCATGCCGTGACGGTGGCACAGGTCATTGATATGACCCCAGGCCTCGACGGCCATCGGGTCATCCCAGGAATACCGGCTGCAGCGGACGAACGCAGCCGCGCCGCCAAAGCCCGCGTCGGCAAGATCGTTGAATTGCTTCTCAAGCAGCTCATGGTCCTCAATGACCGCGTCGGTGATCGACCAGACCATGATGGGCCGGGTTTCGTCGTGTTGAATGTTCAAAGGCGTGTGCTTCACGGGAGAACCTCATAGAATACATCATCGAACCACGTCGTTCCGCTTCCTTCCTGGATCAAAAGAAGATGAAGCCGGTCGGGAGCGGGGGAGATGGGTGGAGTGATTGCATTCAGCACTCTCCACTCCGTATCTCCCTGAAGAGTCTGGCCTGATGTAAACGTTTCATAGTTGAGAATGTCGAACACGCTCCCACGGTTACCCCTATGGAGCCGCAGGGCAATCATCGCCATCCCTTCAAGCTTTGATGTCTTCACGATAGCCGACAGGCGGTATTGTGATCCATCAACAAAGGGCTCGCCGCCGAAGGCGGGTCCGAGCGTGGTGACCTTCCAGCACGATTTCCCCGCACCGCGTGAGTCGATTCTCAGGCAGGAAGAGTCACCAGACCCCGGATCGAATACCGGCCTCGACACTGAATCCCCCTCAGCTTCCCACGGCCAGATGTAGCGCCAGTCGGATGGGGCACTACGCAGGGTCCGTATGAAGTGATCCTCACCGGGGACGTAGAGGGGAATCGTGGCGAGGTCAGGCCCCGGCCGGTCCACGGCCCGGTCAACGATCGGTTGTGCCTCGTTCCCCTCGAGCGATGTCAGCTCGTAGCCGGCGTCAAAATGCGATCCGGCAGGAAGGAGGACATCCTTTCCCTCCGTGCAGATTTTGTATGCAAAGTGCGCGTCCCACATATATGCGCAGAGGCCAGCCGTGACGCTGCTCTCGGTGAGCAGGGTGAGACACGGATTTTCATCTTCCTGCAGCCACAAAAATCTATCTCCCCGGTTCATCACGATGTTGTGCTTGTCCGGAGTCTCGAGATGATGATGTGGAATCCTCGCGACGCCTGCCTGCGTGACGAGATAGCAGGCCTGGTATCTTTTTGGATCGTCCGGCTTCGGCGAAAATGTCCCCTCCGGCCAGAGGTTCACGAACTCGATTTCACCCTGGGTCAGATTCGGAGTCACCCGCCAGCCCCTTTCGGACCGGACATCGAGAGCCGCCCGGACGGAGTACACATAGCGGATGGGGTCTTCGACACGTCGGACCGTCAGGACCATCACGCTTGAACACGCACCGGAAGCGGTTGCCCCCGAGCACCTGAGCGTGATCTGATCGGGTTTCTGCGAGACGATCTCGACGTGTCGGCCTGTGCCGGCGCTTCGTTCGGGGTCCTGATGATTTGCGTACTGCATCCAGAAGAGAAAGAGTGGGGCAGTCTCACCGATGAGCGTCTTTCCACCCGGGCGAAATCGCGCTGAAGTCAGTTTGAGTTCGCGGATCTCAGCAATCTGTTCAACGCCATCAAGAACCGTGAGGTCCGCAGGTCCGGTGTGCCTGGCATTGAGGCTCATGGGGGGGCCTGGAGGAGTTGTTGTTGGATCGCCGTGACGAATTCCTGACGCAGCGTGCCGCGTTGGATGAGACGGTCGAGCGCCGTGCGCGCGGCCCGGTTGATCTCCGGCTGCGAAGCAGCCAGCGCTTCGACCGTTGTCTCACGGTTCCACAATTTGTCGAGTAAAGGCTGCAGGCGCTCCATGATGGACGCAGACGTCCAGCTTGAGAAGCGCACGAAGAACCGCGGATCGCCTCCCGGGTGTTTGAGACTCCATTGCCATACTTCGCGGAATCCGCTGCCGATCAACCGGGGGTACCGGGCTTCCCACCCTGCGACGAAATCTGCGTCCCTCAGGACCGGGTTGGGCTGATAGACTGATGCGCCGGCAATGATCCATTTCAATGCTTTCCATGCTGCCTGGGTGTTCGACGTCTGAGAACTGATCGACAATCCGCCGCTCTCTGAGCGGAAACACCGGACGGGGCGAGTTCCAAAGCGCGGGATCGGAGCAACGCCCCAGCGAATCGTGAGCGTTTCGAACAACACCTGGTGCGGTACAGCCTCAATAAGCATTGCCACCTTTCCTGTCTGCAGAAGCTGCGACGCCTGCATACCCATCGCCTGCATCCGGCGGAAGTCCGGCATCAGATGATCGTTCATGAGTGCAAGATAGTGCCGGTAGACTTCCAGAGAAGCTTCAGAGAGATTCAGAAACAGCGAGCGTTCCTGTACGGGGGCGCCGTTCATCAGCTCGAATATCTCGACAAAGTGACCCGGGATGAAAAGGCCGTAGTGCTCCGGCTCGCCGCCGGCCTTCTTTTCGGCCGCGATCCGCCGCGCTGCGTCAAGAAGATCGTTCCATGTCCATGAGGTGTCCGGATATCGAAGGCCGGCGTTGTCGAAGAGCTCTTTGTTGTAGTACACGCCGGCCGTGAAATTCCAGTTGGCGATGCTGTAGAGTCCGCTGTCGAGGGAAAAACCCTGACGGTACATATCGGGCCAGAAACGCTCCACAAACGGATCCCCGGCGCTGAGGGAGCGCATATCGAGCAATCGGCCTTCCGCTGCCAGCCTGTCCCGAAGGACATTGTTGGTGTAGAAGATGTCCGGCGGTTGCCCGGCTGCGATCATCGCATAGAGTTTCTCCTGCCCGGTGAAGGGTTGCAGGTTGATCTCAACGCCCGTTGAGTCAGCGAAGGAGGCGAGCTCGTCCTGAAGATGCCTGATCTCCAGAGCATTTGCAGCGCAGTTGTAGGAAATGCGTGCCTTGCCGGTGTTGGATTCCTCTTTCGTTCCGCACGAGGAAACAATGAGAGGGGCGAAAAGGAGAAAGGAGATCAACCGTTTCGAATTCACCTCAGGCCACCCATGGCAATGCCTTTGACAAGATATTTCTGGGCGAGCGTGAACAACAGAATATTCGGTATCATGACCATGCATGCCGCTGCCATCAACAGGTGCCACTGGGTCATCCCGGTGCCGACGATCTGCGATTTCAGCAAGTTCAGTCCCAGTGTCAGCGTGGCATGCCCGGGGGAATTGATGTAGATCAAGGGAGTAAAGAAATCGTTCCATGTGCCGATGAACGTGAACAGCACGACAGTGATCAGAGCCGGACGAGCCAGCGGCAGAATGATGCTCCAGTAGACCCTGAATCTTCCCGCGCCGTCCAGGCGCGCTGCTTCATCGTACTCCCGCGGGATGGTGAGAAAAAACTGACGCAACAGGAATATGTAGAACGGTGAACCGAAAAAGGAGGGGATGATCAGCGGCCAGAGTGTGTCAACCCATCCCAGACGGGAAAACAGGACGTAGAGCGGAATCATCGTGACCTGTCCCGGCAGCATCATGGTGGAAAGGCAGAGGGCAAAGAGGACAGTGCGTCCCCGGAAACGAATTCGTGAGAACCCGTACGCGACCAGGCTACACGAAAGAAGCGTTCCGCAGAGGACGAGCCCCGTGACGATGACGGTGTTCAGGAGGTACCGGCCCAGAGGAATGAGTGTGGCGACGTCGGCATAGTTCTCCCACCTCATCTGAGGCGGTATCCACGCAAACGGCTGAGCGAACACTCCACGGGCGTCCTGCAGGGAGACCGAAAGCATCCACGCGAGAGGCAGCAGAAAACCCGCGCTGATGACCGCCAGGATGACATAGACCGCGCCCGAACGAACGAGTGTGCCCAGCGCCCTCGGGTTTCTGCCGTATGATCGGGATCCGCTCACTCGGCAGCCTCGTAATAGACCCGGTCCTTGCTCAGCTGCGTCTGGAGCACGGTGATCACGACAATGATGAAGAATAGAATCCACGCGAGCGCGGAGGCGTATCCCATCCGGAATTCCTGGAAGGCTTTCTTGTAGAGATAGAGAACAAGAAAAAGCGTCGCGTTATTGGGCCCGCCTTCGCTTCCCGGTTGTGCAGTGCCGGTCATGACGAACGCCTGGGCAAACACCTGGAAGCTTCCGATGACTCCCATGACGGAGCTGAAGAAGATCGCGGGTGAAATCATCGGGATCGTAATGTGGAAGAATCGCCGGGCCGGACCCGCTCCGTCGAGCGCTGCAGCTTCGTGGAGTTCCTGGGGAATGCCTTGCAGTGCGGCGAGGAATATGATCGTCGTTCCGCCGACTCCCCAGAGCGACATGATCACCAGCGAGGGCTTTGCCCACGTTTCGCTTTGCAGCCACAGGGGGCCCTGGACTCCGAGCCAGCGGAGAAATGTATTGAGGAGACCAAACTCCGGATTGAAAATCCAGAGCCAGAGCACCGACGCCGCGACGATGTTCATGATCGAAGGCAGAAACAACATCGTGCGGAAGAACCCCATGCCCGGGAGCCGGTTGTGCAGAAGCATGGCCAGCGCAAGCCCGGCCACGATGCATAAAGGGACTGAAAAGAGCACATAGAAACCTGAATTCCAGAGACTTGTGAAGAATAATGGATCTTCGGTGATGATGGATTCATAATTTTCAAAACCCACCCAGGCTGGCGGCGAAAGCATCGACCAGGAGTGGAGGCTGATGACCAGCGAAGCGATCATCGGGCCGGCGGTGAAGATGAGGAAGCCGACAAGCCACGGGCCGATGAACACGTACCCGCCGAGCGATCCTTTGAAGGCACTCCGGAGGCGGGTCATCGGATCAGCCCTTCACTTCCGTAGAGTGTCTGAGGGCAGAAAGGGCCTTGCGACACTCCGGCCGCCGAGACCACCATGTGCGTGATTTGTTCTTCCCTCCCACACCATGTGCGTGAGAGAATATGTTCGCGGAATGGGTCGTAGAGAAACTCCATCACGGCATCTTTACTTCGAGCGACGATTCGCCGGGTGTTTGCCTCAACAGCCGTCTCCACGTTGACGGTGCGTGCGTGCTTCAGAAACTCTGTCCAATCATCGAACTGATCCTCTGTCCACACCTCCAGAAAGAATGCCGAACTCCAGTTGTTGACTTCCTCACGTGTACAATCTTTCGCAGGGCCGATGTAATTGTATGTCGAGATGAGAAAGAAGTCCTTCTCGACGGAAAGGTGTACGGGCGACGTCCCGGCTGCCGGAACAGGTTCGAGTGGGATGAGCAGGGTGAATGTCCGACCGTCGCGGATGCAAATGCGCGAACGCGTGCGCACGTGAACCGGGAATAAAGTGACAGGCCTTCCATCGACTGCGATGACGTCGAAAGGAGCAGGGTAGGAGAATATGAAGTCCGTTCTGAAGCTCTCGATTCCCCTGTGCCCGGCTCGTTTTGGTGAGTAGGAGACGATCAGCCTGTTCTCATGCTGATAGGTCGCGCATCGTCCTTCTTCGGAAAGATAGCTGGCGTCCACATGCGACGAGGTCGTGTGGCAGAAATTCGGAACGCCTGGAAGGGCGCCGTTGTACACCCCCCGAGTGAAAACGGAGCGGAAGTCAGAAACAGACCTGATCTCATCGGACCGGCGGATGCGAAGCATGACAGAGTCAGCATGTCCCGCATTGACATACGGCGTGGCTGCAGAGCCGAGCGCATAGTCGCGCGTCATGAAAGTCGTCAGATCGGTCCAGCCGCCCGGATAGACTTCTTCGTCGAAGGCGAGAGGACGCTCGGCGCTCTTTGGCGTGCCTGCAGCGTCCGGGGGCGGATCCCTCCGGCTGTTTTCGTGGTAGCTTTCTCCGTAGGTCGTCATCCCGAATGAGAAGGGGAAAGGTTTCTCCCATGCGATCGCCGCGGCTCGGCCGGGAAAATGGTACGGCGTGACGGCGGTGAGTGCATTCTGGAGGAGGTCCGAAGGGTGATCAAATCGAACCGACAGTGAGGGATCAAGGAACATCTCCCTGCCTGAGGCGGCAAGGAGGGCGCCATGAAGAACAGAATACCCTCCAAAGGAATCTTCAAAGTACGACCGCGAATGCGGTCCGGCGAACTGGCCGCTCGGAGCGTGATAATGCATGGCGACGTTCACCCAGAGTGCTTCTTCGAGGAAACGTGCGAGTGATCTGGCTTCAGGATTCTGCGCATACTCAGCGATCAGGGCGAGGAAGGTAAGATCCAGCGCGGTATAGGTCAGGCTATTGTATTCGGACATCTCCGCCTGTCGGAGCTTTCTCGACCGATGATCGCCGATTCGTTGCTGGAATCGCCGGAGGCGCCGCAGCCCTAGTTCGATCGCCCATGATTCGGTGCTCAGTTCGCCCCCAAGAATGAGCGTGCAGTAGGCCCCCAGCGGATGGTTGACGTTCCCGTCTTTGCATTCTGTGGCCGAAGCGTTGACAAGCTCAGAGCGGATCGCAGACCGAAGGGCATTTCTCGTTCTTTCGTCAAGGCGGTCAGGAACGCCGTGAAGGAGAGAAATCATCGAGGCGGGTGTATGCGTACCGTCGCCGCTCGTAAGCGATTGAAGGAGCTCGTTTCCTCGGTTCCTTCTTTCTCCGGAAACATCAAAAAGAAGGCCTGTTGCATACCAGCACGTGTCTCGAACGATCAGGCAGAGTCCGGTCTCTGGATCAAAATGCCTGTCGCCGGCTTCGCGAGCAAGTTGAAGGAGCCAGAGACGTTGATCGGAGATCGGCTTGATGCCGATATTGATTGATGGTGGCATGCACACTCAGGGCATTAGTGCCTGAAGATGTCGGGGGCCGGAAACCAGAAGCCTTGGCAAAATAGCCCTGATTCAGTACGAAAGCAAGGGTGATAGGGGCTTGTTCCAAATTAGCGCCTGCCTGAGGGTCACCCGGGCGTTCGAAAGACGTTGGCGGGCCCGCCTCGATTGTTGGAGATCCGACCGTCAATTGCAATCGATGCGATTTAGTCGTTGTTTTCAGATCAGCACCCTGTCAAAAGAAAATTTCCCCCCACGCATCGGGGGGTGATTGTCATACCCTGTATTGAGTGAACCGTTTGAATCGCAGCAATTTCATCCGGGCCGCAGATGTCTCGCTCGCCTCCCTTCATGCGCCGTGTTCTTTTCTCGTACAGGCTCAAAGGAGCTCTCATGAATCTCCCCGATGAGGTTACTGCCATCCTGGAGGACCAGCTTGTCACGTTGACGGGCAGAGGAGGGTCCTGGACATACAAGGATCTGATCGTTGAGTTGCCGGTCCAGGGCGGGGGCATTGCTGTCGAAATCGAGTCTCCCCGTTCAGGTCTGAGTGCTGTGACGCTGCGTTGGAAGCGAAAACGACGCGACACTTCCATGCTCCTGAATGACCATTGGGAACGAACCTACGGCGATGTCTCGTGGCATAGGGCATCGGATTCAGAACTATTGCCCTGGTATTTCATGGAACATGACGGAGGCAACACGATCGGCGTTGGAGTGAAAACGGGAACTGCATCCTTCTGCTTCTGGCAGGTCGGGAGGGAGCAGGTGAGCTTCACGATGGATACGCGTTCTGGAGGAAGTGCCGTCCGATTGGCCGGCAGAAGGCTGCGGGCTGCTGAGATCGTCACGACGAAGAGTGATTCAGGTGAGTCTCCGTTCCATACTGCCCGAAGGTTCATGAGAATGATGTGTGAACAGGCGCGCATGCCTGCGCAACCCGTGTACGGAATCAATGATTGGTATTTCACGTATGGGAACAACTCAGAAGATCTGATTCTCGAGCATACCAACCTGATGGCGCCGATGGCGGAGGGTCTGAGCAACCAACCCTTCTCTGTCATTGATGCCGGTTGGTTTGTGTCGTCGCCCTTTCTGCGAAATGATTCTTCGTGGGGAGATCGCTTGGACCACCCCAATTCGAAATTTGGAGACATGGGAAGGGTTGCCGAGCGCATCAGAAAGGCCGGCATGCGTCCGGGTATCTGGACGCGTCCACTCTGTGGAAGCCACAACGATCCTCACTCCTTGATGCTCCCCGTGGTGAAGGGGAGAGATGCACTAAGACCCGTGCTGGATCCTACGATCCCTGAAAACCTGGAACGGATTTCAGACCTGATTAAATTATACCGTGGCTGGAGATATGATCTGGTGAAATTTGATTATACCACGTTTGACATCTTTGGGAAATGGGGCTTTGAAATGTTACGGGATGGCGCCATCAGCGGTTCCCGCTGGAGCATGCACGACACTTCCAGGACCAACGCGGAGATCATTCTCAACCTCTACAGAACAATCCGGACCGCCGCCGGGGACACCTATCTCCTGGCCTGCAATACATTCAGTCATCTCTCGGCAGGGCTCTTTGAGTTGAATCGCATCGGTGATGACACGTCAGGGAATGAGTGGGCGAGAACACGCACGATGGGTGTGAACACGCTGGCATTCAGAGGGATGCACCACGGAATATTTTATGTCGCCGATCCCGATTGTGTGGGCGTGACCAACAAAGTGGCCTGGGACAAGAACAAACGATGGATGCAGTTGGTGGCGAAAAGCGGAACGCCGCTGTTCATCTCGGCTCAACCCGAAGCGACAAAATCAGCACAGAAAGCGATGATCAGGGAGTGCTTTGCGTTGGCTTCTCAGGATTTGCCTCTTGGGGAGCCCCTGGACTGGATGGAGAGAGCTTTGCCGAAGAGATGGAAGTTGAACGGGGAGGAAGTGCGCTTTGACTGGGATTGACGCCCCCCCCTTTTCGGCATGGGCCACCTCCACCCTATGGCCGTTTGATACTCAATCCGGAAATGCGTAGGTTAGAATTCTCAGCTCCCCCATGAAAATCCGCACGTCAGATACGATTGCCGCCGTTGCTACCCCCGCCGGAGAAGGAGCCATTGCCGTCATACGCATCAGCGGTCCCGATGCTATCGCCGTTGCCGATCGCACCTTCCGCGGACGGACGAAACTCGCCGGCGTGATGACCCAGACGGTCCACCATGGCATGATCGTAAACCTTGAGGGGGAAACAGTCGATGAGGGTCTGGCGACCGTTTTCCGTGGGCCGCATTCCTACACGGGAGAGGATGTGGTCGAGGTCAGTTGCCACGGCGGTATCTACGTTACGAATGCGGTCCTCGCCGCGGTGCTCGGGGGGGGAGCCCGCCAGGCCGATCCGGGCGAGTTCACTCGCCGGGCGTTTCTGAACCGAAAGATGGACCTCTCACGAGCCGAGGCGGTCGCCTCGCTGATCTCCTCCACGGGCGCACGGGCGCATCGCGCATCTCTCGAGCAGCTTAACGGGCGGCTGGCCGGGACCATTGGCGAGATCAGGGACGGGATGGCACGTCTATGTGCGTTATTGGAAATCGACCTCGACTTCAGCGAAGAGGGGATCGAGCTTATTGGCCGGGGAGAGATTGAACGGAATATACGCGAGATGAAAGATCGCCTGGAGACGATCGCCGGGACGTTCAAAACCGGACGACTCTACCGCGACGGCGTCTCGGTTGTCATTGTAGGAAAACCCAATGTGGGGAAATCGAGTCTGTTCAATGCCCTGCTGAAAGAGAGCCGGGCCATCGTGACGCCGATCGCGGGAACGACGAGAGATTTCCTCGAGGAAAGTATACTTCTCGGGGGAGTGTTGTTCAGGCTCACGGATACGGCAGGACTGCGGGAATCGGACGATCCGATTGAATCCGAAGGGATCAAAAGGAGCCGGATGTCGGTTGAGAACGCCGACATCGTTCTGATTGTCGACGACGCGTCCGGCTCTCCAACGCCGCGTGGAGATCTTCTCCGGGAATCACGTGTGGGAGAGAACCATTACACGGTCATCGTCAGGAATAAGATCGACCTGGCAACCGGGCGTCTGCCGGGAAAGGGAACCGTTGATTCCAGCAACCCGAAATGGGGGGAGGTTTCGCTCTCGGCCAGCAGCGGAGAGGGAGTTCACCTGCTCGCCGGGGTTCTGGAAAAGATCGTGGCGGAAGCGGGGATTACCTCCCACGAAAGCGTCCAGTTGACCAGCCGAAGACATTGGGAATCAGTTGCCAAGGCCTCCGCAATACTGACGACGGCCCTCAAATCACTCTCATCAGGCACGACGAACGAGTTTGTCGCATTTGATGTTCGTGAGGCAGCTGGCGCTCTGGGGGAGATTACAGGCGAATTGACCAGCGAAGAGGTTATCAACTCGATCTTTGAGAGCTTTTGCATCGGAAAATGATAGATTGTTTCACGTGAAACATCGGGGGAGTGGGATGGAGGATCGCGTAGAAATCGTGGTTGTTGGCGCCGGCCATGCTGGGGTAGAAGCCTCGCTTGCCGCCTCCAGAATGGGATGCGAGTGCATGCTAGTAACGATGGACATCAATGCGATCGGGAGGATGTCCTGCAACCCTGCCATAGGAGGGAGCGCCAAAGGGCACCTCGTCCGGGAGATCGACGCACTCGGGGGTGAGATGGGGAAGATCGCCGATGCCACCGGTATCCATTTCCGTATGCTGAACAAGTCAAAGGGCCCCGCGGTCTGGTCGCCCCGAAGCCAAAATGATCGTGAGTGGTATAGCCGGGAGGCGAAACGGAGGATACTGGAGCAGAAAGGACTCAGAGTTGTTGAATCATCGCTTCAGGATCTCCTGCTCGAACGGGGAAAAGTGGTCGGAGTTCTTCTCGCGAATGGAAGAAGAATCTCCTGCTCGGCCCTTGTTCTTTGCAGCGGGACATTCCTCAACGCGGTCATGCACACCGGGACCACCGCTCATCCGGGGGGGCGGTTCGGGGAACCCGCCTCAACAGGACTGACGGAGCGGTTCGCCTCGCTCGGATTCAAAACGGGGAGACTCAAAACAGGAACCCCCCCCCGTCTCAGCCTCAAAACCATTGATCTTGCTGAGACGGAGGCCCAGGAAGGAGATGAGAATCCGGTTCCCTTCTCCTTCCAAGATGAGCGAATTGAGAACCGGCAGATCCCGATGTATCTTACGTACACAAATCAGGTGACGCATGAGATCCTGAAGGGGGGGTTCGACCGGTCTCCTATGTTTACCGGAAGGATCAAAGGGATAGGACCGAGGTACTGTCCCTCCATCGAAGATAAGATCAACCGGTTTGCCGATCGTGACAGGCACCAGATCTTCCTTGAGCCCGAAGGGTACACGACCGACATCGTTTATATGAACGGATTTTCGACAAGTCTCCCTGAGGAGGTTCAACGCAAGGCGCTTGTGACAATACCCGGTCTCTCGAGATGTGAGATGCTCAGGCCCGGGTATGCGGTTGAGTACGATTTCTTCCCACCGCACCAGGTGGAACATACGCTTGAGACAAAGCTGATCGAGGGGCTCTACTTCGCCGGGCAAATCAACGGGACAAGCGGGTATGAAGAGGCTGCCGGGCAGGGGTTGATCGCCGGAATCAATGCTGCCTCCAGAAGACTGGGAAAGCCACCGCTTGTTCTCCATCGGGACGAGGCATACATCGGTGTGATGATCGATGATCTCATCAACAAGGGGACGGATGAACCGTATCGAATGTTCACATCGCGGGCCGAATACCGGTTGTTGCTCCGTCAGGACAATGCGGACACGCGTCTTATGAGGAAGGGATATGAACTGGGTCTCATCCCCGGTCCGGCCATACGCCATCTTGACCAGAAGGAACGACGGGTCTCCGAGGCGAAGACATTTCTGGCTGCTGAGAGGCTGACTCCCCAGGAAGCGAACGATTTTCTAATGGCAAAAGGGAGTGAGCCGATATCTGAACCGGAGTCCATCGGGCAGATTCTCAAGCGGACAGAAATAAACCTCCTGGCGCTCCTCAACCTGCCGAAGCTAGCCTCTGATGAGAGGATGAGGATTCTTCAGGAGGATCGTGATGCTCGCGAAAGGGTACAGATCGAGGTGAAGTACGATGGGTACCTGAAGAGACAGGAGGAACAGATCCGACAATTCGAACTGGGCGAAACTGCTGACATACCACGGGACTTCGATTTCCTGGCCGTGAAATCACTCAGCAGTGAAGGAAAGGAAAAGCTGAACAGAGTAAGACCCAGATCGGTGGGGCAGGCAGCCCGGATCAGCGGGCTCACCCCCGCTGACATATCGGTACTCATGATATCGCTCTCCCGGTGATGTTCCACGTGAAACATAATCCAGAAGCTCCTTCAAGACATGGATGGGATTGACCCCGCATTAAGGCTCTTGACAATCTGCCGGAAGAACGATCTGGAGTTGTCCTCTGATCAGCAGACGAAGATCTCGCATTACGTCGGGGCGTTGCTGGAGTGGAACAAGAAAATCAACCTGATCTCGCGGCGAGACGAAGAGAACATCTGGTTCAGCCATATCCTTCACTCACTGTCGCCCCTTTTCTACATCGACATAGCAGAGGGGGCGTATCTCCTTGATCTCGGATCCGGCGGTGGACTCCCGGGCATACCATTGGCGATCGCACGCCCCGACCTTCACGTCACGCTCCTTGATTCGATCAAGAAGAAAGCGATGGCAGCGGAGGACATGGTCGGGAACCTGGGTCTGAGAAACGTCCGGGTCCGTACTATACGGGCTGAGGATTTTCCGCACGAGAGGAGAGGAGCGAACAGCTTTGACCTTGTGATAGCGCGGGCAGTCGCCCCTCTGGCCGATCTCATCACGTGGAGCAGGCCACTCGTGAAAAGGGTGGCCAGGCAGACAGCCCCCGGGGGTGAAAAGACCAAGAGAGGACGTCGGGTCCCCGCGACGAGGCTAGTCGCGTTGAAAGGGGGAGATCTCGACGGGGAGATCGCCGAGGCACGGGTGAAGGCGGGGACATCGGCAATCACCGTGATTGAGATGGCGTTCGAGGGGAGCCTCGAGCTCGGGCTGGAGGACAAAAAACTTGTCCTGGTAAACCTGTGACACCTTTATATCTGTTATTGCCATGAATGAAAACCGCCGCCTCCACGACGTCCTGGCGAAACTCCTGACCGAGCAGAGAAACGCGGCCTCGATGGACCTCGACACCCTTTCCTCAGAAGAGATCCTCCGTCTGATCAACGCGCAGGACAAACTGGTCCCGCTGGCGGTCGAACGGGAAATCCCCTATATCGCGGAGGCGGTGGGGATCATCGTTCACGCACTGAAGAACGGCGGACGGCTTATCTACGTTGGCGCCGGCACCAGCGGACGGCTGGGTGCCGTCGATGCGTCGGAATGTCCACCGACCTTCGGGACTGACCCGGGGCTCGTCCGGGCGCTCATGGCGGGGGGACAGGCGGGGATGTTCCGTGCGCAGGAGGGGGCGGAGGATGATGAGGCTCAGGCACGGATCGACGTGGAAGCACAGAACGTGAATGCCCGCGACGTGGTCTGCGGGATCGCGGCGAGCCGCCGGACGCCCTATGTCGTTGCCGCGGTTGCCCGCGCCCGTGAACGGGGCGCGAAAACGATTTACATCACCACCAATCCCCGGTCGGAATTCGACCTTGAGGTTGACGTTGCCATCTGTCCAGAAGTCGGCCCCGAGGTCCTCACAGGCTCGACCCGCATGAAATCGGGGACGGCCCAGAAACTGGTCCTGAACATGCTCACAACGACGGCCATGGTCAGGATGGGGAAGGTATACGAGAATATGATGGTCGACCTCCAGCCTGCCAGCAAGAAACTGGTGGAACGATCGAAGAGGATCATCATGGCGGCGGCGGCGGTTCCGTACGAGCGGGCGGCGGAACTGCTGGAACAGGCAGCAGGAGAGGTGAAGACGGGCATCGTGATGGGGGTGGCCGGGGTGTCGGCCGAAGAAGCGCGGCGGCGGATTGAAGGCGCCGGCGGGTACGTGCGCGAGGCGATCAGACGACCATAACGGCGCGGCACCCCCCGCCGTGTGATGCCCTTCCGGAGCAGCGTGGAATCGCTGCGCCGGAGGGGTGGACTGCGTCCGGATAATCCGAATGATTGAGAAACTCCGACCACTCATTGAAGACCTTCCCGCGTTCCGGTCATTGATCGGCGCAACGGGGGCGACCACCAACGTGACCGGCATCGCCGGGTCGCTCGACGCCCTGATCGTCGCAGGGCTGCGCGAGCGTCTGCACCGGCAGATTATCGTCGCACTGCCGGACGACGAATCGGCGGAGCGGATGCGAGATGACCTGGCGCTCCTGATCGGCACGGAGTCGGTCCGCCTCTTTGCGGGTGCGCGCGGCGCAGGGCACCGCACGGCACGGGACGTAACGGACATCCAGGCGCTCCGTTCTCTCAAGGATATTTCTACATCCGTTATTGTAACACCTCCCCGCGGCCTCGCGGCCCGTCTCCCCGCCGCCGCATATTTCCAGGGGCGGATCCTCCGCCTCCAGAAAGGGGAACGCACCGATTTCGCAATCCTCGTCGGCCAGTTGCGCGAATTCGGTTTCGAGCAGAAAGACTTCGTGGAAACGCACGGCGATTTTTCCGTGCGCGGCGGGATTCTCGACATCTACACCTTTGCCGGAGAGAACCCTGTCCGCGCCGAGTTCGCAGGAGAAGACATCGAGTCCATCCGGGAATTCGATCCCCTCTCCCAACGTTCCATCAGGGATCTCGAAGAAGCGACCATCGTTCCCGATGTTCTCGCCCCGCCGGAGGGGGGGGGAAAGGTTAACCGCACAGCGTCGCTGATGGACTATGCGGACAGCGAGGCGCTCATCGTGCTGGAAGAACCCGACCTCATCCGCGGGACGCTGGAAGGCGTACACGACGGGGAGCTCCTGACCAACGGAGAACTCGAGGAAATCCTCTCCCTCTTCCCGCGCGTAGCGGTCAGGACCCTGACCGGGGGCGAACCCGGGGTGATCGACTTCGGCGCGCGTCCGCAACCGTCGTTCAACGGAAGCGTGGCGATGCTGCAACGCGATCTCGGCGGACTGCAGGCCGAAGGGTACTCGGTCATCCTGACGTGCGACAGCCAGTCCGAACTCGCCCGATTGAAAGATCTCCTGGGAACACTGCACGGAGAAGGGGCGGATGAGGATACGCCCGAATCGCCGGTCGATCTCGGTGCCCTCGAGTTCTCGCTCGAAGCACTTCACGGCGGATTCACCCTTTCGGCTGCACGTGTTGCCGTCTATACCGAACATCAGATCTTCAACCGGAACAAAAGACGGGGTGGAAGACGTCCGGCCCGGTTCAAGGGGTTCACCGAAAGAGAGCTGCAGAGACTGGCCAGGGGAGACTATGTCGTACACCAGGATTTCGGCATCGGCCGCTTCGACGGGATGAAGCGGATCCGCGTCGGCGGCGCGGAACAGGAGGTGGTGAAGATCGTCTACGATGCAAATGACACGCTCTTCATCAACCTGAACTACGTCAACAAACTGCAAAAGTATTCATCGAAAGAGGGACACGTCCCCGTACTTACCCGGCTGGGGAGCGCCGACTGGGAGAGACTGAAGTCGCGGGCGAAGAAGAAGGTCAAAGATATCGCGCGCGACCTTATCGCGTTGTACGCCCGGCGCAAACGGGCGGAGGGATTCGCCTTCTCACCCGACACTCCCTGGCAGAAAGAACTCGAAGCATTGTTCATGTATGAGGACACGTTTGATCAGGCGAAGGCCACGCTTGACGTCAAGAGGGACATGGAGACGCCGCATCCGATGGACCGGCTGATCTGCGGTGACGTCGGCTTCGGGAAAACCGAGGTCGCGGTCAGGGCCGCATTCAAGGCGGTCCTCGACGGGAAACAGGTCGCCCTGCTGGTCCCCACGACGATCCTTGCGGCACAGCACCATAACACATTCCGCGACCGGCTCGAAAGGTACGGCGTGCGCCTGGAGGTCATGTCGCGCTTCCGATCGAAGAAGGATCTTCTCGATGTCGCACGACGGCTTCGCGAAGGGCTGGTGGATATCGTCATCGGGACACACCGGCTTCTCTCGAAGGACATCGCCGTGGGGAATCTCGGACTCCTGATCATCGACGAGGAACACCGCTTCGGCGTGGCGGCAAAAGAGAAGCTCCGGCAGTTGAGGACAAACGTCGACACCCTTTCCCTCACCGCAACGCCGATCCCCCGGACACTCCACTTCTCCCTGATGGGAGCCCGCGATCTGTCGATCATCGCGACACCCCCGCGGAACCGTCTTCCCGTGCTCACCGAGATCCTTCAATGGAACGACGAGGTGATCCGCGACGCGGTGACACGCGAGCTCCACAGGGGAGGCCAGGTGTACTTCGTGCACGACAGGGTGCAGACGATGGACGACGTGACGGCCCGCCTCCAGAAGATCCTCCCGGCGGTGCGCATCCGTTCCGCGCACGGACAGATGACCTCGCACACCCTGGAGTCGGTCATGATGACGTTCCTCGAGAGGCAGTGCGACGTGCTGGTCGCGACAAAGATCATTGAGTCGGGCCTCGACATTCCCAATGTCAATACGATCTTCATCAACAGGGCCGATCGGTTCGGTATGGCAGAGCTCTACCAGCTGCGCGGCCGCGTGGGACGATCCAACGCGCAGGCGTATGCGTATCTGCTCACGCCGCCGGTCTCCGTGATGCCGAAGCCAACGCTCCAGCGCCTCCAGGCGGTGGAGGAGTTCACGGAGCTGGGATCCGGGTTCAATCTCTCCATGCGCGATCTGGAGATCCGGGGAGCCGGAAATCTCCTGGGAGCCGAGCAAAGCGGGTTCATCGAAAACATGGGGTTCGAAACCTACACAAGAATCCTTGAGGAGGCGGTGCAGGAGCTGAAGGAAGAGGAGTTCCAGGACCTCTTCGACAAGGATCAGACGCGCCGGGGTGCTATGCGGGAAGCCGCGGTGGAAACGGACCTAGACGCGTTCATCCCCGAGCCGTATATCCGTGGAGATGCCGACCGGCTCGCACTCTATCGACGCCTCTACGCTCTCACCACCTACGAGCAGATGGAGGAGGTCCGGGCAGAGATGACCGACCGCTTCGGCAGATTCCCGCTCGAAATCGAAAACCTCTTCGGCATGGTCCGCCTCCGCCTCGCCGCGGCCGATATCGGCATGACGAAAATATCGCTTCGCGGGGAGGAAATGGAGGTGGAATTCCCCCCAGAGTCAGACACAGCCTTCTATGAAGCGGAGCTCTTCCAGAGCATGATGAGCAGGGTCTCCCAGATGAAAAGCCGGGGGGTGGGGCTGCGCCAGCTGGGAAAGACCCTCAAACTCCAGGTTCGTCTCGGCACATCCCTTTCGCCAGGAGAGAAACTGACGAGATCGATGGCGATGCTCGAAGAACTTACCGGCAGAGTGATCTTGCCCACAGTCCCCCCAGGTGGGTAATCTTCCCCCCCCCCGCATCCTCTTCCTCCATTGATACCCCCTCATTCTTCTCAAATTCGAGCCGTTTTCCGCATTATTTCCTTGACTTTAAGCCTCAAAAGAATATCTTATTGAGCACTGGTGGGTAAAAGTGGGTGGCAAGTGGGTAGAAAATTGCCGGCATTGGGCAATTTCATTCAAGCGCTATTTCTCGAGATCAATGTCGTCCTTCAAAGGTTCATACGAGTATTCTGTCGACAGCAAAGGACGGATAAACATTCCGGCCAAGCTGAGAAAGTATGTGTCTCCCGACGCGAACGACACGTTCGTAATTACACGCGGATATGAACGATGTCTGTTCGTCTATCCGCTGGATGAGTGGAACAAGCTGGAACAATCTATCCGCAGTCTCTCTGCCACCAATCCCCAGCACCGGTTCTTCACCCGCACGCTTCTTGAAAACGCCAGCGAAATGCAACTTGACGGCCAGTCACGTATCACGATCCCGAAGGAACTGCTCCAGCTGGCCGCCATCGAGAACGAGGTGATTATACTCGGCGTCCTGGAAAGAATAGAAGTCTGGAACCCGAAGGTCTACCAGGAGTACCGCAAGGGGCAGGACCAAAGCTACGAGAATGTTGCCCAGACGGTACTCCAGAAGTAACTCTCCATGTCCGCATACCACGAGCCGGTGCTGTGCAAGGAGGCCCTGGGCTTTCTTCTCTCGGACGACGAGGGGGTTTATGTCGACGGCACGGTGGGGGGAGGGGGACACGCCGAAGCGATCTGCAAACGGCTGGGAGGGGAAGGGCGTCTGATCGGGTATGACGCGGACGGCGACGCCATCGATGCAGCCCGGAGGCGGCTCGCACCGTACGGCGCGAGGGTCACGCTCATCCGTGAAAACTTCCGCCGTTTGAAAGATGATCTCGCCGGGCGCGGGATCGGCCGCGTGCACGGCGTCCTCCTCGACCTGGGGGTTTCATCGCACCAGCTCGATACCGCGGAGAAGGGATTCAGTTTCAGGACCGACGAACGGCTGGATATGCGCCTGGACCGCCGGCAGCTGCTCAGCGCGTGGGACGTGGTAAACACCTACGAGGAAGAGCGGCTCGTTTCGGTGCTCCGAAAGTACGGTGAGGAGCGGGCGGCAGGGCGCATCGCGCGTGTGATCGTCCGGCAACGCCCCGTCGACACGACCGGCACGCTCAAGGAGATTGTCGGACGGTCGGTCGGGGGCCGGTTCCTGACGAAATCTCTTGCGCGGGTTTTTCAGGCGCTCCGCATTGAAGTAAACGCCGAACTCGCGAGCCTTGACGAGGCGCTGGCCGCGGTTCCCGGTCTCCTGATACCCGGGGGACGCTGCGTTGTGATCTCCTATCACTCGCTGGAAGACAGGATCGTCAAGGAGTTTTTCCGGCGCGAGGCGGCGGACCGGATCCGGTCGGCACACAAGTATCTCCCCGACACGCCGCGGGTGCCGGGGCTTCAGATTCTGACGAAAAGGCCGGTTGTTGCGGGAGACGAAGAGTGTGCGCGCAATCCTCGGGCACGGAGTGCGAAACTGAGGGCGGCAGCACGTCCTGCGGCGTAACCGACGGATACCGGGGGGGAAAATCGGATGACAAAAAGGGCGGGCGGAGCGGTTGATGAGGCGGGGACATCCGCCCCCGAAAAAGAACGCCGCTACATCTACAACGGCACCCCTGCAGGTGGAACTGCAGGCTACGCACTCCGCCCCAACCGGAAGACCGTCCGCAGGAAAGTCTCTACGTTCAACATCATCCTTCTGCTCTTCGGCGTCGGGGGTGCCGTCGTCCTGTATATCAACAACATCATCACGATCAACAGGCTCTCCGCCGAGATCAACCAGCTCCAGATGAGGTGTGATAGTATCGTGAACGTAAATGCCTCGCTGCGGGCAGAGGTCAACACCAAGTCGACGTGGGAACGGATCAGCGTCGTGGCGTCCGACCAGCTCGGACTCCGCCCGGCGAAACACCAGCCCGTCTGGTTTTCGATTGACCGGGACCGGGCAAGAGAGCTCGGGGCAAAGACCTCCTCCGTAAATTGAGGAAACGACCGATGGCATCCCCTTCTCCTGCGCCTCCCGTGGATTCCCGCACGGCCGCATTGCGCGAGGGGAGAGCACGCCTGCTCGTCCTGAAAGCCGGACTTCTCGCCTTCTTCGTTCTTGTGGCGCTCCGTCTGGTGCAGATCCAGGTGATCGATGCCGCAATGTACCAGGAGAAGGCGCAACGGCAGTACGAAGTGAAGGTCGACCTTCCCGCGCTCCGCGGAAAGATCCTCGATCGGAACGGGCGACAGCTGGTGTCGAACTCGACCTTTGTGTCGTTTGCCGCTGATCCAAAGATGATCGGCGACCGCGAACGGGAGGTGGCGGACCGGTTCGCGCGGGCGTTCGACAAACCACGGAGTTACTATCTCGCAAAGATGAATACGGACACCCGGCGATTCGTCTATCTCGAGCGGCGGGTGAACACCCAGTACGAAAAGCGCATCAACGCCCGGGATTTCGAGGGGATCGTTGTCAAGAACGAGCCCCGCCGGCTCTATCCTTACGGACGCGTCGCCGGACAGCTTCTCGGGTTCACCGACATCGACAACAAGGGACTGAGCGGACTGGAACTTCAGCTCGACTCCCTCCTGCGCGGAAAAGATGGCCTTGTGATCATGCAGAAGGACGGCCTGGGGCGCCGGCGTCCGTCGGTGGATTACCCGCGCGTGGAACCGGTCAACGGTCAGACGGCCCTTCTGACGATCGACATGGAATACCAGGCGATCGCAGAAGAGGAGCTGCGCAGGGGGGTCGAACGGAACAAGGCAGAAAGCGGTCTGGCCGTGATGCTTGATCCGGCGACGGGAGAAGTGCTGGCGATGGCGAACTACCCGTCAATCAATCCTGCCGATCCTTCAACGATCGGGCCCGCGGACGCACGCAACAGGGTGATCACCGACATGTTCGAGCCTGGATCGACGTTCAAGCTCGTCACCGCCGCGGCCGCACTGGAGAAGAACCTGGTGAAGCCAGAGCAGAAGTTCAATGCCGAGCAGGGGCTCTACGTGATCCGCCTTCCGAACGGGAAGGAACGGAACCATATCACCGACACGCACAAATACGGGATCATCACGTTTCAAGAGGCGATGGAGCTCTCCAGCAACATTGTGATGGCGAAAGTGTCCGATATCGTAGGGGCGGAAGGGCTCTATACCATGGCCCGCAACTTTGGGTTCGGCACGGAAACGGGCATCGATCTGCCGGGCGAAGTACGGGGCGAGCTGAAAAAACCGACCCAGTGGTCCGGAACCACACTCAACACCATGGCCTACGGGTACGAAGTCGGCGTGACCCCCCTTCAGCTGGCCGCCGCCTATGGCGCGGTCGCCAACGGCGGAACGCTGATGAAACCCTTTGTGGTCAGGCAGATTGCTGATGCCCGGGGGACGGTGATCGCAGAGACACGTCCGGAACCCCTTCGCCGCGTCATCACGAAATCCACCGCGCAGACGTTGAGGCAGTTTATGCGCGGCGTCGTGGAACGGGGCACCGGTACCCTCGCAGGCATCAAAGGCGTCGCGGTCGCCGGGAAGACCGGTACAGCCAGAAAATACGTCGACGGCCGCTATGTCGAGGGAAGCTATATTGCATCCTTTGTGGGTTTCCTTCCCGCCGAGGATCCTGCCCTCGTCTGTCTGATTATGCTGGACAACCCGGGCGACCGCAGTTACGCCGGCGGGCTGGTGAGCGCGCCGATCTTCAAGGCGATCGCGGAAAAGATCTATGCGACCTCCGCGCGCTTCGCGGGGAAGACGACCGCGCTCACCGCGGTGAATATGCCCCGCGCCGTGCCGGACGTCATGACGCTCAAACTTGACGCGGCGAAGGCAATTCTTGCCGCGCAGGGATTCGATGTGGAAACGCGCGGGGACGGGACCGTGGTGATGCGGCAATCCCCGGCGGCGGGAACGCGGTCGGCGAAGGGAAGCACGGTGGTCCTGGTCACGATGGCTGCGGCGGTGCCCGCGAAAGGGTACGCGATCGTGCCGGAGGTCCGCGGACTCCCCCTCCGCCGCGCGGTGAACCGCCTGGCCCTCCAACAAATTGACGTCGCGATCACCGGGTCGGGTGTCGTTGTGTCCCAATCACCCCCTCCCGGAGAGTCCGTCAGGACAGGGGCGCGTATCATCCTGCGGTGCGAACCGAAGAATCTCCCGCTGCTGACGCTCTACTGACCGCGGTCGGGGGATGGCCAACGATTGAGTGGATATGGTTCTTAAAAACCTGCTCGATGGGGTCCGGGTCGTCAAGTTGTACTCGGGCATGTACGGCAAGATGGTCCTGACCCAGGATATTTCCGTACATAACATCCGTTACGACTCCAGGCAGGTCGGACCCGGCGATATGTTTGTCGCCATCCGCGGCGCCGCGGCGGACGGCCACCGATTCATCCTGCCGGCGATGCATGCCGGCGCGGTTGTCGTGGTCCTGGAAGACGATGCCGCCGTGCCCGACACATTGTTCATGCATGAAGGGATACTCAAGGTCCTCGTGCCGGACGCGCGAATCGCCCTTGCGCGGATGTCGGCCAATTTCTACGGTCGCCCCGCAGCCAGGCTGAAGGTGGTAGGGGTCACCGGTACGAACGGCAAAACGACGACGACCCACCTGGTGAAGTCGATCCTCGAGGCACAGGGGGAGACGGTCGGACTCATCGGGACGATCGAATACCGGATCGGCGCACGCACGATCCCCGCGACGCATACGACCCCCGAATCGCTGGAACTGCATGCGTTCCTGGCGGAGATGGTGCGTGCAGGATGCACGGCAGCCGTGATGGAAGTGTCGTCGCACGCGCTGGCCCTGCACCGGGTCGAGGGGATTCCATTCCGCGCCGGAGTGTTCACCAACCTGACGCAGGACCACCTGGACTATCACGGCACGATGGAAAACTACTGTCGCGCGAAGAAAATGCTCTTCGACCATCTGCCGGCGGACGCACTCGCGGTGGTCAACGCGGATGATCCGCACGGGACGCACATGCTTGAAGGAACACCGGCACGCTCGATCACCTACGGCACCCATGAGAAAGCGGAGGTACGCGCGACGGACATCGAGATGGACGTCCGCGGGAGCAGATTCACCGTCACGCACGCCGGCACGGCCATGGCCATCGCGTCGCCGCTGACAGGCCGTTTCAACGTCGCGAATATCCTCGCGGCCTGCGCGACCGGGGTCGGACTCGGGATCCCTGCAGGGCTTCTCGTGAAGGGAATCAGAGGGGTGGGCGCCGTCCGCGGACGGTTCGAACAGGTCGTCTCACCCTCGGGATGGACCGCGGTCATCGACTACGCGCATACGCCGGATGCGCTGGAAAATTGCCTCCGGACGATTCATGAGATCATGCCGGAAGCGACCCACCGGATCATCACGGTTTTCGGCTGCGGGGGAGACCGGGACAGGGGAAAAAGGCCCCTCATGGGACGTATCGCGACGGCAATGAGCGATGTGACGATCGTGACGTCCGACAATCCGCGCGGGGAGGACCCCCAGGCGATCATCAGTGAAGTCCTCGCAGGAACCGTGAAGGGAAAGGACGTGACCATCGAGGCCGACCGGCGGACGGCGATCCGCAGCGCCCTCACGGCGGCACGGCGGGGGGATGTCGTGCTCATCGCGGGGAAGGGACATGAAGCGTATCAGGTGATCGGCGACGCGAAACATCACTTCGACGACCGGGAGGAAGTCGAGAACTTCATCCGGGAGAAAGGATGACGCTGACGCTCAGGGACCTTCTGAAGATCCCACACATGGAGTTCAGACACGCCCGGGCGCTCCGGGTGAAGACCTTTTCGGGCGTGTCGACAGATTCGCGGACCACGAAGGCCGGCGACATCTTCATCGCACTACGGGGCGGCACATTTGACGGACACGCATTCATCGGCACGGCGTTTTCCCGCGGTGCGGCCGCCGCACTCGCGGAGGAATCCTTCAACGCGACCGCGCATGAAGGGCAGCCGCTGATGTTCGTCGAAGACACGACGCGGGCGCTCGGGGCACTGGCGCGCGTCTATCGCGACAAGTTCTCCGTCCCCGTCCTGGCGGTCGGGGGGAGCAACGGCAAAACAACGACGAAGGATATGATCGCGATGGTGCTGGCGGAAAAGTACTCCGTGCTCAGCACCGAAGGAAATTTGAACAACCATGTCGGCGTTCCACAGACCCTCTTCCGGCTGACAAAAAAGCATGAGGTCGCGGTCGTGGAAATCGGGACCAACCACCCGGGAGAAGTCCCGTATCTCTGCAGCGTGCTCGGTCCGACTCACGCTCTGCTGACGAACATCGGGAGGGAGCATCTGGAGTTCTTTGGTTCGCTGGAAGGGGTGGCCGGGGAGGAAGGAGCGCTTTTTCGCGCGTTCGGCGGCGCGGGGACGGCCATCGTCAATGCCGACGACCCCCGGGTCGTCGCGCAGGCGGCCGGCGTGAGGAAGACGGTGACCTTCGGCTTCGTCCCGCGGCGGGCGCGGGTGCGGGGACGGAAGATGGTTCTTGACGAGGCGGGTTGTGCCGGGTTCGAATTCAAAACACCCGCAATGAAGGCATGGCGGCGTGTGCAGCTCGCGGTCCCCGGGGCGCACAACGCGATGAACGCCCTGGCGGCGGCGGCGGCGGGCACCGCCTTCAGAGTCCCCCCGGGGAGCATCGCAGCAGCGCTTGCGTCGTTCCGTGCTTCGAGCAGGCGGATGGAAACGCTGTCGGTCGGCGGCGTGGTGGTGCTCAACGACACGTATAATGCAAATCCCGATTCGATGATCGCCGCGCTCCGGACTCTGGCGGCGATGAAGGGGAAGGGGAAGAAGATCGCCGTGCTCGCGGACATGAGGGAACTCGGTCAGCGGTCGCCGGAGGAGCATGCGGCGGTGGGACGGGAAGCGTCGGCGCTGGGGCTGGACTTTATTCTGACTTACGGTCCGCTGGCCCGGCATATTCACCACGCGGCCGCAAGGGCAGGGGCGATTCACTACGAGGAAAAGAGTACCCTGGCGGAATACCTGGCGGAGCTCGCCGCCCCCGGCGATACAGTGCTGGTCAAGGGTTCCCGCGCCATGGCGATGGAAGATGTTGTCCTCTTTCTTCAGCAGCGCCGCCGGTGGCCGGAGAAATCGTGAGCCGCAATCTCGGAGAGCGATAAGGAATGCTCTACTATATTATCGATCAGCTGGAGCGCGCGTACCATATCCCCGGATTCGGCCTCATCCGCTACATCACCTTCCGTGCGGCGGCGGCGGCGGTGACGGCCCTGGTCATTGCGTTCTGGCTCGGTCCGAAGATCATCCGGAAGCTGAAGGAACATCAGATCGGGGAAGCGGCAAAGCTCGAAGCGCCGAAAACCCACATGACAAAGGCGGGAACGCCGACGATGGGAGGACTGATCGTCCTGGCCTCGGTCCTGGTGCCGACACTTCTCTGGGGCAACGTCGGAAACATGTACATCGTTCTGATCCTCTTTGTCACGGCAGCGCTGGGCGCGGTCGGTTTCCTCGACGACTATCTGAAGGTGGTCAGGAAGAAACCGAAGGGACTGATCGGGCTGTACAAGATCGTCGGACAGGTATTCGTGGGGATGGTGGTCGGTGGTGTCATCTATTTCTACCCTCAGTGGATCGACGGGGATCTGTGGAAACTCAACACGTCGACGACGGTTCCGTTCTTCAAAAACCAGGAATTCGACTTCGGGCACCTGTATATCCCGGTGGTGATATTTGTCATCACGGCGACGTCCAACGCGGTGAATCTCACCGACGGGCTCGACGGTCTCGCCATCGGGATCGTGGGTATTGTCGGCCTGACGCTGGCGGTGATCAGCTACATCTCGGGTAACTCGGTCCTCAGCGACTACCTGACAATACCCTTCCTCCGGGGGAACGGCGAGCTGACGGTCTTCTGTGCCGCTCTCGCAGGAGCGGCGCTCGGGTTTCTCTGGTTCAACGCATACCCGGCCCAGGTGTTCATGGGGGATACCGGATCGCTCGCGCTCGGGGGCGCGATCGGCGCGCTCTGCGTGCTGATCAAGAAAGAACTCCTCCTGCCGACGCTCGGCGGCGTGTTCCTCGCCGAAACGCTGTCGGTGATCGTGCAACGGCTGTATTTCAAATACACGAAACGGAAATACGGCGAAGGCAGGCGCGTCTTCAAGATGGCTCCCCTGCACCACCATTTTGAGATGCTCGGATGGCCGGAACCTAAGATCGTGATCCGGTTCTACATCGTGGCGATCCTGATGATGATCCTCAGCCTCGCGACGTTTAAGGTGAGATAGAATGTGACGCAGCAAGCGGAACTCCACGGGAGGCGTTTCAGCATCCTCGGCGGGGCGCGAAGCGGTCTGGCGGTGGCGGGGCTCCTGAAAGGGCGTGGGGCGGATGTCTTCGTCAGCGATCGCGCCCCGGCCGAAAACCTGCGCGCGGCTGCAGAGGAATTGCGGCGGATCGGGGCCACGTACGAATTCGGCACCAACTCGGAGCGCGTTCTTGAGGGGGAGACGCTGGTGGTGAGCCCGGGGGTCCCGTCGGACGCGCCGCTGGTGCTGGAGGCGGCACGCCGGGGGATCGCGGTGGTCAGCGAACTGGAGGTCGCGAGCTGGTTTTGTCCTGCCGCCCTAGTCGCTATCACCGGCACGAACGGCAAGACGACAACAACGACGCTGACCGGGCGTATGCTGGCCGACGCGCACGTGCCCTGCGTCATCGCCGGGAACATCGGCACGGCGTTCTCACAGGTCGTCGGCGACGTTCCCCCGGAGGGGACGGCGGTTGTCGAAGTGAGCAGCTTTCAGCTCGATCACATCAAGACGTTCCGGCCGAAGGTGGCGGCGATCCTGAACATCACGCCGGACCACCTCGACCGGTACGATCATGACTTTGAAAAGTATGTTGCGGCGAAGAGACGGATCTTTGAAAACCAGGGAGAAGGCGACGCCCTCATTTATAATGCGGACGACGATGTGACGCGGCGGGTGGTCGAGGACCACCCTCCCCGGGGGGTGACCCTCCTTCCGTTCAGCACGCACCGCGAACTGGAGCGCGGGGCGTTCCTCGCCGGGGGCATCTTGACGGCCGTCGACGGGAGACGTCGCTACGAAGTCGTTGCCGCGGACGCCATCAGCATCCGGGGGGAACACAACCTGGCAAACGCCATGGCTGCCGCGTTGGCGGCCATCATGCGGAAGGTGCCGCCGGCGTCGCTCCGGGCGACGTTGAAGAATTTCAAGGGAGTGGAACACCGCCTGGAGTTTGTCCGCGAACTGGACGGCGTGGCATACGTGAATGACTCAAAAGCAACGAACGTCGATTCGCTCTGGTATGCCCTCCGCAGCTTCACGACTCCGTTGATCGTGCTCATGGGGGGGCGGGATAAGGGAAACGACTACGGACGGCTCCTGGCGACGGTGCGGGCGAACGTGAAGACGATCGTGGCGATCGGCGAATCGGGGGACAAGGTCGTGGCGGCATTCACCGACGTGGTCCGCACGGTGAGGGCAGCGTCGATGCAGGAGGCGGTCTCCGCCGCCAGAGGCAGCGCCGCACCGGGTGACACCGTACTCCTCTCCCCGGCCTGTGCGTCCTTCGACTGGTTCGAAAGCTACGAACACAGGGGAAAAGTGTTTAAAGATATCGTGATGCATCTCGACAGTATCCGTTGACAATCAGATGCGACAGCTCCGCAACCATATCGACCTGACCACGTTCATCGCCGTCCTCATCCTGATGGTGATGAGCCTCGGCGTGGTCTACAGCGCCAGCTCGACCTATGCCATGGACAAGTGGAAGGAGAGCGGCAGACTCCTGGGCAGCCATGCGATCAAGGTTCTCCTGGGCTTTGCGGCGATCTTCATCTTCATGCAGATCGATTACCGGAAGTACCGGAAGCTCACGAAACCTGCGCTGCTGGCCTCGCTCGGGCTTCTCTTTGTCACGCTCCTCGTGGGGGGCGAGGTGCATGGTGCCTCCCGATGGCTCACGCTCGGGGGCTTCGGACTCCAGCCGTCGGAGTTCGCAAAGTACGCACTGATTTTCCATCTTTGTGTTCTGATGGCGGACAAGAAGGAGAGGGTGAAGGATTTCACGGCGGGCTTCCTTCCGATGCTGGTCTGGATCGTAGCGGTCACGGTGCTGGTGCTCGCGCAGCCGAACTTCAGCAACGGCGCAATGATCTTTGCGATCAGCCTGGTGATGCTCTTCATCGGCCGGGCGCGGCTCTCGCATATCGCGCTGACCGCGGGGGCCTGCGTGCCGCCGCTGATCGTCTACATGCTGAGCGCACCGTACCGCATGCAGCGGATTCTCAGTTACGTCGGCGGAGGAGAAGCCTCCGCGGGAGCGAAGCACCAGCTTTATCAGGCAATCATCGGGTTCGGCAACGGCGGTCTCTTCGGTCTCGGCCCCGGCGGAAGCAGACAGCGCGACCATTTCCTCCCCGAGTCATACGGCGACTTCGTCTTTTCTATCGTCGGCGAAGAGTACGGCCTGCTGGGAACACTTATCATCGTGCTGCTCTTTCTCATGATCCTGCTCCGGGGGATGAAAATCGCGAAGCACGCCCCCGATGAGCTCGGACGGACGCTGGCCATCGGCATCACGGTCGCCATCACCCTGTACGCACTCATCAATGCCGGCGTGACGCTCGGGATCCTGCCGACGACAGGACTGCCGATGCCGTTCGTAAGCTACGGCGGCTCGTCGATGTTCTTCTCGTCGATCGCCGTCGGCATCCTATTGAATATCTCGATGCAGACGGACCTGCATCCGCGGGCGACGGCTACGCAGGAGAACGTCCGGCCGCTTGAAAGCCTGCAGGCTGCAGCGGCCGGAAAGGTTGCGTGAGCCCGCGTCCGCCCACACTGATCTTTGCGGGGGGAGGAACGGGAGGACATCTGTTTCCGGGCATCGCGGTGGCCGACGAGATCAGACGGCGGCGGCCCGATGCGGCGATCACATTCGTCGGTACGAAGGGAAAAATTGAGGCACGGGTCGTTCCCGCACGCGGTTATCCGTTCGTGACGATCTGGATCACCGGATTTCCACGGCGGCTGTCGCTGGAGACGGTGCTCTTCCCGTTCCGGATCGTCGTTGCGCTGGTTCAATCGCTGGTTCTCATACGACGACGGTCCCCGGACGCCGTCGTGGGTACGGGAGGGTATGTCTGCGGTCCCGTGGTGTACGCGGCTCAGATCCTGGGCATCCCGACGCTGGTGCAGGAACAGAACAGCATGCCGGGGGTGACGACGCGGCTCCTGGCGCCGCGTGCGACAGAAGTTCATATCACCTTCGAAAGCTCGCGAAGGCATCTGAAACGACAGGACAATATTCACGTCTCGGGTAATCCGACACGCGGTGTCCTGGGGACGGTGAGCCGCTCCGATGCGGCAGGTTTTTTCGGGCTCGATCCGGCCAGACGAACGCTTCTGGTCTTCGGTGGAAGCCTCGGCGCGACCTCGATCAACAGGGCGCTGCTGCCTGCGGCGCCTGGGTTTGCCGCGGAGGGGATCCAGATCGTGTGGCAGACAGGAGAACAGGACTTCGATCTTGTGCGTACGACCATGGACAAAGAGGGGGACAATGTGCGGGTGTACCGGTTTATCGACAGCATGGAATATGCCTACGCCGTATGTGACCTCGTGGTGTGCCGTTCGGGGGCAGGCGCAGTTGCCGAACTGACACGCGTGGGGCTTGCCTCGGTCCTCGTCCCCTATCCGTTCGCAGCGGCGGACCATCAGACCGAGAACGCGAAGGTCATGGCCGGGGCGGGGGCTGCCATGCTCGTGCCGGACCGCGAGGCGCCGGCTCTGCTCCCGCCAGCAATCAGGGAACTACTACGCGATCCGGAGCGCCGGAAAAGCATGGCGGACGCAGCCCGGCGGCTCGGGAAACCCTTGGCGACATCGGCGCTGGCCGAAGCGGTCCTGCGCGTGGCACGACGGTGACGACGATGACCGACCGCGACAAAGTCTTTACATACAAGCTCGACTTCTATTACCAGTCGGCCCTGATCTACCTGGTCACACTCATTCTCTACGGAGGCATTCGGGGAAACTTCGTGGAGAAGAAGTTTGAGTATGTGCTGAACGATCCGATCATGTACGTCATTGTCTTTTTCGTCCTGATATCGTTCGTGTCGCTGGGGCTCAATTTCCTGCGCAACCGGCGCCTGATCGTCGGGTCCGACGCGATCGTTTTCAGGCACCGCTGGCAGGAGTTCCGCGTGCCGGTCGAGGCGATCGAATGGATGCATATCGGCCGCGAGGCACGCGTGCAGACCGGCGGACGGTTCCAGGTGATCGTCTTTAAACTGAAGAACCGGCGCAGACTCGTCCGGATACGTGTCGGGCGGTACGAACGCGAACGGGAGCTGGTCGCGGAGATGACCAGGCTCGCGGCCCTGGTACCGGATCGAAGCCGGCGCAAATGGCGGCGGCCGAAATTTACGGACAGATAGGAAACGGGATCGACCTCATGTTCTCATCGATCAAGAAGCTTCATTTTGTCGGCATTGGCGGTATCGGCATGAGCGGTATTGCGGAAATCCTGATCGCCGAGGGGTTCGCGATCACGGGGTCCGACCGCGCACCGAACGACAACACCGAAAGGCTGACAGGACTCGGGGTGAAAGTGTTCATCGGCCACGCACCGGCCAATCTGGCGCCGGACGTCGACGCGCTGGTGTATTCCTCGGCCGTGGCGCCGGATAATCCGGAGATCATCCAGGCGAATGCACGGAAGATACCCGTCATCCGCCGCGCCGAGATGCTTGCGGAAGTGATGCGCCTGAAGTACGGGATCGGCATCGCGGGAACGCACGGGAAGACCACAACGACCTCCATGGTGAGTCTGGTGCTCATGGAGGGAGCCATCGATCCGACGGTGATCGTCGGCGGGCGGCTTCGCGGCCTCGCCGGATCGAACGCACGCCTTGGCAAGGGGGATTTCATTGTCGTGGAAGCCGACGAGTACGACCGGTCGTTCCTTTCGATCACGCCGACCATCGCGGTGCTCACGAGCCTGGAGACCGATCACCTCGACTGTTACCGCGACCTGGATGATATCAAGGCGGCCTTCGTCCAGTTCGCGGGCAAGGTGCCGTTCTACGGATTCGTCGTCCTCTGTCTCGATGAGCCGGCGCTGCAGGATATCATGCCGAAGATCAAGAAGAAGATCATCACCTATGGCCTCAACGGCCAGGCGGACCTGCAGGCGGTGGAAATTGTCCACCGTCATAACACGACACGGTTCACTCTGGTGCGCGACGGGAAGGAGCTCGGGGACATCCAGCTCCAGATACCCGGCAAGCACAACGTCCAGAACGCCCT